>Ga0209415_10001024_pt1 | contig 53078 bp, 58 predicted proteins | sample PeaSoiSIISIP2007_FD_187696 | JGI IMG/M metagenome (GOLD analysis project Ga0209415, IMG submission 187696) | Peat soil microbial communities from Weissenstadt, Germany - SII-SIP-2007 (SPAdes) (version 2) | ecosystem: Environmental > Terrestrial > Soil > Wetlands > Peat | place: Germany... | reverse complement strand
ATAACTCCTATGGAATGTTTTGATTGGACCTCCGCTTCGCAAAACTAAGTGGCATTGCGCATGAGTGCGTGCGCCACCTCTTCACCAACGGGCTGACAGTTCCTCCGGCCACGCGGCCTCCGATTCCCAGGCCAATATTTCACTTTCTGCTTGTGGGAGGCGCGCGTAACCGGCACGGTCCCGCTCTTCCAGCGCAAAGATCCCCGATCCTCGGAGATCCTCGCGCGTAGCATCGGGGATTGGTGAGGGATTCAACTTACTTGCCGGCGTTGAAGCGTTTCTCGGCTTCGTGCCAGTTGACCACGCTCCACCACGCGCCGATGTAGTCGGGGCGGCGGTTCTGATACTTCAAGTAGTAGGCGTGCTCCCACACGTCCAAGCCGATCACCGCGAACTTACCTTCCATGAGCGGGCAGTCCTGATTGGCGGTGGAAGTGATCTCGACGCCCGACGGGGTCTTGATCAGCCACGCCCAGCCCGATCCGAAACGGCCCACAGCCGCCGCGGCGAACTTCTCCTTGAAGGTATCGAAGCTGCCGAACGCTGCATTGATTGCCGAGGCCACGTGTCCCACCGGCGTGCCGCCCGCCTTCGGCCCCAGAATCTGCCAGAACATGGAGTGATTCCAGTGCCCCCCTCCATTATTGCGGACCGCCGTGCGGATGGCTTCCGGCACGATGGCGCAATTGTTGGCGAGCAGTTCCTCCAGGCTCTTGGACGCCAGCTCCGGCGCGGATTCCAGCGCCTTGTTGAGGTTGGTCACGTAGGCGTTATGATGCTTGCCGTGATGAATCTCCATGGTCATCTTGTCGATATGCGGCTCCAATGCGTCGGGAGCGTAGGGAAGTGCGGGCAGAGTAAATGGCATCGTGGATTCTCCTCATTCTATGATGCAGCGGCTCGCTCATATGTGTCAGCTAACCGGAACATTTCCGTCTCGTTGAAGTGTCGCGTAAAAATCTGCAATCCCACGGGCAGGCCTTCGCCGGTTGTTCCACACGGCACGCTCATGCACGGGATGCCGGCTAGATCGCCGGTGATGGTGTAGATATCGGAAAGATACATGGCGACGGGGTCGTCCACCAATTGTCCCAGTTTGAAAGCCGGGTGCGGCGAAACCGGACCGACGATAGCGTCCACCTTCTCAAACGCCTCCGCATAGTCGCGGGCCACCAGCGCTCGCACCTTCTGGGCCTTCAGATAATAAGCGTCGTAATATCCGGCGCTGAGCACGTAGGTCCCGAGCATGATGCGGCGCTTGCATTCGGCTCCGAAGCCTTCGTTGCGTGTCACCCGGTACATTTCTGCCAACGTTCCCGGCGAGGAAGCCCGCGCCGTGTATCGAACACCGTCATAGCGCGCCAGGTTGGAGCTTGCCTCCGCCGTCGCGATCACATAGTAGCAGGCGACGGCATATTGCGTGTGCGGCAGCTCGATCTCGCGCACCTCGCACCCGAGCTTCTTCAAAACATCCACCGCGCGCAGGACCAGATCGCCGGTTTCGCTGGCCAACCCCTCGAAAAACTGCTTAGGCAGGCCGATTTTCTTGCCCCGCACGCCGCCGTCGAGCGCCGCCACATAATCCGGAACAGGTGCGAACGCCGAGGTCGAATCCATCTCATCGCGGCCGGCGATCACTTGCAGCAGGCGCGCGGAATCGCGAACCGTCCATGAAAATGGTCCAATGTGATCGAGCGAGCTGGCGAATGCCGTCAGCCCATAGCGCGACACGCGGCCATAAGTCGGGGTCACGCCGACGACGCCGCAGAAGGACGCCGGCTGGCGGATGGAGCCTCCCGTATCGGAGCCCAGCGAAAGCACTGCCGTGCCCTGCGCCACCACGGCGGCCGATCCGCCGCTCGATCCGCCCGGCACGCGGTCGAGAGCCACGGGGTTGCGCACCGGCCCGAACGCGGAGTTTTCGTTGGACGATCCCATGGCGAACTCGTCGCAGTTGGTCTTGCCCAGAAGCACTCCGCCGGCCCGCTCCAGACGAATCACCGCGGTGGCGTCGTAAGGCGGGATGTAGTTGGCCAGCAGGCGCGAGCCGCAGGTGGTGCGCAGACCGCGCGTCACGATGACGTCCTTGACTCCGATGGGAACCCCAGCCAGCGGACCGGGATCGACGCCCGCCGCGATCTTATTATCCACGGCGCGTGCGGACGCAAGGGCGCGTTCCGGAGCCATCGTCAGATACGCGTTGGTCTTGGGATTTTCCGCTTCGGCGAAGGCCAGGGCTTCGCGCGCGAGTTCCTCCGCGCTGAACTTCTTTGCGAGCAGCCCGGAGCGAATGGAATCGATAGTATGACCTGCCAGCGGTCCTGTCATGTGGCTTTTCCTGGCATGCGGCTAGCGCTCAATCACCTTGGGAACCTTGAAGTAGCCTGAACCGGCCAGCGGCGCGTTAGCCAAGGCATCGTGATTTCCGAGTGGAGGACGCTCGCGGTCTTCCCGCAGGGTCGCGGTCTGGTCGGCGGAGTTCTCAGCTCCGAAGAGTACCTGCGCCATCGGCTCCACGCCGGCGGTGTCCAATTCGTTCAGCTTGTCCACGTGGGTGAGGATGCCGCTCAAATCCCGAGCCATTTGTGCGACTTCAGCGTCGCTCAGCGCCAGATTGGCTAGCTCCGCGACACGTCGAATTTCCTTTTCGCTGATGCTCATGCGCTCCCCTGGGAGCGCCTGTACAGCAGGGCGAGCACTGGGTCCTGAATTCCGTCGGCATGCACCGGGCCCAGCCCAGAACCAGCGCGGGCGGATACTGCCGCCTGCGCTGGACGACGCGCGGGCGTGGGCCGGAAGTCGATTTCGCTCACCAATCCCTCACCCAATTCCCGGGCCAGATTGCGGAGCAGAAAATACCGCAACGTCGCGAGTTGCTTTTGCCAGATCGCGTCTCCCACCTCGACCACCAAAGTGCCTCGAACCAAAGCCGTGGCCTTGGTGTGGTTCGCGATCTTTTTCCCAGCCGCTACGGGCCACGCCGCGCGGGCGCGAGTTTCCACATCGGCCAATTGGGACGGGAGATTCATTTTTCGGACGAGGCGGCCGGCGCGTTCCATGATGATTCTGAGGTTGCCGGGGGAAGACACGATTATAGCACCGCATCAAGAAGTAGCATGGCGTTATGGATCTGGTTCTCGCTTCTTTGTCGCCGCGGCGGAGCGAACTGCTTCGCGTGGCCGGCTTCTCCTTCCGCGTGCGGTCTTGCCCCGTTGAAGAAGTGCGTAGCGAGACGGAGCCGCCACGCGAGTACGCGCTGCGCCTCGCCCGCGCCAAAGCGGAAGCAGCCTGGGTTGGCGGAGACGAAGTTGTGCTGGGCGCGGACACGATCGTGGTCGTTGGCGAGCAGGTGCTGGAGAAGCCTCGAGACGCGGCGGACGCCCGGCGGATGCTGGAAGCGCTCTCCGGCCGGTCGCACACGGTGATTACGGGAATCTGCCTGCGTCATCGGCGCGGGGCGATCCTCGATAGCGAATCGACGCAGGTGCATTTCTCCGAGTTGGACCGGGAAGAAATCGACGCATATGTGGCCAGCGGCGAGCCCATGGATAAAGCCGGCGCCTACGCTATTCAAGGTTTGGCCTCGAAGTTCATCGACCGCATCGAGGGTTGCTACTTCAACGTCATGGGGCTGCCGCTGGCGCGCTTCTACCGGCATTGGAAATCGCTGGAATCGGGAGCATAATGGATTTCATGCGGGCCGTGTGCGGGCTTCTCAGCTTGACCCTGCTCTGCCGGAGTGGATACGGCTTACCATCCGATGACGACGCCGGGATTTACCGGCCCGGTCCGGGCGTGTCCGCGCCCAAGGCGATTCACAAGGTCGATCCGCGATACACCCAGCAAGCCCGGCGCGCCTTGATCCAGGGCACAGTGGTTCTGGAAGTCGTCGTGGACGAGCACGGCTCACCCGAGCGCATTTCGACCATCAGTCCCATCGGCTTCGGGCTGGACGATCGCGCCCAGGAGGCGGTTTCGCAGTGGGTGTTCAAGCCCGGCAGGAAGGACGGCAAGGCCGTCAAGACCATCACCACGGTCACCGTCGACTTCCGGTTGTTCCATCGCGTCTTCGACCCCACGGCGGAGGAGCGCCGCACTTCCTACAATCTGGTGGTCGAAGAGATTCAAACCCACCGCCGTTCGGAGAAGACGCTCGCGACGATTCAGAACCTGGCACAGCAGAAATATCCTCCGGCCATGTACCTGTACGCCAAAATGCTGGAGGCCGGCGACGGGTTCCCGCGCGATCCCTCCCAGGCCCTGCGCCTGATTGTGGAGGCGGCGGATAAGAACTTCGCCGCGGCTATGTACGAGGAAGGGCGCATGCTGCTCGAAGGCCGCCGCCTGCCCAAGGACCCGGACAAGGGGCTGGAGTTGGTGCGCAACGCGGCCGTTCTGCGCAATCGCCCGGCACAGTTCTATTTAGCCGCTGCGTACGAGCGCGGCGATGGACTGCCGCAAAGTTCGGAGCAGGCTCGGCAGTATTATCGGCTGTGCGCTTTGCAGGGCGAAACGATCTGCCAGGTGCGGCTGGCGCGGCTGCTTCTGGACCGTCCGGACAGAGAAGATCGCGACTATTTGCAGGCCATCGCCTGGCTGGAATTGGCCGACGAGAAGGGCGATCCGCAGGCCCGCCCGTTGCTTGACCATGAGCGGCCCGGGCTTTCCGCCGCTCAGATCGACTGGGTGAAGAGGCTCAAGGAGCAGTTTTTGTCGGCGCGGTAGTTGGCGTGGTCCTTTCCGATTTGGGGGGCCGCACCGCGACAATTCGGACCCGCGCAATCCGGTTGCGCTCCATCTCCTGCACGATGAAGGTGCGGGGACCATAGGTGACCGCATCGCCTCGCGCGGGAATATAGCCCAACCGGAACAGCAGAAAACCGGCCAGCGTTTCGAAGCCCGCGTCTCCGGGCAGTTCCACGCCGTACTCCGAGGCCAGCTCGCGGATGGTGGTGCTTCCATCCACTTCGATAACCGGATCTCCGGTCGAGGGCGTGCGGCTGCGCTCATCGTGTTCATCGCCGATGGGTCCAAAAACCTGCTCCAGCACGTCTTCCATCGTCACCAGTCCGGTAAAGGTGCCGAACTCGTCCACTACCAGAGCCATGTGCGCGTGGCTGGCGCGAAATTCGTCCACAAGCTGATTGAGCGGCTTGGTTTCGGGCACCACCACCGGCTCGCGCAGATAGCGGCGGAGCCGGAAGGCAGGCGCCGGCACGCCGTGGTCGCCGGCCATCTTGCGCTCCTGCCAGGCGCGCATCAGATCCTTGTAGTGGATGGTGCCGACGATGTGCTCCGGCTCGCCTTCATACACCGGCAGGCGCGAGTATTGGTGTTCCAGGAGAAGGCGCAGGATCGTGTCCAGGCTCGCGTCCGCGGATACCGAGACGATATCCACGCGTGGCGTCATGATTTCGCGCGCGCTGACGTTCTTGAGCTCCAGCAGCTTCTGGATGGCGACCTCCTCGAATCCCTCCAGGTGCCCTTCCTTGCGGCTGGATTCGAGGATGAACTTCAGCTCTTCGGTGGAGTGGCCGCCTCCAGAATGTCCGCTCGCGCCGAGAGCGCGCGAAAGGCCGCGAGCGGATCGCTCGACCACGAACACGAAGGGCTCGAAGAGGCGATAGAACAGCAGCAGAGGGGGCGCCACCAGCAGGGCCAGGCGGTCGGCCTTCTCGATGGCCAGGTTCTTCGGCACCACCTCGCCCACCACCACGTGGAAGTAGCTGATGGCCAGAAACCCCAGGGCGAAGCTGGCCCCGTGCACATAGATGGAGGTGCGCGGCGTGATCCAGTGGCCGAACAGCGAAAGAAACACCTGATACAGCGTTTGCTCTCCGGCCCAGCCCAAGCCCAGGCTGGCGAGCGTGACGCCGACCTGAGTCAGGCTCAATAGACGCTCCGGATTCGCCAGCAGTTCCAACGCGGCGCGCGCGGGGACGCGCCCCTGGCTGGCGAGCTCTTTTAGCCGCGACCGGCGCACCGACACCAGCGCCACCTCCGCCGACGCGAAGAATGCGTTCAGCGCCACGATCGCGGCAAGAATCAGAAATCGAAGGGACATCCTTCATTCAGCCCGGGCGAGCGGGCCTCCGCTACAATGCGAGCAGTGCTCTTCCACACCCCGCTGCTGCGCGCAATCAATCTGAGCATAGCGGTTTTGCTGGTTGCGGTTCTCGCGATTGTTTACTGGTTCGGCTGGCGCAGCCTGCCCGAGACCTCCGGTACGATCCAAGCGCCCGTTGGCGACAAAGCCACCATCGCGCGAGATGCGAGGGGCGTGCCGCACATCGCCGCGGCTTCTTGGGAGGATGCGATTTTCCTTCAAGGCTACGCCATGGCGCAGGACCGCATGTGGCAGATGGACGCGCTGCGGCGGATGGCCGCCGGAGAACTCGCCGAAGTGGTGGGAAGGACGGGGGTCGAATCCGACCAGGACGCCCATCGCTGGCGCATGGAGCGTGTCGCCGAAGCGCAGGAACGCCATCTCACTCCCGACGGCCGCGCGATTCTCGCGGCCTATGCCCGCGGAATCAATTTCTTTCTGGAGACTCATCGCGGCCGTCTGGCGCCGGAATTCGCGGTGCTTCGCTACGATCCCCGTCCCTGGCGAGTCCGCGATTCGGTGCTGGTCGTCTTACAAATGTACCGGATGCTCGCCTCCAGCTGGCGCGAAGAGATCAACAAATCTCAAATGCTCGCCGGCGGCGATGCGGCCAAGGTGAATTTTCTATACCCGCGCCGCACTGGCGGCGAGGCCCAGCCCGGATCGAACGCCTGGGTGATTTCGGGCGTGCGTTCCGCCACCGGCAAGCCCATCCTGGCGAACGATCCGCATCTGGAGTGGGCTGTCCCAAGCGAATGGTATTTGGTGCACCTGAAGGCTCCCGATCTGGATGTCTCCGGCGCAACGCTGCCGGGGATTCCGGGAGTGATCACGGGCCACAATCGGCGTATTGCTTGGGGTGTTACGAATCTCGGGTTCGACGTGCAGGATCTGTACCGCGAGCAGATCAATCTCGAAAACGGCCGCTACCTCTATCAGGGCCAAGCCCTTCAGGCGATTCCGGAACGCGACGTCATCGCCGTCAAGGGCCAGCCGCCGGTCGAGTTCACTCTCTGGTTCACGCGGCACGGACCCATCTTTCTTTCCGAGGGGAACGCCCACTATTCCATGCAATGGATCGCCGCGACCGCCTATCCGTGGCAATTTCCGATTCTCGATATCGATCGCGCCCGGAACTGGGACGAATTCACCGCCGCTCTCAAAGGTTTCGCGGGTCCGGCTCAGAATTTCGTCTATGCCGACGTCGATGGAAATATCGGGTATCGCGCCGCGGGAGCGCTGCCCGTCCGCGATAAGGATTGCCCCGCCGACGTTCCTCTCGACGGCTCGTCAGGCCAATGTGAATGGCGGGGCCTGATTCCTTTCGACGATCTGCCTCACGTGTACAATCCGGCCTCCGGGATGATCGTCACATCGAACCAGAATCCTTTCCCTCCGGATTATGCGTGGGCGGTGGACGGGCGGTTCGCTTCCAACTATCGAGCGAAGCAGATCATTGCGCGTCTGGGGTCTCGGGCGAAATGGCAGCCGTCCGACATGCTGGCCGTGCAGAAGGACGTGTACTCCGCGCTTTCTCATTTCCTCTCAGGCCAGATCGTGGCGGCATTTGACAAGAAATCCGCGGCCAAAGCGGAAACCGGAGGTGCGCAAATCCGCGGCGCGGTCGACCTGCTGCGATCGTGGAACGGGCAGATGGAAAAGGGAACAGCACCGCCCATGGTGGCATTGCTGGCGTATGATCGGATTCGCGACGCGGTCGCGGACCGGGCTTCGCCGGGTCATTCCGCAAACTACGAAACGTCCTACCTCGCGCCTGAGATGGTCGAACGCCTGCTGCGGGAGCGGCCGGCGGATTGGTTCCCGGATTACGATGCCATGCTGCTCAAATCTCTCAAAGACGCAATCGCCGACGGCGAGAAACTGCAAGGCTCGAAGATTTCGCGCTGGGATTATGGGCAGTTTAACGAGCTGACGGTGCAGAACCCCATCTTCGGGGCGCTGCCGCTTATCGGCAAGTACTTCAATATCGGGCCAGCGCCCATGAGCGGCTCGCCCACAACCGTCAAGCAAACCACGCGGCGGCTGGGCCCGTCGCTGCGCATGATCGTGGATCTTTCGAATCTGGACCGCTCTCTGATCAATCTCACCACGGGCGAATCCGGCGAGGTGTTATCGCGCCATTACATGGATGAGTGGGATTCCTACTATGCCGGCCAAAGCGTCCCGATGGAGTTCGACCAGATCAAAGCCTCGGATGTGCTGACGATCAACCCTCAATGAGCAGCTCGAAGCGCCCGTCGGAATGCAGCCGGTAACGCCGTCCGCGCCATACGATGGTTTTTCCGAAAAAGCCGGCGACCCAGAACGCGAAGCCCGCAAGATCCTCCAGCGGCACCAGCGCCCAGTTAAGCTTGGCCCGCAGGACGCGCGTCGAAACCATGTACGCCGCCGCCGCACGCACGCCCAGCGTCAACAGCAGCACTGGCCACCATGCTGGGTTCGCCGCGCACACCGCGACGGCCCAGGGGAGCGGCATGGTGAACGCCTGTCCCAGATAACCCAGCGGCCGGGACCGTCTGGTGCTGCGGGCCCATCTCAGCCGGTGCGCGGCGTTGTGGCGAAAGTCCGAGCTCCCGATGTGGTGCTCCACCACGTAGGAGGAAAGAATCACGCCCTGACCCGCTTCAGAGGCGAATTTCCCCATGATGAAGTCTTCGGCCAGATAGTCCTTCATTCGCGCGAATCCGCCGATGGACTCCAGCGCCCTGCGGCGCGCCACGATGGTCGGCCCCACTGCGAATTGCATCCCTTCGAGCATCCTGGCTACCAGGATGCCGGCCAGAAAATCGACGTTCATCCCGGTCGCCTCCAGCCGCGACCACAAGCTTGCGCCCGCGACCGCGCGATAGGGGCAGGTGGCCACACCCAGCTTCGGGTCCTGAAATTCGGCGGCGACCGTGCGCAGCAGGCCTAGCGTCACGCGGATATCGCTGTCGCTCATCACCACCAGATCATGGGCTGCTTCCGCAAGCATGCAATCCAGACTGTAGACCTTGGCGTTGGGATAGGGCGGCTCGCCGGTGACGATCAGACGTGTGGACACCCGCGCATATTCGCTCCGAAGCTTCTCCACCACCGCCACGGCAGGGTCGTCCCTCCGCCGCACCGCGAACAAAATTTCGAAATCCGCGTAATCCTGTTCGAAAAAAGTGCGCAGGTTGGATTCCAGGTCCAAATCCAGCCCGGCGAGCGGCTTGAGTATGCTGATCGGCTCATTATTGGCAAGCCTCGGCGGGCGCGCGCGAAGATAGCGCCGCGCGGCCACCATCGCCAGGGCGGAATACGCCAGCGCGATAGCAAGCAGAATTACCACCACACCCAAAATCCACGTCACGTTATGTTTAGGATAGCGCGGGATCTCTTCGCGCTTCTTGCTACCCTGAAGGCTAAATGTCCATTTTCGAAATCGTCCTGCTGGGCATCGTGCAGGGCCTGACCGAATTTCTGCCCGTCAGCAGCACGGCCCATCTGGTGGTCATTCCGAGGCTGTTCGGCTGGGCGGATCCAGGTTTGGCCTACGACATCGCGCTGCACGTGGGAACGCTGGCCGCGGTGCTGATTTATTTCTTCCGCGATTGGGTCCATATCATTGCCAACGGGTTCGGAATGAAAAGCGACAGCGATCCGGAGCTGCGGCGTAACCGGATGCTGCTCTGGCTTCTGGTGGGCGGAACGATTCCCGCCGGTATCGCCGGCTTGGCGCTTCAGAAAGCGGCGGATTCCACGTTGCGCACGCTGCCGATCATCGGCGCAAGCGCCATCGTGGTCGGATTGTTCATGTGGTGGGCGGACCGCGCCGGGCGGGGGCAGAAAACGCTGGGCAACGTATCCTGGGCAGATTCTATGGCCATCGGCCTCGCTCAGGTTCTGGCTATAATTCCCGGAGTTTCCCGCAGCGGCATCACGATCTCCGCCGGTTTGCTCCGCAATCTCGACCGGCCCACTGCCGCGCGATTCTCGTTTCTTCTCTCTACACCGATCATCCTCGGCGCCGCGGCCAAGGACGCTTGGGATCTGCTGAAGCACAAGGAAGCCGTGCCGCCCGAAATGCAGACGGCTTTTGTTCTTGGAATCATTGTCAGCGCCATCACCGGCTCCGTGACCATTGCCGTGTTCCTGAAGTATCTGCGCACCCGCTCGCTGGCTTTCTTCGTGGCCTACCGCATCATTTTTGGCATAATGGTTCTTGCTCTGGCCTTCTTCCGCTAACCGCGGAGGATGAATTACTTAGGACCGACCCGCCACGCGAGGCTCAACGAGGCCGCCGCGGTGGTATTTTTATTTGTAGGGCTGTTTGTCTTCTTCAGCCTGAGTTCCTACCATCCCTTCGACCCGTCTTTGAACACGGCGTCGGCGCCAGCTCAGCCGGTGAACTTGACTGGCTTGGCCGGTGCATATTTTGCCGACTTTTTTCTCCAGACGTTGGGCCTTGGGGCCTATGCCATTCCCGTTCTCATCCTGATCCTGGGTTGGATGTGGATCCGCTCGGCAGAGATCGGTTCCTCTGGAATCAAGTTCTGCGGCGCGATCTTGCTGGTTGCCTCCACGTGCTGCGCGTTAGGACTTATCCCCGACTGGCGGCCGATCGCCGGAGCGATCCCCGCCGGCGGCCAGATCGGGTCGATTCTCGCCGACGCCATAGTTGGCTCCCTCAACCTCACGGGAGCGATTCTGGCGACCATGGCGTGTTGGATCGTTTCCATCTATCTGGTTTCCACGTTTGAAATGGCGCACATGCTGGTCTGGTTCCGGCACCCCTGGCAGTGGATCATGGGAGCCGTCGAGCGGTTCCGCGCCTGGCGCGAGGAGCGTGCACGCCGGGCCAGAATGCGCGCCAAGGCACGCGCTCTGCGCCAGGCTGCGAAAGCAGAAAGTAGGACGTCCGATCCGCCGGTTGTAGACCCATTGGCCCCGCCGCCTCCGCGTGCGGCACAGGCGCGCCAGATGCCGCTGGCGGAGGAATTCGACGATATTCCCATCCGCACGCTCGACTTCGCTGTCTCTGCCGAGGAACCCGTTGCCGACACGGCGCCGCCCGCTGTTCCGGCTCCGGTTCCAGCCGCCCGCCGAATCGCCGATCCAAACCGCCGCGAGCGCCCTCAATTCCAACTGCCTCCCACCAACATCCTTCAGGAAGCCGCTGCCCGTAGCGCCTACGATACGCAGGAGCTCAAAGAGACTGCCGCCCTCATCAAAAGCAAGTTCGAAGAGTTCCACGTGACAGGTTCGGTGACGCAGATAAATCCCGGCCCTGTAGTGACCACCTTCGAATACAAGCCCGAGGCCGGGGTCAAATACTCGCGCATCACCACCCTGACCGAGGATCTGTGTCTCGGCCTTCAGGCTGAATCGATCCTGATCGAGCGGATTCCGGGCAAACCCACAGTAGGCATCGAGGTGCCCAACTCCAAGCGCGAAGTCATCAGCCTGCGCCAGATTCTGGAGTCCGAGGAGTTTGGCGCATCTCCGTCTCCGCTGACGGTAGCGCTGGGCAAAGACATCAACGGGCGCATCAAGGTGGCGGCACTCGATTCCATGCCGCACCTGCTCATCGCCGGGTCAACCGGATCCGGCAAGAGCGTGATGCTAAATTCACTCATCATGTCCATCCTGTACAAGGCCACCCCGCATCAGGTACGCATGATCATGGTGGACCCCAAGCGCCTCGAGTTCGGGCCCTATGAAGGTATCCCGCACCTGCTGACTCCGGTCATCACCGATGCCAAGAAAGCCACCTACGCTCTGCGCAACGCGGTGCTCGAAATGGAGCGGCGGTTGAAGCTGCTGGCATCCCGGGGCGTACGCAATATCGACCAGTACAACCGCAAGATGCGCCAGCTTCAGGATCAGCCGCGCAGTCTGTTCGAGGAAGAGGAATCCGCCGAGGAGCAGTTGGAGCAAATCCCCTATATCCTCATCGTGATCGATGAGCTGGCCGACCTCATGATGCTGGAGCGCGCCAATGTCGAAGAGAGCGTGACGCGTCTGGCCCAGATGGCTCGCGCCGTGGGCATGCATCTGGTGCTGGCCACGCAGAGGCCCAGCGTGGACGTAATCACCGGCCTCATCAAGGCCAATTTCCCTTCGCGCATCAGTTTCCGCGTGGCTACGCGAGTCGATTCGCGTACGGTGCTCGACGTCATGGGCGCCGAACATCTATTGGGCAAGGGCGATATGCTGTTCCTCCCGCCGGGCTCTTCGCGGCTGGTTCGCGTTCATGGCTCCTATGTGAGCGAGGCCGAGACCAACGACGTGGTGGAATTCTGGAAGCGGCAAGCCGCGCCTGAGTACGACCAGAGCTTCCTCATCCCGCCGCTTTCAGACGAGGAGGAGACCGAGCAGGATCAAGGACCCGAAGACGCCATGTATCAGGAAGCCGTTCGTATCGTGTGTGAGATCGGCAAGGCCTCCACGTCAACGTTGCAGCGGCGTCTGCGCCTGGGTTATGGCCGCGCCGCGCGCATCCTGGATATGATGCAGCGCGACGGCGTCATCGGGCCGCCCGACGGCAGCCGTCCCCGCGACGTGCTGAAGCGTCCCGATTGGCTGGAGGAGATTGAAAATCAAGTAAAATAGACACTACCATGTGGAAAAAGAAGTCTGGGTTGGCCGCGTTTACAGTCGCGTTCGTTGCGTCGGCCTTATGGGCCGCCACACCTCGTCCGCTGGTCGACATGACGATCCCCGTCCCCAGTGGCAAAGGGATCAACTTGAAGAGCTATCGCGGCAAGGTGTTGCTGGTGGCCGTGATCTCCACCGATTGCGGACCCTGCATCGCCTCCATCGACATCCTGAATCGTGTCCAGAAGGATTTCGGCGCGCAGGCGTTTCAGGTGGTCGCCGCCGCCGGTGACCCGAACGCGCAATACCTGCTCGAGCCCTTCAAACAACGCTACCGCCCGATTTTCCCGATTGGATACCTGAGCACGGACGACATCATCCGGCTCGGCGCGTTCACCAAGGAAGACCACCCTTTCGCGCCTATTTTCCTGTTCGTCGACCGCAAGGGAGTTGTCCGCCAGCAGCTTTCCGGCGACTCCGCTTTTTTCAAAAGCGAAGAGGCGTCGACCCGCAGAGTCATTCAGGATATGCTGAAGGTCACAAATTGAACTTGATCCCCTGCGCCAGCGGCATCTCACCCGACCAATTTACCGTCACCGTCTGACGCCGCATGTAGGCTTTCCAGGAGTCGCTCCCCGATTCGCGTCCGCCTCCTGTATCCTTTTCGCCGCCGAACGCGCCACCGATCTCCGCGCCGCTAGTGCCGATGTTCACGTTGGCGATGCCGCAATCGCTGCCCCGCGCGCTTAAGAACGTCTCCGCCGATTTCACGCTGTCCGTGAAAACCGCCGAGGAAAGTCCCTGCGGCACGGCGTTGTGCCAGGCGATCGCTTCTTCCAGTTCGTCAAACTCGATCAAATGCAGCACCGGCGCGAAGATTTCTTCATTCAGAATGTCCATCTCTGGGTGCGACTTCACCAGCGTCGGCTCGACAAAGCATCCGGCCAGCCGCTTGCCGCCGCAAAGAATCTCGCCGCCCTGCGCTCGAATCGTCTCCAACCCGCGCAGCATGTTCCCGACGGCGTCTTCGTCGATCAGCGGACCCATCAGCGTCGCAGCCTCCAAGGGATCGCCCACGCGGATCTGTCGATACGCGGCAATCAAGCGGTCCATGATTTTCGCCGCGATGCCACGTTGTAAGAATAATCTCCGGATGGAGGTGCATCTCTGCCCCGCCGTCCCCACCGCGCCGAACAACACCGCCCGCACCGTCAGGTCCACATCGGCGTCGTTCATGACGATAACGCCGTTATTGCCGCCCAGTTCCAGCAACGTTCGCCCCAATCTCGCGGCGACGATCGGCGCGATGTGGCATCCCATGCGGACGGAGCCCGTCGCGCTAATCAGGGGAAAGCGGTGATCGCGGATCATCTGCTTGCCCACCACGTCATCCGTGCCGATCGCCAGGTTCAGCACGCCCTCCCATCCATGCCGCTTCAGCACGCCTCCGCAGATGCGCTGGACTTCAACCGCCGTCATCGGAGTCTTGAGCGACGGCTTCCACACCACCGTATCGCCGCAGACCAATGCGATCAGCGCGTTCCAGCTCCACACCGCCACGGGAAAATTGAAGGCCGTAATCACGCCCACCGGACCCAGCGGATGCCACTGCTCATACATGCGATGTCCGGGGCGCTCGCTAGGCATGGTGAGACCGTAGAGCTGCCTCGACAACCCTACGGCGAAGCCGGCGATGTCGATCATCTCCTGGACCTCGCCCTGTCCCTCGGCTGCGATTTTCCCCGCTTCGAGCGTCACCAGGTTGCCCAGCTCTAGCTTCGCCTTGCGCAGCTCATCGCCGATTTCGCGCACGATTTCGCCGCGCTGCGGCGCCGGCAACATGCGCCATCGCTCGAAGGTTCGCGACGCCCGATCCGCGGCCTCTTCGTACTCGTGCTCCGTGGCCAGCCGCACACGGCCCAACTCCGCGCCCGTGGCCGGATTGTAGGAGACGATTTCGTTATCTTCGATACGCCCGCTCATACTCCTAGTCCGGCAGGCCGCCGCCGGGCTTAGTCGCTCGCGACCTTCAAATCCACCATCCCCTGCAAATCGGCGATGAACTCCGCCAGCGGCTTCGCACCCATATCGCCATGCTTGCGATGCCGGACCCCCACGCTGCCCGACTCCGCCTCGCGATCCCCAACAACCAACATGTAAGGAACCTTCTGCATCTGCGCATCGCGGATCTTCAGATTCACCTTCTCCTTGCGGTCGTCCAGCTGAACTCGAAATCCCTCTGCCTCCAGGCGCTCAAACACCGTCCGGGCGTAGTCCAGATGCCGGTCGGTGATCGGCAGCACGACAGCCTGCACCGGCGCGAGCCACACGGGAAAGGCGCCCGCGTAGTGCTCGATCAGAATTCCGAAGAACCGCTCGATGCTTCCGTACAAGGCGCGATGCACCATCAGAGGCTGATGCCTCTTGCCGTCATCGGCGACGTACTCCAGCCCAAAGCGCTGCGGCAGCGTGAAGTCGAACTGCACGGTCGAAAGCTGCCACTTCCGTCCCAGCGCGTCCAGCAGCTTCATGTCGATCTTCGGCCCGTAGAATGCCGCTTCATCCGCCATCACGGGAGCCTTCAGGTCCAGCCGCTCCACCGCCCGCTTCAGCGCGTTTTCGGCGAGCGCCCACTGATCCGGCGTGCCGACATATTTGCCGCTTCCCCCGCCGTCCCAGGTCGATAGTTCCGCTTCATACTGCTCGAACCCGAATGCCTTCAGCGTGTCGATCGCGAATTCGAGGCAGTTCACCACTTCATCTTCGATCTGCTCCGGAGTGCAGAAAATATGCGCGTCGTCCTGCGTGAATCCGCGCACGCGCAGCAATCCGTGCATCACGCCGCTGCGCTCATAGCGATACACGGTCCCCAGTTCGCCCAACCGCACCGGCAATTCGCGATAACTGCGCAGCTTGTCGCGATAAATCAGGATATGGCCGGGGCAATTCATCGGCTTCAGCCGGTACTCGGCGTCGTCCAGCTCCATGCCCGCGAACATATTCTCCGCGTAATGCTCCAGGTGCCCCGACGTCTTCCACAAATCCGCCCGCATCACGTGCGGCGTATACACCAGCGAGTAGCCGCGCTTCAGGTACTGATCGCGCATCCAATCCTCGATCAGCTTGCGCACTCGCCCGCCCTTGGGATGGAAAAAAATCAGCCCTGGCCCGGCCAGATCCTGGATGCTGAACAGATCCAACTCCTGCCCCAGCTTGCGATGGTCTCGCCGCTTGGCCTCTTCGAGCTTGTGAAGGTATTCTTCGAGTTCTTTCTTCGAAAAAAAGGCCGTTCCGTAGATCCGCTGCAACTGCTGGTTATGTTCGTCGCCCTTCCAATACGCGCCCGCGATGGATAGCAGCTTGAACGCCTTGATCTTCTTAGTCGACGGTACGTGAGGCCCCAGGCAGAAGTCGATGAAATGCGGTCCCAGCGTGTATTCGGAGAAGATTTCGCCGGCGCGCTCAGTAATCAGCTCCACCTTCATCGGCTGATCCGCGTACAATTTCAACCCTTCCTGTTTCGGGGTGTATTTGCGTTCGTACGGCAAATCCCGAGCCTGGATCTCCCACATCCGCGCTTCCAGCTTTTCGAGATCCTCAGGCGTGAACGCCGCGTCGCGCTGGAAATCGTAATAGAATCCCGTCTCGATTGGCGGCCCGATCCCGAGCTTGGTCTCCGGATACAGCTCCAGCACCGCCGCCGCCAATAGATGCGCGGTCGAGTGCCGGTACACCTGCAGCGCCTCGGCGCTTTTAGTCGTCAGGATCTCCAGTTTGGCGTCGCCTTCCAGCGGCCGTGTCAGATCCCACAAACTTCCGTTCACCCGCGCGACAATCGCGTCGTCGGCGAGCCGCGGGCTAATGGATTTGGCGACGTCAACCGGCCTCGTGCCCTCCGGCAAGCTCTGCACACTACCGTCCGGAAGAGTGATCTGGAGTTGATTCATGGGCTGTTATTCAGAGTATCAAAGCCGCCAAGACGGATATAGTGCCGCCTGATATAGTGAAGCGAGGCAGTCCGCGTGAGCACCACCCCCACCACCTTCGATGAAGCCGCTCTCGTCGCCAAGTCCCAGGCCGGCGACGGTGCCGCCTTCTCTGAGCTGGTGAACCGCTATCAGAACAAAATCTATCGGCTCGCCAAGCACATCACCCAAAACGACGAGGACGCCGAGGACGTGCTGCAAGAGGCATTCCTGAAGGCCTACGAGCACCTGGACGGTTTCCAGGGAAACTCCAAGTTTTATACCTGGATCGTGCGCATCGCCGTCAACGAAGCCCTGATGAAGCTGCGCAAGCGCCGGGGCGACCGCACCGTTCCTTTGGATGAACCCCTGGACACAGGCGAAGAAACGGTGAAGCGCGAGATCGCCGTCTGGGAAGACAATCCCGAACAACAATATTCGCAAGAGGAAATGCGCGGCATTCTGGATGAAGCCGTGCAAAGCCTCAAGCCGGATTTCCGCACCGTCTTTGTGCTGCGAGACATCGAAGAATTGAGTACAGAGGAGACGGCCGAAACGCTCGGAATCTCCGTTCCGGCGGTGAAGAGCAGGCTTCTCCGGGCCCGGCTCGCCCTGAGGGAGAAGCTGACTCGTAAGTTTAAACGGAAAGGGGAGGATGTCTTTGCTAACCTGTAAGCAATTTCTGCAGGAACTCAACGACTATTTGGATCCGAGTATCGATCCGGAAACCAAGCGTCACCTTGAGAGTCATGTGAGCGCGTGTCCCAATTGCTTCGTTGTGGTGGACACCACCATGAAGACTCTTAAAGTTTACAAAGGCATGGAACCGCAAGAAGTTCCGGAGGACCTCAAGAACCGTCTGTGGGCCGCTGTCGAACGCAAAATGGCGGCCAAGAAGAAAAAGGTTCAGACCTAAATCCCGGGCGGCATGCCGAACGCCGAAAGCGCCCTGCTGGAGTATCAGACCAAGCTGCAAACCCTGCATGCGGGTCTCGCTCAGGCTCAAGCAAAATATTCCGGAGCGATCGCGCTGCTGACTGTAGTGCTGATTGTCTTCATCGTGCTGTGCATCGCCGCATACTCCTCCCGGCGAGCAGCGCTGGTTTGGCTTCCTCCCGTAATTCTCCCTGTGGCGCTATTGCCTGTGCGAAACCTCTTCGCGAGCCGGCGCGAGATTACGAAAGGTTTGCGCCTGCGCCGATTCTATCAATCCGGCGCGGACCGGCTGAACGGCGAATGGGCCGGCAAGGGCGTTTCCGGCGATGAGTTCAGCCGCACGAATCATCTTTACGAGCGGGATCTCAATATCTTCGGCGTGGGGTCCATGTTTGAGTTGCTTTGCACCACACGCTCGCAAGTCGGCCAGCGGCGTCTCGCATCTTACTTGCTCGATCTGCCCGATCGGAGCGAGACCCTTTCGCGGCAGGAAGCCGTGAAAGAGCTTCAGCCGCGATCCGATCTTCGCGAAGCAATCTGCCTGCTCGGGCAGTACACTTTTCAAAGCTGCGACTGGGAGCCGTTTCGTGAATGGCTGGATTCGCCTCCGGTCACGGTGTCTCGCGCGCTGCCGTGGATTTTGCCGGCCGTCAGTTGTGCGCTTGCGCTCATGGTCTTGATTCCCTGGCTGGCGCCCCCCGGGGCGGGATTGTGGACTCGGGTCCTTCCGTTTCTATTCCCGTTAGCGGCGGTACAAATCGGGCTCGCGTTTTTGTTGCGCGGTAGAGTTCGCCCAGTGCTCGAACGCAATCGCAGCATTGGACATGAGATCACACTTTTCTGGCAGGGTCTGAAGCTCCTGGAGGCGCAATCCTTCCATTCAGCCAAGCTGAAGGATTTGACGGAACGCGTAACTGGTGCGAGCGGTGCGGTTCGTAAACTTGACCGGCTGATCCGAGCTGTGGATGAATGCAACAAGGAGTGGTTCTACGGTTTCTCAGTTGCGCTGCTGGTGGATACTCAGCTCGCGCTGGCGATCGAACGGTGGAAGGCCAGACACGGAGAGAATCTCCGAGGTTGGTTGGACGCCTGGGCCGAATTCGAGGCCCTGAATGCCTGGCCTGTTACTCGTATGAGCATCCCGACGACGTGTTTCCGGACATGCTGGACGGCATAACCGAATTCGAGGCCGTCGGGCTGGGCCATCCCCTCCTGCGGGAGAGCGTGTGCGTGCGCAATGACGTGCATCTCGGTGCCGTTCATCTCATCATGGCGCGGAAGTTCTACCTCGTGAGCGGCTCCAACATGGCCGGCAAGAGTACCTTTCTGCGAACGCTCGGCATCAACGCGGTTCTGGGATCCGCGGGCGCTCCCGTTCGTGCGCCTCGCGCCCGGCAGTCCTCCTTCGCGGTCTGCGCCTCGATTTCGATCGTCGATTCACTTGGGGAAGGCAAATCCAAGTTCATGGCGGAGGTGGATCGCCTGCGCGAAACCTTGCGCGCCGCCGCTTCCGGGCCCAAGCCCGTGCTATTTGCGATCGATGAGATTTTGAGCGGAACCAATTCGCGCGACCGGCGAGTCGCCGCGGAATCGTTCCTCCGCGCCCTTATCGGCACAAATGCGACTGGCGCGGGCGCCATTGGCGCGCTCTCCACGCATGACCTGGCGCTGGCTGAAATCGCCGAGGATCCGGACCTGGGAGGATCGAACGTCCATATGGAAAGCCGCGATCCTTCCGACCCGTTCGCGTTCGATTATCTTCTGAAACCGGGCATCAGCACCCACTCCAACGCTGTGGCGATTGCCCGCATGGCCGGCGTAGCGGATTAGATTAGCCCAACTTCGCCGGGCACAAACCCTCGTAGAACGAGCAGCGCCTGCACTGCTCTCCGATCTCCATCGGAAACTCCAGCGAATTCTGCGCCGCCGCCAGCGCCCGCACCGCGGCTCGCGCATCCTCCAGATCCGCCCCCGACAAGCTCACTTCCGTCACCCTCCCGGACCGCAAAAAGCACAGAGCCGCGCGATCCGGCAACCGCCCCGCATAGCGTTCCAGCGCCAGGGCGTACAGCCGCAATTGCAGAGCGTACTCCGCCGCGCCGCCCTCGTCCCGGTCGGTCTTGTAATCCACCAGCGTCAATTCGCCGCCCTCTTCAAACCACAGATCGATCTGCCCTCGCAGCACCACGTCTTCCACCGCTAGCAGAAAATCGAACTCGCGTTCCACTCGCCGCGCCCGCGCCGCGCGCTGCCCCAGTTGGCTCTCCTCGAACCGTCGCACCAGCTCCAACGCGTCCCGGGAGAGAGCTTCACGCGCCTCAGTCGGCTGTCCCGCCAGCGCCTTGTGCGCCTCCAGTCCTAGCTCAATCGCCCGTGGCGCAGGCCTCAGGCCTGCGAGCGCGCCAGTTCCCAAACCCGTCGGCGACGGCGTCAGCCCCAGATACCGCCCCAGATAATATTTGCGTGGGCACGCCGCGAACTGCGTCACGTCCGTCACCGCGGCCGCCGAATCGTGTTGCCCCGTCACTGCCGCGGGATCGAGCAAAAGCTCCGGCGTCGCCGGCTCAACGCGGCGCGGAACACCCGCATGGATCTCGGTCGCCCGATCAGCCTCCGTCTCCGCTCGAATCCCCGCCTCCGCCTGCTTCTGCCACTGCGAACGCCTCAGCCCGCGAGCATAGGAAAGAATCAGCCGGTCCTCGGCGCGCGTCATGGCGACGTACAAAAGCCGGTCTTCCTCCGCGCCCTCGTTTTTTTTGAGACAGTCGCTGAGCGCGGCGTGGGCCGCGTCTTTCTGGCTGCCACCCGTCGCCGGATTGCGCCACTTCACCCCCAGCCCCAGCTCCGCCGAGAACAGCAGCACCGGCGTCGAGCTCTTTCGCCCCGCGTGCAGCGCGCTCACGAACACCACCGGAAATTCCAGTCCCTTGGCGGCGTGGATGGTCATGATGTTTACCGCGTCGGCGGCCTGCTGCGCCGGAGCCTCGGCTTCGGCTCGCGCCGCGCGCATGGCCTCCAGATCCTCCAGCAGTTCCGCCAGAGGCCGCGGCCTTACCCGAAACTCGCGTCTGATCCAGCCGAGCAACTTGTCGACGTTGGCCCTGCCTCGGTCGCTCAACCCCGCCGCATATCCGCATTCATCCAAAGCCATCGCCAGCAACCGGTCCGGCGCGATGAAACCCGCCAGCTTCCGCGCGCGCCCGAACAATCTTTCGGTCTCCTGCCGCCGCCCCTCGTCGCCTGCGCTAAGGAGCTTCTCGTCGCTCCATCCCACCAGCGGACCGCGCAGCACTCCCGCGGTCGCAATTTCGTCCAGTGGATTGACCATCGCGGCCAGCAGCGCCATCAAATCCAACGTCTCGCGAGCCTCCAGAAACGTTCGTCCGCCGCTCACCAAAAACGGGATGCCCCGCGCCTCCAGCGCCGTCTCAAACTGCTCCGCCGAATGCAGCGCACGCACCAAGATCGCGAAATCTCCCCATTTGCGGCCGGCCCGAGCCCATTCCGCGATGCATGCCGCTACTAGTTCGGCTTCCGCTTCTGCCCCACGCTCCCCGGTTCCCACCAGCCGTTCGACAAGATGACCTTCCACCAACGGACGATTTATAAACGTCGCTTCGCGCTTTGCCACCAGCTCTCGCGGTTCCACGCCGGCGCATCCATCCATCACCTCCGTCACCGCCGCGAGAATCGCCTGCCGGCTGCGATAATTTCCCGTCAACTCGTCGATCAGCGACCCCTTCTGGCGCAGTTCCGCTCGATACCCTTCAAACACCGTCCGGTCCGCGTGGCGGAATCCATAGATCGACTGATTGATGTCCCCCACCGCGAAAAAATTCCGGCGCCGAATCAGGCCGATCAGCCTCCATTGCAAACGGTTGGTGTCCTGCAATTCATCCATGAGAACGTGATCGAACTGATTCACGATCAGCTCCCGCAGCTCCGCGTGCGATTCCAGCAACTCGATGGCGAGCTCCTCCAGATCGGCAAAATCCACCGCCGCCTCGCGCCGTTTAGCTTCCCGATAATCCCGATCCAGCCGCCCCACCGCCTCGCGCAACAGCTCCGGCAGCCCTGAGTGCCACTCCAGAATCCACTGAGCGGCGACCTGCTGCAAGACAACATCCCTGAGCTGCTTCACCGTCTCCTGACCCTTCTTTTTGCTTCTCAAATTCGCATTGAATCGAGCCAGCACCTCAAAGTGTTGCCGCGTAACCGGCTTAGCGGGAAGCGCCAGAAATTCGCGAACCCAATCGTGCAGATTGCTCCACGCGGCTTCGCCACCAACTTCGGCCGCAAGCCTTCGCGCTTCCGGCAGAACGTCGTTCGCCGGACCAGTGGCATCCGGCAACACGCGCACGCCGGCCAGGCGCATGCTCTCGTGGACATCTAATAGACTCGCCGCCAGATCCACTTGTCGAGCATCGTCGCTGGTCGATAGCGCCAGTCCCTCCAGTAGACGGCGCATCTCTGCCGGCCGCTCCCGAAACAATTCGTCGAGCGCCTGTTCCGCCGCGTCGCGCTGCATCCGCTTCGCCGAGCCTTCATCCATCACCGAGAAATCCGGCGCCAGGCCTGCTTCGATGGCGTTCTGGCGCAACAGCCGGGCGCAAAAAGCGTCGATGGTCGCGACCCACGCCCGTTCCACTCGCTCACGCACGTCCTGCTGGTGCGCGAAGCGCTCCACAAGTTTCCGCTTCATCATCGTGGCGGCCTTTTCGGTGAAGGTGATCGCGAGAATGCGTGTGGGATCTACGCCCTTGCGCTCCACTAGCCAAGCGAACCGCTCCACCAGTACGCGTGTCTTGCCCGACCCCGGACCCGCCACCACGCACACGTCCTGACCGCTGCGCTCCACCGCCGCGAGCTGCTCCGCCGAGAGCTCCACTTAGCCGCCCGCCCCGGCGCCCACCTCGGCCGTCATGGTCTCCACGCGGCAGATATCGCGATAGTCGCACCAGTCGCATTTCTTGCGGTCCGCCGGATGAACCGCCACGCGACCGGATAGAATCGCCGCATGTACCGCAGAGGCCGAACGCGCGGCGTCCTCTATCAATTCCCGCAGGCGCTCCCGCGTCGAAGTTTCACCGATCTCCGCCAGAGCCGGAATCGCATGCCAGCCATCCCACGTCACTTTCTTTTTCACGCCGCAATACAGCATGCCCGCCGGCTCCAGTCCGAACACTCTCTTCGCCGCCAGCAAATACAATCCGCCTTGTACCAAACTGCCCGATTCGTTTTCTTCAACCCGGCCCCGCACCTGCCCGCTGTATTTGTAGTCGATCACCAATCCTTCGCCGTTCGGCCCCTCCTCCAGGCGGTCGATCCGGCCTCGAATCGTCAACTCCGGACTGAGCGGTAACTCAAATTTCTCCTCCACCCGAGTCTTCCAACCCAATTTCACCTCGTGATTGTCGAGAAACATTTCAAAGTGCCTCAGCAATTCCAGGCGCACGGCTTCGGTTCGATAGGTGCGCGGGATGCGATGCTCCGCACACTTCTCTTCGAACACCCGATCCAGGACAGTCGATCCCAGCAGCGGCGTGCCAATCCACTCCGCCAATGCCTGATGCAGAATGCTCCCCTGTAATAGAACGTCGAGGCGATCTCGCGGAGCCGCCGGCCGCTGCCGCAGCTTCAGCGTGTGTTTCGCGAAGAATTGGAACGGGCATTGCAGAAAGCTCTCGATTCCCGTCGCCGACAGCGTCTTCCGATGTGCCACGATCTCGCGTAGCAGCGCCTGGTCCTGGATGGGCGCTGGTGCCGCAGCCCGCACTTCACGTGTCGGCTTCGGCCGTGCGCGGGCTTCGACAGCCGTGCCCTCCACTCCCTCGAGGAAGAACGACGGTAGCGTCTCCTCGCCCTTCTCGTCGAATCGGGCATAGCTCAGCACCACCTGCCCGGTCGCGCGGGTCGTCGCCAGATGGAACAAGAACCGCTCCTCCGTCTGCGCATCCGCGGACGTCGGCAGTCCCAGTCGCTCTCGCTCGGCGTCGCCCAGGACCGCGTTCTCGCCGTGGTATTTCGGAAAGACGCGCTCCAGCAGCCCGCATACGAACACCACTGGCAGCTCCCACTGCCGCGCTTCATATACGTCCAGGACGTGGACTACATCGCGCCTCCGGTCCTCAACCCGCAGAGTCGCGACCGCAAGCGCGGTCTCTAGTTGTCTCCAGAATCCCTCCAGCGGTGTCGCCTCCGTTCCCGCAAACCCCGCCGTCTCCGCCACCACTTCCTCAAACCTCGCCAGCGCCGCCGCTTTCGATCGCCACGCATGAACCTGATCCCTGCCAGCGTGATCTTCCACGGCTGGCTGCGCCACTAATGTCACCAGCGTCTTCAGCCGCTCCGCCCACTCGACAGGTTTCAGGCGTTCCCGGCGCCACTCCGTTACCCTCTGGAACTGAGCCGGCACGCTCGCCGGTATGGATGCGGTCGGCAGACCGCGTCCCGGCAACCTACCGCGCAATTCGAAGTCGAAGCGATCGCCCTCCGCCGTCGCTCCCACTCCCGATACCGGCATGCGCAGCAGCCGGCCGAGAGCTGCGTGATCCCAGCCTTCCAACATTGCGCGCACCACTCCGGCTAGATACTGGACGGCCGGATGCGAGGCCAGAGGATCGAGGAAGTAGCTCCGCGCCGGAATGCCGAAGCGCGCCAGAGTTGTCTCAATCAACGGCCCATACGGATCGCGCGAGCGCAATACCACGCCCATGTCGCGGAACCGCCGCCCCCGCGCCGCATGCTCCAGAATCCTCCGGGCGATTTCCTCGGCTTCTCGTTCGGGCGTTGCCGCCGAGAAGACAAAGCGCTCAGGCGCGCGCCGAATCTCGGTAAGGCGAGTCTCTTCGAAACCCAGGCGCAGCAGCCGCCGTCGCGTTCCTTCGGTTGCCGTAGCCTCCGGCAGCGTCACCGTTACTGCGCCGGCAAGCGCCTCGATCAACTCCACTTCCACTGCGGCCAGCGTGAAGAATCCGTCAAAGACTGTCAGCGGCGGAGCCAGCACCGCGCCGGAGCGCAGCAAGTGAGCCGCGGCGCGCAGGCGGCGATTGCGCAACGCGAAGCCACGCGCTTCCAGCCGCGCTTGCACGTGCTTAAAGATGCCCGCCAGGTCTTCGCGGTATTGGCCCAAGCCGCACTCATCCGGCTCAGGCGCTTCTTCCAGCAGCTCAGCCAGCTCCAAGTGCAGTCCGCGAGACTCCATCACCCGCTCGAAGCGTCGAGGACGCAGCCGCTCCAATGCGTCTTGAATCAGGAGATGCAGCAGCGATTCGGGGGGCGCGAGCGGCAGCCCCTGTCCCGCGAAAAGCTGCTCGAGGAACTGCGTCAGCGTGCCCACTCGCCGCGGCCGCACTGGGAAGTCCGCGCGAGCCAGCGAATGACGGATATGCTCCGCCATCGTCGCCGTTGGAGTCACAAGGAAGGAACCTGGCGCGGAAGCAAACTGCTCGAGCGCCACGCTGGATTTGCCCGAAGCCGGAGGCCCGGTAAGAAGGAACTTCAAACTCCCACTATACGATCTATTTCGCCAATTTTATTTTGCGGGCGGGGTTTCCAACTGAGGAGCCAGATCGCTCATGATCTTCTCGAACTTGTCCCTTTGGTCGGGATTGAGGATCAGAAGGATCTGTGTCCTGCCGGTGGCGCGCACATCGTCGAGCTGATCTTGCAAGCTCTGATAATACTGGGTATAGTCCTCCAGAACGTTGGCGATCTTCTGCGACTGATCTGGCGAAAGCCCCAGCTCGGAGTTGAATCGTTGTAAGACCGTTTCGCGCGTGGGAACGGAGTTGGCCACCGTGGTATGGTGCAGCTTGTCGTGTAATCCTAGCTGCATCCACAGCGCGCCCGAAGCCGCCCCGGCCAGAAACACCATCATCAGGGGGAAAATTACGCGCGGATTCTGCCAGGGGGCGGAGGCAGGGGCTGCGATCATCGATTATTGCTCCCGGTAGGTGACCAGGTTCACCAACACGGCATCGCGGTCCGGAGAACCTGTCAGCATTTCGCCCGGGTTCGGCCCAGAGTTGGGAAAGCTGATCACTTGCCCGGCCTGCGCATCCGCGCCATGCTCCGACGACACCAGGTACACCCCCAGGCTCAGCGCCAGCACCATCGATGCCATCGCCAGGCCTCGTCCTACTGGAGAGTCGAAGAACAGGCTCCAGATCGATGCCGCGCCTTGCGCTTCGATTCGTTCAATCACCCGCGCGTAGAAGCCAGCCCTCGGCTCGGCTTCCTCGGGCAGGCGCAAACTTTGGAGCAAGCGCTGCTGCTCCCGCATCGCCGCTACCTTCTGCCTGCACTCCGCGCACTCATTCAGATGCAGCGCGTCGTTGCTCTTATCCGCGCGGCTCTTACCCGCAAGAAGATCCTCTAAATGATCCCGCACCTCTCGATGCATGACATCCTTCCCTCGTAAAAAAAAACGCTTCGGACGCGGGTCTTTGCTACTGCCCGCTGTTTACTTTCGCGATTCCCCGAATCCGCCCCAGCCGCTGAGCGGCTTTCAATAATTTTTGACGGGTTCGAAACAACTTCACCTTGATCGTATTCTCGTTCAAGCCGGTCATGGCGGCCAACTCCTCTACCGAGTGACCCTCTACTTCTTTCAGTAGGATCAAAGTTCGATCCTCTTCGGAAACCTTAGACAACAACTTTATCACCAGATCGTGCTGGGCGATGCGCCGGTCGATAGGCGCCGCCGGATCCACGGCCGGCTCCGAACTCTCCAGCCGTTGCGCGTCTTCTGCCGAAAAATCGCTCTCGTAGACCAGCTTTCGCACCCGCTTCTTGCGCAGATAGTCGTAACACTCATTCACGGTGATCTTGTAGATCCACGTCAGCAGCGAACTGCGGAAGTCGAAATTCCGAATGGAGAAATAAATCTTCGCGAAGACCTGCTGCGCGATGTCTTCGGCGTCGTTGTGATTCCTGAGAATGCCGTAGATGATCGAGAACACCTTGGCCTGATACCGGTCCACGATCTCCCTGAAGGCCATCTCGTCGCGGGCCTGGACGCGCTTGACAAGGGCTGCCTCGTCGCTATTTTTGTGGTCCACGCGAGTTCTGGTCGATCCAACCGAAGAAGGAAGCGCTCTGGTTCGGGCTCCCGCTGCTGGGAACTGAAGTACGCCGCTCAGGCCTGTCATAGCTATCTTTCCGACGCAGCCTATCACAACGGGGTTTCAGTGCGTTTCCCTAAAGATAGCAGATCGGGTACAATCGAGGTGAGGAATGGGCTTGGTCGTCGGTCGAACTTGAATCGGCGCGGCGGAAGACTTCATCTCATCAATAGCGAGGGTATGATTATGGTTCAATTGACGGAAACAGCGGTCGGCAAGGTCAGGGAGATCCTATCCACCCAGGAGCCCAAACCCGCCGGGCTCAGAATCTCGGTTGTGGGCGGCGGATGCTCCGGTTTCAGCTACTCCATGGCTTTCGAGAACAGCCCTGGTTTCCTGGACAAGACCTATGCCTTTGGCGACTTAAAGGTCTTTATCGATCAGGCGAGCATGCTCTACCTGGATGGAGCCGAGGTCGATTACGTGGAATCTCTGGAAGGCGCCGGCTTCAAGTTCAACAACCCCAACGTCAAGTCCACTTGCGGCTGCGGTAGTTCTTTCAGCGCCTAAATCCCTACAAAAGCAAAACCGGGCTGGAGAACTCCAGCCCGGCGAAAAAGTCGAAGGGAAAACTGAGTGATTACTTCCGGCGGCGGCGTCCCATAAGGCCGAGTCCCAGAAGACCCGCGCCCAACAGGGAAAACGTCATCGGTTCGGGAACTAGATAGCTTTGCTCGACTTCGCTGTAGGGAGCATTCCCGGAATTGATATTCTTGAAGATCCAAACCTCGCTTTGAGACGACGCGAAATCGACCGAAGCGACTCCGCCTGCGGTCGAACTGCTACATCCTCCGCCGCATCCGGGCTCAACTGTGGCGACAGCGCCGCCCGAGTTAACGGCGAGGACCGCGAGTTCGTCGCTCGACGGGCAAATTCCGGTACTCGTGAAGATCGTGCAAACAACCTCATTCACGAATCCGGTCCCGCTGCCGTTCCAGCTCAAATCGACGCCAAGGAGACCGCCCGTGACTTGGTCCTCCAACTCCAGATCCGAACTCACTGCGAGGTTCGGGTCGAACAGAAGGTTAACCTCGCTTCCAGTGAGAGTTCCGCCTTCCACGCTCACATCGAGCGGGACAGCAGAGAAGCTCCCTGCATCGAGCAAGTACGAAAAGTTCGAAAAGTTCAGGGGCGCAATCTGACAGCTAAACGTTCCCGACGACGCCAGTCCACCGGATGGTGCAGTAGTAGGATTCGCGGTATACTGCTGTAGCAAGTTGGTTCCAGTTGTGCACGGCGCGGCGCTTGCCGTTGCAGACGTACTTATAGCCGCGATGGCGAGGAAACCCACGCCTATCAAGGTCTTTTTCATATTTTATTTGCCTCCGACTCAAAGTGTCCACAAGCACCCCAGCAAATCCCTGGACGCAGCCCACGGTACCCTTGTAGTATACGGGCCGTTCGATCTGGGTGTCAAGGATAAATCGGGTATTTCCACATGCACTCTGTTGCCCGTTGCCAGGGAGCCGTCAAAGTTCGTATCTTTCTGTCATAAAATGACTTGGAGCGCGGTTTTATAGCCCATTCGAGTGCCGGGTACCGGTACTTATTGAGGCATTGTCCTACCCGTCTCCTCCCCCTCCTCTCCCAGATTTTGCCCCCTCCAACCCGGTACAATGGGGCCTGAGGAACGCAGTTGCTGGAGCATCTTCTCACCGAACGTGAATTGGCCGAATGGCATAGGATCGATCTTCTGCCGACCGGTGGAATCCTTGCCGCGATGAGCGCTGCTGACGCCGCCATTCCGGCCGCCATCGCCCGTGAGCTTCCACGGATTGAGGCGGCGGTGGAAGCGATCGTCGCGGCCCTCGATCATGGGGGCAATCTTATCTATATCGGTGCCGGGACCAGCGGCCGCCTGGGCGTTCTCGACGCTGCGGAGTGCCCGCCCACCTTCCACACCCCTCCCGGCCTCGTCCGCGCCCTGATCGCCGGTGGGGATGCGGCTCTCCGGCGCTCCATCGAAGGCGCAGAGGACGACCCCGAAGCCGGTGTCCGCGACCTCACCGCCTCAGGCATTTCTCCCAGTGACGCCATTCTAGGCATCTCCGCCAGCGGACGAACCCCCTACGTTCTGGGAGCCCTTTCCCACGCCCGCCGCCTCGGCGCGGTTACGTTGAGCATCAGCTGCACTCCAGACTCCGAGCTATCCCGCAGCGTCCAGTTCCCCATCGAACCACTGGCCGGGCCCGAAGTCCTGGCCGGTTCCACGCGTCTGCGCGCCGGCACCGCAACCAAACTCGTGTTAAATATGATCAGCACCGCAGTCATGATCAAGCTCGGCTACACCTACGGAGGCCTGATGGTCAACGTCCAGCCCTCTAACCGCAAACTGGAGGATCGCGCCCGCCGCATCATCCAGCAAATCGCGGGTGTCTCTCCCGCTCGCGCCGCCGAGCTTCTGGATCAGGCCGGCCGCAGCGTTCCCGCCGCCATCGTCATGGGGAAAAAGGGCGTTTCCCGCTCCGAAGCCGAGCGCCTTCTGTCGCAGGCCCGCGGCCGCTTGGCCCTTGCTTTGGAAGAAAAAGCCTTGGAAGAAAGAGCTCTGGGAGAATAGCTCTTGGATCGATTACTCATCCACGGCGGCGCGGCACTCGAAGGGGCCATCGCCGTCAGCGGTTCCAAGAACTCCGCCTTACCAGCGATCGCGGCCTGCCTGCTCACAGGCGACGTCGTCACTCTCGACCGCGTGCCGCAGGTCCGCGATATCCGCACCATGCTCGATCTCATCCGCCACACCGGCGCTGAAGTCCGTGTCGACGGCGGCCGCGTTACCATTCAAGCCGGCGAAATCGTCCGCCCTGAGGCGCCCTACGATGTGGTCAAGACCATGCGCGCCTCCAGTCTCGTGCTGGGCCCGCTGGTGGCCCGTTGCGGGGTCGCCCGCGTTTCGCTGCCGGGCGGTTGCGCCATCGGCGCGCGGCCCATCAACCTGCACGTCTCCGCGCTCGAGCACCTGGGCGCCGAGCTTAATCAAGAACACGGCTACATCGAGGCCCGCGCGCCCCACGGACTCCATGGCGCCGAAATCAACTTCGACCGCATCACCGTCACCGGCACGGAAGACGTCTTAATGGCCGCCGTACTGGCCTCCGGCGAGACCGTCATCAACAACGCCGCGCGCGAGCCCGAAGTCGTGGACCTTGCCCGCCTCCTCAATGCGATGGGGGCTTCCATCGACGGCGCCGGCTCTTCTACGATCCGCGTTCGAGGCGTGTCCAATCTTCATGGTCTGAGCGGCCCTCCCCACACCATCATTCCCGACCGTATCGAAGCCGGAACGTTTCTTATCGCCGGCGCATTGACCCGCGGGGATCTCCTCCTGACCGCGTGCGAGCCCGCCGACCTGCGCGCCCTCATCGCCAAGCTCCATCAAGCCGGAGCGGAGATCACCGAACCCTCGCCCCACTCGCTGCGCGTCCGAGCCCCGCGCAAGCTCACGAGCGTCGATGTCACCACCGAGGAGCATCCCGGCTTCGCCACCGATCTGCAAGCCCAGTTCATGGCCCTCATGACCCGCGCCGAAGGCATCTCATTCATCACCGAGACCATTTTCGAGAATCGCTTCATGCACACGCAGGAGCTGGCGCGCATGGGCGCCAATATCCGAATTGAGGGACGCCAGGCCATCGTCGCCGGCCCCACTCCTCTATCCGGCGCGCAAGTCATCGCCAGCGATCTCCGCGCCAGCGCTTCGCTGGTTTTGGCCGCCCTCGCCGCCAAAGGGGAAACGGTCATCGACCGCGTCTATCACATCGATCGGGGCTATGAGAAAATCGAGGCGAAGCTGGCGGGCGCTGGCGCCCGCATCAGGAGGATCTCGTGAGCACCCCCCACAAGCCGCACAACCCTGGTTTCCTGGCTCTGGTCAATGATGCGAAATCGCACATCAAGCGGGTCGATATCGCCGAATATCAAAAGATGCCGCGCGACGGCCACGTGTTGATCGACGTTCGCGAGGACCGCGAGTGGGCCGACGGCCACGCCGCCGGCGCAATCCATCTGAGTAAGGGCGTCATTGAACGCGATATCGAATCCGAGATCCCCGACAAATCCACGACCATGGTGTTGTACTGCGGGGGCGGCTATCGTTCCGCGCTGACTGCGGCCGAGCTTCAGAAGATGGGCTATACCAGCGCGATTTCGCTCGACGGCGGATGGCGCGCCTGGAATCAGGCGGGATTGCCGGTTGAGAAGCCCTAGCCGCGTTCCAGGTGCTTCAGCCGCGCGTCCAGAACTTCTTCGACCCGGCGCAATTCCGCGCGCCACAGGTCGCGCATATCGTCGAAGCGCTGATCGATGGCATCGAACCGCCGATCGATGGCGTTGAACCTCGCCTCAAGTTTCCCTTCAGCGCCCAGAAATTTCGCGTTGACATACGCGATCAGCACCCCAGCCAGCGTTGCGTTGAAGAGTAGCGGAATCCCCACCGCAATATAAAGTTGTTCGTTGGTCACCACGAGAGAAGTTGGGCTCCGCTGGCATTATTCTCCCACAAATTCGCGATCTCAGCGCCGCTCTTCCAGGTGATTGAGTCGTGCGTCCAGCACTCCTTCGACCCGATGCAACTCGGACCGCCAAAGATCGCGCAGGTCGTCAAAGCGTGTATTCACCGCCTGAAATTTCGCGTTCATATACGCGACCAGCACGCCAATCAGCGTCGCGTTGAAAAGGAGCGGTATCCCGACCGCAAGATAAAGTTGTTCGTTGGTCACCACGAAAGAAGTTGCGCTCCGCTGGAATTATTCTCCCACAATGCGTGAGCCGCACAGGGCCCGAACGCGCGTCGAAGGCGGCTATCTAAGGCCGCTGAGGCACCAGAAGGGTGAAGGGGTCGGTCCTCATACTTGTGCTGAACAGTGAGCCGTCCTGCTGCCGACAGATCAGGATGAGACCGGCGCGAACCGTCGGCTTCGACCCCAGCCGGGCCAACTGGCCGCTGTAAAGCACTAACGGGCCCGACACACTCATGAACTCTTGCGCCTGTTTCGGAGCAAGCGTTCTGCAAGGAGAGAACTTGGTGTCGCCCTTCCATGCCAGCATTCCGGGGCTGACGATGAATTTCCAGCTATCGTCGGGTTGCTTGTATTCAACCCCCTGCACGGTGATCCAACTCGTGCTCACCGGACTCGTGCCTGGGTCCGGAATACTAACAGGCTCTTCGGAGCGGTTGATAAAACGTACATCATATTTCAAGGTAAACCCCACAGGGCCGGGGGTGGGCTCGCTGTCCCCAACAAGTTGCGCCTGTTGCACCTGAGCTTCGATGGAATCGTCCCCCTGCGCGGCCGGAAGTAGGAGTGCCAACACGGCGATGAGGTGGACGCAGTTAATAGTTGCCCTGTATTGGCATGTCATTCCCAGACCTCCCTCAGAGTTTTGCTGAAGCAGTTGTTAGAACGTTAAAGGGGTTTGTTCCGTTAACTGCGTTATTCAGGTCGTAGGTTAGGACCCACACCACGTGCCTCTACTTCTTGTGAGCCTGGATGTAGTCGAGCGCGAAAGTTTTCAGCGCCGGGTTGGTCAGGCCGAGCTGCGTGGCTTCCTCCACCGCTCGATCGTTGTCCCACTTGTCGATTATCACGCGCTTGATCAGCCACAGAGCCGCCGCGCGATTTCCGCTGGCGCAATGAATGAACGCCGGCTCAGTGCCGGGTTCCGCCATGATTTTCAGGAAGCGATCGGCGACCGCCGGGTCGGGCGCGCTGCTGCTCATCGGAAGGTGCATGAAGTTGATGCCGGCCAGCTTGGCTGCGTCCGCTTCGGCGTCGATGTCGGCGCCCTTTTCGTCCGCCAGCCGCAGGTTGATGATGGTCGCGAACCCCATCTTCTTGATCCCGGCCACCGATGCCGGCGTGATCGCCCCGGCGCATGCGACCGTTGTCTCCACCTGGGCGAAGTTGGTGATCCCCGGGATAGTTGATTTCTTGACACCGGATTGCGGGGCGGATTGCGCGGCGGCAACGGAAATTGCAGCCATTACAGCGGTAGTCGTCAAAAGTAGGCGTTTCATAGTCGGCCTCCCCATCATAACGAAGTCATGCGCGCCGCCCCGACCAGCATCCCGAGCGTCAATGCCGCAATCGCAAACTCGCCCACGGCCCCCACGACCAGCGGCCGCAAGCCCTGCTTGCGCATCTCTCTGAAATCGGTGCGTAGCCCGACTCCCGCGAACGTCAGCAGGAACGCCCACCGCGAAAGATTCGCCAAGTCGGTTTGCTGCGTCTTCGTGAACGCCCCCACCGTCGCCAGCAGCGAAATCAGCAAGAAGCCCAGCACGAACTTCGGAAACTTCTGCCACAGGAACGCGCCCTTATTCACGATCTCTTTGGCTTGGCGGCCATTTAAAGAATGCCGAGCCCAGTACAGCGCATACGCCAGCACCACGAATCCTATGGTTGCATTACGGGTAGTTTTGGCGAGCACCGCGAACTTCTGCGCCGTGTCCGAATACAGCGCGCCTGCCGCGGTGGCCTCCGCGGTATTGTCCACGGCAAGCCCGGCCCACAGCCCGAAGGCGTGATCGCTCATGCCCAGCGCGTGACCTATTGCAGGGAATGCGAATAAGCTGAACGCGCCCAACGCCAGGATCGCCGCCATGGCGTAGGATGCGTCTTCATCCTCGGCCTCGATCGCACCCTTCGCCGCGATGATCGCCGAGACTCCGCAGATCGAAGACCCGATCGCCAGCAGGCTGGTCATCTTCGGCGGCAACCCGAACCGCCGACCCAGCCAAGTCATCAGCGCAATCGACACCGCCAGTTCAATCGCCACGAAGCCCAGGCTCAATCCGCCCAGCTTGAACACATCGCCCAGCATGAATCGAACGCCCTGGAACACGATCCCGAGTTTCAGCCAGAATTCGTAGGTGTCGACTCCCGGCCGGAACGCCACAGGAACGCCGATCGTGTTGGACACCAGCAATCCGAAAATAATCGCCCACAGCACGTACTCGATGTTGGGCAGCGCCATGTGATGCGCCTTCCCATACGCCGCGATCGATTGCTCGGTAAACTTGCCCGCGTACCCCAACGCGGCCAGCAACACGATGCCGGGTGTCAGCCGTGCGATGAGTCGCAGGAATCCGCCGCTCGCCGCCGCTTCTCTCGTATTGGAAACAGAAATCGCCGGGTTCATAGAAGAAGCCTCATAGGATCACCACGGAATATGCGGCAGGACGCCTGCCTTCACCAGCGCCGCCGCGGCTAGCGCCAGCAGCACGCTCCACCAGTCCACGCTCAACCCAGCCGGCGTTAGCTTCGGTCCCGATTCCGTCACAGTGGATTCAGCCATAAAGAATTCCTCGCCTCGATCAGTCACAATGGAGCGGACACGCCGCTCCATATCACTTCCCGCGCGACCTCCTTCAGCGGCTTCCGGCTCTTCCGGCTGATCGTCCGCAAATGAAGATGCGCCTGCTCCTCCGACATGGTGTACACGCTTTGCAGCACCGCTTTCGCCTGAACCGTCAGCTTGCGCTCGGCGATTTTCTCCTCCAGTTCCCTCAACCTCTGTTCGAGCATTGTACCGAACTGGCTCGGCCGCAACACCCCCTCCACGTGATCCTCCGCCGTCCCGATCGCGTCCCCGTCTGGCGCGCCATCCGCCACCAGGCCGCTCAGGCGCGCCGCGATCTTGGCGTCCATCAGCTCCGCCTCCATCTCTCCGATCCGCGCCGCCTGCGCCCCGTAACTCCGCGTTGCGCGCTCCCGCCGCCGGATCGCCTCCGTCAGATCGTCGAACCGCTTGCGCGCCGCGGCGGAGATCTCTCGTGCCGCCAGCCGCTCCAATAGCTCCAAACTCTTCACTTGCCGGTCTCTCACTTCGTGTCAGCCACGACCTGTCCGTGATTGCCGTTCCCCTCCACGCAGACGCGTTCATTGGCTTCGATGACCGGTTCGGCTTCAATTGTTGGCCCGCTGCCCCCATGCTTGGCCGGAAACGTTAGATTGTTCCAATCGTCGCCCGGCGTCTTATCGGTCACCCTCCGGTTGGGGATGGTGATCGTGAAGGGCCTCGTCAGCACGGTCGGGTCGGTTTAGGTGGCGTCGTAGGTGAACCTGTCGCCGCTTGGATCGCCGTCTGTAGCAAAGATGAAGTGCTCCACGATCGTGGCGTTTTCGCTGACAAACTCTCCGCTCCGGCCCAGCCGGGCCTTCGAATTGTTGTTCGTCGTATCCACCACCAGCGTATTGCCCTCCCAGTGACCCCGCGAGTCCCCATTCCACAGCTTGAGATTCTCGGGAAGGTGGGGCTTTCCGTCGAGATGGATCACGCGGTTGCCGGAGTCAAAGAGGAACACGACATATTCGGGGAACTGGCGGATCTCGTAGCCATGCCACTCGAATGACTTGGTCGGTCCGCCCGGAGCACATCGCGCGAACGGTTCAACGATCGTATTTTGTAGAGAATCAAGAACAGCGCGCAAAGGCTACGGACGACAGCGGCAACATGCCGCCGTTCCGGTCAGCCCTGTGGGGGGAACGAGTCGGAGATGGGTGTTGAGATGGACGCGCATTAACGGCTCCTTGTGGTCTTTGCAGCCGCACCCATAGCGGCCTGGCCGGCGGAGCAAGTCCTTTCTGCTCTTCGTCGCCAGCGTGAACTATACTAACCAGATCGAGTATAGGATGATATCTATTTCGGAGTCAAGCAGTTTCTCAAGCATTTTTCTTTAAAAACCAATCGCGCGCCTCGCGATAAACTAAACTCGACGCCGGTTCAATATCTTAGCGATTCACCGCGATATCTTCTTCCGGCTCTCCGGTCAGCAGGAAGGCCCGCCGCGAAAGATTCGTTTACCCTCACTCGGCCAAAACACCCTTTTGGCTCGTCATAATGGGAGAGCGTCCGTGAAACCCCAGCCTGCCCAACTCAGCCGAGCCGCCAAGACGGTCCGCGATGTCTTCCTATCCGGCCGCCCCCTCACCTACATCCGCTCCCCCGAAGAGCAGCGCGTGGCCAACATCTTGCGTGAAGTGGCCGGCGGCTTGACCGGTGGCGCTCCGACTCCGATCTGGACCTGGAGCCTCACCGAAGGCCTGCGGGCTTCGGTAAAAGGGGTCAAAGGCGAGGGCGACGCGATCCTGGAAGCCGCGCAACCTCCCCGCGGCATTCTCGATTTCATCGTGGCCCATGAAGGCGCGGGTATCTTCCACCTTCAAGACTTCCACGAGCCGCTGCGCGAATCTCCGGAAATTCGCCGCCGTCTCCGCGACGTCTACCAGAGCTGTCTCGATCGGCGCAAGTTCGTCGTCATCAGCTCTCCGGTGCGCTTCATTCCGGAGGAGCTCGATCGCAGCATCGTGTTTCTGGATCTCCGCCCGCCCGATCTCATCGAGCTGATGGATTTTCTACGCGTCGAAACCGGCGAGTCGAGCGAAGCCATTCTGCGTCCGGTCGCCAGTGCGCTGCAAGGCCTGACGCTCGATGAAGCCCGCTACGCATTGCGCCGCGCCCTGGCCGTGACGCCCAAACTCGGCTCCGAGTCGATTCCGCCCTTGCTCGAAGAGAAGCGGCTCCTGGTCAATCGCAGCGGCGTCATCGAATTTATTTCCACGGCGACGGAGCTGGGCGAGGTGGGAGGCTTGGAAGGGCTCAAGCAGTGGCTTCTCGAACGCCGCAAGCTGTTTGAGCTGCGCGATAGTTTGAGCGCGGAGATCGTGCCCAAGGGCCTGCTGCTCATGGGCATCCCCGGTTGCGGCAAGAGCCTATGCGTGAAGGCCATCGCTTCTCACTTCGAGCTTCCGCTATATCGCATCGACATGATCGAGATCTTCTCCGGACGCCACGGCAAGCCGGAAGGGGTTTTCGTCGCTGCCTGCAAGATGATGGAGGACATGGCGCCCGCCGTGCTATGGTTCGACGAAATCGAGATGGGCATCACCTCCACCGAGGCCGGCGGCGAGCAGGGCCGCATTTTCGCCTTCTTCCTTACGTGGATGCAGGAGAAAACTCGCGGGCTTTTTGTTGCCGCTACGGCGAATCGCATCGATCTCCTACCCGCCGAAATGATCCGCAAGGGCCGCTTCGATGAAGTGTTTTTTGTGGACCTTCCTTTCGAAGACGAACAGATCGACATCTTCAAGATTCATCTTTCGCGTCGCGGCGTCGACCCGGCGCTATTCAACCTGGAGCAGTTGACCAAGTTCACCGTCGGCTGGACCGGAGCCGAAATCGAGCAGGCCGTCATCTCCGGGATCACCCGCGCCCGTCTGGCGGACCGCGAGCTGAGCGGTCAGGACTTGATCGACATCTGCGTGAAGCAGGTGCCTCTCTCGCGAACCATGAAGGAGCAGATCAATCACATTCGCGGCTGGGCCTTCGAGCGCGCCATCCGCGCCTCCCCGCAGCCGATCCGGCGGTGAGGACGTTCAATAGGTGAAGATACGGTGTCCTTTGCTGTCGATGTACGCGAAGGTTGTTCCAGTGCTGGCCGCGTCTCTGGCGCTCAATCTAACGTTGGCCAATCCTTTAAAGAACGGGCTGGCCGCCATGAATTCTCCATCGAAGGCTCGCCTCCCTTTTTGATCTACGTACCAATACTGGACGCCGTCACCCACGACGGCGAGTCCCTCGCTGAAGTCCTCGGCGAGCTTGAACTGAGGAACGACTTGGACCGCGCCGGATTTGTCCGTGTAGCCGTACAAGCCGTTCTCCCGAACGCGAGACAGACCGGATGAGAACGGCTCGGCGTCTTCAAACCGGGGAAGAGTCACCAGCACGCCGGTCTTGTCGATGAAGCCCCATTGACTCCCAATCTTAACCGGAGCGAGTCCTTCCGAAAAGTCACGGGCGTAATCAAAGCGGGCCGCTGTGATTATTTTGCCGGTCTTGTCAATGTAGGTAAACTTGCACGGTAGGTCCTCGGCCTCCTCCACCCACGTTCTCCGGATTGAGCGCGCCGCAAGCGCCATCAGGGAAATAGAAGCACGGGCCTTCCGCAACCACCCGTGCCATTCCATCGCTGAAATCGATCCCGTCTGGGAGTTCGGGTTTGATGACAAAGTTGCCGGTGTGATCAATGTAGCCGAACTTGCCGTGGACCTTGATCCTCGCGAGACCATCCGAGAAGGACCACGCATAGTCGTCGTCCATGGAACTCGCGAACCGCGGGCTGATTGCAAACTCTCCCGAAGTGTTGACATAGCCCCAGAGCCCCTCGCCTTGTCTCATTGCGACGGCAAGCCCTTCGGAGAAGTCCCAACCCCGGTACAGCTTTTTGTCGAGGACCACCTTTCCGGTTCGATCCACGTAGATTCCATCGCTCACATGAGATCCATCCGATCATAGAGACGCTGTTCGGAAGCCCTCAAGTCCGAAACGAGTGCTTGCGGGTTCGCTTTCGTCGACGGTTGGTCGCGCAAATCCATTCGAACCCCCCTCCATCTCTTAAGATCACTGCACGCTTCAGTCGAGGACGACGTAGCCTTCTGAATTACAGATGTAGACGCTCTTGAACAGACTCACCGGCAGCAGACCGGCCACGCCCGCCTCGTTGCCTCCCGGCACTGCCACCAACTCATCGTAGCGAATGGTTCGGCCTTCAATGATCAGCGGTTTGCGGGGCACCGAGCCCGCTTTCGAGGACCCTGCCAGCGTCAAGATGTCATTCGTCCCTGGCGCCGCCTCGACGCCGAACAGAACCACCCAAGCCGTTCCCGAATCGAGAAGCAGCCGTCCGAGGCTGGTCAAGACGGCCGGTTGGCCATGTATCGTCTGGAACTCCGCGCGAGTCCCGGCGCGATCCTGCTTGCTGAACTCGATCCGCTTGGCTCGCAAATCCAGCAGATAATCGAAACGCGACAGAAATTCCTGCCCCAACACACCTTTGATGTCGAACCCCAGACGGTGAACCACCGCCAAGTCCGAAAACACCATCTTCTGCCCGCCGGCCTTGACGGACTCCAGGGCAATCTCGATCCCCTCGGCCGCCGGCGCCTGGGCAACGGCGAACGAGGAAATGACCTCGACCCGAAGGCTTCCCTTAAGCCCGATCGACTTCGCCAGCTTCGGATCGAGATGGTTCAACTGCGTCCCGGTGTCGAGCAGGAACCGGTAGGGCCCGTGGCCGTTCACGTAAACTCCATCCACGATGGGACAGCCCTCTCGAACCTCCAGTTTCACCGAGCCAAGCAACGGCCCCGCGGCTACGAGGAGTGAGCAAATCGCCTTCCGCCGATACCGGTTCGATGATGTCGAGGTCGACATGCAAGACTCCGTTGAGAACCTCGGCAGAACGGCGCCAAGAAAACAGAGTTACCTTAATAAAAGTGCCTGTCGAAAAATTCCTGGGCGGCGTCTCCCGATTCCAAAAGGACGTCTATCCGCAGCATCAGGATCTCTTTGAGCAGCTCGCGCTGGGCCAGCGCCCCGAAGCGCTATTCATCACCTGTGCCGATTCCCGCATCGACCCGTGCCTGCTCACCCAAACCAAACCGGGCGAGCTGTTCATCTGCCGCGTGATCGGCAACATTGTGCCGCCTTACCCCGACGCCATCGGCGGCGTCTCTGCCACTGTCGAGTATGCGGTGGGAGTCCTGCGCGTTCCGGAGGTGATCGTCTGCGGCCACACCGATTGCGGGGTGATGAAAGGCGCGCTCAATCCCGAGGCGCTCAGCGATTATCCCAACGTGACCGCCTGGCTGCGCTATGCCAACGTGGAGCACCGCGAAGCGCAGCCTACCCCCGAATTTCTTCTTGCGCTGACGGAAGAGAATGTCGCCGCGCAATTGAAGAACCTGCGCTCCCATCCCGCGGTTGCCGCTCGGCTGGAACAAGGCGATCTTGCGCTACACGGCTGGGTCTATCACATCGGTTCCGGCACGGTGACGGCATATGACGAAGAGAGCCGCACGTTCCGGGCGCCGGCCTCCGTATAGATTCCGCTGGGCCCTCTTAAGGGAATTCGATCTTGCCATTCCACGGGCAAGCCTGCGCCGAGTACCACTGCATCCCCAACGCGCCCTGCTTCACCACCATGCAAATCCGTTCTCTCGCGTGAATCGAATCGTAGAGCGAATCCGTAACTTCGATCGAATCGGCTCCGCCGGCTAAATCCCACGGCGCAAAGCGCAGGACCCCTCCCCCTCTCCCATACGACTTCTTCAAAACCACGATCGGGTACACGCTGGCCGGCGAGCGGTCCAGCTCAATGACGGAGGTTTTGGGGTGAAGGTGTGGCGCACTCACCCGCTCAATTTTCAGTAGGGACTTTCTCGATATGGTCGATGACCAGCACATCCACCGGCACTTTGGCCTTCTCCAGCCTTAGACCGAGTTCCCGCTCCACCGTCGCCCTAAAGTTTCCCGTGGGATCCTCGATCGTTCCGCCTGGATTAAAGTACAGCGTGACGTCATAAGTGCCCGTCAATCCGGTCCTATCCACGACATCTACACCCAGAGGGCCACGGAACGTGGCGGCAATCTGAGCCATAGTTGACCGCCTCGCCACCAACCGCGCAGCGGTCTTCTCCGGATTCACGGAATAGTTTTGATAGACGCCGGCGGGGATTTTCGGAAAGCCGTCTTTCGCGGTGCTGGCGCCCGCCGGCTCCTTCAGCTTTGCCGCCGGTCCATTCTTCGCCACCACCAGCGCGTATCCTTCGGCTTCCTTCGGCTCACGGTGGAGCGCCAGCTTGAATCGCTCGATCAAGAGGTTCTGAAGCATCAGGGGGACCTGATCCGGGGTTGCTCCCTCCGGTACCTTGGCGGCGATGTCGAACATTTCTGTTCGGAGCCATGCCGGGCCGGAAAGCCGGTCCAGCCGGTTCGGCAACACCCCGTAGGCGATCAGCAACAGCGTTTGCAGGGAGCAATTCGTGTAGTTGATTCGCCCTGGGCTGGCGGTTCCCGGACCGCCGCTAAACGCCTGGTCTCCGCCGCTAGAGCGAGCCGGCCTCACTGCCGCGACATCGAATGTGACACTGGCGTCCGCAGCTTGGGCCGGCGTCTGGCCCAACCCCGCGCTGCACGCAAGCACGAACGCACCCGCAGAGATGATGAATCCTCGCATGGATCGATCTCCTTAAGCTTTATTGTCCTTCCACAAGGACAGCGTCAGCATTAGCGCACCCAGCGGCAGAATAACGTAGTTCGCGATCGCGCCGGGCGGCGTGTGCAGGAACGCGACCGGCTTCATGTGCCCTACCAACATGCGCAACAGAGCTTCGAGGATCAGCAGCACGTACATCAACGGCACCAGCGACCTGTATCGAAAGGCCACCACCAGTTGAACCAGGGCGTAAATCAATTGCGCGCTGCCCCACAGCGCAAAGGCAAAGACGATGCCGTCCGCGCCGGCCACCGACAGGTCCATCCCGGCGATGCTGCCCGCGCCCCCGTCGGGAGCGAACAAATGAATGCAGCTTCGGACCGCGCTGATAGTGGCAATCGCGGCGAACACATACACCGGCAGCTTCCTCCCGCGGATGGTGTTGTCGGCTTGGGCAGGCAGCAATGCTGCGAGGGTGTTATTCATCGCTTTGTCCTATCTTGGCTGATGAGCGGCGCCGAAAGTGGTACGCAGGATAAAGACCAACAGCGCCGCGCCGGACCCGCCGTGCAGTTAGGCCGCCTAGAATCCCGTCAATCAAAAACCCGCGGAGCGCCGCAGCACTCACGCGCGAACGGTATTGAGGCCGGCGGCCAGCGCGGCTCTCGACAACGCCCCATCTAGCGACGCGATGGGCAGGTTGTGACGAATCGCAAGTTCAAGGTACGCGGCGTCGTAGCTGGTGAGCTGGTATTGACCGGCCAACGCCCGCACAGCCACGAACACCTGAGCCCGGCTCGGGTTTTCTACCTCTATAGGCAAGTCGGCGAGACTTTCGAGAAATGCAAGCGCAGTCTCTCTCGGAATACGGCCTTTTCGGACCGCAAGTTCGACCACGTTGGTCACTTCGTACAGCCATAACACGGGAACGACCGCGCGATCGGTCAGATTCGAAAGGCGGCTCAGCAGCGCTTTCGTGAACTCCGTTGCTTCCTCGGCGAAGCACCAAGCCATCGTCACCGTATTGTCGAGAACAAACTGGTTCACGGACGGCCTTCATCGATCAGTTGTCTGATCGTCAGGCCTCCCAGCGTGAGTCCTTTGCTCAATTCGCGAATGCGCGCGCCCGCGGCCATCGCCCGCTGCTTATCGAAAACCGGTTGAGGCTCCGGCGTGAGAGACTGGAGCGCCCGGAGGATAACATCCTGGGCGTCCACGAACGCTCCGCTTTTCAGCTGCTGGTGGATCAGTGACTCAATTTCAGGCCGGGTGATTTCGATAGTCATGCGAAGGCGCCTATGCCCCTACGCTATCCTGCCCTCGGCTCGGAGTCAAGAATCTAGCGCAGCGGACGCACTCTGCAAACCTCGGCGACACTCGTCGGTTGCGTTGGAAAGGAGAACCTTGACACAGCCAACCGCACTCCGACGCCATGCCCCCACGGTGATATTGTGATAGGCGACACACTGAAAGTGAACCAAAAAGAGCAACTCAGACATCTATTGAGCAATGCGAATGCCCTGCTAGAGGCAATGCGCTATAGCGCCACCACCGCAAGCGGTGAGATGGCGAATATAGGAAACTACGTCAGTTATAAGACGTTCCTCCGCAAATACAACGAACTGGCGGAACAGGCCGGCCCACTACTGCCAGGCAAAACCATCCTGGGCGTGTTCAAGATCGACAACGTGAGAGGGAGTGGAGACACTACCTGGCCCGAGCAGAAGGAATACTTTGACATGGCATATTCGAATATCGCGCTCCTAAAGTCTTTTGGAAGGGGCGATTGGGTACGCCGAAGACGAGACACATAACCTAAGGGACTTCATCCAAGCCAATTTGCGCCGGGTCGTCTTCGCAGTTCCAGACAAAGAAATGGAGGTTCAGAACGCCATTGAAACCATGATCGTCGGGAGGGGCATGGCCAAGGGAACAGATTACGACCGGGAAACGATTTCATCTTTCCACGCCTAAAGCTTTGCCTAGAAGTGAAACTGTCGAAATCGGCAGACAAGCTCAAGGCGATAGTAGACGAGATCAACGCGGATGTAAGGGCCTATGGAACGCAATACGAACGCCAGCTATACGTCGTCTACGATCTCGGAATGATCCGAGATGAAGCGGAATTCAAGCGCGATCTTGAGGATGCGCCGGGGGTGTCAGTACTTGTCGTTAAGCACTGACCCATCGCCCTGCCAGGGCGAACACCGCTCCCCCCCGCTCCTACAAAAATCCCCCCTTTCCGCCGATCTCTCCTATGAGTGATCATCACCCGCACCCCCATGCGCATCTCCATCGGCGGCGGAGGCACCGACCTCCCTTCTTATTACCGCCGCTTTGGAGGCTTCGTCATCGCCGCGGCCATCGACAAGTACATTTACGTCGCCCTCAATGAGGCCTTCCGCGGCGGTTATTTTCTGAAATATTCCGCGCTCGAACACCCGCCCACCATCGACGAAATTCATCACCCCCTGATCCGCGAAGCGCTACGACTCCACAAGATCCCGCCGCCGGTCGAAATCACCACCGTCGCCGATATTCCCTCCGGCACCGGTTTGGGATCTTCCGGCGCCTTCACCGTCGGGCTCCTGCGCGCGCTGCATGCCTACAGGCGCTCTTACATCAACGCCGCCGCGGTGGCCAAGGAAGCCTGCCACATCGAAATCGACATTCTGGAACAGCCGGTCGGCAAACAGGATCAGTACATCGCCGCCCACGGCGGCCTGGTGTGCTTCGATTTTAAGGAAAACGACGAAGTCGTCATCACGCCGCTCCGCGTCAGCGACGCAACCATGTACGATCTCGAAGAGCACCTGTTGATGTTCTTCACCGGCTATTCCCGCAACGCATCGTCGGTGCTGGACGATCAGAAGATCCGGTCGGAGATCGGCGACACCGCCATGCTCGATAATCTCCACTTCATCAAGCAGCTCGGCTACTGCATCAAGAACGCGCTGGAGCAGGGCGACACGCAGCGCTTCGGCGAGCTGATGCATGAGCATTGGCTGCACAAGAAGCAGCGCTCGCCCGGAACCAGCAACGAAGGTATCAACCGCTGGTACGATATCGGCCGCGACAACGGAGCCATAGGAGGCAAGCTCGTTGGCGCCGGCGGCGGAGGCTTTCTGCTGTTCCTCGCCGAGGACCGCAAGGCTCTGCGCAAAGCCATGGAGACCGAAGGCCTGCGCGAAGTCCGCTTCACCTTCGACCACGAAGGTTCCACGCTGCTGGCGAGGGACTAGATCATGCAGTGCGTGATCTTAGCCGGTGGGTTGGGCACGCGCATGCGGCCCCTGACGGACACCATTCCGAAAACTCTTCTGCCCGTCGGCGGCCGTCCCTTCGCCCGGTATCAGTTGGATTGGCTCGCGCGCCACGGCGTCACCGAGGTGGTCTATTGCATCGGCCATCAGGGCGACAAGATCCGCCATTATTGGGAAACCGAACCCTCGCCGGTCCCTTCGCTTCGCTTTGTCGATGAAGGCGAGCAGCTTCGCGGCACCGCCGGCGCGCTGCGTCTCGCGCTCGCCGAAGGTGTTCTCGACGACGCGTTCTTCGTGCTCTACGGCGACTCCTTCCTGCCCATCGATTTCGCGCCCGTTTGGAGAGCGTTTCAATCCGGCCGTGCTCCCGCAATGATGACCGTCCTGCGCAACGAAGGCCGCTGGGAGTCGAGCAACGCGGTCTACTCCAACGGCCTCGTTACGCTCTACGAAAAGCGATCCAACAATCCCGAAATGCGCTACGTCGATTACGGTCTCTCGGCCTTCCGCCGTCCGGTCATCGAGCAATCGACCGAGGCTGATCTCTCAGCCCTCTTTCATCGCTTGAGCATCGCGGGCGACCTCGCCGGATACGAAGTCACGGAGCGGTTTTACGAGATCGGCTCCCCGCAAGGACTGCGCGATCTCGAACTACTTTTGCCGTCGCTTCCGTGACATAGCGATTTCGCTCTCCCTCATTCCAACAGTGCCCGTGTATTTTGTAGACAAGAGTTCGGATTTCTCATTGGGTCCGGATCACGCGAGCGTGGAAGTCCTCGAGGGCACCCTGCGCAACCGTTAGTTGCTTCGCCGGAAGCAATTTGAAATATGATGAGCCCTTTCACGTTTGGGGGTTGCCAAGCGGAGAAGAGGCGCCTTTTCGTTAAGAAAGCCGATTTAGAGGAGAGAAAGAGCGAAAGAACAGCGAACGATCTTAAAGTTCACCCCTGAACCGACGATTTAAGAATGTGGAAGCCTTCGCTCGGACAGGCGTACTGCGCCTGTTCTCTGTCTATCGGTTCCTGGCCCGCCGCCAGACCTGGGCCTGCGCCTCTATCTTCCTGTTGACGCTGGTTCTTCGCCTTGCCCTGCTTCCCTGGCTGCCGATTCCGAAACCCACCGTTCATGACGAGTTCAGTTACCTTCTCGCGGGCGACACTTACGCGCACGGCCGCCTCGCGAATCCTCCGCATCCCTTCTGGCAGCATTTCGAAACCTTCCAGGAATTGCAGCAACCCACTTATTCTTCAAAATATCAACCGCTGCAAGGGCTGACGCTGGCATTCGGCGAGAAATTCTTCAACCAACCGTGGGTTGGAGTCCTGCTAACCACGGCTCTGGCATGTGCCGCCGTGTGTTGGATGCTCCAGAGTTGGATCGCCCCCGAATGGGCGCTGCTCGGGGCGTTTCTGTTCGCCTTGCGCATAGGCGTCCTGAGCTATTGGATGAATTCCTATGAAGGCGGTTCGGTCCCGGCCATCGGCGGAGCGCTGGCTCTCGGCGCAATCGGAAGGATTTGGCGCACTCGCGAATTCGGCCACGCCGTCACCTGGGCCTTCGGCATTTCGGTGGTGCTGCTTTCGCGCCCCTACGATGCCGCCGTCCTGGCGATTTCGAGCGCGGCCATTCTGTGGTGGCTCTGCCGCAAATCAATCAAACCCCGCCTCCGCGCCTTCGCGCCCGCACTGCTTGTTCTCGTGATTTCCTTCACCGCTATCGCCTACAACGACTATCGCGTCACCGGCGACGCCCTCACCCTGCCCTATCAAGCGCACGACCGGCAATACGCCATGGCCTCCATGTTCCTGCTGCTTCCTCTCCGCCGGGAGCCCGTATATCGCCACGCCATCATGCGCGACTTCTGGGCCGGCTGGAACGTGGACACGTGGAAGGACGCCCATACGCAGCCAGTGACGCAGTTGCTCGCCAAAGCCTATATCCAGAGCGATTTCTTCTTCGGCTTCTGGCCCATCGCGGTGCCCTTGTTGCTCTCGCCGTTTGTTTTGAAGACCACCGAGGAACGTGTCTGCGCCGTTATGTGTGTCGTGGGCCTGGCGTCGCTCGCGCCATTGATCAGCGTCCTGCCACACTATGCCGCCGCGTTCTCAGGCGTTTTCTATTTGCGATTTCTACAATCTCTCAAGGCGCTGAGCGCCTGGAGGAAACCATTGGGACCGGCATTCGCCGCGGCCATTTCCACGCTGTTCGTCTTAGCGTTCTTCATCACCGGCCGCGACAGTTTCAGCGCGACTCTCGCGCATCGAGGCGCCACCTTTGGAGCGGCGCGCGATGCCATGGACCGCGATCTCGCGAATCTGCCCGGCGGCCAACTGGTGCTGGTGCGCTATCAATCTGGCCACAATCCGCAGGAGGAATGGGTCTACAATCACGCCGATATCGATCGGCAGCGCGTGGTCTGGGCCCGCGAAATGAGCCCCGCCGACGACGCCCCGTTCCTCGATTATTTTCGCGATCGCCATGTCTGTCTGGCTGAGCCTGATGCGAATCCCCCGCGTCTCACTCCCTATTCCGCCAAGGAGTCGACTCTTGCGATGAAGGATCACCGATGAACGAGGCAACATTGATTTCCTCGGCCGCGTCTTCTCCCGCCGAGCGTCCAGCTGGCGCACTCACCGAGTTTTTTCACGCCTATGAATGGATTGCCCGCCGCGAGATGCTCGCGTGCGCCGTGGTGATGATCCTGACGTTGGGGATTCGCGCCGCGCTGCTGCCCTGGTATCCGGTTCCTCTGCCCGCGATTCATGACGAATTCAGCTATCTGCTGGCCGCGGACACATTCGTTTCCGGCCGCGTGGCCAATCCGCCGCATCCCATGTGGCAGCACTTCGAAACGTTCCATGAGTTGATGCAGCCCGTTTACGCCTCCAAGTATCCGCCGCTGCAAGGTCTGGTTCTAGCCTTCGGGCAGAAGGTTTTCGGCCAGCCCTGGGCCGGCGTCTTTCTTTCGATGGGGCTCCTCTCCGCAGCCATCTGTTGGATGCTGCAAGGCTGGGTGACGCCCAACCTGGCGCTGCTGGGAGCGCTACTGTTTGTGCTTCGCGTCGGCATTTTCAGCTACTGGATGAATTCCTATTGGGGCGGAGCGGTCGCGGGCATCGGCGGAGCTCTCGTGCTGGGCGCGCTGCCGCGCATCTGGTGTGGGACGCAGCCGCGCCACTTGATCACCTTTGCCTGCGGGCTCGCCATTCTCATGCACTCCCGCCCGTGGGAGGGCGCGGTTCTGGGAGCGGCAGCGCTGGGCGTATTGGCTTGGATGTGGCGGGGATTTTCAGCCGACCTTCGCGCGCGACTGTTTCGTAGCGCGGTCCCGGCTGTTGCGGTTCTCCTGGTCGCGGTCGGCGCGCTGGCCTTCCTGGGCCTGCGCATTACCGGCAGTCCGTTGGGGATGCCACACGCGCTCTACGACAAACAATATGTGGTCGCGCCCAACTTCGCGTTTTTGCCTCTCGGCCGGGAGCCGGTCTATCGCCACGCCGTGATCCACGACATGTACACAGGCGCGCACGTGGCCCTGTGGCGATTCACGCGCTATGACGCCATAGACGCGGTGCTGGGCAAAGCTTCTCAAATCTACGATTTCTTTTTCGGATTCTGGCCGCTGCTGATTCCTCCGCTGCTGTGGCCCTATCGGCTCAAAACCCTGGAAGAACGCGTCACTGTTTTCTTATTAGCGGTGTTCCTCTGCGTCGCGATCTTCCCGTTGACCGGCTTGGAGCTTCACTATGTCGCGCCCATCGCCGGCCTGCTGTACGTCCGCTTTCTGCAAACGCTGGCGCGCTTGAACGGGTGGCGTCCGGCCGGCAAGCCACTGGGTCCCGCGGTCGCGGTGTTCTTCGTCACGCTGTTCGGCTACCAGTTCGCGACCAATCTGTCATTCATGCTGCACGGCGGAATGCACGCCTCGGCATTCGCCTCCGCCCGCGATTCGATTGCCCGGCAACTGGAACGGATGCCCGGCCGTCAACTGGTGCTGGTCCGCTACGCTCCGGGACACAGCCTGCATGAAGAATGGGTCTGGAATCGCGCCGATATCGACGGTTCCCAAACCGTGTGGGCGCGCGCCATGGATCCAGCCAAAGACCAGGAACTGATTCAGTTTTATCGCGAACACCAGGCCGACCGGAAGGTTTGGATGCTGGATGCGGACCAAACGCCTCCGCGGCTCGCCGCATATTCAGGGCAAGAATCCCCAGGGAAGGAACCTCAATGATCGACTCGCATGCTCCCGTGGCACAGGACGATTGGGATCAGCATTGGCACGACCAGGCGGAGGTGGCGGAACGAAATCCCGCGCAGCGCTATCGCCGGGAGATCGTCTGTAAGCTGCTGCGCGGGCATTCGTGCAATGGCGCCGCGCGGATTCTGGACATCGGCAGCGGCCAGGGCGACCTGGCTCGCGACCTGCATCACATGTTTCCGCAGTCGGAGATCACAGGGCTGGAGCTCAGCGCCACCGGCGTCGAAGTGTCGGCCCGCAAAGTCCCCGCCGCGAGCTTCGTTCAATGCAATTTGCTCCAGCCCGCCGAGCCGGGACCGCTCGCCGGCTGGGCGCAATTCGCCGTCTGCGCGGAAGTGTTGGAGCATCTGGACGATCCCGCCCTCCTGCTCCGGAACGCCTCCGAATATTTGGCGCCCGGATGCCTATTGATCGTGACCGTGCCGGGCGGCCCTCAATCCGAGTTCGACCATCACATCGGCCATCGCCAGCACTTCACGCCCGCCAAGCTGCGGGCTCTGCTCGAATCCACCGGCTTCAACGTCGAGCAGGCGACTACCGCCGGCTTCCCGTTTTTCAATCTGTACCGGATGGTGGTGATCTCGCGAGGCAAGCGCCTGATCGCGGATGTGCAAGGCGGCGCGAAAAATCCGTTGGCGGCGGCGGCAATGGCGCTATTTCGTCCTTTGTTCGCCCTCAATATAAACGGCACGCCTTGGGGCTGGCAGACGGTGGCGGCGGCGCGTTGGCCCGGTTCGCAGGGTCGATAAATTCAACCTATAGAATCAACTGCCGACAGCCGAAATTACAAGGGTGGCAGCCGACTTCAAGCTTGAGACGCTCACGGTCAGTGAGATCGCAGACGCCGGCGTTGCCAATCCGGACTTATCCAATCTAGTGGCCGCTCTTGCGAGACCAGCACGCAGTCTGTGCTTCGCCGAGACGTTCTTAGCTGAATCCATCGATATCCTCCAGCGCCTTGACCCGCACGAGATTGAACGCATGGCGCTGGGTCTCAACGCCGTTCGCGAGGGCGGCGGACGCTTGTTCATCCTGGGCGTGGGAGGCTCGGCCGGGCACGCCGGCCACGCCGTGAACGACTTTCGCAAGATCTGCGGCTTTGAAGCTTACGCGCCCACCGACAACGTGAGCGAGCTCACAGCGCGCGCCAACGACGAGGGTTGGGATACGTGCTTCGCCGCGTGGCTCGAAGGCTCGAAAATTCATGATTGCGATGGCGTTCTGGTGTTTTCGGTCGGCGGCGGGAATCGCGAGAAGAATGTTTCCGTGAACATCGTCAAGGCGCTGGAAACCGCGGCGCGGGCGGGCGCGCACATTTTCGGCATCGTCGGACGCGACGGCGGATTTACACGCCAGGCCGCCGAAGCCTGCGTAGTGATTCCAACGGCTTCAGCCGAGCGCATCACGCCGCACACCGAAGGCCTGTGTGCGGTGGTGTGGCACTTGATCGTCAGCCATCCTTTACTGCAACGCGAGCGCACCAAATGGGAGTCGATGAAATGAATTTCCGCCGCTATTTCCTGGCCGGCGGCGCAGGCTTCATCGGGAGTCATTTCACGGATCGCTTGTTGTGCGATCCGGGCACCGAAGCGGTGACGTTGTACGATAACTTCTCCTCCGGGCGGGAGTGGCATTACGCCAAGCACACCTGCGACCCCCGTTTTCGGGTGGTGCGCGGAGACGTGAAGGACTTTGACGCGCTGCGAGACGCCATGCGTGGACCTGATGGGCAGGGGCACGACGCGGTGATTCATCTGGCGTCCAATCCCGACATCGCGCGCGCCGCCGTCGAACCCGATATCGATTTTCGCGAAGGCACCTTCCTCACCCAGCAGGTGGTGGAGGCGATGCGCGTCACCAACACGCCGCGGCTGCTCTACGCATCCGGCAGCGGCGTCTACGGCGACTTGGGTGAGACCGAGGCCACCGAAGACTACGCCCCGATGCAGCCGGTTTCGACGTATGGCGCGAGCAAGCTGGCGGGCGAGGCTCTGATCGCATCTTACTGCGCAATGTTCGGTTTGACCGCCCGCGTCTTTCGCTTCGGCAACGTGGTGGGTCCGCGGCAAACCCACGGCGTGGGCTTCGATTTCGTGCGCAGACTGCTGGCCGACCCATCGCGGCTGCGGATTCTGGGCGACGGCTCGCAGAGCAAGAGCTACATTCACGTCTTCGACGTGGTCAACGCGGTTCTGCTCGCGCATCGCGAGTGCCTGAAGCCGTTCGAGGCATACAACGTTGCCACCGGCGACTACATCACCGTGACGGAGATCGCCAAGCTCGCCGAGGAAGTAGTCGGTCTCGAACCCGGAAGCGTGCACTATGAATATTCCGGCGGCGACCGCGGATGGAAGGGCGACGTTCCCGTGGTTCGCCTGAACACGGACCGCATCCAGAGCCTGGGCTGGAGATGCCAGCGAACCTCGCGGCAGGCCTTGTGCGTGTCCATGCGAGCTCTTCTCGATGACGCGAAGGAGGGCAAACTATGACGCGCCGTGCCGTGTTTCTGGATCGCGACGGAGTGATCAATCGCGTGGTTCTGCGCGACGGCAAGCCCTACCCTCCGGCGGGGCTCGCCGGTCTGCGAATTCTTCCCGGAGTTCGCGAGGCGTGCCGCAGCCTGCGCGAAGCCGGATTCCTGTTGATCCTGGTGACCAACCAGCCGGATATCGGGCGCGGCAAAGCCGACGCGAAGGAAGTCTCTGCGATCCATCGGCGATTGCAGCGCTATCTGCGCCTGACCGACGTTCATGTATGCCCGCACGACGACGGCGCGGAATGCGAATGCCGTAAACCCAAGCCCGGCCTGCTGCTCAAGGCCGCGCGCGACTGGGACATCGATCTGGCCGCGAGCTACTTCGTCGGCGACCGTTGGCGCGACGTCGAAGCCGGGCAGCGCGCCGGTTGCCGAGTCATGTTCATCGATTACCACTACCGCGAGAAGCGTCCGGAGGCTCCGTTCGTGCCCGTTCGGAGCCTCCGCGACGCTGCTATGCGGATTCTTGAAGAGATCGATCGCATGGGCGAGAGTCTCAGAAACACAAACCAGGAGGCGCTCTGCCATGTCTGATCCAGTTCTTTCCGGTTTAGGAATGCTGGATCTGGCGACTGCCGATCCGAAGCCTTTCAATCCGCGCGCTCTGCGTGTGAAAATCTTCGCCGACGGAGCCGATAAGGCGTCGATACTGGAGCTGGCGCGCAATCCATCGATCCAGGGTTTCACCACCAATCCAACATTGATGCGCAAGGCGGGCGTGAAAGATTACGAATTGTTTTGCCGCGATTTGCTCGAAAGTATTCCGGACCGGCCGTTCTCCTTCGAGGTATTCTCCGACGAGTTCGACGAAATGGAACGGCAAGCTGTGCGCATCGCCAGCTGGGGTGAGAACGTTTACGTGAAGATTCCGGTCACCAACACGCGGCGTCAGAGCTCGGCCGAATTGGTGGGGCGATTGAGCGGGCAGGGCGTGAAGGTCAACGTCACGGCCATGATGACGCTGGAGCAGGTGGACGAGGTGCTTCCCTATCTGCAGGATGGGCCGCCGAGCTATCTTTCGATCTTCGCCGGGCGAGTGGCCGACGCCGGCTGCGATCCTCTGCCGCTGATGTGCTCCGCGCTCGAGCGCATGCGCCCGCATCCGCAAATCGAGCTGATCTGGGCCAGTCCCCGGGAGCTGTTCAACATCGTGCAGGCGGACACGCTGGGGTGCCACATCATCACCGTAACGCACGATCTGCTGAAGAAGCTGCCGACGCTGGGCAAGGACCTGGGCGAGTTTTCGCTCGACACGGTGAAGATGTTTCGGGATGATGCCGTAGCGGCGGGATACACGCTAGCGCAAGAAACTACGTATAATCGTACGTAGGAATGAACGTAGAATCGCTCAATCTCTTCACCGACGAACTCTTTACCAGCACCGACTTGAACCGGCGCGCGGGCGAGGTTCTCAACCAGGCTCGCAAGGCTCCCGTCACAATTTCACGGAACGGCGAGCAGTTCGCGCTGTTGAAGCGCGAGCAGGCTGCGGAGCTCGTAAAATCGGTCGCCCAATTCGGCCAGACAATAGAGTTAGTCGAAGGCGTTCTTAGCGTCGTCGAACAGAAAACTCCTCCGAGTTCCTTGCTCTGGCTGAGGGCTTTCGACGCCTCTGACTTGAGGAAGATGCTCCGCGAGATCTTGGAGGCCTCCGCAGCGGCGTTGCGCGAGACCGGAGACTGGGACTCCGTGAACGCGATCGTTCATGAGTGGCACGAGAGCGCTGTGGTCGCAATGAGCGGAGTCTACGAGGAAGTCATGGATTCACCGGCTGAGGAATTTCCGCTTACCGATCCCCGATCCGTAGCCGCGGGGGAAGGGCTTGCCGTCATCGACAGATGAGCCCGATGGCTCCGGCCTAGAGCTATCGAGCCCACGGAAAGAAGCGCCGACCGCGCCAACGTGGACACTCACGGCTTACAACAAGAAGGTGCTGAAAGGATGGGAGCAATTGTGTCAGAGGACTCCCGCGAATGCCGCCAATGCTTATGACTGGCTCGCCGGAGACGCAATGGCCAGAAAACCGGGACGCTGTTTTCCGCTAAGGCATTCGAAGTATGCCGGCCACTGGTGCTACGAAATCGGCGCGGGAGATCGTCTCTATTACAAGCCTGACGCTCAAGCCAAGAAGGCCGTCATCTGGTACGCCGGAAAACATCCAAGGGAAAGAATTCCAGATCCGCCGACGACGTTTTGAGGAGACCTGCGAGGAAGTACAATCGGTTTTACAGGTACCCTTTTTCGGCTCTGAGCAGGAATCTGTAGGGCCCCCCTGGTTTTGCAGGGCTTCCGAGAAGAAGCTGATTTCGGTAGA
>Ga0209415_10001023_pt1 | contig 53117 bp, 49 predicted proteins | sample PeaSoiSIISIP2007_FD_187696 | JGI IMG/M metagenome (GOLD analysis project Ga0209415, IMG submission 187696) | Peat soil microbial communities from Weissenstadt, Germany - SII-SIP-2007 (SPAdes) (version 2) | ecosystem: Environmental > Terrestrial > Soil > Wetlands > Peat | place: Germany... | reverse complement strand
GACGACGACGACGACGACGACGACGACGACGAGCCTGCCTGCCAAGCCCGCGACTGTGACAACGGGCCTCCCCACCACGACATCGACGGCGAATCCCACCACGAGTTCGACCGCGGGTTCGACCGCCAGCCCGGGCACCGAGGCGAGCTCGACGACCACGATCACCGCGCCGCCGACGCCCACCCTTCCGGGCTACGTCGGTCGCCTGGCTTGGGTCGGGATCGCCTGGGGCGCCGGCTGCCCGGTACACGCCGAGGGTTCGCGCCTCCCCACGCGCTACATCGCGGTGGTCTTCGACGCGCAGACGGGCCACAGCGTGATCGCCTACACCAGTCGCGGTGCCGCGTCATGCGGAGGCCCGATCGAGCCACCATCCGTCGGCCGACCAACTGAGCTGCTCTCGGTGCCATGGCAGCCCGTCGGTCCGAACAGCACCGCGGTGCGCGTCACGATGCCCGCGTGCAGCACCTACTTCGGTTGGACCGACGTCGCCAACACGGGCAGCACCTCGGTTCAGGTCGTGGCGAAGACACCCTTTGACCCGGAGTGCGGGGCGACGACGACTAGCACTCTGGTCGTGGACGATGTCGTGCCATTGGGCAGTGCCCAGGCCCGCGTTCTTCATGCGGCCCTCGGTCCGGTGGATGGACTCCGTACCCTCCCGAGCGGCTGATCCCGAGATCACCGAACGCGTCCGCTCGGCACGTCGCCCGGGCCTGGCGCGGGCGCCGCTCAGACCGATGTGGCCGGATGGCGAGGCTCGGTGATGAGCGCCACCTCGGGAGGGAGCCCGGTCACCTCCACGTCGTCACCGTCGACCTCGACTGTGACACGCGATCCGGCGAGAGGAATTCCTGCAACCTTGAGGTGCTTCATGCCTTCGGGCAGCATCGGCGCCAACCACGTCTTGCCGTAGGGCACCCACGGATCGAGACGGAGCATGGTGCGAAGACACAGCAGGGGGGAAGCAGCCGCCCATGCTTGGGGTGAGCACGAAGTGGGGTACGCCACCGGAGACGAGAACTCCGAACGTTCCAGCCCGCAGTAGAGCTCCGGTAGCCGACCGCCGAGGTTCAGCGCCGCGTCGAGAAGAGAGCAGATCAACTCCAGCGCGTCGTCCATGAATCCGTAGCGGGCCAGTCCGGCGGCGACGATGGCGGTGTCATGGGGCCACACCGAACCGCAGTGATAGCTCATGGGGTTGTACCCACCCATCGAGGACGCCATCGTCCGGATTCCCCAACCGCTGTTCAGCTGCGGCGACATCAGCTTGTCGGCGACTATTCGGGCCTTGTCCTGGTCGACGATTCCGGTCCACAGGCAGTGGCCGATGTTCGAGGTAAGCGAGTCGATGGGGCGCTTGTCGGCGTCGAGGCCGACTGCGAACCATCCGTGCTCCTCGAGCCAGAAATCCCGATTGAACTCAGTCTTCAAACGAGTCGCCTTCGAACGGAAACGCTCGAACGTCGTCTCGTCGCCGGCCTCGCGGGCGAAGTGGGCGCGTGCCAGGTAGGCGCTGTATACGTATGCTTGGACCTCGCAAAGTGCGATGGGCGCATGGGCGACGGTTCCGTCGCGATAACGGATGCCGTCAGCAGAGTCCTTCCATCCCTGATTGGCGAGCCCCCGGTCGGTCATGCGCTGGTACTCGACATACCCATCACCGTCGAGATCGCCATGGTTCTCGATCCATTCGAGCGCTCGCTCCGCATTGGGCAGCAGCTCGTCCACCACTTCCCGGGCGAGACCCCAACGCCGCAGTTCGCCGAGCAGCATCACGAAGAGCGGAGTGGCATCGGCGGTCCCGTAGTAGATGCTTCCGCCGCCGAGCGAGAGCGAGGGCGCATCACCGAAGCGCATCTCGTGGAGGATCCGGCCGGGCTGCTCCTCGCTTCTCGGGTCGATGTTCTGGCCCTGGAAACGAGCCAGGGTCTGCAGGACACCGAGGGCCAGATCGGGGTCTACGAGCAGTGCCATCCAGGAGGTGATGATCGAGTCGCGCCCGAAGACGGTCATGAACCACGGCGCGCCCGCGGCCAGCACGACGCGCTCGGGGTAGTCCGGATCGAAGATGCGCAGCGCTCCCAGGTCTTCTGCGCTCGACGCGATAATCGTCCGCAGACCTTCGTGATCGGTCTCGACCTGTGGGACCTGACGCCGCCACTTGGCCAGCCGCTCGGCGGGAGCGGCTCGATCGACAGGCTGGCCGCACAGGTAGCGCGGGTCGACCGCCTTCCCTTCGATCACGGGGTGGAATTCGAGGCATCCTGTCCACTCGCCGTGGGCGGGGACGATGGCTTCGAAACTCACGAGGTCATCGGCCACCAACGCGGGGGTGGGGAACAAATTGATGACGAGGCCGCGGCTGACGGTTCCCCGCCGGTAGGAGAACTCGAGCTGTCCGTCACTTCGTTCCCGCGTGATCTCTCCGTCGGAATTCCCGGGTCGGCCCTCCTTGACCGCGAACAGGTCGGCGAAATCGGAATCGATGAACAGCTCGACCGAACAAAACGTGGCCTCGTCCCCGAAATTGCGGATGACGACGTCTTCCCGCATCCCTTGGCCGACGTACCGGCGGCGGAAGACCATGAGGGTGGAGTCGGCCAAGCCCAGCCGCGGTGGGCACCTGGACACGAAGAAGGCGGAAAAGGGATCGTCGGACACCACGGCCAGCGACTCGGGTTTCGCCCCGTTCACCCGCAGCTCGAAGCGCGACAGGATTCTGGTGTCCCGGACGAACAAACCCTCGGCCGAGGGGGTGACGATGTCACCCTCCCGGCCGCTGATGGTGAACGTGGACTCGTCGACCAGTGTGACCGCGGCGCCGGCTTGCCCCAATCCGGCCACTTTGCCGCTGAACGTCCACGGATCGCTCATCCGGGGGACGCTACCGGACCGCTGCCGCCGACCAAATCACCTGGTCGGAGCGTTGCCTGGGTATCGGGCGCCCCACCGCTGAGGCCGATCGCGACGGCTGGATTGCCACTACGGCCGTAGTGAAAATCCGGCGGTGGCGGTAGACTGCCGGCGTGACCCCGCTTCTGGAAATCGAGGGCCTCCATGTGGCCGTCGACGGGACCGAGATTCTGCGCGGGGTGGACCTCGTCGTGGGCGAGGGGGAGCTCCACGCGCTGATGGGCCCAAACGGGTCGGGTAAGTCGACCCTGGCGAGCACCCTCTTGGGTAACCCCTCCTACCAGGTGGTGGCGGGCACCGTCCGCTTCCGGGGCGAGGACGTCACGGCCTGGCCGACCGACGTACGCGCCAAGGCCGGGATGTTCCTGGCCTTTCAGTACCCGGAGGAGATCCCGGGTGTTCCGGTGATCCAGTTCCTCCGGCAAGCGGTGTCGGGCCGTGTCGGCGAGGACCGCTCGGTGCTCGAGGTCCGGCTGTCGATGCTCGACTGGATGAAACGGCTCGGCATGGACCCCTCGTTCGGCGAGCGCCATCTGAACGAGGGCTTCTCCGGCGGGGAGAAGAAGCGCAACGAGATCCTGCAGATGGCCATGCTCGAACCTGAATTGGCTGTGCTCGACGAGACCGACTCCGGGCTCGACATCGACGCCCTGCGTATCGTGGCAGACGGCGTCCAGGCCGTTCGGGCCGAGCGGGGGTCGCTGGGGGTGCTCCTCGTGACGCACTACACGCGGATCCTCGAGCTGCTACACCCCGACGTCGTGCACGTGCTCGTGGACGGCAGGATCGTCGAGCAGGGCGGACCGGCGTTGGCGGACCGGCTCGAGGCCGAGGGCTACGAGCCGTGGCGGAGGTGAGCGTGACGAACTCTGGTGTGAACCGCACAGGGGTGGCACCGGGGGTGACGCACACCGAGCAGTGCGGCGACGATGTGGATTTCGCCAAACTCAAGGGCGACTTCCCGCTACTGAGCCGCACCGTCCACGGGCATCGAGTTGTCTACCTGGACTCCGCTTCGTCGTCTCAGCGTCCGCAGTGCGTTCTCGATGCCATGGACAGGTTCTACGAAACCACGTATGCGAACGTGCATCGCGGCGTCTACACCCTCGCCGAAGGTGCCGACCGGCTCTACGACGAAGCTCGTATCGCGGTGGGCCGGTTCATCGGTGCTCCTGACCCCGAGCACGAGGTGATCTTCACGAAGAACGCCACCGAGGCCCTCAACCTCGTGGCTGGCACCTGGGCCCGGACAAACCTGGTCCGCGGGGACGTGGTGCTCCTCACCGACATGGAGCACCACTCCAACATCGTCCCTTGGCTCATGTTGGCCGAGGAGCGCGGTATCGAACTTCGTTGGATCGGCATCGACGAGGAGTACCGGCTCGATCTCGCCGACCTCGATCGCCTCCTCGACGGAGTGAAGCTCGTCGCCTGCACAACCATGTCGAACGTGCTCGGGACGATCACGCCCTTTGCGCAGATCGCCGAGGCCGCCCACCGCGCCGGCGCGGTGGTGGTCGCCGACGGCGCCCAGTCAGTTCCCCACCTCCGCACCGACGTGAGCCGGCTGGGCTGTGACTTCCTGGCTTTCAGCGCCCACAAGATGCTCGGGCCCACCGGGATCGGCGTCCTGTGGGGACGGCGCGCCTTGCTCGAGGAGATGCCTGTGTTCATGGGTGGAGGCGGCATGATCCGCGACGTGCGCCACGATGGATTCACACCCAACGTTCTGCCCTGGAAGTTCGAGGCAGGCACTCCCCCGATCGCCGAGGCGGTGGGGTTCGCGGCCGCGGTGTCGTACCTGGAGGGCGTGGGCCTCGACGCCATCCATGCCCACGAGGTGGGGTTGACGGCGTACGCCCAGGCGATCTTCGAGGAGCGGTTCGGGGACGACCTCCGGGTCTTCGGTCCGCCCGGGACGGCAGAACGTGGTGGCGTGCTGTCACTTGCGTTCCGCGACGTCCATCCGCACGACCTGGCTCAGGTCCTCGATCAGGCCGGTGTGTGCGTCCGGGCCGGCCACCACTGCGCCAAGCCGCTCATGCGGCGGTTGGGTGTCAGCGCCACGGCCAGGGCCTCTCTCTACCTGTACAACGACGAGTCCGACGTGGACGTCCTGGCCGACGCGATCGCCGAGGCCGGTACTCTGTTCTCGTAGCGGGACGGTACCGATCACCACGATTTCCGGCCGAACGACACGTGCGAATGACGAGGAGCCCATGACAGGTCTGGAAGACCTCTACCGAGAGATCATCCTCGACCACTACCGCAGCCCCCGCAACCGCGGCGAGTTGCCGGCACCTCCCGCCCAGCGCGTCGAGGGGTTCAACCCCCTCTGTGGCGACGAGGTCGTGCTCTACGTCCAGGTACAAGACGGCGCGGTGGCCGACATTCGCTTCGCGGGCCAGGGGTGTTCGATCAGCCAGTCATCGGCGTCATTGATGTCGGCTGCGGTGAAGGGAAAGACCGTGCCCGAAGCACGCAACCTGATCCGCACGTTCAAGGCCATGATGTCGGTCCACGAGGCGCGCCTCGGCGATGGCGTGGACGGTGCCGGCTCCACCAACGGGTCGGGGAACGAAGACGCGCACGACAGCGCCACCGATCTCGACTCCCTCGGGGAACTCGCCGCGCTCCAGGGGGTCGTCAAGTTCCCCGTTCGCATCAAGTGCGCCACGCTCTCGTGGAACACCCTGGCTCAGGGTCTCGACGAGGCCGAAGAAACCAGCACCGAGGCCACCAACACCTAGTCCCCGAGGTGTTCGAGCACGAGTTTCGCCACTTCATGGGGCCGTTCCAGAGGGGCCAGGTGCGCTGCGTCGTCCAGATCGGCGAGCGTGGCGTCGCTGATGGCCGACACGTAGACCTCGGTGTGCGCCCGCGGAACGATGCCGTCTTTGCGGGCGTGGACGACCAAAGTGGGTGCCGTGATCCGACCCAGACGTCCGCGCAGTTTGGGGTTGTGCAAATAGGGATTCCACCCCAACTTGGCGGTGGCAGCCTGAGCCTGAAGGAACGGGCGCACGAGGTCGAACGGGATCTGCGACGGATCTGACTCCATGTCCTGCATGGCGCGCATCAGCTGGGCCACGGGAAAATCCGGGTCGGCGAACAGCTCGCCGGCCAGCTCCGACAACGCTCGCCCGAAGATCTCGGTGATCGGAGCACCCTCGACGTAGAGTCCGACCGGGTTCACGAGCACCATCCGGCGGACACGATCGGGCCACCGCACCGCGAGCTCGGCGGCCATCCATCCTCCGAGCGAAAGGCCCACGACGTCGCACTGTGGCAGGTCCAAGCAGTCCAGAACATCGAGGAGGTGGAAGGCGGCGTCCTCGATGTCATCGATGTGTTGCAGCCCGTCTGACCCTCCGAAGCCGGGGAACAACGGAGCCGTGACCTGGCGGGTGTCGGCCAGCTCCTCCAAGAAGGCCATGCCCGGCACTTCACCTTGAGCGGAGTGAAGGTAGACGAGCGGAGCGGATCCGCCCTCACCGCCGCGATGGACCTCGATCGAACCCACCGCGGTGTCGATGGACGATGGAACGAGGGAGGTCACGACTACGCCGGCGTCGGCGTCGGCACTTCCGTACCGGAGGCCACAGTGCCCGGGAACGACGCCCGCAATTTCGGCATGACGTCACGGGCGAAGAGCTCAAGGCTCTGCTTGGTATCCGCCGCCGGCAGCGTGCCCAACTGGAACAGACCGAGAAGGTTGCCGACACCGAGCCGATCGATGTTCGCAGCGAGCATTTCCGTGACCGTTTCGGGCGACCCGACGATTGCGTACTGGCCCTCGACGACCTCGTCCCATGTGTCGAGGTTGAGGGCGAAGGTACCCGTGTTCCTCATGATGTTCTCGACCGATCGCACAGAGGTGTAGCCGGGGGGCGAGATGTTGATGCCGGGCAGGAGGCGACGGACGAAGTACCAGAAGTGCTCCTCGTACCGTCGACGCGCCTCGGCATCGGTCTCGGCCACGAAAATCGGCACGAGCCAGCCAAGTTGCAATGGATCGGCTTCATACCCTTCTTTCCGGCACGCGTCGCGCATCATGGCGAACATGCGCTCGAAGACGCTGATGTGGAAGTAGGGGATGCCCATGTAGGCGTAGCGATGCTTGGCGACGAACTCGAGCGTCTCGAGCGATCCGACACCCGGGATCCAGATCTCGGGATGCGGCTGCTGGATCGGCCGCGGCCACGAGTTCACATATCGCAGCTTGTAGTGCTTGCCGATGAACTCGAACGGGCCCGGTTCGGTCCACACCCGGAGGATCAGGTCATGAGCCTCGGCGAACCGTTCGCGGGCATGCGCAGGATTCAACGAGAACGAGTAGTACTCAGGCCCCCCACCGACGACCATCCCCGCAATGAGCCGCCCCCCACTGATGCAGTCGATCATGGCGAACTCCTCCGCCACACGCGTCGGGGGGTCGTACAACGGAAGGGCGTTGCCGACGACCGCGATGCGGACCCGAGAGGTCAGGCGGGCGAGAATCGACGCGATGAGGTTCGGGGACGGCATGATGCCGTAGGCGTTCTGATGGTGTTCATTGACGCACACGCCGTCGAACCCGAGCTTCTCGGCCTCGACCAATTCGTCGATGTAGCGGTTGTAGAGCTCGCCCCCCAGCCGGGGATCGAACAGGTCGTTGGGGCACGTCACCCACGCCGGACCGGCGTAGTCGGGAGGCAGATCCGGGTACGGCATCAAATGGAAACTGAAGAAACGCACAATCGGCCTCCGACGCGGAACCAGATCCCGGCGCGGCGGTCATGGTACCGCCGTGATGTCTGACCGACGAATCAGTTGGAATCCCGGGCGCCGGATTCGTCCTTGCGAGCTGCCGTTTCAGAACGCCCCATAGCCCGTCCGCTCCAGTTCGCCAGCCAGCTCGGGACCACCGCTGGCAACGATCCTGCCGCGCACGAGCACGTGCACGACATCGGGTTGCAGCACCGACAGCAGGCGTCGGTAATGGGTGATGGCGAGGACCCCGAGCCCCCATTCCGCCACCCCGTCGCGTACGCGCTGGGCGACGTCGCGCAGCCCGTCGATGTCGATACCCGAGTCGAGCTCGTCGAGAACTGCGATGCTCGGACGTAACATCGCCATCTGCAACGTCTCACTCCGCTTACGTTCGCCTCCCGACAGGTCGACATTGAGCGGGCGGTCGAGCAAACGGGTCTCGAGACCCACCCTCCGGGCTTCGACCAGGGCCCGCGACGACAGGGATCCCTCGGCATCGTCGGGGCCCCTGCCCCGCCCCGCCAGGGCCTCGGTGAGCGCCTGGTGCAAGCCGACTCCCGGCACCTCGATGGGATCCTGGGGTGCAAGGAACAGCCCGAGCCGGGCCCGCTCGAAGGGGGCAAGGTGGAGCAGATCCTCGCCATCGAGCGTGACGGTGCCCCCGAGGACGTTGTAGCCCGGCTTGCCCATCAGGACGTGCGCCAGGGTGCTCTTGCCCGAACCGTTCGGGCCCATCACGGCGTGGACCTCGCCGCTTCTCACCACGAGGTCGACGCCGGTCAGCACCTCCTGGCCCCCGACACCGGCCCGCAGAGCACCGACCGCCAACTCGTGGGTGCGAACCCGAACGCCCGACGGGGTGGTTCCCGCCACGCTCACGGGAGCTCCACGAGCACGTCGTCACCGTCGATTCGGATGCCGTATACCGGCACCGGCTTCGTCGCCGGCAACGACGTGGGTTCGCCGGTCCGCAGATCGAACATCGACCCGTGTTTCCAGCACTCGATCTCGCATGCCTCGACCAGTACGTCACCCTCCGAGAGCGAGTAGTCCTCGTGGCTGCACCTGTCCCCGATGGCGAAGAAGTCGTCTTCGATGCGGACGAGAGCGATCCGATGGGCACCGACGTCGAATCGTCGGGCACACCCCGACGCGATCTCGGCGCGTCCACACAATCGCACGAGATCACCCATCGACTTGCTCCAACGGCGCGAGGCGGCCGCCCATCCGCCGGTGTACCGCTTCCTCGACCCAACGGCCGACACCGGGAAACGGTGCCCGAGCGGCGAGGTCCGAGAAGAACCCGAGGACAATGAGCCTTTCGGCCACCGCTGGTGCGATCCCTCGGGTCTCGAGGTAGTACCGCTGGTCCTCGTCGATCGGGCCCACCGTCGAAGCGTGGCTGCACCGGACATCGTTCTCGTCGATGTCGAGGTTTGGCACCGAATCGGCATGGGCGCCCTCCGACAGCACGAGGTTGTGGTTCGTCTGGAAGGCATTGGCGCCGCGCGCCCCTTTCCGGATTCGGATGAGGCCGCTGTACACCGAGCGGGAAGTATCGGCAACCGCCCCCTTGAACAGGAGCTGGCTCTCGGTGCGAGGTGCGTGATGATCCTGGAGCGTACGGAAATCGTGGACCTGTTGGTTCGTTCCGAGGTACGCAGCCAGAAGGGACGTGCGCCCCGCCTGTCCCACAAGGTCCGAGTCGGTGCGGACCCGTGCATATCGCCCGCCCAGTCCCGCCGTGAACGACTGCAGCGATCCGTCGCGCCCGACGCAACTCGCCTGTGTCGCGATGGAAGTCGCCCGCTGGTCCAGCACCTGCAGATTCCCATAACGGAGATGGGCATCGTCGGCGACACGCAGCTCGGTCACCGGGATAACCAGTGCGGCGCCGGACGCGGTACCCGACTCGTCGCCGGCGGGATGCGTGTCGCCCACCCCCGTCGACGCCGTTAGCTCGATGACCCCGGCCTCCGAGGACGAGCCCAGATCGACAAGAGTTCGCGGGAACACCGCGACGCCTGGTCCGTCCGGCGCGCCGGGATCGACGAGGTGCACGACGACGACCGGGTCGGGGACGACGGTCTTGCCGGACACGGTGACGATCACGACGTCTGTCATGAAGGCGTCGTGCAATTCTCCGAATGCGTCGCGTCCGGGCGCCAGCACACCGAGAGTCTCCGGAGCGCCGGAGTCCGAGACCGGGGTCGTGCCCCTCCGGGTACCGGTGCCGACGGCGCCACCGGCGACCGACAACGCCTCGGGGGCCGATGCGGACAATTCGATGGCTTCGACGCTGCCGTTGCGCGTGATGACCAGCCCGGCACGCGGCCCCAGGGAGTCGGCGAGCCTCCGGGCGAACGCGATCGCCGGCTCGGAAGCCGAGGACGTGGAGGACGACACGGGTCCGTAGGCGCCCAGGTCGAAGGCGTCGATGCCGCTGTAGCGCCACACCTCTTCGGCCTCGGTGGGAATGCTCGACGCGCTGAACCGCTGCCAGGCATCGGCGCGGCGCCGGACGAGCCAATCGGGTCCGCCCAGTGCCGAGGACGCGTCGGCGGTGAAGGTGTTCAGGGCGATTCCCTCTCTCGAACAGGCTCTCGAACGGGCGTGGGCGCAGGGCGGCACCACTGCCAGGCCGAACTCAGCCCCCATCCTACCGGGCGTCGCGCCACGCCTTTCGAGGCGTGGCGCGAGGGTCGGCCACCCGAGCCGTGGCCTCGGGGCAGGGGCCGCCACAGTCGTAATGTGGCCTCCATGGTTGACTCCAACGTGGTTTCCATCGAACGCGACGGCGACGTCGCCACGCTCTGGCTGGATCGGGCCGAGGCTCGCAACGCCCTCGGTCCGGCCTTCTGGGCCGATCTCCCTCTGGCCATGGCCGATCTCTCGAACGACTCCGCCGTGCGCGCCGTCGTCATTGCCGCTCGGGGCCCGCATTTCAGCGTCGGGCTGGATCTCAAGGCCATGGCGGGGATGCTCACAGGAGGCGCGGACAACGGCCATGGAACTCCCGAGGTACCCGGCACAGGCGACGCCACGCAGGCCCGACAGGTTTCGATGGCGTCACGGGCGACCGTGGCGCGCCAAGGCATCGTGCGCATGCAACGCTCGGTTTCATCGGTGGCCGAATGTCCGAAACCCGTCATCGCCGCGATTCACGGGTATTGCATCGGGGGTGGGGTCGATCTGGCCTCCGCCTGTGACATCCGGGTGGCGAGCGCGGATGCGGTCTTCTCGGTGCGCGAGACGAAGGTCGCCATCGTGGCGGATCTCGGGAGCCTGCAACGGCTGCCGCGCATCATCGGTAAGGGCCATGTGGCCGAGCTGGCCCTTACCGGTAAGGACATCTCCGCGGCCCGCGCCAAGGAGATCGGGCTCGTGAACGACGTGTTCCCGGACCTCGATGCGACACTGGGGGCGGCGTACGGGCTCGCGGGGGAGATCGCGGCCAACTCGCCGCTCGCCGTGCAGGGGACCAAGGCCGTGCTCGCCGCATGCGAGGACAGATCCGTCGCCGACGGTCTCGACTACGTCGCCACCTGGAACGCGGGGTTTCTCCCTTCGGACGATCTCGTCGAGGCGATGACAGCGTTCATGGAGAAGCGCCCCCCGGAGTTCATCGGGCGCTGACCATGCCACCACTCATCGCGAGATGAGGGCAAGGAGGATACAGGTCAACGCCGTCGCCACGGCCATCGGCGACGACCCCGACCGGGAGTATCGCCTTGTGCGCCACCTTTGGCGCGCTCGCTCCTCTGTACTTCGGCCAGTGTCTGAGGCACGACGGCGTCGACGATGTCCGATGCCTCCTCGAGCAGGCGGACGACGTCGGGACCACCGGGGCCGGGCTCGGCCTCGAGGGCAGGCTCGACCAGGCTTCCGTGTTGCCATCCGACATCGGCCAACCGAGGCGCGTAGGAAGGGCAGTCGTCGGGACACCGCCACGGCGCCTCCGGAGCGAGGTCGAGCTCACAGAAGCGCACGACCTCTCCGGTGTCGTAGGAGCGGCTCTGGAAGTGCTTGCACCCCTCACGCATGGGCACAGCACGATCCTCCTGTTCTCGGGCGGGCCAGCAGGAACCGAAGGACGCGGCCCCGTCCGATCAGCCGACCGCGCCTTCCATCTGCAACTCGATGAGCCTGCTCCACTCGACCGCGTACTCCATGGGCAAGGTGCGAACGACAGGCTCGATGAAGCCGTTGACGATCATACTCATGGCCTGGCTCTCCGACAGGCCGCGGCTCATCAGGTAGAAGAGCTGGTCCTCGCCCACCTTCGACACGGTGGCCTCGTGGCCGATCTGGGCGTCTCGCTCCTCGACCTCCATGTAGGGCTTGGTCTCGGAGGTCGACTCCTCGTCGAGGATCAGCGCGTCGCAACGGACGAAGCTCTTGGCGTGCTTCGCTCCTTCTTCGACTCGAACGAGGCCACGGTAGGTCGAAAGGCCGCCGTCTTTTGAGATCGACTTGGAGACGATGGTCGACGTCGTCTCGGGGGCGGCGTGAACCATCTTGGCCCCGGCATCCTGGTGTTGGCCCGAGCCGGCATACGCCACCGAGAGCACCTCACCCGACGCCTTCGGTCCCATCAGGTAGACCGACGGATACTTCATGGTCAGACGCGATCCGATGTTGCCGTCGATCCATGCGACATGCGCCTCGGCTTCCGCACGAGCTCGCTTGGTCACGAGGTTGTACACGTTGTTCGACCAGTTCTGAATGGTCGTGTACGTGATGCGCGATCCCTCCAGCGCCACCAGCTCGACGACCGCCGAGTGGAGCGAGTCGGTCGAGTACACCGGCGCCGAGCAACCCTCGACGTAGTGAACCTCAGAGCCCTCGTCCGCGATGATCAGCGTTCGCTCGAACTGGCCCATGTTTTCGGCATTGATCCTGAAATACGCCTGCAACGGCATGTCGACCTTCACGCCGGGAGGAACGTAGATGAACGAACCACCCGACCACACCGCCGAATTCAGGGCCGCGAACTTGTTGTCGTTGGGGGGGATGATCGTGCCGAACCACCGCTTGACGATCTCCGGGTACTCGCGAACAGCGGTGTCCATGTCGCAGAACAAGACGCCCAGCGACTCGAGATCGGCGCGATTGCGGTGGAAGACAACCTCGCTCTCGTACTGTGCCGTCACGCCGGCAAGGTACTTCCGCTCGGCCTCGGGGATACCGAGCTTCTCGTAGGTCGACTTGATGGACTCGGGGAGCGCGTCCCAGTCCTTCACCTGACCCTCGGTCGGCTTCACGTAGTAGTAGATGTTGTCGAAGTCGAGGTCGGGCATGTTCACCGCGAACCAAGGCGCCATGGGTCGGGCCATGAAGCGCTTCAGGGCCTTCAGGCGGAAAGTCCGCATCCAGTCCGGCTCGCCCTTCATGGCCGACATCTCGCGGACGATCTCTTCGGAGAGGCCCTTCTTGGGCTTGAAGACGTAGTCCTCGACATCGCTCCAGCCGAGCTTGTACCGGCCCAGGTCGAGATCCGCAGTCGTCATCTTCATCGTCACCTTTGGCTCCGACCCACTCGTGCCCGGCGTCGCCGGGCCCGGCCATCGGAGCCGTTCTGGAGGATTTCCCCTATCTAGATAGTAACAACCCTGGTGTGGTGGTGCGACCAGTCGGCGCCCTCTGGGATCATCCTGCGGTGACCACACCCGATCCCAACGAAAAGCCCGAGCCGGGGCCGCCTGCCGCACCCCGCCGTCCCAGTGTGGTCGAAGCCCACGGGGACCGAAGGGAGGACGAGTGGTTCTGGCTGCGACAGCGGGACGACCCCGAGGTGCTTCGGCTCCTTCGAGCCGAGAATGCCTTCACGCAACGGCGGACGGCCCATCTGGCCGGGCTGCGGGAGGACCTCTTCAGCGAGATGAAGGGCCGTATCGTCGAGACGGACCTCAGTGTGCCGGTCCGCAAGGGGCCGTGGTGGTACTTCGAGCGGACCGTCGAGGGTTGCGACTACCCCATTCATTGTCGTCTCCCGGTTGACGGTCCCGGCGACGACCCGGCCGAGCCACCTGTCGTGTCCGAGGGGGCACGACCGGACGAGCAGGTGCTGCTCGACGAGAACGATCTCGCTACCTCACATGAGTATCTCGATGTTGCCAATCTCGCCGTGAGCCCCGGCCATGTACGACTCGTCTACGCCACAGATACCACTGGCGACGAACACTTCACGATGCGGGTACGCGATCTCGAGAATGGGGAGGACCTCGAGGACACCGTCGAATCGACCTCGTACGGCGTCGCATGGGCGAACGACGATCGCACCGTCTTCTATACCCGGCCCGACACGGCCAACCGCCCGTACCAGCTGTGGCGACACCAGGTGGGCTCTCCGGCCGACACCGATGTGCTGGTCACGGAGGAGCCCGACGAACGATTCCACCTGGGCGTGGGCCGGACCAAAGACGGTGCGTACATCGCGGTGGAGATGCATTCCAGGGTCACCTCCGAGATATGGGTCATCCCCGCCGATCGACCCGAGGAAGTCCCGAGTGTGGTGATACCGCGTTCGCAGGGAGTCGAGTACGGGCTCGAACACCACGAGGGAGCATTCATCTTGCTCACCAACGACGGCGCCGAGAACTTCCGGGTCGTCGCCACCCCGGCCGACAACCCCTCACGCCGTACGTGGACCGAGCTGATCCCCCATCACCCCGAGGTACGCCTCGAGGGTCTCGACGTCTTCGCCCATCACATCGTGAGCTACGAACGGCACGAGGGGACGCCGCGTATCAGGGTCATGGCCCTCGCCCCGGGCGGTCGTCAATGGGACCAGCCGCTCCCCGAGGGATATCTGGTGCCCAGTCCCGAGAACCCATCGGCCTCGTGGGGGGGACCGAACCCGGAGTTCGCCAGCCGGTCCTTGCGCTACGAGTACTCGTCGCTGGTCACCCCTCGATCGGTCTACGACCTCGACCTCGAGACGGGCGAGGCCGTGCTCCGCAAGCGCCAACCGGTTCTCGGGGGCTACGACCCGGCTCTCTATGGCACGGAGCGCCTCTGGGCGACCGCGCCGGATGGGGCCGATGTGCCCATGTCGATCGTGTTTCGCCGAGACGTCCCCCGCGACGGCAGTGCGCCGTGCCTGCTGTACGGATACGGCGCGTACGAGTACTCGATCGACCCGATCTTCTCTTCGCTACGGCTGAGCCTTCTGGACCGTGGGTTCATCTTCGCCATCGCGCACGTGCGCGGCGGGGGGGAATTGGGGCGCCACTGGTACGAGGACGGCAAGCTCGTTGCAAAGCCGAACACCTTCAGCGACTTCGTGGCGTGCGCTCGACGGCTCGTCGAGGATCGTTGGACCGCGCCCGAGCGCCTCGTCGCCCGGGGAGGCTCTGCCGGCGGCTTGCTCGTCGGAGCGGTGGCGAACATGGCACCCGAATTGTTCCGGGCCATGGTGGCCGAGGTGCCTTTCGTCGACTGCCTGAACACGATGCTCGACGACACCCTTCCTCTCACGATCATCGAGTGGGAGGAGTGGGGAAACCCCGCGGCCGATCCTCAGGTGTACTCGGTAATGAAGGCCTACACGCCGTACGAGAACGTCCGGCCGACGCACTATCCGGCCTTGCTCGTGACGGCCGGATTGGAAGACCCTCGCGTCGGCTACTGGGAACCTGCCAAGTGGGTACAGAGGCTCCGGGCGGCGGACCCCGACGGGCGGGTGCTGCTCAAGATCGACCTCGACTCGGGGCATGCCGGGCCATCGGGACGGTACGAGGCCTGGCGGGAGGAGGCCTTTGTCGTCTCGTTCGTCCTCGACGCCCTGGGTCTGGTCCGATGACCGCAGGCGCGTGTCTCAGGCGGCGACCCGGAAGTTCAAGTCGAAGGGTGATCGGTAACCCGTAGGGAGCTGCACCGGTCTCCCGTCCATCATCACGGTGACTTCGGTGGGGGCCCCGAGCTCGACGGTCAGATCTCCCGTCGCCGGGATCGATTGGCTCCCCCCTCCCGCCACGGTGCCGGTCCACACGACCTTGCCGGTCGAAGACGATGTCGCCATCACCCAGCACTGTGCCGAGGCGTCGATGACGACGGTGTACGGGGACGCGGGTGCGGCATAGGCGGCACTGAACGCGGTGGGTGTGGTCGGCGTCAGGACGCTGGACAGTGCCGTCGTGGTCGGGAGATCGCGTCCGACTGCGGTGCTGGGACGCGACGCGCGCGGTGGGGCCCGCCGCGGGCCGTGTGACGATCCGAGAACCAGCGCCCCGCCCACTGCCCCTGCTGCCACGACCACCACACCCAAAGCGGCGAGTCTGGTCCGGCGCACGCGGGCCCGACCTGCCAGTCGTGCTTGCGCGGCGGCCCCCGGAAGGTGTCCTTTCATGCCTCTCGATGTCGAAGGCAGGCTGGAGCTCGAAGGCCGGGGCGGCGCGCCACCAGGGTCTGCGAACACCAGCGTCTCGCGTCGCGCCGTCCCCGCCTTCGCCGATTCCCTAGGCGCCCTGTCGCCGCCACCCCACGACGACTGCGCCGGCTCCGCTCCGTCACGCCGAGATGACGGCGACCGTCGAGTGGGCGCGGCGCCGTTGCCGCCGTGGTGGGACCCTCGTTCCCCTTCGAGGCCACGACCGGCTATCGATGGTGGGCGGGGGGCTGATCGACCTTTGGAGGCCGGGCTTCGCAACGGCGCACTTTGACGCGGTGTCGACTGCCGGCGATCTGCGACGTGACGGAGCGTGTCGAGCGTGTGCTGGTGGTGCTGCACCGACTGGCGTTCGTCGACCCCACGCTGCCACGTCACCCAGGCCACAACTGCCGCGGCGAGGGCGAGCACACCGAGCACCGCGACCGTCGTCATTGCCCCCATTCAATCCAATGTGACGCCTATTGGGTACCCCGCCCCGAGACAGGCGTACAAGAAGCACCGCACTGCGTGGGGGCCCGTTCACGAGAGGTTGTGCCTGAGGGCTCGCCCTCTCCGGCGGCCCCGTCGGCGTGCCCGGGCGGACCGGGCTCAGAACTGCGGCATCGCCGGAAAGACGTAGTCAGGTGGTGCGGTCCGGGGTGGATCCCGCCGGGCCAGAGCGGACGAGATGGCGAGATCCAAACGTTTCGCCTTCGCGCCCTCGGCCTGCACGGCGCGCCCGTGGAACTCGGGCATGACCTCCCGGGCGAAGGTCTCCAGGGACTCACAGATGTGCTCGTGGCGGTTCCTGCCCGCTTGGCTCACGAAGATCAACTGGTCGACCCCGGCTGACTCGTATTGCCGGACGAGTGCGGTGATCTGCGAGGGTGTACCGATCGCTCCGCGCAACGACCCCAGACCATGTTCCATGAGCTGAGCACCCAACTGCTGACCCGTCTTCGCCGCCACGGCGCGGCTGAAGCCGAATCGGTCACGGTTCTCCTGGAACTCCTCCCACACATCGGTCACGCCGGGCTTGTGCAAACCGAACACGTAGTAGTGGCCGAGCGAGTACCCGAAGAAGTGACTGCCATCGAGCCCGCGCTCGATGGCAGTGGACTCGTCGGAGTGACACATCAGGGGAAGGACACATGCGAGGTTTGCATTGACCGCGAATCCCGCAGGCACGCAATCCTCTGAAGCGATCGTCGAGTAATAGTCGTCCACCCACGCCTTGGCCTCGTCCGCCTCGACGAAGGAGAACGTCAACGCTCCGATTCCGATGGTGGCGGCCAGATGGATCGTCTCGCGGCGGCTGCACGCCACCCACAGGGGAGGATGCGGCTGCTGGAGCGGTTTGGGTACGAGGTTTCTCGGGGGGATCTGCACGAACCGGCCTTCGTGTCCAGCGAACGGTTCTTCGACCATGAGACGGGTGACGACGTCGAGAGCCTCGCGCCACTGGTCGCGCTTGGTGGCTCGATCCACGCCGTACCCACCCAGCTCAGCCTCCGAGCTCGACTCACCTGTTCCGAATTCGACCCGACCGTCGGACACCAGGTCGAGCGTGGCGATCCGTTCGGCGACCCTGGCGGGATGGTTGAACCCGAGCGGCAATTGGACGATGCCGTGCCCGAGCCGGATTCGTTGCGTGCGCTGGCTGGCGGCGGCCAGGAAGACCTCGGGCGCGGACGAGTGCGAGTACTCCTCGAGGTAGTGATGCTCGACTACCCAGACATAGTCGAAGCCCAGGCGGTCGGCCAGCTCTACCTGCTCCAACGCCTCTTTGAGGAGGCGGTGTTCGTCGTCTCGGGCCCACGGACGCGGGAGCTGGAATTCGTAGAAGATCCCGAATCGCACGTCGGGAGGCGCCTAGCTGTGGTGCTCATGTTCGAGCATGGCGTCGACCAGGCGCTCGACCACGACGCGGTCGCGATCGGACAGCCGGCGCAGTTTCACTCCCAGCAGCGACCCGTCGTCCTCGGGCCGAGGCGTGTCAGCCGAGCTCGCTGACGACCGCGACCGTGCCGGTCTGCCGATCCTGGCCAGGACATCTTCGACCGGGACCTCGAGGGCGCCGGCGACGCGCTCCAAGACGTCTGCACTCGGGTTGGGAAGCAAGCGGATGGCCCCCACGGCCTCTTTTCGGCCCGTCTCGAGGTCCCGCCACAACGCTTCCGAGACCTTGGCCCGCCGCGCCGCGTCGCGTCGGCGCAGCCCGCGCTGCTCGCGCTGCTCCGCGAGCCACCGCCCGAACTCCACCCACTGTTGGGATTCGTCCACATCGCCAGCGTGCCGGTTCCGGAGGCCCGAGTCCAGCCGGTCGGCCGTGTCACTGCCCCACCTCACATGGCAGCGAGGACGACACAGACGCGTCGGTTCACCGGCGAAGGCCGAAGCGGGGCCGAAGCTCGATGTCGAGGTCGGCACGGCGGGGATTGCTCTGGTCGCGAGTCGAGAGGACCGGGCCGTCGACCCCCCACTCCACCGCGATGTCCGGATCGTCCCAGGCCACACCGAGCTCGTCGTCAGGGTTGTAGTAGTTGTCGACGAGGTACCACAGAAGGACGTCGGTCAGTGATGCGAAACCGTGGGCCACCCCCGGTGGGATGAACACACCGTTGTCTTGGTCCCCGTCGATGTCGAGCACCAATGTTGCAGCCTCGGTCGGGGACCCGACGCGGAGATCGTGCAGCACGACCCGGGCCTTCCCCCGCAACACGTACCAGTAGTCGGCCTGGTGAAGGTGGTAGTGCAGACCCACCACGGCGCCAGCCTGCTTCTCGGACCGGTTCCCCTGCACCATCTCGCGGCCCAGGGGGAACCAGGACCGGCGATAAGTCTCGACGAAGCGCCCACGCTCGTCGCCGTGGACGTCGGCCTCCACGACGACCACGTCGGCAATGACCTCTGACGGAGTGATCCTGGGCATCGGGTGAGGCTAACCGTCTCGCACCAGGGGATCGAAGCGAGGGCCCGGCCCCTACGGCTCGAAACGCCCGAAGCCGCCTCTGTAGTAGACGAGCGGGCGACCGCGACCCACGCCCATCTCCAGGACCCGACCCACCACGAGCTCGTGGTCGCCGGCGTCGTGGGCCAGTTCGAATTCGCACTCCACCCACGCCAGGGCCCCGTCGAGCACCGGTGCCCCGCTGGCCCCCGGCCGCCAACCCACGCCCGTGAACTTGTCGCCACCCGAGACCGCGAAGTTCCGGCCCAACGCCTCTTGATCCTCGGCGAGGATGTTTATGCAGAACGTCCCGGCAGCCGCGATACGCGGCCAGCTGGTGGAGTTCTTCCCCGGCGCGAGCGCCACCAGGGGAGGGTCGAGGGACAGGGACGTGAACGCCTGGCAGGTGAAGCCGACCGGCTCCCCCGCCTCCGAGGCGGTCACGATCGTGACTCCGGTGGCGAAATATCCGAGGACCTCGCGAAAACGTGCAGAGTCGAATGAATCGACCCGCGCGACTTCGGATTGGCGCCCCTCGCCCTCGACGGCCTCGAAACCGTCGTCGGTCTCCTCACCCATTACGTCCCCTCGTCGTCGGGCCTCTTCATCGCCGGCGCGCCGGGGCCCCGAGAGGGTCAGTGGCGGCCGAGGTCGATCGTCAATCCTTCCCCGGCGACGAGTACGCCGTCGAGACGGCTGGCATCGTCGGTCGCCCGCGCCACGTCCAGGAGCCGGTCGATGTCGTCATCGGTGTGGCGGGGATCGTGGTGGAAAAGCGCCAAACGGCGCCCTCCCGCCTCGGCGGCGACGTGCACCGCATATCCCACCGTCGAGTGCCCCCACGTGGCCTTGGCCCGGTACTCCTCCTCGGTGTACTGGGCGTCGTGGATGACGAGGTCGGCTCCGTCACACAGCTTCAGCACGGCCGAATCGACTTCGGCGCGGTTCTCCGGAGCCTGATGGTCGCTTACGAACGCGACGGCCGCATCGCCTGCTTCGATGCGGAACCCGAGGGTGGTCCCGACGTGAGGAACCTGCCGGACCAGCACCTTCGCCGACCCGACCACGAGCACGTCATCGGAGACCTCGTGGAATTCGATCTTTCCTTGGAGCTCCTTCACCTGCACCGGGAAGAACGGTGGCTTGACCACGCGGTCGATGATGTCGTGGAGGGAGCCGCCGTCCTGGGGCGGCCCGAACACGTCCATACGCCCGCCCTCACGCAGCAGGGGTGTGCAGAACGGAAGACCGATGATGTGGTCCCAATGCAGATGCGAGAGGAACGCGGTGACCTCGACGGGGTGATCGGGGCCGTAGCGCTCCTCGAGCGCGTGCCCGAGGGGACGAAGCCCCGTACCCAGGTCGAGGACGATGGGGGGCTCGTCACCGATCTCCACGGCCACACAGGCCGTGTTGCCGCCGTAGCGCACGTATTCCGGACCCGAGCACGGGCACGAGCCCCTGACTCCGAAGAATGTGACTCGCAGAGGACGACCCCCCCTCCCTCCATTGCCCTCGGACAGCACCTGGGCGATCTCACCGCCGATTGGTTCGGCCGGTGGGGAACCGAGAGGGCCCTGTCCGAAGGCGACACTACCCTGCGTCAATGCGACAGGGGACAGTAGAGGTAAACGGCATCGAGTTCTCCTACCTTGAATTGGGGCCGGCCAAAGGGCCCCTGGCCCTGTGTCTGCACGGGTTCCCCGACACCGCCCACACCTGGCGTTACCTCATGCCGGTCCTGGCCGCCTCCGGCTACCACGCTGTGGCGCCGTGGATGCGGGGCTACCGGCCATCGGCCCGGGCCGATGACGGCGTGTACCAGGTCGGCGCTTTGGCCGCGGACGCCTCGGCACTGCACGAGGCCTTCGGCGGAGACGACCGGTCCGTGTTGGTGGGCCACGATTGGGGCGCCTACGCCAGCTACGGGGCCGGCGCCTTGCACCCGGATCGCTGGCGGAGGATCGTCACCATGGCCGTCCCGCCCCTGGCCGCCTCGGCGTCGTCGTTCTTCACCTACGCCCAGCTGAAGCGCAGCTTCTACGTCTTCCTCTTCCAGACTCCGATCGCCGAGATGGCTGTAAGCGCCGACGACCACGAATTCTTCGACCTCCTCTGGGCCGACTGGTCACCTGGCTACGACGCGACATGGGACATCGCGCGCGTCAAGGAGTCCATCGGTGACCCCGACAACCTTTCGGCTGCAATCGGCTACTACCGCGCAGTGTTCGACCCTTCACGCCACAGTCCGTCGTACGACGAAGCTCAGGTGGCGGCGGCCTCGGCTCCACCCCAGCCCACCCTGTACCTGCACGGCGCCGATGACGGGTGCATGGCCCTCGACACCATTGGCGACGTACGCACCGTGCTGTCGGCCGGATCCGAGCAGGTCACCGTGGAGCGGGCCGGGCATTTCCTGCACCTCGAGCAGCCCGAGGTCGTCGGCGCGCACGTGATGCGCTTCCTCGGCGACTGACCGCGACAAGCGGGGCGAGCCCAGGAGCCGAGGTGGCGGTGCTGTCAGGGAAGAACCGTCAGGGCAGAACCAGGACGTTGCCCGACCGACGCCGGACAAGGCCCTCGGCGACGAGTCCCTCGGCGACGCGTCGAGCCCGCTCGGGTTCATCGGCCCAGCCGCACACGAACCGGAGCCGTCGCGCCGGAACCGGGCCCGACCGCAGGGCGTCGATCAGGCGGCCTCGTCCCTGGCGGTCCGAACCCTCAAAGCGGGCTTGGCGCGAGGACGGCGGCGCCGGGTCGGGCGTGCCGTCGGGTGTGGCGAACCAGGCGCAGGCGCCCGCCACCGGGCATCGCCCGCACGCCGGGGCCCTGGCGCCGCACAGCGCCGCCCCGATCTCCATGAGGGACTGGTTCCAATCCCAGGCCCGCCCGCGAGGCACGAGTGCGTCGGCCAGGGACTGCGCCGCACCGCGAGATAGTGGAGCACCGGCCACGGCGCGACTGAGCACGCGGGCCACGTTGACGTCGACCACGGCTTCGTGGCGTTCGAATGCGAAGACGAGCACGGCACGCGCCGTGTACGCCCCTACACCGGGAAGCTCCTGCAACGCCGGCAGCTCGGCCGGCACCGCTCCGACATGGATGTCGACGATCGCTCGTGCCGCCTGGTGGAGGTGGCGGGCCCGGCGGTTGTACCCGAGACCGGACCACGCTTCGAGCACCTCGCCCAGCCGGGCGTCCGCGCACGCCGACGGAGAGGGAAACCGATCGAGGAATCGGAGATAGGGCTCGACGACGCGCCGCGCTTGGGTCTGCTGGAGCATCACCTCGCTGACGAGGACGGCCCAGGGATCTCGGGTCCGGCGCCACGGGAACGGTCGCAGTCCCGACCGTGCCACGCTGAGAACGGCACGGCGGATCCGGCGCAATTCCGGGCCGGCCGGCGCCAGGGTCAATCCCAGACGTCGTCCCCGTAGGGACGGCGACGAGCCGGGGCTGAGGCTTGCTTCCACACCATGACCTTGCGGCGGAAGAAGCACACTTCTTCGCCTCTCTGGTTGAAGCCTTTCGTCTCCACCGTGACGACGCCGCGGTCGGGTTTGGAGGAGGACTCGACCTTGCCGATGACGCGCGTCTCGGCATAGATGGTGTCACCGTGAAAGGTGGGGTTTCGATGTACGAGCGTCTCGACCTCGAGGTTGGCGATGGCCGAACCACTCACATCCGGCACGCTCATCCCGAGCACCAGGGAATAGACGAGGTTCCCGACCACCACGTTCTTGCCGTGCACCGTCTCGTGCTGTGCGAACCATTCGTTGGTGTGGAGCGGATGGTGGTTCATGGTGATCATGCAGAACAGGTGGTCGTCGTACTCGGTCACGGTCTTTCCCGGCCAGTGGCGATACACGTCCCCGGCCTCGAAGTCCTCGAAGTAGCGGCCGAACGGGCGCTCGTAGATGGTCATGACACCGACCGCGGCCGGGTGGTGAACCCCAATGCCCAGTCCGCCTCGGACTCGCCACCGATCGAAAGACGCCACGTGTAGCGATTGCCGGGCTCGAGCGGCAAGGGACCGAGGTTGACGGCCAGGGCCACATCGATCGGCGTCCCCAGCGGTACCGTCGTCGGTCGGACGACGTTGAACTCGCCCCGCACCTCCACGGGATGAGTCCCATCGGGGGTGTCCACCATGACCGGCCGGCCGTCGGCGTCTTCGAGATAGAGCTCCCAATGGTGCACCTGGTCTGCTTCGTGCCAACCCACGTCGATCTTCAGCGCGATGCCCGATGGCATCGGGTCGGGACCCGTGAGAGACCATCCACCACCCAGGACGAAGAGCTTCCCGTCGGCGACCTGCGCCGCGTCACACAGCAGCATCGTGACCTTCACGCCCGGCAGGCTACAGCCGGTAGCGTCTTGGGCCGTGCCGGACGCCCTGCGCGACGACGTCTATCGGCGCCCATTGGCCACGGCGCTCGAGCGACTTGCGGTCGCGCCCGGATGGCGGTGTGTCGACGTGGGCGCGGGGGGTGGGGACGTGTCGGTGGCACTCGCCGAGATCGTCGGCCACGAAGGGCGCGTGTACGCCGTCGACAGCGATCCGCGCACCCGGGACGAGGTCGCTTCGGCCGCGGCTGCCTTCAGCCAGGTGCTGGCTGTCACCCAGGCGGGAGAAGACCTCCTGCTGCCTGAAGCCGTCGATCTGGCGTTCTGCCGGTTCTTGCTGATGCACGTCGTCGATCCCGCCGTCGTGCTGAAGCGAATGCGCCAGGCGGTGCGCCCCGGGGGATGGGTGGTTGCCCAGGAGCCGATCACCTCTGCCGGCCGCATCGGAGGAGTCCCGTTGACCATGCCCGGCGTCCCCCATCCCGATATCGGTGCGATGCTCCCGGCACTCGCCCGCGACGCCGGGCTCGAGATCGTCGACGCCTGGGCCGAGGCCCCCGCCGGTGTGGGCCCCGGACCGGTGACCGCGTACCTGGGTTCGCTCACCGATGTCGACCCGGGCGACGATCCGGTCGTGCTACCACCACTCGTGACGGTGCTCGGTCGCGTCCCGGGCCGGAGCGGGGACAGCCGATGACGGCTTCACCTTCGACGGGACGCCCGACACCGGACCTCGGCGCGGCCGCCGGCGCGGTGGAGCTGGCGTCGTCGGTCGTCACTGGGGCGGCCCGGCGAATGGCGGCCCAGGGCGGTCCCGACGTGGATCAAGTGGCGGCCTATGACATCGCCCACATAGCCGCGGGGGTGCGAGCCGCGGAAGCCGCACTCACCTACGGCGCCAACGGCACCGATGAGGCGCACATCGCCTGTGTGTTCGTGGCAGATGTCCTGGCTGATCTCGTGGCACGTACCGCGGGGCGTGAGGCCGCGTTCGCCATGCCACCGGACTGGACCTCACGAGCGAGCGCTTTCATGACCGCGTTCCGGGACCCCGGGTACCTCGCTTCGCTCTCCGAGGTGCAAGGCGACCGGCATCTCGATGCGGACTTCGGGCTCGTGCGCGAGACGTTCCACCGGTTCGCGCAGGACAAGATCCGTCCGCACGCCGAGCATATTCACCGCGCCAACACCGACATTCCCGAGGAGATCATCGATGGACTCGCCGAAATGGGCGCGCTGGGTCTGTCGATCCCCGAGGAGTACGGCGGGTTCGCGACGGGGGGCGCCAGCGACTACTTGGGGATGGTGGTGGCGACAGAGGAACTGTCGTGGGGGTCCCTCGGTGCGGGTGGCTCTCTGATCACGCGGCCCGAGATCCTGAGCCGCGCCCTCTTGGCGGGCGGCACCGACGAACAGAGGCAAATGTGGCTTCCGAGATTGGCGTCGGGCGAGGTCATGAACGCTGTCGCCGTGACCGAGCCGGACTTCGGGTCCGACGTCGCCTCCATCGTCACCGCGGCCGCCCGCACCGAGGGCGGATGGCTCGTGAACGGGGTGAAGACGTGGTGCACCTTCGCAGCTCGGGCCGACGTGCTCATGTTGCTGGCCCGGACCGATCCCGACCGGTCCAAGGCCCATCGGGGGCTGTCTCTGTTCATCGTGGAGAAACCCCGGGGTGACGGTGCCGGCTTCGTGTTCACCCAGGACGCCGCGTCCGCCGCCCGTTCCGACCCCCCGGGGAGGATGGAGGGTCGGCCCATAGACACCCTCGGCTATCGAGGTATGCATTCCTACGAGATCGCCTTCGAGAACTGGTTCGTACCGGCTCTCAACCTGGTCGGGGGAGAAGAAGGTGTGGGCCGCGGCTTCTACTCCCAGATGGCCGGCTTCGAGAACGGCCGGCTTCAGACCGCGGCGCGAGCAGTCGGTGTCATGCAGGCGGCGTACGAGGCGGCGTCGGAATACGCGGCGAATCGCATCGTGTTCGGACAACCCATCGCCGAGTACCAGCTGACCCGAGCGAAGCTCACCCGCATGGCCGTCCTCATCCAAGTCGCTCGCCAGTTCTCCTACCAGGTGGCTCGCATGATGGCGTCGGGTGAGGGAACTCTCGAAGCGTCCATGCTCAAGGCGTACGTGTGCCGCGCCGCGGAGTGGGTGACACGAGAAGCGATGCAGATTCACGGAGGTATGGGATACGCGGAGGAATTTCCGGTCAGCCGGTACTTCGTCGACGCCCGCGTGCTGTCGATCTTCGAGGGTGCCGACGAAACCCTGGCGCTCAAGGTGGTGGCCCGCCGGCTCATGGAGCAGGCGGAACGGACCTAGCCCTTCGATCGACTCAACCCGGCCCGCTCGCCTCGGAAGACGAACTTTGTGGCCATCTTCCGACTGGCCTCGTCGATCATCTCGTCACCGAACATAACCGCTCCCTTGCGGTCGTCCTCGGTCGCCTTCTGGTAGGCGTCGAGGATGTCCCAGGCGTGGTCGAATTGTTCCTGGGTCGGCGAGTACAACTCGTTGAGGACCGTGACCTGATCCGGGGTGAGTGCCCACTTGCCGTCATAGCCGAGGACCCGGGTGCGCTGGGCGAAATCGCGAAGTCCTTCCATGTCCTTGACCCTCAGGTAAGGGCCGTCGATGACCTGGAGGCCGTTGGACCTCCCCGCCATGAGGATCCGGCTGAAGACGTAGTGAAAATGATCACCGGGGTACTCGGGGATCTGCACGCCACCGGTCAACACCGGCATCTCCATCGATGCGGCAAAGTCAGCCGGCCCGAAGATGATCGTCTCGAGCCTAGGGGAGGCGGCACAGATCTCGTCCACGTTGATAAGGCCCCGCGTGGTTTCGATCTGAGCCTCGATCCCGACATGGCCGACCGGTAGTCCGCTTCGCTTTTCGACCTGGGTGAGCAGAAGGTCGAGAGCCACGACCTCTGCCGCCGACTGGACCTTGGGAAGCATGACCTCGTCGAGCCGTTCTCCGGAGTTCCCGACGACCTCGATGACGTCCCCGTAGGTCCACTCGGTGTCCCACGCGTTGATGCGCACGCACAGAACGCGGTCGTCCCATGGTTGCTTGCGGATGGCATCGACGACCTTGGCGCGCGCCGAGTCCTTTTCGAGGGGGGCGACAGAGTCTTCGAGGTCGAGGAACGACATGTCGGCGGGAACCGTGGGCGCCTTCTCGAGGAAGCGCTCGTTCGAGCCGGGGGTGGAGAAACAGGATCGGCGAGGGAGGTTCCGGCTGCGTTGCGACATGTCCCGCATGCTACCGGCGTCCCGTCACCAACCTCCATGCCACAGCTTCACGGGGCTCGGAGGGACCTACCCCCTACGCGGCGAGGTCCGAGGGCACGAGCTGCTCGCTCAGGAGATCGCGGAAGCGGGCCGGGTCGCCGGCAACGAAGCGACGGCACAGGCGCAGGCCCTCCACGTAGCAGGTGATGTAGGCACGCCACGTCGGGTGAAGCAGGAATTCCACTGCTTTGGCGGCGCGCGCCCGGGGGAGCAGACCCCACCGGGCCACCTCGTCGACGACCGTGTCCGGATCGGCGCCTTCGGCATGCAGTCGCCAGGCGGCATTGGCGCGCACCGCGCCGAGCGCCTCGCTCGCCTCGGCCACTGCTGCGATCACTTCGGTGTCGTAGCGGATACCGAGCGGGCGCAGGTGTTGGGCTACGACCGCTTCTGGTCGCGGACCGAGGAGCACTTCGAGTCCGAGATCAGCGAGGCCCTCGGCGAGGAGGCATTGAGGAGTGCCCACGAGGAAAATGGTCTCCTCGAGCCATTGCCGGTGACGCACCAGGCTTATCTCCTTGCGGCAGTGCTCGGTGTGGTGCCCGGGATAGGCCTCGTGCGCCACGAGGTGCGCCAGCGTCGTCGACAGCACCGGCAGGTCCGTGTTGACCGACACCTTCGATTTCAGTCCGCCCAGGTAGGTGTTGAAACCCGACCAAGGCTTGTCCGTGACCAGCTCGAATTCGATGCGCTCCCCCTCGGGCAGGCCGAAGAGGTGCTCGGTCCGTGCGCGGAGGTCGTCGGCCAGCGAGCCGATCGCGGCGGGGAGGCGGTCGACGGGAACGGCATGCGCTTCGCGCCACGCGATCAGTCGTTCCCCGATCGGTCCCGAACCCGGCACCGCCGCTTCGAGACGCCGATGGGCCGCAGCCAGCTCGTCGTCGGGAACGGGGTGGGGTCGCACTCCGTAACACGACTCCACCTCCTCGGCGTAGCCGATGGGCTCGCCCGCCAGGCGGCGTGCCGTCGTGAGAAGACCGACCACCTGGGCTCGTAACCACCGCCGTCGACGAGCGAAACCGGGTGTGTCGCTGTGTTCGGACCCGCCGTCGACGTCGAGTGGCTCCCCCGCGTCCAACGCGGCGACAAGGGCGCGCCCCTCTTCGACCAGCCCTCTCGGGTTCGCAGGTGGCGCGAGAGCCGTCCGCTCGGCGAGCTCGGGAGGTCCGTAGTAGGCGTCCACCAATCCGTCGACGTGACGGCCGATCCCGAGCCCCAAAAGGAGGTACCGGCCGACGGCGCCGCCTGGTTCGTCGGTGGGTGCCGTCACCCGAGCCGAGTGCGGAGGAAGTCGATCGTCCGCCGCCACGCCGTGGCCGACGCGGCGGCGTCGTACACCTCGGGCCGGGTGTCGTTGAAGAACGCGTGTTCCGCGCCGGCATAGACGTGGAACTCGGCTTCCTTTCCGAGGCTCCGGAGCTGCTCCTCGAGAGCGCGTGCCGCTTCCGGGGAGAAGTACTCGTCGTTTCCTGCCACATGCGAGAGCACCGGCCCCGACAGCCTGGAGAAGTCGGGCTGCGCGTCTGGCCACGGGACCAACCCGTAGAACGCCACGCAGGCGTCCACTGCGTCGGGACGCTGGGTGGCCAGCACGAGCGCGAGGCCCCCTCCCATGCAGAACCCGACCACCCCGACCTTCGGGTGCGACGATCGCCGCAGTAGCTCGTCGACCGCGCCCGACATGTCCTTGGCGGCGCGGCCCAGTTCCATCGCCATCATCTCCTTGCCCGCTTCATCGGGCTCAGAGACCTGCTTGCCCCGGTACAGATCGGGAGCGAGAGCCACGAAGCCATCGGCTGCGAACCGCTCGCTGACGTCTTTGATGTGGGGCACGAGACCCCACCACTCCTGGATCACGATCACACCCGGACCCGTGCCCGACGGTGGAACCGCCAAGTACCCCTGGCCCTGGGACCCGTTGCTCGGAAAGTCGATCATCTCACCCATGGCCGCCGACCCTATCCACGACAACAACAGGACGTCGATCGACCCGCTACCAGCGCGCCAGGAGCTCTCCGGGCTCGGGGCAGTCGCTGGAGGCGAGCGCCACGGGCACGGCCTGCACACCGACGGGCCCCGCCACGGCCTCGATGCCGTCGAGGTCGACGACCGCTGCAGGCCGGTGGATATGCGCCCCCTCGACGCGACGGACCAGCGCCTCCCACAACCTCGGAGGCATCACCCGCCCCACGCCGGCCTCGACCCAGACCGGGACCTCCAGAGCACGCGCCGCCTCCAACAGGCCCACGTCGTCGGGGTCCACGAGCACCCCGCCGGGACCGATGGCACCGACCTCGACCACGACGATCTCCGCGCTGGCGACATCCCCCACGCCACCGTGCCGGACGGCGCGGCGCCCGGCACCGAGGTCCTCGCGCAGGAGATCCGAGGTGGGGTCGGACTCGAGTGCGTCGGCACAACGTTCGGCTTCCTGTGCGGGGTCCCCCGCGGTGAGGATGCGCGCCGCCACCCACCACAGGGGCCCACAGCCGGGATGCCGGTCGAGGAGCCGGCGACAGGCCGGGAGGACCGCAGACCCCTCGTGGAGAGCCAGATCGCCGAGCGCCCATGCTGCCTCCGCCGCCAGTACGGCGGGTGGCGCCCATCCCGCCCGGGCCACGTAGCGAAGGCGCTCGATCGGATGCATGTTCCCGACGCTATCGGCACCACACCGTCGCCCCGACGCCGCCCATTCGTGCCCGTCGGCTCTCGCCATGTCGCGCCAAGCCAGCAAATGCTTGCCCCGTGAAGCCACGATTGATAGACACGAGGTTGTTGTGACATGCCTCGAGCAGCACTCGAAGGCGCGGCCGGGTTGGCGGACTCGGCGGTCCCGTCGGCCCGGTCGAATCGTTTCGGCAGTTGTGGTCGTCGCCTTCATCGCAGCACCGACACTGGCACGAGGACGCCCCGCGGCAGCAGATCCGATTCAGAGCGCGCAGGCCGAGGCTGCCACGATCGCCGCGCAGATCCAAGCGCAAGCCCAACAACTCGACGTGCTCTCCGAGCGCTACGACCAGGACCAACTGCGCGTCCAGCGCCTCGATACCCAGGTGACCCAGACCGAAGCTGCCATCGCCCAGACCAAGTCGCAGGTGACGTCCACCCAAGGCGAACTCCGTCAACTTGCCATCGAGGACTACACCTCGGGCGGTTCCACCGACGGCCTCGAGCAGCTCTTCACTCCGGGCGGCGAACGGGCGGCCGCAGTGCAGGAGTACCAGCAGGTCGCGAGCGACAGCGTCTCAGGAGCCATCGACCGACTCGACCAGTCCGAGAGTGCGCTCAGCGCGGAGGAAACCACTCTCCAGACGACGCAGTCCCAAGCACAGGCAACGCTCGCAGCCGCGCACAGCGCACAGCAGAGCGCGCAGACCGAGCTGGCCGACCAACAGGCGACGCTGTCGAAGGTGAAGGGGCAGATCGCCACGCTGGTCGCACAGAAACAAGCAGCCGAGGCCGCGGCCCAAGCGGCTGCGTTCCGAGCGCGTGTGGCCGCTGCAGCGCGGGCAGCCGCAGCGCAGCAGGCCGCCGCGCAGCAGATCGGTAGCGACGCCAGCCTCAGCCCCGTTCCCCCTGTCCCCGGCGGTGGCGGCGGGGAAGCCGTGGCCGCGGCCGAGTCCCAGATCGGTGTCCCCTATGTGTGGGCCGGCGCCACACCCGGAGTGGGTTTCGACTGCTCGGGGTTGACCATGTGGGCGTGGGCACACGCCGGCGTGTCACTGTCGCATTCGGCCGCCGCCCAGTACGACGAAACCGTGCATGTCCCGTTGTCGGACCTGCAACCCGGTGATCTGCTCTTCTACGACGAAGGCGGCACGATCGGCCACGTCACCATGTACGTGGGTCCCGGAGAGATGGTCCAGGCGGAAGAGACAGGCACCAACATCATGATCACCGGGATCTGGACGAGCGGCCTCGTCGGCGCCGGGCGCCCCTGACCCAAGGCGGAACGCGTCGCTCCTCAGGCGTGGCCGTCGGGGGGTGCAGGTCGGTCACCGCCATCGGCCAACCACTCCGGCGGGATCTTGCCTTCCACACCCGGGGCGCGGGGCCCTGGGGGGCGACCGAATCGATACGGGATCGGTTCCCGGCCCAGCTGCACGACGACGCCTTGCCCGGTCTCCTCACCGAGAACGCACCACAGGACGGCTTCGGCGACGGCCTCGGGTGCGATGAGCGGGAAACCAGCCTCGACAAGGCTGTCGCGGATCTCCCCGTCGATGAGCGGTGTGTCGACCAGACCAGGGCAGATCGCATTGATCGTGATGTGGTGCTCGGCCAACTGAGGTGCCGCGGCACGGACGAATCCCACCACGGCGTGCTTGGTCAGGGTGTACATCGGGTCTCCCGAAAAGGCGACGATCCCGGCGAGAGACGACGTGGCCACCACCGCTCCCCCGCCCCGTGCCATCAACTCCGGGACCACGGCGCGAGTCCCGAACACGATGCCGTCGACGTTGACCGACAGGATCCGCCGGTACTGCTCGTCGGTAACCTTGGTGATGTCCTCCTCTCCGGTCGTGACGCCGGCATTGAGGTACGCGATGTCGATCCCGCCCAGGTTCTGAGCGGCTCCGAGGATACGGGCCCAGTCGCCGACGTTGCCGACATCCGCCTGCACTGCCACGCCACCGAGCTCCGACGCGGCGTTCTCGGCTCCCTCCCCGTTGGCATCGACGACGACCACCGTGGCGCCTTCGGCAGATAGCAACCGACAGCTCGCCCGGCCGATCCCCGAGGCGCCGCCCGTCACGATGGCGACCTTGCCATCCAGCGCTCCCATGGCATCCTCCTCGTCGCAGCCGAGCGCCCTCGACGGGACGCGGCGCCGACGCTAATGGCGGGCCCTCGAGCGCGTCGAACAGGTCCGCGCCTGCCCGTACACCGGCGACCCGGGGTTCTTGGTCGCCGGCGCTACGCTGAACGACGTGGGGGCCAGCGGGGCCACCTACACGACCACCGCCCTTAGGACCGGACCACTTTGAAGCCCATTCCCGTCTCCTTTCACATCGGGCCGCTCGTGGTCCACACCTATGGCATCGGGCTCGCCGTCACGTTCTGGTTCGCGTACCGGTACTTCGAGCGGCGATTGCGCTCCAACGGGTATCCCACTGCCTGGTTCCCCGGTGTGTTCCTGTGGATCGTGGTTGCGTCGGTCGTCGGCGCCCGAGCGCTGCACGTGCTGGCGAACCTCTCGACGTATAGCGCCGACCCGGGTCAGATCCTCCAGGTGTGGCACGGAGGCCTCTCGTCGTTCGGAGGGCTCCTGGGCGGTGTCCCGACGGGTCTGATCCTCGCCCGGCGTCGCTGTCGGGAGCTTCCCCCCATGCGGGCGTTGGACATCGTGGCCCCGGTGCTCATGGCTGCGTGGGGCGTCGGTCGACTCCTCGGCCCGCAACTGATGGTGGCCGGAGGCGGACATCCGACCAACGAGTGGTTCGGTATGTACTACGCCGGTCAGGTCGGCAAACGGCTCCCGGTCCCGATCCTGCAGGCGATCGACAGCTTCATCATCTTCGGGATCCTCTTGCTCATCGAGCGCTACTACCGCGATCGCCCCGTCGGTTTCATCCTGGCCGCCACGATGGCGCTGTGGGGGCTCACCCGCTTCTACGAGGAGCGGCTGTGGCTCGGCGAGATCGGCCACCTGGGTTCGGTCCTCGTGCAGTGGGCGGGACTGGCGCTTTTTGCCGCCGGTCTCGGGGTCATGGTGCTTCTCTACCGCCGGCACCGCGGCGCGGGTGACGTTGCCGACGGTATGGCGCCCCACCCCGACGGTATGGCGCCCCACCCCGACGATGTCGGTACAGGCACCGACACGGGTCAGTTGCTCACCGGAGCCGCGGCACGCCCCGAGCTCGCTCCCCCTCCGGCTTCATCGGTCACCTAGCGAGGCGGGGCGCAGATCCATCGGGTTGCCTCGGGGGTCGGCCCGGCCCCGGGGGCCCGGCGAATGCCTGCGCGATGGCGAGCCACTGCGACGCCGACGGTCCCCGCACCACCAACGCCGTGTCCGAGAGGTTCCGTCGCTGGGTGACAACGAGGCAGAAGTCGAGGGCGGTCCCCTGCACGAGATCGGACGTGGCGCCGCCGTCCCACACCCATCGCTCGCCTGAAGGTCCGGTCAGCTCCACCCGTACCGTGTCGGGAGGAACGTCGAGACCACGCACCAGATAGGAAAACGGACGGGCCCGGACCCCGAGGTGGGCGATGTGGCGGAGCCGCACCGTGGGCACACGCGCCACACCGAGAGCGTCGGCGACGTCCTGAGCATGTGCCCAGGTCTCCATGAGCCGCGCCGAGACGAACGACAGCGCCCCCATGGGAGGACCGAACCATGGGACGCGGTCGTGGCTCTTGAGTGCCCCCGCGGCGCGCACCATGTCGCGCCGGGCGTCCTGCCACCACGCCAGCACGGCGCTGCCGGTCATGGAGCGGCCGCGCTGCAGGTGTTCGTCCATGGGGTCTCCCTCGGCGGCCAATGCCGCCTCGGCCGCGGCCCGGAACGTGTCGGGGTCGATGATCGCCATGGTGGCAGCGTCGTCGAAGAACGCCAGATGGCTCACCTGGTCCCGCACCGCCCACCCCTCGGCCGGCGTGGCGAGCTCCCACAAGGTCTCGTCCAGGCGCACCAGCATGTGCTCGAGCTCGCGATGTTCCGCCTCGAGGTCGTCGAGCAGTCCCGGGATCGTGGTCGATTCGGGGGCCATCGCCCCTTCAGGCTAGAGCCCGCTCAGGTTGAGAGGTGAGGCGCCCCGACGACCCCGTGGTGGACATCCGGTCAACCGGTCTGCGACCGCTATTAATTGCATGCGCAACCAACGTTGGCCCGGTACCCTGGGGTTATGTCCGGTGCGCGTGGCATGGCTTGGCTCGACGACGTCGAGATGCATGCGTGGCGGTCGCTGCTGCGAGCCCATGCCCGTCTGCTCGCCCGCCTCGACGCCGATCTCCAGGCCAGCCAAGGCATGTCGGTGACCGACTACGGAGTACTGGTCCAGCTGTCGGAGGAGGAGGGGGGCCGCATGCGCATGAGCGAGCTCGCCGACCGGCTCCTGCTGTCGCCGAGCGGTCTCACCCGGCGGCTCGACGGGCTGGTCGCGTCGGGCATGGTCGAGCGCCACCGTTGCCCGACTGATCGCCGCGGGGCTTATGCCGTGCTCACCTCGGCCGGAAAAGCCCGACTCGAGGCTGCTGCCCCCGACCATGTCGAACAGGTCCGCAGGCACTTCGTGGACCGGTTGAGCCGAAAGCAGCTCGAGGCGCTCGCCGACGCCCTCGACAAGGTGAGCCACGACAACAAGGGCAGTGGGTCAGCCTGCCCCTAGTGCTTCACTGGCCACCGCAGGGCACTCGCCACCGCACGTCGCTAGATCAGTCGCGTTGCGACGGCCACCACGCTGAGCAAGGCGGCGACCATCACGCAGATCCCCACCCATCTCGCCCGAACGGCGTCCGCCGTACACACCACCATCGCCGGCAGGAGGGTGAAACCGTACCGGGTGGGCATCGGGATGTACTGGCTCATGGTCAAGAAGTTCAGTACCACGAAGATGGGCCCCCCGAAGAGTGCGGCGACCAGGGTGGCCCTCGCCAACGCTGCGATGGCACGGGTGCGCGCCACGAAAAGTGCCCCGCCGACGACACCGGCGATCAACAGCCACGACAGGACGCTCACCGCGTCCGCGGTCCACACGTTCTGGGTCGAGGCGGGGACGTACGCCCCCGGTACCGGGGCCAGGAACACCCCGAGGGTCGACGCGACCTCCTGCAACGAGATCGACGAGACCACGAACTGCTTGTTGACCAGGAGATTGTTGGGGTTGATGGTCTCGGTCACACGTTGCAGGATCGTCCACGCCGCGGCAATCGCCCCGGTGGTGATCACCACCGTCCCGACGGCTTTCGTCCTCGCGTTCCATAGCACGCCCACCGAGGCGCGCGTCGCGTGCCGCACCCCGCCCGCCGGGACCGGACCCGAGACGCTCTCCGACAATGCGGGCGCACCGGGTGCTTCGGGCGCGCCAGCGATCCCTGTCGTCGCGTCTTCCTTGATCCTGAGCAGGAAATAGACGGCGATCATCATCACGATGATGGTGTCTTGTATCTTGAACGCGGTCCCGACGAAGCCGATCCCGACGAGCGCGGTCCAGCGCCACTTGCCGCCTCTCTCCCATCGACACGCCAGGTACAACACGGCTCCCCCGATGAAGGTGGAGGCGGCATCGGGGGTGACCGTGGAATTCGTCTGGATGATCGACGGTGCCGAGGCCAACAGGACGAGCAACCCGACCAGTGGCAACCGGGACGCCCCCATCCGCAGCCCTGCTGCATACGTCAGCAGAAGACCGGCTGCCAACCAGAGTGCACCGACGAGCCTCCACACCGTGACCCAACTCTTGGCGCCCGTCGCGCCTTTGAGCACTTCGCCTGCCGCCCATGTGATGTCGTAGTAGGTCGGTGGATGGATGTAGGCGGTGTCATAGCCTTGATCCTGGAACTCGGCGGGCATGAGCGTCTTGGCTGAGCACGGTGGGAGGGTGAAGACCGTGTCGATGCCTCGGCACGCCTCTTCTCGCATGGCCGGCTCGCTATCGGGGGTCCCCGCGATCACCGGGTGGATTCCCGGAGATCGAAACATGTAGTCGATGTGTTGCAGCTCGTCGATGGGCGAGAGCTTCGTGTAGGCGCGGACGTGAAGTGACACCAGGAACACGGGGACGAGCACCAGGAGTAGAGGCGGTCCCCACGTGCGGACCAGCGCACCGCTGCGTCCCCGCGACGAGGTCGTCGGGCTCTTCGATGACGTGTCTTGGTGACCCGGCGAAATCACGCGAATCGAACCTGGTCCACAGCGGACGAGGATCCTAACGACAGATCCGTACCAGGTCGAGACGATCGAATCTCCTATGCGCGGCGACGTCGGAGATGGTGTCCCGGCGATACCACGTGGTGGGCGCAGAGGAGGTGGAGGCGAAGGTGGTGGGGGCGGAGGGACTCGAACCCTCACTGGAGGCGTTTTAAGCGCCCTGCCTCTGCCGATTGGGCTACACCCCCGAACGTACGAACGCCGCGCTGTGCTCCCGCCGCCCCCGACGTCGCGCCGGAGCAGCCTTCACGAGTTGCGGCACGCCGCGAACGTGTTCAACCCGAACTTGTGGCGATAGCAGCGGATGTCGCGGGGCAGGAAGCCGGCTTGCACGAGCAGTGGCCAGAGGTCGCGCGGGTCGAAGTAGCGCTTGTGATCGTCCATCTCCTCGGCCGGGCTCAAGCCCAGGCGGAAGGCGGAGAGCTCCAAGAACCGCTTACCCCGCCAGCTCGGGACGTTCACGACGCAGGTGCCCCCTGGGGAAAGGATCCGATGGAATTCCGCCAGCGCGACGTCGGGGTGCCACAGGTGCTCGAGCACCGAAACGCACACGATCACGTCGAGGGAGTCGGTGGCGATCTCGCCCAGCGCGTCCGGGAGCTTCCCCTCGATCGCCCGGACCTTCGGGTTGGCCTTGAGGTCGGCGGCGAGCGCAACGTCGACAAGGGTGGCCGACGCGACATCGTCGAGGACCGTCCGTGTGAACATCGCCTCGTACCCGCACCCGAAGTCGCCCATCGCCTTACCGGCAAACGTGCCGACCTCTTTGCGCACGCGATACCCCGACAGCCAGATTCCGAGCCGGTCAGCCGCAGACAGTCGGCCACTTTGCCCGAATGCCGTCGACCTCGTTTCGTCAGCTGTGGCCACGGTCTCGGTCCACGGGTAGCCGGGGAGTCCCATAACGGACACCCGTGGCGTAGAGAACCAGTGTGAAACAGAACCCTGTGAAGCCGATGATCATGAGCAACGATCCCGTGACGGCGAGATGGTCGAGGAGCGCCGATGCGGGCGGCAGCGCGAAGTCATGGGAGACATAGTGCACTACGAGCGCACCGGCCAGGCCCAACCCCACCACGAACAACACGATGCTGGCGATGACCGTGGATGTGTACCGGAAGATTCTCGTCCATCGTCGACGAGACTGCCCGCTGTAGTCGCAGAGCACCTGGGCGAGCACACCGAAGCAGAAGCTCTGTAGGCCGAGGACGGCGAGTGTCACGCCCAAGAGCATCCAATACAGGCTGAAGGTGACCGATCCCACCGAGATCGACCCGAAGCTCAGCGGCAGCGTGAGCACAAGGCCGGCGAACAAGAAGAAAAGGCCCGGCTTGAGCGCGAAGAACTCGGCCCGATAGATGAACATGGCCCGGAGGTTGATCCAGGCAGCCTGGAACGGTGAGAACCAGCCCGAGCGCTTGTGGTGCGAGACCCTGCCTTCCCTGTCCTTGTAGAACGTGACAGGGACCTCGCTCGTGGACAGTTTCATCAGCACCGACTTGAGCACCATCTCCGATGCGTACTCCCACGACTGCGACTCGAGTCCCATCCGCTCGAGGGCGTCGCGGCTGATACCCCGCATCCCGCAGTGGATGTCGGTGAACCTGCTCCCGTAGAGCCGGTTGAGGATCCACGTCGTGACGGGGGTGCCCAGATAGCGGTGCAGCGCCGGCATCGAGCCAGGCTCGATCGACCCGAGCCAGCGCGATCCCATGGCGAATTCGTATCCCTGACGGAGTTTGTCGACGAAACGGCCCAGGAGCCGGAAATCGTAGGTGCAGTCCGCATCCCCCATCACGACGTAGCGCCCTCGTATGAAGGGAAGGGCATCGATGTACGCCCGACCCAGGCCGCGCTTGGGAGTCCGGAGAACTCGGGCCCCGGCGGCGAGGGCGAGCTCGGCGGTGCGATCCGTCGAGCTGTCGATGATGAGGATCTCACCCGATGCACCCGCGTCCTCGAGTCCCTGGCGGCACCACGCCACGAAGTCGGAGATCGTGAGCTCCTCGTTGACCGCCGGGATCACGATCGACACCTCGGGATCCTTGACGTCGTCGTGGGGTCGCAGCAGCTCGACGTCAGGGTCCGTGGGGGCCTCGACGGGCGACAAGGCCGTGCCCACCGGGGAGCTCCCGTTGGCCTCCGACGGTGCTGCGGGTTCCGGCTCGGGACGCGTCACGGCTCTATTCTGTCTCGCCCCGGTGAAACAGACGACTTTTCCACAGCATCAGTCGTGGTGATGGCCCACGTTGACCGCCGTAGCGGTCTCTTGCCATACGAGCCGCTCAGCCCGGCGCGGGTCGTCCTCGACCCCCCCGCCGGGACCGAGGACCATGGTGGGCCGGTGGACGGGGTCGAAGGCAGGCCAGGGCCCTACCTCGTCACAGGACGGATCACCGTCGCGCGCGAAGGCAACCCAGGCGCGTTGCATCTGCTCCGAGAGCACTGCTGCCCCGGGCCCCCCACCCGTGAAGACCTGAACCGAGGCGTCTTCCACCGTGCCGAACACGAAGGGGATCTCGAGTCCGTGACACGACCCGAACATCCCCCCGAGGAATGGTGACTCCCACGTGAAGAGGTACGCGTACGTCTTCGGTTGGTACTTGATGTGGGCCGTCGCCAGCGCCTGCAGGGGGAGTCGGAACACATAGTCGGTGGTGACCGCGGTCCAGAGGTCGCGCCCGGTCACGATCTCGCCCCGGGCCGAGCGCGCCTCTCTGTACGCGTCCACGATGTCGCGACCGCTCGGACCCACCAGATGTGCCAAGCGCAGCCCGACCTGCTCGGCGTTGAGATCGGGGTCGACGTGATCAGCCGTCGTGAAGAGCGCGCATTCGTCGCGCGTGGTGCCCACCAGGACCGGCACCGACGAGCAGGCGCCGTCGACGAAGGAGTCTCCGGGCGGACGTCCGAGGAGCACACCGTCGACGACGGGAAGCAGGGCCATGGGCAGTCCCCCGTCCGAGGGGGCTTCGACCGCGAGCCGATGTGTTGCCTCGACCAGCCGCTCGGCCGGCACCTGGCGCAGGGCCGCCAGGTCATCGGCGGGAACGTCGAGGTGGTCCGCGAGCCGCTGCGCGCGCCGACTCGCCCACTGCGGACTGGCCGTCGCCGGTGGCCCGCTCTGGATCACGGCTCGGTGGAACAGGCCCGACGCGTCCTGTGCCGTGAGGAGATCCGAGATGCTCATCGCCCCCGCGGACTCCCCGAACAGCGTCACGTTGTCGGGATCCCCACCAAATCCGGCGATGTTGTCCTTGACCCAATGCAACGCGGCGATCTGATCGCGCAGGCTCCAATTCCCCCATCCCGCGCCGGGCTCTGCGAGCAGATCTGGATGGGCCAGGAGGCCGAGCGCACCGAGGCGGTAGTTGATGGTGACCACGACGACACCCTTGGATGCGAGTCGGCCGCCCCCGAACAGCGCGCTCGCGCCCGTACCGGTGGTGTACCCCCCTCCGTGTAGCCAGACAAGGACAGGCCGCCGGCCGTCGTCGAGGCGCGGCGTCCAGATGTTGAGGTTCAGACAGTCCTCGTCAGAGGCGGTGGGGTCGCTCGGGAAGCTGAAGCCGGGTACGGGAGGGGTTTGAGGCGCGATCGGCCCCCACGACGACGCCATCCTGGTCCCGGCCCACGGCACCGGCGCCTCGGCCGGGCGCCATCGGCCCTCGGGGCCTGTGACCTGGGCGTAGGGGATCCCCCGGAACACCCACAACCCGCGTTCTTCCTGGCCCTGGACCACTCCGGACGTCGTGCGGGTCACGCCTTCCACGGTCCCCCCCACGCCTGAGCAGCCCGGTCCCGTTTCCTGGCCTCTCCAAGCAAGGTAGAGGTCCTCCTCCAGGAGGTCAAGGAATGGCCCCCGGCCCTTCCCCCCGGAGCGGGCCCTGGCTACTGTTGACAAAGTGACTGTTGTGACTGGTCTGTTTCGTCGCGCCCGGACGCAGACCACGGCCCGCCGGGCAGCCCTCGTCGTCTCCGCCACGATCGCGGCGGTTTCGGTGGGGATCGCGCCGGCGCTGGCGTCGCCGGGACAAGGACACTCCGGGGCGTCGCAATCCGCCTCGGGCACGACGGCCATCGACGCCACGCAGGCTCAGGTCGACTCGATCGAGGCGGAGTTCGCAACCGAGCAACAGGCCCTGGCCCAGCTGTCGGAGCAGTACGACCAGGCCGGTGTCCGCCTCGGGCAGATCGACGCGGAGCTCGGTGCCACCGACGCGCGACTCGCCGTCGCCCGGAAGAACCATGCCGCCGCGCATCGCGCCCTGTTGGTCGCAGCGGTCAACGCCTATATGTACGACACGCCCTCGGGTCAACTGACGTCGTTGTTTTCGTCTCCTTCGGGCACCACCGCACTCCACGACGAGTACCAGCAGACGGCGATCGGCAACATCGACGGCGCCGTGGCACAACTCCAGGCGAGCGAACAGCAGCTCACCGCGACCGAATCGGCTCTTCGTGCCCAACAACAACAGGCAGCCGGCGTGTCCACCCAGGTCGAAACGGCGCAGCAGGCGGCGCGCGCCACTGCCGTGGCCACCGATGCGACGCTCACCCAGGTGAAGGGTCACCTCGCGCAGCTCGTGGCACAGCGTGCCGCCGAGCAGGCCGCCGCGGCGGCGGCTGCGGCCGCGGCGGCGGCAAGCGAAGCGGCCAAGCAACAAGCGGCGGTGGCTGCCGCCCAAGCTGCTCAGGTGGCAGAGACATTCGGGGCGGGGTCCGCTGCCGCGGTGCAAGCCACGGACGCGGCCAACCAGGCATCGGCCAGCGCCGGCGCGACGGGCGTCATCGGCACGGGCGCGCCCCAATCGGCGGTGGGGGCGGGAGCCCTTGCCCTGCGCGGCGCCGAGCAGTACCTCGGTGTCCCCTATGCGTGGGGAGGCGCCAGCACCAACGGCCTCGACTGTTCAGGACTGACCATGCTCGCCTGGCGTTCTGCCGGCGTCGACCTGCTTCACTCCGCCGCGATTCAGTACGACGAGTCCACCCACATCCCCCTGGACCAGGTCCAGCCGGGTGACCTGCTCTTCTACGACCTCGATGGCGCCGGCATCGATCACGTGGTCATGTACGTCGGTTCTGGTCGGTATGGCGCCGACACGATCATCCAGGCCGCCCACACCGGCACCGTGGTGGAATTCGACCCGGTTTGGTATGTGGGGTTGGTGGGAGCCGGCCGGCCCTAGTGCCGCACACATCGGTCGGCGACGACGTGGGCGGCCCTCGGGACCCACTCGCACCGACGGGTACCATGACCTCGTGACCATCGGACGAGAAGCGACCCAGCACGAGCAACGCGCCGAGCTCGTACCGCTCGCCCGCTCCGACTCGACACCGGCACCCGGTCAACGCCTCTCCGACGTGGACGAATGGGGACGCTCGGAGCACACCCGGAGCATCGCCCGCCGGATGTTCGCCCCCCTCTACGACAATTGGTTCCGGGTCGAGTGGGAGGGGCTGGAGAAGATCCCCAAGACCGGTGGTGCCCTACTGGTGGCCAACCATGCTGGCGCCATCCCCTCCGACGCGCCCACGATCATGCACGGCATCGAGGTCGAACGGGGCCGCCCCGTCTACGGCATGGCCGATTTCTTCTTCCGCGAGGTGCCGTGGTTCGGCACCCTGTGGGCCCGCGTCGGGGGGGTGCCCGCCCACCCCGACAACGCCCTGCGCCTTCTGCGCGACCAGGGCCAGCTGGCCCTGGTCTTCCCCGAGGGCACCAAGGGCCCCTCCAAGACCTATGCGGACCGCTACCGCTTGCGGCGTTTCGGCCGCGGTGGGTTCGTCGAGATCGCCATGCGGGCCGGCGTCCCGGTGATCCCGATCGCCGTCGTCGGGGCCGAGGAGTCGATGCCGATCGTCTTCCGCCTCCCTTCCCTGGCGCGTCTGATCGGAGTCCCGTACTTCCCGGTGACCGCCAACATGCTGCTCTTCGGACCTCTCGGCCTCGCCCTGTACTTCCCGGCGAAGTTCAAGTTGCGGGTCCTCGACCCCGTCTCGTTCAACGTGCCCAGCGGCCAGGAGCGGTACTCGAAGAGCCGTGTCATGGAAGAGGCCGAAAAGATCCGGATCAACATGCAGGAGACGATCTACGAGATGCTGCGGGAGCGGCGCAGCGTCTGGTTCGGGTGAGGCCTGTGGGGCGACGCGTCCTGATCACCGGCCTGGACTCGTTCTGGGGTGGTCGCATGGCGCAGGCGCTGGAGTCTGATCCCGAAGTGGAGATGATCCTCGGCATGGGGACCCGAGAGCCGTCGGTCCCCCTCGAGCGGACGGAGTTCGTCAAGGCCGACCAGACCTACTCGATCCTGTCCCGGATCGTCGGTGCGACCCAGGTCGACACCATCGTCCATACCTTCTTGGTGGTGGACTCGACCCGGGTGTCGAGCCGGGCCCTCCACGAGATCAACGTGATCGGGACCATGAACCTGCTGGCTGCGGCCGGGCAGTCCGGATCGCCGGTCCGGCAAGTGGTCGTGAAGTCCTCGACCCTCGTCTACGGCTCGGCCTCCACCGATCCCACGTGGTTCCGCGAGGAGATGCCACGCACCTCCCCGGCCCGGACGAGGGTGGAACGATCCCTCCTCGAAGTCGAGGGCTTCGTGCGCGACTTCGCCGAGGACAATCCCGCCACGGTCGTGTCGGTGCTCCGCTTCGCCAACGTCCTGGGCACCGACATCGTCACGCCCATCAGCACGAACCTCGCCCGGCCGATCTGCCCCGCCATCGCCGGCTACGACCCCCTTCTGCAATTCGTCGAGGAGGACGACGTCGTGCGCTGTCTGGAACACGTCACCCGCCAACGGATCCCCGGTCTCTACAACGTCGCCGGAGTCGGCAAGCTCCCCTGGAGCGAGGTCACCGCCATCTGCGGCACCCGCGTCCTGCCCATCTCCCCTGTCGCGACGCGCCAGGCGGCCGCCCCCCTCGTCCGCCTGGGCTTGATCGAATTCCCCCCCGAGCTCGAAAGCCTGCTGCGCTACGGGAGGGGCGTCGACACCACCCGGATCGGAAAGACCGGCTTCTCGTGCCGGTACACGACCGCCGGTGCAGTCGAAAACTTCATCCGAGCGGTCCGGCTGCGGCGCAGCGTCGGCGACGCCCCGCCTTCGTACACCTACTCCCAGGACGTCGAGCAATTCTTCCGCCATTCCCCGGCGGTGGTGCGCTCGGACCGGTGAGAACGCTCAGTCCCGGGTGAGCCACTGACGGACCAGTGCTTCGGAGCGGATGGTCCACTCCTCGGCTGTCATCGCATAACGGACGTGGTCCTCCCAGTGCCCGTCGATCTCGAGGTAGCGGACAGCTACCCCCTCTTCGCGCAGGCTGAGCTTTTCCACGACCCGCCGGCTGGCTCGATTGCGCGGCACGATGGCGATCTCGACGCGGTGCAGACCGAGCTCCTCGAAGGCGAAGCGCAGCACCGCAACCGTGGCCTCGGGGGCAAGGCCCCGGCCGGCCATGGACTCGTCCACCCAATAGCCGACGAAGGCGTTCTGGAACGGGCCCCGCTGGATCGACGACAAGGTGATCTCGCCGACGAACCGATCGGCGACGAATATCCCGAACCCGTAGCCGCTGCCCATCTGGCGCTCGCGCTCGCGCGCCGCGCACCGGGCCGCGAAGCTGGCGCGGTCCTCCGGGGTGAGCGGTGCGCCCGCCGGACGGGGCTCCCAGGGAACGAGCCACCGTCGACAACGGGCCCGGACCTCGAACCATCCTTCGTAATCGTCCTCGCTCAGGGTGCGCAGTCTGATCCTGCCTCCGACGAGCTCGAGCGGCGTGGAGCGAGCGGTCCTCCCGATCACCTCCCCAACACCTCCCCGAGCGCGCCGAGGAGCAGCTCGACGTTGCGTGGTCGCGCCGTGTGGCCCATGCACCCGATGCGCCACGCCCGGCCCGCCATCACCCCGACGCCGGCCCCGATCTCGATCCCATAGCGGTGCAGCAAAGCGGCCCGGACATCGGCTTCACCCATACCGCCCAGGTCCTCGGGGACCCATACGGTGGTGAGCTGGGCCAGGCGGTGATCGGCGGGGGCGACGAGTTCGAAACCGAGCTTCTCGAGACCGCTCTGCAGGGCGCGGCCACACGCGTCATGGCGTGCCCATGCGTTGTCGAGGCCCTCCTCGAGGACGACGCCGAGCCCGGCGTGCAGGGCGAACACCATCGACACCGGTGCGGTGTGGTGGTAGGTACGCCCGCCCGCGCCCTCGATGTAGCGGGCGATCAAACCGAGGTCGAAGTACCACGAAGACGGACGATCCTTCATCCGCGCCCGTGCCCGGTCGCCCATGGTCAACGGCGAAAGGCCCGGGGGCACGCCGAGACACTTCTGCGTCGCGCTGTAGGCCAGATCGACCCCCCACCGGTCCGCATCGAAGGGGATACCCCCGAGCGAGGTCACCGCGTCCACGAGGAGCAGGGCATCGCCTTTGTCGCGCGCGACCTCTTCGATGTCGTTCCGTACCCCGGTCGAGGTCTCGGCGTGGACGAGCGCGATCACCGCCGGCGCGGGATGGGCGCCGGTCAAAGCCGCCGGGTCGAGCGCTTCCCCCCACCGAGCTTCGACCCGCACGACGTCGGCTCCGAGGCGTGCGGCCACCTCGCACATCCGCTCGCCGAACAAGCCGTTCACGCCCACCACGACGACGTCGTCGGGTCCCACCAGGTTGACGAAGGCGGCTTCCATTCCGGCCGAGCCGGTCCCGCTCACCGGCAGGGTCAGTGCATTCGCCGTTGCGTACACGGTGCGCAGGCGGTCACAGGTCTCGTCGAGCACGGACAAGAACTCGGGATCCAGATGGCCCAGGAGCGGCCGCGACAGAGCGCCGATGACCTCGGGATAGAGATTTGAGGGGCCGGGCCCCATGAGGACGCGGTCGGTCAGCACCACCCCAGGATGCTAGGCACGTCGGACCAGCCCGACGCCACCCGAACAGCTCTTATGTGCCTCAGGGCCGACGGCGTGGCCGCCCGCGGCGATCAGCGGTACGAGGAGCGAGGGGGCCAGGCCAACGAGAAGTCCTCGGCGCAAAGCGACAGGTTCGGGCTGTAGTACGGATCGTTGCGCAAGACCTGAGGACCCCACCGCTTCTGCATGTAATCGATCTCGCGCGCGAACTCGGAGGCTCGGGGCCCGATGTTGTCAGGCCCGCGACTGACCGACTCGTGGTGATAGAGCTCTGCGTACGGAGTCCAGACGATCCCCCACCCCGCCTCGCGCAGACGCAGGCAGAAGTCCACGTCGTTGAAGGCGATCGGGAGGCTCCCTTCATCGAGACCGCCGACCTGGTCCCAGGCCTCCCGGCGCACCACCATGCAGGCGGCGGTGACGGCTGACAGGTGCTGGGCGAGCTGCAGCCGCCCGAAGTACCCGGCCGAACGCCGATCGGACAGGCGGTAGACGTGCGCGGCCACCCCATAGATCCCGAGCACCACCCCGCCATGCTGGATCCGGCCGTCGTCGTAGTAGAGCTTGGCCCCGACAGCCCCCACTCCCGGTTGCAGCACATGGGCGACCATCTCGGTGAGCCAATCCTCGGAGATGACCTCGGTGTCGTCGTTCAACAAGCACACGATCTCGCCCGAGGTCCGGTGGACGGCCGCGTTGTTGACCGCCGAGTAGTTGAAGGGCCGTTCGTCACGGATCACGGTGACCCGGTCGTCGTTGGCCCGCAGGAAGTCGAGCGTGGGCAGGGACCGGCTCGAGTTGTCCACGACCACCACCTCGAAGTTGGGATAGGTGGTCACCGCCAGCACGCTGTCGATGCACGCCGGGAGGAGGCTGCCGTCCCGGGTGGGAACGACGATGCTCACCAGAGGAGCAGGCTCGGGAACACTCCAGGTGACGCGGTTGTAGCCCGAACGGCCCAGCCTCGCCCGCGTGACACGTCCGGACTGACCCGTTCGGGCCAGGTGGTCGGTCACCGCCTGACGGCCCGCGTCGGCCGCGTAGGGCTTGGCCGCCAGAACCGACGCAGTCGAACCGACGTGCGCCCGCCAGTGATACAGGACGTGGGGGATGTGCCGAACCTGATCGGGCCTGAGGAGCTCAGAGATCCTGAGCGTTAGGTCCCAGTCCTGGCTTCCCTCGAACCCCTGCCGGTACCCGCCGACCTCGGTGACGAGGTCCCGGCGGAACAAACAGAGGTGACTCAGGTAGTTCTGCCCGATGAGCAGCAAGGGATCGAAGTCGGGTTTGAAGTACGGGTTGCTCCGGGTCCCGCCGTCGTCGAGCTTGTCCTCGTCGCTGTAGACGATCCCGGCTCCCGGATGGCCCGCGATCTCCATCGCGACAAGGGCCAGGGCGTGCTCGGCCAGGACGTCGTCGTGGTCCAGGCAACCCACCCACTCGCCCGTGGCCGCGGCCAGCGCGGTGTTCGAAGCGGCGGAGATATGCCCGTTGGTGTCGCGTCTGGTCACCTTGATCCGGGGATCGATCGACTGGTACTCGACCACGACGTCGACCACGCCCGCGTCCGTCGAGCAGTCGTCGGCGATACAGAGCTCCCAATTCGTATAGAGCTGGTTCCTGACTGACTCGATGGCGGCCCGCAGGAACCCCGGCGACGGGTTGAACACCGGCATGATGACCGTGATCAAGGGCTGACGGTCCAGCCGGTCCAGACGCTCCCGTATGGCACGGCGCGCCGCATCGTCGATCGTGTCGAACTGCTCCACCCACAGCTCATAGGAGCCATCGGCAAGCAGTGTGGGCTGCTCCGCTGGCCCAGACGGCTCAGAACGTCTCCGGGGACGACGGAACCAGCCGTAGACGCGCCGCAGCGATGTCGTGTACCTGAATGTCTTGGTCCCACGAATGGCGTCGAGCTCCGCGTCACGAGCATCGACCAACGCGGCGAGGCGCCGTTGACCGGCCTCGTATCTCTGCACCATCTCGTACGACGCCTGGTTCTCTGCGGAGCGCCGGCGTTCGAGGTCCCCGAGTGCCTCGCGCAGCATTTCGGTCTGGCGCGCGACCTGCGTGAGCTCCTTGTAGCGCTCGGCCAGACGGTCGTGCTCGGCAATGGCCTGCTGGTGGTGAGAAACAGCCTGGTCTATCTTCGATCTGAGTCCCAATCCGGTGTTCCACAAGCCGCGCTCGTAATCGCCGATCAGCTCCTCGATGTCGACCTCGCGCCGTCGGAACAGCACGGCATGGGGCGCCAGGAACGACGCGTCATAGTCGACGTCGCGCAAGAAGCCTTGGTGGAAGAACAATTGGGCCCAATAGCTCCCCGGCTCCACGTTGAGGTGAGTCGGCTCGTCGAAGTCGTCGGGCGTCGAGGAGAACAGCACGGCGTCTGTATGCCGGCACAGATTGGCCACGCAGTCAGCGGCCAGGGACGGGGGGAGGTGTTCGAGGACCTCCAGGCACGTGATGAGGTCGAACTGACCCTGAAGCTCGTCGGTGATCGAACCGACCTTGCAGAAGGACCGAATCGGGTCGGGTATCTGGTCGATCGCCCAGGTGGAGATGTCGATGCCCCACGCGTCCACGCCTCGGTCACGGAGCGCTTCGACGAGCATGCCCGTGGCACACCCGGCGTCGAGGACGGTGCGAGGCCCGAGCGTGTTGACGATGGAGCTGGCGATGGTGTCGAAGAGCTCCACCCAGAGCTTCTCACCGCGCCGATAGGGAACACCGCTCTGGTCGTAGGAGGTCCCGTAGTAGCTCTCGTCGTAGAAACTCGCCACCGCGGCCATGAGCGCAGGCACGTCGTACGAGCGCTGGTCGCGCTGCCCGACATGTTTTCCGTCGAGCTGGTCGAGTACCCGGGACAGAACCCGGTGATGCGCGCCGACGGTCGACGCCGAGGCTGCTGAGATCTCGTCGGGAATGGACAGGCTGTCCACCAGCGCAACGGCGTCGTCGACGACCTCGGTGATCGACAGTCCGCATTCCTCGAGGAACTCCGCCAGATCCAACACCGTGGCCTTGGGCTTGGCGACCAGCTCTGCGTGGCTGATCACCATGGCGGGCCACTCCGCACAATGCAGCACCGCCGCCCGGTTGTAGCGATCCCACTGCTCGAGCACCGCGTTGCTGTCCGCGCCCCGCCACGCCCGTGCTGAGACGACCTCGTGCGGCTCGCGGTGGACCAGGACGACAGCCGCATCGACAGCCAGGGTCTGCGCCCAGAACCACGCCAGCACACTGTTGGCAGGATCAGCCCACACCCACGGGACCGATGGTCCGGGACCACTGGCGCCGGCGCCGAGCACCTCGAATTGCCGCCGCGCCTCGTCCGCAAAGGGCGCGAGCAACCGGGCCGCCTCGCGGGGTGCGACTTCGGGCAGTCGGTCTCTCGAACCACCCACGGCCTCCAACAACCGATCGTTGAGTTCGGCCAGCGCCTCAGGTGCCGGGGAACCGTCCGCGCCCAGCTGTCGGAGACCGAGACGACCGAGCACGGAATGGACCAGATCAGCCCCGCTGTCTTCCATGCCAACGACGAAGACGCCCTGGATCGAGGCTCGGGTGGGTGAAGATCGCCGCGTCCCGCTTGCGTCGGCGCGGCCCTCCTGCACGAGCACAGGGTACCATCACCGTCATCGCCCGAACTGCATGGCAGAAACCCCACGCGGCGACGATCTCGCGATGCAGGACACCGAATTCGCCCCCTCCGGTCGATCACCGAACACCACTCGCTCGACTACCCTGGCACGAGTCCTGGCGCTCCAAGGAGGAGCGATGCAGCATGTCGAAGGCGAAGATTCGTCAGCGTTCGCCCGTCCGAGCTCGACTCGGACTTCGACGCGCGTGCGATCCACCTTCGGGGGGGGAGCCGGAAACGCGATCGAGTCGGAGCCGATCCCCCCGAACAGCCCTTCGCCACCTCTGACGGTCCGCTCCGAGCATGCCGCGGACGGACCGGACGCATCGGACATCACCACCGATCGAACCCGGCCTCCGAGAATCTGTGTGGTCATCCCGGCTTTCAATGAGTCGGGCTCGGTGGCCCGGGTCATCCGACGCGCGCATCATGCCGTTCCCAACGCGCAGATCGTGGTCGTCAACGACGGCTCGCGCGACGACACCGCGCTCCGGGCGTACCGTGCCGGGGCCACGGTCATCACGCTGCCGGTCAACCTCGGCATCGGGGGGGCCGTCCAGGCGGGCTACCTCTATGCCTTGCGGCACGGCTTCGAGATCGCCATCCAGGTCGACGGAGACGACCAACACGACCCGGCCGAGATCGACAGGCTCCTCGACCCGATCCGGATGGGCCGGGCCGAGATGACCGTGGGATCCCGGTGGCTCGGTCGGGGCGACTACGCCGCACCGGTCAGCCGTCGGGCTGCGATGCGACTGCTCGCCACTTTGGTCCGGTGGAGAACGGGGGTCACCTTCACCGACACGACGTCGGGATTCCGGGCCGTCGGGGCGCAGGGCATCGCCCTGTTCGCCCGGACCTATCCCACCGATTTCCCCGAGGTCGAATCACTCGTACTGGCGAGCCGGAACGGGTTGCGCCTCGTCGAGGTGCCGGTCCGCATGACACCGCGTAGTCAAGGACAGTCGAGCATCTCCGGTGTGCGATCCGCCTATTACATGGCGCGGGTTACCGCCGCGCTCATCGTCGGTGGCCTGAATCGGGACAAAGGGGCGAAGGCGAAACCACAAGGGAGTGAGGAGGCGACGTGAAGGCGTTCGTATTGTCAATGGTCCTGAGTCTCGGCTTCCTCTTCGTGTCGGTGGTAGCCATGCGCCGCCAACGGCTGCGCGAGCAGGCGGCCCTGCTGTGGTTGCTCGTGAGCTTCGTCATGGTGTTCGTGAGCGCGACGCTCCCCTTGCATCTCCTCGACCGGGTGTCGCACCTCGTCGGGATCGCCTACCCACCCGACCTGGTCCTGCTCCTGGCCGTGCTCTTCCTCATGGTGCTCGTCTTCCATCTGTCTCTCAGCCTCGCCCGGCTTTCGGCCAAGCAGATCGCGCTTGTCCAGGAGATCGGGCTCATGACCGCGCTCGGACCCGACGCATCGGGGTCGGACGCCGAAGATGGCACCGACCTTCCCGAGACACCTTCTGCGCCCAACCCCACGTCGCCTGGTCCCTGACCACCTTCACGGGGCGGGGCGGGGCGGATCGAGCAGGCTGGCAGCCAAGCCGTCGAGGATGTCGTCCTCTGATACCAGGCACTCCTCCCGGTCGAACACGGCCATCACGGCGTTGAGGATGAGCGCGCCACCGACGATGACATCGGCCCGTCCCTCGATCATGCCCGGGCGCGACAGGCGGGCTCGACGGTCCTCGCTCGCCAGGGTCTCGAACCACCGTCGCACCGTGGCACGACTCAGCACGGCGTGGTGGATGGGGGCCCGGGTATAGCGGGCCAGGTGCAGGTCCAGCGCGGCGATGGTGGACACGGTTCCGGCCAGTCCGATGAGCAGACCGCCCCGCGCCAACGGCGCCAACGCGCCGAGCGCGCCGACCAGTTCGGAGTCGACGGCGCGTCGGGCCTCTTGTAGCTCCGACACCCCCGGCGGATCCTGGTGGAAGAACCGCTCGGTGATCCGGACGCACCCGATATCGAGCGAGACGGCGGTAACCGCCGGTGTCGCCGACCGGTGGGGGCCGACATGCCCGGTCACCAGCTCGGTCGATCCTCCCCCGATGTCGACCACGAGGACAGGTCCGGGACCGGCGCGCCCCTCGGCAAGGTGCGCGGTGGCGCCCGCGAACGACAGTGCACCCTCCTCGAGGCCGCTCAGGACCTCGGGCCGCACCCCGGTGGCAGCGTGCGCGGCGGAGAGGAACTCCCCGGCGTTGACGGCGTCGCGCACCGCGGAGGTGGCAACGAGGCGGGCCTTGGCGACACCGTGGAGGTCCATGCGCCGCCGGTAGTCCCGAAGCACACCCACCGTGCGCGACATCGCATCGCGAGACAGTGTGCCGGTGGCGTCGACCCCCTCGCCGAGGCGTGTGATCCGCATCTCGCGCTCGAGCACCGTCGTGTCACCCGCTTCGACGAGCAATCGGGTCGAGTTGGTCCCGCAGTCGATCGCCGCCACCGGCCCCGTCCCGTCGTCGGTCGGCTCGGGCAACCGTCAGTCGCCTTCGACCACGAAGTCCGACACATCGAGCCCCAGCTCTGCCACCGCCCATCGGCCCACGGGGTCGTCCCCACCGGCGAGGTACCACGCCACGTGGGCGTGCAGGCATTTGACCCCTGTCCGGGTCCCGCCCACTCCCCCCGACGGCCGGGGCCCCGAATGCTCGTGGGGCAGGGCCCGGTCGCGCTCGACGGCATAGCGGCCGTGCGCGTCGGCGAGGGCGGCCGCGTCGACGGCCGCTTCGGCCCGCCGTACCCCACCGGCCGCCTCGAGCCTGGCCACCGCGTCGCGCACCTCCTCGTCGACCAACCAGAACCGGGTCGGCATCGGCCGACCGTCGGCCAGCAGGGGGGCGTTCTCGATGACCGCGGGCGAACCGTCGCGGCGGCGGACGGCCACGGTGAACTCACCCGAGGGCGAGCGACCGAGGAGCCGGGTCACTGCCTGGCGATCGCTCTCGCCGGGCGGACGCCGGGCCTGGCTCAGTTCCAGAACTCCAGGGACTTGAGGACCCTGCCCCAATAGCTGTGTGGCTCAGGAGGCACAACCATGACACTCACAGAACCCCCGGCACTCGTGACGGCGGAATCGTCGGCGTGCTGTGTCCCCAGGGATCGGCTCGGCACCGGCACCCCGAGCAGCGCCTGTGACCGCGCCGAACCCGGAACGACGGGTGGCCCCCCCAAGGGCACCTGGCCCGACCCCGAGGTGTCCGAGCCCGACGGGCTCGAGGCCGGAAGGATGTCGTAGGCGCGCTGCCCCTTGCCCACGAACCCGTAGTCGTGACGGGCCAGACCGTTGACCGTGGCCGGGTTGGCCAGGGCCGAAACCTGACGCGACAGCGACTGGTTCTGCGCCTTCACCGTGGTGAGCTCGTGGGCCGTGCTCGACAGGGCCGAACGTTGCGAGAGGAGGCCCTCGATGGGGAAGCTCGTCCCGAGCACCACCAACGCGAACCCCACCGCGGCGCACAGCATGGTGCGAGCCCGGCGGTGCTCGAGCGAAAGCGCAGCGCGGCCCCCTCTCCACCTGGACACGAAGGCCACCACGGCCCGGGCCGACGCGGCCGGCCGGGGCAGGTGCGGCCGTGGGATGTGCAGGCGGGGATGGGGCACCCGCACGCGAGGCCGCGGCACATGCAGATGGGGCCGGGCCATGCGCGCCGGCACGTGCAGGTGCGGCAGCCGACGTGTTCGCTTGGCCGCGTGCCGAGGCTGACGTCTAACCCGGCTGAGCATCACCGGGCAGATCCACCCCCGCGCCCGGCGGTCGAGAGCGCACCAGCCCCCAGATAGGCGGCCGACTCGCCGAGCTCCTCTTCGATGCGCAACAACTGGTTGTACTTCGCCACCCGATCCGAACGTGCCGGCGCGCCCGTCTTGATCTGCCCGCAGTTGGTGGCGACGGCGAGATCCGCGATCGTCGTGTCCTCGGTCTCACCCGAGCGGTGCGACATGACACATGCAAAGGATGAGCGCGTCGCCAGGGCCATGGTGTCGAGCGTTTCGGTCAGTGTGCCGATCTGGTTGACCTTGATGAGGATGGCGTTCGCGGCGTGGCGGTCGATACCGAGCTGGAGCCGTTCCTGGTTGGTGACGAAGATGTCGTCGCCGACCACCTGCACCCGATCACCCAGGGCGCTCATCAGTGCGGCCCAACCGTCCCAGTCGTCCTCGGCCATGCCGTCCTCGATGGAAACGATGGGATACCGGTCGCACAGGTCCACCCAGTACGCGACCAACTCCTCTGACGACAGGCGTCGACCTTCGCCCGACAATTGGTACGCGCCGTCTTCGTAGAACTCGCTGGTGGCCGGATCCAGTGCGAGGGCGATCTCTTCGCCGGGTACCCGACCGGCATGCTCGATCGCCTCCATGAGGATGGCGACCGCCTCTGCGTTCGATGGAAGATCGGGGGCGAACCCACCTTCGTCGCCGACGGTCGTCGACAGCCCACGGGTCTTGAGCACCTTGGCGAGCGCGTGGTAGGTCTCCACCCCCCAGCGCAGTCCCTCGGAGTACGACGCCGCGCCCACCGGCATGATCATGAACTCCTGGAAGTCGATGGAATTGTCAGCGTGCGCGCCACCGTTGAGGACGTTCATCATGGGCACGGGCAGTACGTGCGCGTTGGCTCCGCCGACGTAGCGGAACAGTGGTAGCTCGGCGTCGATCGCGGCCGCCCGGGCCACCGCCAGCGACACACCCAGTACCGCGTTGGCCCCCAACCGACCCTTCGTCGGAGTCCCGTCGAGATCGGCCAGGGCCATGTCGATGCCGCGCTGGTCGTAAGGATCGAAGTCCGAGAGCACCTCGGCGATCTCGCCGTTCACGTGCTCGACCGCACCCAGGACCCCCTTGCCGCCGTAGCGATCGCCTCCGTCGCGCCACTCCGTCGCCTCGTGCACACCGGTCGATGCGCCCGAAGGGACGATGGCGCGGCCTGCCGCCCCCGAGTCCAAGACGACCTCGACCTCGACGGTGGGATTGCCGCGTGAGTCGAGGACCTCACGCGCCGCGATCTCTTCTATGGCAGTCATTCGTC
>Ga0209415_10001021_pt1 | contig 53167 bp, 48 predicted proteins | sample PeaSoiSIISIP2007_FD_187696 | JGI IMG/M metagenome (GOLD analysis project Ga0209415, IMG submission 187696) | Peat soil microbial communities from Weissenstadt, Germany - SII-SIP-2007 (SPAdes) (version 2) | ecosystem: Environmental > Terrestrial > Soil > Wetlands > Peat | place: Germany... | reverse complement strand
CCTGCCGCTGGACGCGGCGGTCGACTGCTACGGCGCCTTCGTCCTGGCCGCGCCGCCCGAGGGCGCCCCGCTGAACGTGAGTCCGATCGGGCACCTGGCCAAGGATCTCTCGTGCCCCCTGCTCGGGCTGTTCGGCGCCGAGGACCAGTTCCCCGCCCCGGCCGAGGTGGCCGAGCTGGAGAAGATCCTGACCGACGAGAACAAGGTCTTCGAGTTCCACAGCTACGAGGGGGCGGGCCATGCGTTCTTCAACACCAGCCGCCCGAGCTACCGGGCCGATGCGGCCCACGACGGGTGGGAGAGGATCTGGGACTTCTTCGGCCGGTACCTGACCAGCTGACCCGTCGGCGACAGGAGGACCACGATGTGCACCTACCAGACGACCATGCTGCCCCTGCACGGCAGCGGCAAGGGCGCCGACGGATGGTTCAGCCTGACCGACGCCAGCGTCTACTTCGACCACCCGGTCCACGCCGACGCCGACCACACGCTGAACATCGATCTGTTCAATCCCGGCCGCGGGCCACGGTGGCGCGTCGCCGTCGAGCTCGACCCGACGTCGGCGCGGGCCTTGGCCGACGCCATCCTGGCCACCCTCGACGGTGTCCCCGCGGCGCTGCGAACGGGAGACTGACGTGGCCGGGGCGGACAAACCGCTGGTGGTGCTGTTCGATGTGGACGAGACATTGGTGCACACGGGAGGGTCGGGGGCGCGCAGTTGGACGGCCGCCTTCGAGGAGCTCTACGGCATCCCCGCCGACATCGGTGCGCACAGCTCGGCGGGCGAGACCGAACCCCAGGTGGCCCGGGCCACCTTCATCGGTGTTCTCGGTCGCGAGCCGAGCGACGGCGAGCTGGTCCGGATCTACGCCCGGTACCTGCTGCACCTGGCCGAGGACATTCTGGTGTCGGAGCAGTACCGGGTGCTGCCGGGGGCGCAGGACACCCTGGTGCGGCTGGGGAACGAGGGGGTGGTGCTCGGCGTCGTGTCCGGGGCCATGGAGGGTGCGGCGCGGACCAAACTGATCCCCGCCAACCTGAACCGCTTCTTCATCTTCGGCGGCTACGGATCGGACTCACCCGATCGGGGTGAGTTGACGACGATCGCCATCGCCAAAGCGGCCCGTCTGCACTCGGGGCTGTCACCGACCCAGGTGTTCGTCGTCGGCGACACGCCGCATGACATCGAAGCGGCCCGGGCCGCCGGAGCGGTGTCGGTCGGGGTGGCGAGCGGTAAGTATTCGGTCGAGGAACTGACCGCCGCTCACGGCGATCATGTGCTGTCCTCGCTGGAGGACCCGTTTCCGGGCCTGTGACCAGGGCAAACGCACCTTCCGTGCGTGACCGTGACGACATGACTCGTGATCCACCACCGTGAGATCACCTGGTTCGAAGAAGGACGCTCCCCCTTAGCATTGGGTAGAAGCGTCCCCGAGCAGACCGGCGGTGTCTGCGGCGCCGTTGTAGGGGGGAAGGTCGATGTCACAACCTGGAATGAAGAGAAGCGTGGGCATGATCGCGGTCGCCCTGATGGGCGGTCTCGGCTCCCTCGGCGTGGTCGGTGCGTCGGCCGGTGCCGTGGTGGTGAACACCATCTACGTGTCGACCACCGGGACCGACGCCCCCAACTCCTGCAGTACGCCCGCCACTTCGTGCAAGACGATCGACTACGCCATTTCCGTGGCTGTTCCCGGTGACACCATCAAGGTCGCCGCCGGCAGCTATCACCAGACGGTGGACGTGAGCAAGCCCATCCGGCTGGCCGGGGCGGGAGCGTCGTCCACCACCCTCGACGGGACCGGGCTCGACCCGGGCGGCGCCACGGCGAACGCCTCGACGGCTGGGACCTACGGCGTCGTCTTCGTCGGGACTACCGGCGGGGCCTCGTCGGTGAGCGGCTTCACCATCACGAACCCGTTCCCCTACGCCGTCACCAGCGGGGAGCCGGAAGTGGTGGCCCTGGCCGATCAGAATGCCGCAGACTCGGTGGCCATCACCAACAACATCATCTCCGAGGGCAATGCCGACCCGAACGACGGAACGGACTTCCCCATCGGGATCGACACGTTCAAGAACTACGCCACCACGGCCATCTCCCACAACACCATCATCGGGACATTCCAGGGAGGGTTGCTCGAGGACAACGGACCGGTGTCATTCGACCACAACACGATCAAGGGACTGATCTCCAACTCCTTCACCGACACGTCCACACCGGTGACGAACACGGTCACCACCTATCCGGCGGAAGGGGTGTTCTTCCTCTCCGACCTGAGCGGCTCACTGACGGGGCAGGATGCCACGAACAACAGGTTCTCGCAGTACAGCGGCTTCGGCGTCATCCTGGAGGCGGGGTACAACAACGGGAACTGCACAGACACGCCTTGCAACGGCTCGATCGCCGGCGCCGTCACCCACAACCACGTGGCTCTCGGCGCGGCGTCGACCGTCTGCGCCCCATGCGGGCCCGATCCCGACTCGTCGACCCCAGCCGTGGGCATCGATCTGGAATCCCAGTTCAACGGGAACAACCTGACGGCGACGGTCAGCAACAACAAGGGCTTCGTGACCAGTCCCGATCAGGCCATCGTCCAGAAGGCCAGCAATGGCGCCACGATCACGGTGACAGGCAGCGGCAACACGATCAGGGTCCGACCCTGAGCGACCGTTGACGCACGCCGGTCCCCGCCGCATCAAGGTCGGCGGGGAACCGGCGGCGTCGCTGCGCCGGCGCGCGCCGGACGGGGGTGGGGGACCCGGCGCGCACGGGAGAAGATGACCAACAGGGACCCGAGGGCGATCAAGAGCAGCCCGAGCAAGACCGGCGGAGCGGGGTCCATCCCGGTGAAGGCGAGCTGCGAACCCGCCACCGGGGTGACGGCGGCCTTGGTGGCCGGCCCCGCTGTGGCGGTGGCGCTCGAAACGACGGCCACCGCCCCGACTGGAGCCCCGGGACTCGATCCGTTGGTGGCGCCGCCGGCCGCCACCGGTGGCCCGGTGACATAGAAGAGGGCGACGCCGGCGCCGCCCGACGCGATGGCGACCGTTTCCGACGCCGTCCGGCCGGCCGATCCTATGGTGGGCGCGGCACCGCAAAGAACGAATGTGAACCCGTCAGGGGAGCCCGCCGACACGGTGTAACTACCGGCGGGGACGGCGATGGGGGTCACCGGATTGGGCTGGGTGACCACGGCCGTGGGTCCGGTGGCTGCCAGTGTCCCCCCCGGCACCTCGGTGGTGGTGGGTGAGCCTGCCGTGCACTGGTAGATGTGGCCCGAGATGCTCTGCACGAGAGCCTTGCTCCCACAACCCGGCACCGTGGCCCGGATCCCGGCGAAGTAGAAGGGAGCTCCCGCCGTGGTTATGGCCCGGACATCGGCCTGGAAAGCACAGTCCGAGGTGGTCGGGACGACGACCGTCAACATTCCTGACATCCCCGTGGCCGTTCCCTCGACCGTGCCGTGGGACCAGAGGTTGAGGGTCCACATCGCCCCCGTTCCCGCCGGGATCTTGTAGGTGGCGTCGGCGGCGGTGATGGTGGGATGTCCGAAAGAGGCGGCCGACGTCGTGGTGGGGAGCGACAGCACGAACCCGGTGGCGCCGATCAGGACGGATAGCAGAGGAACGGCCAATGCCCGCCGGCGACGACGCACGCGGTGGACCGTGGTCGACGGCTTCCGCCGGCTGCCGCGTGTGGCCACGACCTGCAACCGGTGGAAACGCCCGATTCTTCGTTCGACCATGACCGTCGACTCCCTTGCGCACTCGGCGCTGCCGGGGTCTCGGGCAACGAAAGAACTGGAGACAGTTCAAGCTGTCAGCGGCGAAGGTACCACGGGCTCTGCGAAAAAATCGGCGGTCGATTCACTTTCTTTCACTCATTTCGCGGACGCAATGCATGCGACGAACAGAAGTGGTTTCGTCTTTAGTCACGTAAGGTGACCGCCGTCGCCAATGGCCACGCTACGTGTGCGACGAGTCCTTCTCGAGAACTGCGACATACGGTTCGCTCGGAGGTCCGCCCAGGACTCGGCTCTGATACCAACCGGTTCCTCGCAGGATGCTGCGCATCTCGCGGCGCGACACGAAGAGCCACTCGAACCACGGGCTCACACTGCGGCGATACCTGACGCGCAGACGGACCTGGCCGGGCATGCGACCGGCGCCGCGATTGGCGAAGTAGTAGCTGCGGGTGATCCCCGGTGCTCCACCGCAGTAGGGATTGGTGCTGCCCGCCAGGATCCGTGCCCCTGCGGGCGTGTGCACAGCCCAATCGGACAGCACACGGCGCAGAATTTCGGGGGTGCCGAAGACGCCGAAGTTGTTTCCGAAGAGCACGATGGTGTCGAAGGCCCCGATCTTGGCGGACACGTCCTCCAGGTCCAGCCGCCACAGCTGTTGCACACCCCGGCGTCGCGCGGCACGAACGGCCAGGGCGGACGAATCCAGACCGACGACGTCGAAGCCTCTTTCCTGCAGGTAGAGAGCAACCCGGCCGGCGCCACAGCCGACGTCGATGACGCGGCCGCGGACATAGCGGATGGACGCCCTCTCCGCCGCCAGCCAGTGGCGGAAGGGGGCCTGGTACAGCTCGAAACCGGCGCCGAACTCCCAGAAGCCGTCGTCGCGCTCGATCACCTCCGGATCGGTCCCGCCCATGGACCAGTCGAGCAGCGCACGTCCGAAGGCGTCGGTTCCGGTACTCACCGGTGGTATCCCTTGGCCCCGATGGCCCGGGCCAGGGGGCTGCGGGGGTCGTCGCCGGCCGCCAGCGCGTCCAGGACGGACCGGAAGTCGTAGCGGGGGGTCCACCCGAGCTCGGTGCGGGCCCGAGTGTTCACATAGACGCGATCGATGACGGGGAACATGGTCCATTGACGCGGCGCGTACACATCTTCGTAGTCGGGGAAGAGACGGCGCACCACGCTGGGGGCATCGTCCACGAGCTCGGCCAGGTCGGGGCGGCGGAACGGGGTGGTGGCGCTGATGACGTAGCGGTCGAAGCCGATGTCGGGCGCACGGTCGAGGGCGAGCAGATGGGCGCTCACCACGTCTTCGATGTCCACACGGCGGTAGAGGTACTCGTTGACCTTCATATTGGGATCGGAGTAGGAGCGGCGAGTCTCCTCACTGTCGTCGATCTCGGGGAAGAAGCGGGCCACCCGGAGGATGACGACGGGAAGGGTGTGGTCACGGTGGACAAGCCGGCAGATGTCCTCGGCCGCCGTCTTCGTGACGCCGTAGATGTTGCGGGGAACGGGGGTGACGTCCTCGGTGACCCAAACCGCCGGTGCGCCCGGAGGCGGGGTGAGGGCCAGGCCGAAAGTACTGGTGGTGCTGGTGTAGACGACGCTTCTCACCCGGGCGGCGACGGCCTCTTCCAGCAGGACGAGGGTGCCGGTGACGTTGGTGTCGACGAATGCCTGGCGGTCATGAGACGCGATGTGGGGCTTGTGCAGGGTGGCCGCATGGATGACGGCGTCGACACCGGTGAGACAGCTCCGCACGACGCGGCGATCGGTGATGGACCCGACCACGGTGGTGGACGGCGAGTCGAGCAGGTCGAGACCCACGACGTCGGCTCCCTCGGACCGCAGGACCCGGACGAGTGCCTCACCGAGATGCCCGGCACTGCCGGTCACGAGGATCGTCCCCCGGCTCACGCCGACGACCATAGGCGGCCGTCGCCGTGTTCAGGACGACATGCCCACGATGGGTCGCACGAGGGGCTGGCCGCCCATCGAGCCGTCGAAGGCGGCGTCACCGAAGGCGAAGATGCCCCCGTCGGACGCCACCTCGAAGTAGCCCGTGCCGTTGCGGGCGGCGGCGATGCCCACCACCGGTCGGGTCAGCGGCCGGCCGCCCATCGATCCGTGGAACTGGGCGTCACCGAAGGCGAAGATGCCGCCGTCGGACGCCACCTCGAAGTAGCCACTGCCGTCAGGGGTGGCGGCGATGCCGACAACAGGTCGCACGAGAGGCTTTCCGCCCATCGATCCGTGGAATTGGGCGTCACCGAAGGCGAAGATGCCGCCGTCGGACGCCACCTCGAAGTACCCCCGGCCGTCGGGGGTGGAGGCGATGCCGACAACGGGTTGCACGAGAGGCTTCCCGCCCATCGATCCGTGGAATTGGGCGTCACCGAAGGCGAAGATGCCGCCGTCGGACGCCACCTCCCAGTACCCCCGGCCGTCGGGGGTGGAGGCGATGCCGACAACGGGTTGCACGAGAGGCGTCCCGCCCATGGAACCGTGGAACTGGGCGTCACCGAAGGCGAAGATGCCCCCGTCGGACGCCACCTCCCAGTACCCACCGCCGTCGGGGGTGGTGGCGATGCCCACCACGGACCGGTCGAGCGGTTGACCGCCCATCGATCCGCAGAAGGGGAGATTGCCGTAGTCGAAGATGCCGCCGTCGGCGGCGATGAAGCGGTAACCGGAGGGCGATTCCGGTGCGGTGCAGGGAACCTGGAGGGAGAGCTGAATGGGTGTGACGAACAACTGGCGGGTGGCGCCACAGCCGTAGTCCGTGCAACCGCCGGAGCCGCCCTGCCAAGCGGCGTAGTCGAGCCACCATGCTCCGGTGGCGTCGGAGAAGAGCGATCCTCCTCCGGGGCCGAGGACGCCGCCGTAGCTGGTGAGGATCTGTGTGTCGGTCCCGCACGGGCCCAGAGGCCCGCTACAGGTGGTGATGCCCTCCGAGTAGCCGCTCGTGGTGTAGATGCCGGCGGCGAAGAGCAGGGTGAACGTCCCGCCGGCGTCCACCATGGACGGGTCCTCCACCGTGGTCTCCCAGGGGTAGGTCGTCGTGTTGTTGAACATGAGTGGCTCGGCAGGGCCGACGACGCTCAGCCCGTCGGCGCTCAGCTGTTGCGACCAGATCGTCGCCTGACTGGCCGAGCCCCCGTCGTTCTGCTTCCAGACGAGATACGCGTTGCCGTTGGCCGGGTCCACGAACGGGCTCGGATCGATCGATCCGGTCGGTTGGCAGATGAGGCCACCACCGGAGGTGTCGGAGAATTGGGGACTCGATGCCGACAACGTGGCCCCGCCGACGGCGACGGAGATGCAGTCGTGTCCGGTATCGCTCGGGAAGGGAGCCTGGGCGGCGTCGTAGTACATGAGCCAGTGGCCACCCCAGTCGAACACCCCGGGGGAGGTCTGGGTGTTCGTGGTCTCCCATCCGGGGGGGCTGGCCAAGGCGGTGGAACCGAACGATTGACCGGTGTAGCTGTGGTACCCGCTCGACGCGTTGGTGCTCACGAGGGCTTGGATGTGGTTTCCCAGGACGGTCCCCGTGGTGAATGCGAAGTAGGTGCCAGCCGAGTAGACGATGTCGGGATCGCCGGCATCACCGGCGAAGGCCGGCGCGGTGCTCGGGTGGACGGTGACGGCGTCGGCTCTTTGTTGCGAGACGAGCACGATGGTTCCGGACGCCACCGCTGTCATGGCGAGAAGCGCTGCTCCGCTCACCCTCAGTCGTGTCAATCGGTTGCTCACAGCCCTCTCATGGCACAGGCCCCTCTTGTGGAGCACGTGTCTTCCCACCGTCACCCTATGTGGGCTTTCACCGATTGTTCCGGCGCTCTTCGGGTTTTGTCGGTCGGCGCGTTGTGCGCAGTTTGTGAAGCGTGGTCGGGGGGAAGAAGGGTATGAAGGGAGAGACGATTGTGGTGAAATTGATGCGATCCGTCACCGCCGTGTCCGATGACCTTGTTGGTGCGAGCTCGGTGGGCGAGGATTCAGTCTCCCGGAAAGACGGCGGCAACGGTGCGGAAGATTTCCAAGTTCCTGGTGGGCCTCGGCATCTCCTCCGCCACCCTGGTCGGTAGTGCGGTGGTCGGGCCGGTGACGGTGGCCTCGGCCCGGGTGAAGATGTCGGCTCCCGCCTCCTCGACGGCCCATCGAGGGACTGTGGCCGGTCAGGTTTCCTCGGCGGCCGATGTCCCACCTCAGAATCCGTCGAGCAGCCTGCCTCCGAGCCCCAACTTCACCGACGACGGGAACTGTGCGTTCGGCGCCCTCGACGATTCCGCCACATGCACGAACGAGGCCGCCCAGGCGGTGGACAACGGGCGATCCACCTTGGAGTCGATGCCGCCCCTGTCGTTCAGTCTGAGCGCGTACGAGGCGATGACGGTTCCGGAGCAGCTGTTCGTGATCGCCGATGAAGAAAGGGTCGACCGGGGTCTGGCACCGGTTGCCGGGCTCACCACACAACTCGACGACGTTGCCCAGACCGGTGCCAGCACCAATGCCGATCCCACTTTGTCGTCGGCGACGCTGACCGGTGGTGCGCAAGTTCTCTCATGGGGATCGCTCTGGGCGGGAGGAACCTCGAACGCGCTGGGCAGTGACTACTACTGGATGTACGACGACGGGACGAACTCACCGAACGAACAGTGTTCGTCGCCGTCGGCCGCGGCGTGCTGGGGCCATCGGGACAATGTGCTCGGTTCCTTCGTCAGTAGCGGCTCATGCCCTCCTTCGGGTTCCTCTGGACCCCAGCTGTACATGGGGGCGGCGGACACACCGAGTGCGGGGTCATGGGGCCCGTCGTTCGCCGAGATCTTCGTCGGCGCGTGCGGGTCGACTCCCACCGACGTGGTGTACACCTGGACGCAGGCCCAGCAGCTCCTCGCCGCCAGTTCCGGTGGCGGAGCCACGGTACCGGGAACACCGCAGAACGTGACGGCCGTTGCGGCCACCCGAAGGGGGGTCCTGCTGAGCTGGCAGGCTCCGGCCGACAACGGCGGGGCGACGATCACCGGGTATGAGATCTTCCGGGGGCGCACGGCCGGTGCCGAGACGCTCTACCGGTCGGCGGCCTGCACATCGGGTTCATGCGCATTTTCCGACCGCCACGCCCGACCCCGGGCCACGTTCTTCTACAAAGTGGCCGCGGTGAACTCAGTGGGGCCGGGGCCGCTCTCCTCCGAAGTCTCCGCCCAGGCTCACTGATTGCGGTTTCGAAGGTCTTTCACGCCCCGATCGGAGGGGACCCGACAGATCACCACGGTGCGCCGGTTGCAGGGCCAGCAACTTGTCGGGATTCGTGACCACCCGGACGCCCACCACGCGCCCGGCGGTGATGTCGAGAGTGAGGGCCACGGTCACCTGACCCTCGCTCTCGAAGACCACCCCGGGTTGTCCGTTCAGGTCGAGCTCGCGTACAGACGTCCCCTCCGGAAGCCGCCCCGCTACCGACAACATGAAACGGGCCGACCGGTGGGGTCCGGTGACGGGACGCAGGGCGGCGCGGACCTTGCCGCCGCCGTCGGTCCACACCACCACATCGTCGGCCAGCAGCGACAGGAGCCCGTCGAGATCGCCGGTGCCGCAGGCCACCAGGAACCGGCGGGTGAGCTCCCGCCCGTGCTCGTAGTCGGCGTCGAACCGCCGGCGGGGGGCGTCGACCCGGCGGCGCGCCCGTGACACCAGTTGGCGGCACGATGCCTCGGAGCGGTCGACGATGTCCGAGATCTCGTCGTAGGCGTAGCCGAAGACATCGTGGAGGAGGAAGGCGGCGCGTTCGACGGGCTGAAGCTCCTCCAACAGAACGAGAAAGGCGAGCGACAGCGAGTCGGCGATCTCGGCGCTTTCATCCGGCCCCGGAGCGTCCACCTCCACAGGCTCGGGCAACCACGGCCCCTTGTAGGTCTCGCGGCGCGCCCGGGCCGAGCGCAGCTGGTCGATACACAGCCGGGTGACGATCGTGGTGAGGTAGGACGACGACGCCGACACATGACCCGCGGGCCGACCGGTCCACCGGACATACGCCTCCTGGAGGATGTCTTCGGCCTCCGTGGCACTTCCGAGCATGCGGTAGGCCACACCGAAGAGCGACGACCGGAGCTCGAGGAAGACCTCGAGATCGTCCATGTCAGTGGCGGGCGGACAGGGGTGCCACCTCGCAGCGGTCGGAGAAACCCTGGCTCTTCAGTCCCAGGCCGGCGTTGAACCGTGAGCGGTAGTTCTCGAGCGCCACCCATCCGGCCAGCTCGACGATCTCGGGCTCGCTCAGATGAGCGTGGAGTGACTCCATGAGTTCGTCGCTGAGCACCACGGGCGACGCCGTGGCCGCCACCGCGTATTCGAGCACGGCCCGTTCGGCGGCGTCGTAGACGTGGCTGTCACGAAATCGGGGAACGTCGCGGACCTTCTGCGGGTCGATCCCCTGCTGCATCCCCTCGTAGTAGCCGTAGTCGGTACACCACGAACATCCGATCTCGCCGGCCGACGCCTGGATGGCCAGCCACCGCAAGCGGGGATCGAGGCGCTTCCAGCCACGTTGGACGGCCGTCTCGAGCGCCCCCATGGCCATGAGGACGCCGGCATGATGGCTGGCTGCCATGGCCGGTTCGACGTCCTGGCCGAAACGGTGACGGGAATAGCGGGCGGCAAGCTTGGCCACCACGCCCTTGGGCCTGTCGATCAGGGTCACGTATGCCATGACGCCTCCTCGGCTCTCGACCACCCAGAGGGGGTCTGTGTCTGTATGCCCCGGTAGACGAGACGGAAAGGTCCCCTGTGACAGGTCGTTGCGGATTCCTCCGGTCTATCCGGATCGCCGTGTCGAGTGGGATCGTTCAGTTCGATACACCCAGGACCTCCGCCGCCGCCGCCAGAGCGCCGAGGTGGGCGTCGACGGAGCCAAGCCCGGCGCCCATGGTGTTCACCGAGAGGTGGGTGGCGCCGATTGTCCGCCAGCGACCGGCGTGGTCGGCGATCGAACCCACCCCGCCGGATCCCCAGCTGACACGTCCCTCGAGACCGAGGCTGCTCGGATCCCGACCCGCCTCGATGGCGGCGGCATCGACGAGGGCCCGGGCCTCGTCGAGATGAGGCCCGGGCGGGACGAGGGGGAACCAGCCGTCGGCCAACCGGCCGGCCCGCCGGTAGGCGGGGGGCGACGCGGCGCCGAACCAGATGGGGATGGGGCGTTGTACGGGCAGGGGAGCGAGACCGGCTCCGGTCACACGCTCGAAAGGGGATTCGTAGGTGACGCTCGGTTCTGTCCACAGGCGGCGAAGGAGCGTCACCTGATCCTCGATGCGCCTCCCCCGATCGGAGAAGTCCTTTCCCAGGGCCTCGTATTCGACGGCGTTCCATCCGAGTCCGATGCCGAAGCGGAAGCGGCCGCCGGTGAGGAGGTCGACCTCGGCCGCCTGCTTGGCCACCAAGACCGTTTGCCGTTGGGGGAGGATGACGATGCCCGTCACCAGTTCGAGCGATGTCAGGGCGCCCAGGTAGCCGAACAGGACGAGCGGCTCGTGGAACGTGGAGTGCAGGTCGTACGGCCCCTGCCATCCGTGATGGACGGCAGGGTCGGCCCCGACGACGTGGTCGTAGGCGATGACGTGTGCAAAGCCGAGTCCCTCCACTTTTTCGGCGTAGGCGCGCACGGCGCCGGCGTCGCCACCGATCTCCGTCTGGGGGAAGACAACGCCGATCTGCACGGCCTCCAGCCTGTCACACGACGTTCGGTGGTGGCATGTGACACGCGGCACATCACACCCGATGGTTCGCCTGGGGCCGCCGCCCGACGGTCAGAGACCAGGTGTACCGGCCGGGGGTGGAACCAGCTTTCCTTGGAGGTTGGCGCAGGCGAAGACCTCGCCCTTGCGGGCGTAGATGACCTTGAGCACGTCACCCGGTTCGACCTCCACGAATGCGCCGCACAGAACCGACGGATCCTCGAAGTGGGCGCGGGACCAATTCACCGGCGTCGTGAGCCCGGCCGTGAAGGCCTTCTCGGCATTGATGGCGGCAATGAGGTTTGCCTGGGTGAGCGGTTTGTGGGTGGCCGCCTGCTCCTTCAGGCCCTGGACGAATTGAGCGGCGTTGAGATACCCCTCGAAGGCCAGATCGTTGTATGTCCACTTCGGTTCGTACTTCTGCATCGACCTCAGGTACTGCTCCATCGCCGGGTACCGCCCCGGGAACTGGGTGGCGGCTTCGAAGGGCACGTGCTGCTCGAGATAGATGGCCCCGACCATGTCCGCCGGATTCTGCTTCAGGTAGTCCCGGTCGTAACCCTGGAGCCAAAGGGTCTTGACCGACGTGAGGCCGTTCTGATTCATGGCCTGGTCGAACGCCAGGTTGTCCGCTCCTTCCATGCAGGAGATGAGGAAATCGGTGTGCGCCGCTTTCATGGCGAGGACGTCGGCGGTGGGGTCGGCACCCAGACCGAAGCTCAGGTCCTCGAAGCCCACATGGATGTGGGCGGCCCGCAAGCCGTCGGCGACGGCGCCACAGGCATCCTTGGACTGGGCGGCGATGTCGTAGGCAACCACCGCCACCGACTTTGTCTTCAGCTGCTTGGCGAAATCCACCAAGCCGGGCTTCACCTCGGCATAGTCGAGGTAGGACCCGTACGCACCGAAGAGGTCAGGATGGATGTTCCAGTCCTGGGACACGAGGTAGCCGAAGACGGGTGTTCCCTGCGAGGCGAAGAACGACGCCCCGGTGAAGAACGGGGTCCCGACGCCGACGACGGCGAAGACGTGATCCTGCTCGACGAGGTTTCGGGCCTGCGTTGTGTCACCGGTCGGGCTCCCGGTGTCGTCGGCCGGGAAGTTCAGGAGGATCTTCCGGCCGTCGACACCCCCGGTGGCGTTGACGGCGTCGAAATATGCCCTGACGCCGTCGACGATCTGCCCGAACTGCCCCGCCAGAGGTCCCGATGCCGTGGCCAGACTGCCCACGACGATGGCGTGGGCCGACACACCGGGTGCCGTCGAAGAGACAGGCCCGACCGGTGTCGTCGGCGACGCATTCGTGCAGGCGGCCAGGGCCACCACCACTGCCGCCAGCGAAACGGCCAGGTTGCCCCGACGACGGTCCACGCTGCCCCCTGGTGCGAGTGGCGCATTCGATGCTCCACGCCGATCCTGCCGCGGTCACTGTAATGACGACCCCGACGGCGTGCTCACCGCACCGGACGCCCTGATCTGCGGCGCGGGCAGCGGGCCGGTCCGTCAGAACGGTGCGTTGAGGGTGGCGACGGCGTCGATCTCCGGCGCGTCGTCAGGCAGGACAAAACCGGCGTTCACCGCCGACTGCGTGGCGAGGGCGAAGCGCTCGAGGTAGTCCTCCTTCGAGCGGTACAGAGCGCCGATGGTGTCGGCATCGAAGGGGACCGTCGATCCGGCCAGAAACGAGATCGGGTGGCCGCTGTTCCCGAGGCCCGACAAGGTGGCCACGGGGACGTCCGTGTGCGGGGTCCGGATCCCGCCCTTCACGTTTCCGTGGTCATCGGTCACGAAGGCGCCGTCGCGCACCGCCAGACGGGGCGAAGCCCCCGGCCTCGGGCCACCCCGGACCCACCGGTCGAGCTGCGCCACCGCGGCATTCATGACGTAGTGCTGGGCCCCGGCATTCACCGGAAGGTCGAGGGCCATGCCGAAGACCTCGGAGACCGGAACCCAGGCAAGCGCCAGCTCGTCGACGGGAAGCAGGCCGCTGTCCACCGCACCGGCGACCAGTGTGTACATGTCGGCGTGCGAGGTTCCGGCGATCTCCCACAACACGAAGGATTCGCCGTCGTCTTGACGCGCCCCCAGGTAGCCGAGGTTGATCAGGTCGGTTTCGGATTCGACGCAGAGGACGGGGACGCGCAGGTCGGGCCGAAAGGAAACGGGATCGGCGCGCGACGGTGCCGTCGGCGACCCGGTGTCATCGAGGGCGGCGCCTCCGCTGCCCCGTGCGTGGACCAGGAAGCCGTCGTGCACGGCGGTCAACGGATCGATGTCGTTGGCATAGGTCGTCAGGCGGAAGGCGGACTGCGACTCGCCGATGGCGATCACCCGATCGACGGTGAGCCCGTCGAGAATGGTGCCCGACGTTCCTCTCACGGCGGCACTGGCCTGAGTGTAGATGTCGTACGAGAAGCGATCGCCGGGGTGTCGCAGGCCGCCGTAGCGAGCGGGGTTGGTGCCCACCAGACCGGGACTCTGCAGACCGAAGATGCTCGTCCCGCCCATCGTCCCGAGGCTCTGCGCCGAGACGCCCACCCACGCCGCTCCCCGGCGCATCAGCTCACGGTGGACGAAGATCCAGTCAGGGGCGGCATCGAGACCGCCGCTCACGTTCAACCACTCCACCCACACGGTGCCGTTGAAAGCGGAATCGTCGACGGGGCGGTAGACGAGAGCCCGCGTCGTGAATTCGCCGCGATCGACCACCGTCAGATCGCCGCCGTCCCGCCCGTAGGCCCGGGCTTCACCGGCGAAGGCGTACTCCGCCCCGGTGTAGCCGACGGATGCCAGATCGAAACGGGTTCCGGCGACGAAGGGAGATCCGACCTCCGGAACGAGGGCCCATGAGCCGTGGTCGGTCGTCACCCGGCCGAGCCTATCCAGCCGGCTGTCTCACCCGGCGCCCATTTACCGAAATAGTGACATTGCCTCTTCCAACACCGTTTCAAATCAGTGTATGTTATTGACCATGCGCTTCTGTGACACGACCAGCTGCCGGTTCACCCGGCGCGTCGACGGGGAAGTACGCCCGTTGACGTGGCGCGGCTGGAACGCCATGTCGAAGCACGGGTACGCCATCCAGGCCGCCGCTTCGGCGAATCTCGCTCCGGAGGCGCCCTTGACGAGCTGACCAGGACTTTCAAGTCCGGGACACCGTCAGGAGCCGCTTCCGAAAGGAGGCGGCTCCTCTGTTTTCCGGACCGGACAGAGCACGAGAATGGACCCGGAGGGGTGAGGCGCCGGTAACCAAGCGGTCCCCGCGACCGCTGCCGACGAGGTTCGATTCCTCGCGCCCCTGCGGACGTCATACCGCCCATTTGCCTCTATGGGTCTGGTCGTGCGCGTTCAAATAGATCCTTGAAAACTGAAGAATTCGCCAACAAAGGGATCGGATCCTGCCGCCGCGACGTCGGCGGACCGACCGATCCCTGCGCGGGCGTGGCGGAGCAGGAAGACACACCGGTGGCAAGAGCCGGCGGACCGACGGTCCATGAGAGTTCGACCTTCTCCGCCCGCACCCTGGCGGGAGCCCGGTGGATGGTCGGACATGTCCCCCTCCACCACGAAGCCGGTCCGCCCCGACCGGCTGTCCAACGGCCATCGCGGTGTCACCTTCCCGAGGAGACGCCGACCCCTGAGGAGCCGGGCTCCCGCCACCCTGGCGCGTTAGCTCAGTGGACAGAGCACCAGACCGTCGATGAAGCGCACCACGACGTCGATCTGGAGGTCACGGGTTCGACACCCGTACGCGTCGCCGGGCGGTGTTCCACCGGGTCGTAGCGGACGGCCCGGTGGGGCGCTGCCTTCCCCGTCCACGGGGCCGTCGCATCCCGGTCCCGCCCGCCCATCGGTCCCGCCCGCCCATCGGTCCCGCCCGCCCATCGGCCCCGACGGCGGTCCGATCCGGATCTAATAAGAGAACAGTGGCGACTTCTTCAGATGACGAGCTCGTCGCCCGGTCGGTCGCCCTGGCGGCCGAGCTGCTGGCGGCCTCGCGGGCCGGCACGTCCCGCGGTGAGCGCATGCACCAGCGTCGCCTGCGCCGACTCTTGGCCAGCACGTCGGGGACCCGATTGGCCTTCTCCCTGGCCGATCGGGTGCTTCGCCCCGTGGACCGCCGGGCCGCCGCCGCCCAACTCGCCCGGGTGACGCATGGGGATCTCGAAGGGGTCTCGGCCTGGGATCGCCTCCTTCTGCACGCGGCGGCGGCCGCCGCCCGGGCCGCCCCCGCTCCGGTGGTCGGCCTGGTCACGACCCGACTGCGTCGGGAAGCGGGGGATCTGGTGTATCCGGCGGAACCGGCCCGGCTCGGCCGCCGTCTGGCGCGACTGCGGGCGCATGATCGCCGTCCGAATCTGAATCTGCTGGGTGAAGCCATCCTGGGCACACAGGAAGCGGAGAAGAGGACGGCCGCCGTCGACGCACTCCTGCGCCGCGACGATGTCGACTGTGTCTCCGTCAAGGTCACGTCGGTGGCCGCCGGGCTGTCCCTCGTCGATTTCGAGGGCTCCGTCGCCCGAATCAGTGGACCGCTCGAACGCCTCTACCGGACGGCATCGATATTCGAGCCGGCCAAGCTGGTCAATCTCGACATGGAGGAGCATCACGATCTCGACCTCACCGTCGAGTCGTTCACCCGGGTCCTTCGTCAACCGGAGTTTGTGTCGCTCGTCGCCGGCATCGCGCTGCAGGCCTATCTCCCGGACAGCCACGGCGCCCTCGACCGCCTGCTGTCTTTCGCCCGCCACCGTCAGGCGTCCGGCCACGCGCCCATCCGCGTCCGTCTCGTGAAGGGGGCCAACCTGGCCATGGAGAAGGTCGACGCCGAACTCCACGGTTGGCCGCCCGCGCCCTACCCCACGAAGGCCGACACCGACGCGTCCTACGTGGCGCTCCTCGAACGTCTGGTTGACGCCGCGGCCGACGGATCGGTCCTCGTCGGAGCGGCGTCGCACAATCTCTTCGACGTGGCGCTGGCCATGATCCTCGCCGAGGATCGGGGGGCGTCGGTCGACATCGAAATGCTGGCCGGAATGGCCGACGGCCAGGCCGCGGCGGTCACCGAACGCTCGGGGCCCCTCCTTCTCTACGTCCCGACGACGACCCGTCAGGACTTCCGCAACGCCTTGGCCTACCTGGCCCGCCGCCTCGACGAGAACGCCACCCCCGAAGGGTTCCTGCGCCACTCCTTGGCCATGACGGTCGACAGCGCGCCGTGGCACGAGCAAGAGGACCGTTTTCGCCGGTCAATGGAGACCCGCCACCAGGTCGTCACCGATCCGTTCCACTCCCAGGACCGGACCCGGCCGCTCGCCGCGCCGGCGTCACCTCCGGCACCCCACGACGTGTTCGCGAACGTGCCGGACACCGATCTGACGGTGCCCGCCAATCGCGTCTGGGCTCTGGCCGCCCTGGGGGCGGCGAAGCCACCGGTGCCGGCCGAGGCGACGGAAACGGAGGTCGACGTGGCGGTGGCGCACGCGGCCGACGCCACCGTCGGTTGGAGCCGACTTCCGGGCGGGCAACGACGGAAGCTGCTCGAAGCGGCCGGGCACGTCATGGACGCCGGCCGGGCGGACGCCGTGACGGTCATGGCGACCGAGGCGGGGAAGACATTTGCCGAGGCCGATCCGGAGGTGTCCGAGGGCGTCGACTACGCCCGGTGGTACGCGGCCGGCATCAACCTGCTGGACACACTCGACGCCGAGGTGGCGAGCGAACCGTGCGGGGTGGTCGTCGTTTCCCCGCCGTGGAACTTTCCCTACGCCATCCCGGCCGGAGGCGTGCTGGCCGCCCTGGCCGCCGGCAACACGGCGATCTTGAAACCGAGCCCCGAGGCCCCGGCCACGGCCGCCGTTCTCGTCGCACAACTCCACCGGGCCGGTCTCGACCACGGTCTCGTGCAGCTGGTGACCGCTCCCGACGGGCCCGCCGGCCGACGTCTCATCACGCACCCGTCAACGGGCGCTGTCATCCTGACCGGATCATGGGACACGGCCCGTCTCTTCGCCCGCTGGGCACCGCACCGGCGACTCCTGGCCGAGACGTCGGGGAAGAACGCCGTCGTCGTCACGGCCGCCGCCGACGTGGACCAAGCGGTGAGCGACCTGGTGCGTTCCGCCTTCGGCCACGCCGGACAGAAGTGCTCGGCGGCCAGCCTGGCCATCGTCGACGCCTCGCTCTACGACAACAGCCCCTTCCTCCGTCAGTTGGCCGACGCCGTCGGCGCCCTGCGGGTGGGCATGGGGAACGATCCCGCCTCGCAGGTCGGACCGATCGTCGGCCCGTTCACCGAGTCCCTCGAGCGGGCCCTCACCCGGCTCGATCCGGGTGAGACCTGGTTGGTCGAGCCCCGCTGTCTCGATGGACAGCGACGCCTGTGGTCGCCCGGCGTCCGGATCGGAGTGCGACCCGGTTCGTGGGCCCACGAGACGGAATGGTTCGGTCCCGTTCTCGGGGTCATGCGGGCCGGTTCCCTCGATCAGGCGCTCGCCTGGCAGAACGCCGTGGCCTACGGGTTGACGGCGGGATTGCAATCGCTCGATCCGACCGAGCACCGGCGCTGGGTCGACACCGTCGAGGCCGGAAACCTCTATGTCAACCGTCCGACCACCGGCGCCCTGGTCGGGCGCCAGCCCTTCGGCGGATGGAAGCGATCGAGCATGGGTCCGACGGCCAAGACTGGTGGTCCCAACTACCTGCTGGCCCTGCGGCGTTGGCGCGATGCTCATGATGTCGGTGTCGACGAGACGATCGCCCACTACCGGCATTGGTGGGACTGCCATTTCGGACGGACCACGGAGCTGGCCGGTCTCGCCTCCGAGTCCAACGAGCTGCGCTACCGGCCCTTCGATCCGGGTGTGATCGTCCGCATCGACGACGAGGTCTCCGACGACGAGCTGGCCAAGGCACTCGGTGCCGCCGACCTGACCGGGACGACGGTGAGGGTGTCGAGCGCACGCCCGCGACCGGGACGACGGACCGGGACCCGGTTCACCATCGAGAGCAGCGACGCCCTGGCACTCTCGCTCGCCCGATCAGCCGGGGCGCGTCTGCGGCTCCTGGGCCGGGCCGAACCCGACGTCCTCGCCGCCGCCGCCGCGCAGGCGATCACGGTCATCTGCGATCCGGTCTGCTCCCACGGTCGCATCGAACTCGTCCGCTGGCTTCGTGAGCAGGTGGTGACCCGGAGCCTCCACCGGTACGGCAACGTCGTCTACGCCCCCTTGGGGGATTCTCCCGCCGCCGCGTCAGGCGTTGTCGTGTGACCTCCGTCAGCAGCGGTGCGGAGAACGTCAGGTCGGCTCGGGCACCGGGGCGGGCAGAACGTGCACGCACTCGTTCAGGCTGTTGTCGCTCACCGGGTTGTAGTGCGCGTCACCGCTGTAGGTGACGAGCAGGCAGAACCATCCGGGGTTGTTCAGATGGAACGTATCCGTGGCGGTGGCCAACCCGAAGCCGGAGAAGCCGAAGGGGACGACATCAGGACCCAGGTTGGGAGACGTGCACGGTGCCGGGGTGGCCAACGGGCCGCATGCTGTGAAGCTGACCGACCCGCTCGGCGTCGCGCCCAGGAAATTGCCGATCACCAGCGCCGTGTCGGTGTCGTTGCCTCCGGCGTAGATCGTCCTGATTCCGGGCCATGTGATGAGAAAGGGCGTCGTCGGCCCGTGGCCTGCGAAGGACGCGCTCGGACCACCCACCGCGGCCTCGCTGACCCCGGCGGTACCTCCCACCAGAAGGGCCGAGACCACGGCGGCCGCCGCGCCGCGAAGGAAGTACCGATGCATCTGTCCATCTCCTATCCGCCTGTGGGCCCTTGTGGCCGCAACGCTACGAACTGCACCTGTAAACCTACGTGGCGTGAACGAGGCGGACAAACGCGGGCGAAAGTCCGGCCGAGGCGCAACGAACGAAGCGGGTCTCGGTCGATTCCCACGCAAAAGAGTCAGATGATCACGACCAGTACCGGCATCTCGGGCCGACGTGGCCCGCGCTTGCGTCGACTGCCGTTGCATCCGGCTCAGATCGGCGTTGCTCCCGACCCCTGTCCCCGTGGCCCGGACGGAGCAGTTACTGCTGGAGTGCCCGCCGCTGCAGCAGCCGGGCGGAGAATTGATTGCCCTCGATCGGCGTCACGGCAATGCCCGGCGGTCGACCCTGAGCCCACGGTGCCGCATCGGTCGAGAGGAGCCAGGTGCCGATCGTGGCCGAGCGAAGTTCGGAACAGCTTCGCCAGAAGGAGGGGCTCAGGGGAATCGACGCCACCAGGGCACCGTCCATCTCGAGAACGACCTCTTCCCATGCCGAATCGAAGTACCGGTCGCGATCGGCCTTGGTCAACCTCAGCCCGTACCCGGCAGGGTCTTCCGGCGGCCCTCCGTTGTGCCAGGCGGTTGCGTACACTTCACCAACGCTAACACCTACGTCCTTGCGTCTTTCTCCGATGGACGAAAGGGAATTGTGAATTCCATGACCTCGTTGGACGTGCGTCCGGTGGCCGGCGCCCTGGGGGCTGCTCTGACGGGCATCGACCTGGTCAAAGTGACCGAGAGTGCCGAACTCGACGAGGTGCGCTTGGCTCTGGCCGATCACCTGGTGGTGTTCCTGCCCGATCAGCATCTCGACCTCGACGGCCTGGAACGGATCACCGACCTCCTGGGCGGCAGGGACCACACCCCATTCGTGGCCCCCCTCCAGGATCGACCGTACGTCATCCGGGTCATCAAGGAGCCGGGTGATCAGCTCAACTTCGCCAATGCCTGGCACAGCGACCTGAGTTACCTGCCCGAGCCCCCGTCGTACACGCTTCTCCACGCATGGGAGGTCCCGGCCTTCGGCGGCGACACCGTCTGGTCGAACCAGTACCTCGCCTACGAATCGCTGTCTCATGGTCTGAAGGAGACCCTGACGTCGCTCGCGGCCGTGCATTCGGCCGGGATGGCCTACGGAACGGGCGGTTTCCTCGACAAGGTGAAGGACCTCACCTCCATGGCCATCGCCCCGTCGGCCGACGCCTACGCCGAGCACGTCCATCCCGCCGTCATCGAACACCCGGTCACCAAGCGGCCGGCGTTGTATGTCAATCCCGTCTACACGACCCGCTTCCACGGTTGGAATCCGGTCGAGTCGCAGGAGTTGCTCAACCACATCTACCGGCAGGCGACCAACGAGAATTTCACCTGTCGGCTGCACTGGGCCCGACACACTCTGGCCATCTGGGACAACCGCTGCACGATGCACAATGCTCTCAACGACTACTCGGGCGAACGCCGCGAGATGTTCCGGACGAGCGTAAAGGGCTCGGCCCCGCGCCCCTGGCCCGGCGGTGCCGCCCCGCAATGAATCTCCGGTAGGTGAGATCACCCGGCGCGGTGCAGGTGGTTCCCCGTCTTTTCGTCTGAAATGTGCGTCGCGTACTCTCAGCAACGGCTGAGGGGAGTTCCGTTTCGATGCGACCGGTGGTGACGGCAGTGGCTGCAGCCGCGATCAGCATGACCGGTGTCGTCGGTCTGGGGTTGCTCGCAACCCCGACAGCGGCCGGCGCCACCCCACTTCCGGTCGTCTACAACGGCGTTCTCGGGTACTCGCACGTTTCCAGTACCGCGAGTCCGCCCGGCGCCAACGATTGGAACTGTCGTCCGACGGCGGCTCATCCCCGTCCCGTCGTTCTGGTCCACGGCACGTTCGGCGACATGGACGACTCCTGGCAGGCGCTCTCGCCGCTCCTGGCCGACAACGGATACTGCGTCTACGCCCTCAACTACGGACCCTCCGACGGAAGCGGCGACGTCGGGGTCTACGCCGTGGGCGATATCGCCCAATCGGCCCACCAGCTCTCCGTGTTCGTCGATCAGGTCCTCGCCGCCACGGGAGCGAGCCAAGTCGACCTGGTGGGCCACTCCCAGGGGGGGATGATGCCCCGCTACTACATCAAGGACCTGGGCGGGGCCACCAAGGTCCACACCCTGATCGGTTTGGCCCCCTCGAACCACGGCACCACCCTCGACGGTCTCTCGACCCTGGCCGGTTATCTCCCCGGCGCCAGTCAATTCACGAGCGCCTGTCCCGCCTGTGGCGAACAGGAGGCGGGGTCGCCCTTCCTCACGACCCTGAACGCCGGGGGCGATACCGTCCCCGGCGTCCACTACACGGTCATCGAAAGCATCTACGACGAGGTCGTCACCCCCTACACCTCGGCCTTTCTCTCCGGTCCGGACGTGACCAAAATCACCCTGCAGGACCAGTGCCCCCTCGACGACGGCGAGCACCTGTCGATGCCGTACGACCACATCGCCGACGCCGACGTGTTGAACGCCCTCGACCCTGCCCACCAGCACGCTCCGGTGTGCTCTCCCGTGCTTCCCGTCGTCGGGGGCTGAGCCCGTCGCACAGAGATCGTCCTTTCGACGCCGTCGGCGTCGGTGGGCTCAGATGAGAGGCGGTGACCGGTCCCGCCTACGGCTTTCTCCTGGTGGCCCTGCTCTTCGCCGTGGGCGACTGGGTCGCACGCGTCGCCAAGAGCACCCGGCTCGAGTACGTCAGCAAGCCGGCCACCCTCCTCGCCCTCATCCTCACCGCCATCGCCCTGTCCCCCGCTCCCGACGCCGGCACCAGACGGGCCTGGTTCGTCGTCGCCCTCGTCTGCTCGCTCATCGGCGACGTGCTTCTCATGCTCCCGTCCGACCTCTTCGTGGCCGGCCTCGTCGCCTTCCTCCTGGGTCACCTCTTCTACGTGGCCGGGTTCTGGTCCGAGAGCCCCGGCGGGCTTGCCCTCGCCGTCTCCGCCGTCGTCGTCGTGCCGGCCCTGGCGCCGTTCGCCGTCCGCATTGTGACGGCCCTGCGGGCCCAGCCGCAGATGCGAGGCCCGGTGGCGCTCTACATGGTGGTGATCGCCGCCATGCTGGTATCGGCATGGGCGACGGGCAACGTGCTCGCCGGCATCGGGGCTGCGCTCTTCGTCGCGTCCGACACGATGATCGCCTGGAACCGCTTCGTCCGGGCCTTCCGGGCCGCCGACCTCGGGATCATGGTGACCTATCACCTGGGTCAGGTCGCGCTCGTGTTGTCCCTCTTGCGCTGAGTCACCGGCGCAACGGCGACGGGCTCACCGACGCGTGGGAGCCGGCGGCCAGGGCGTCCTCGCTCGCCGCGCTCAGGAAGAACTCGGCGTCCCGTGCTTCCAGCGGGTAGCTGAAGTAGAAACCCTGGCCGGCGTGGCATCCCTCGCGCACGAGCCGGGCCAGTTGGTCGGCCGTCTCGATACCCTCCGCCACCGTCTCGAGCCCGAGGGCATTGCCCAGCTCCACCAGGGCGTGGACGAGGGCGGCGTTCGGGCCGTCCACCACCGTGCCGGCGATGAAGGTCCGGTCGATCTTGATGATGTCCACCGGGAATTGCTGCAGGTAGGCCAACGAGGAGTAGCCCGTCCCGAAATCGTCGATAGCCAGGCGCACGCCGAGGTCCTTCAGCGCGGTCAGCCTGGTGTCGGACTCGCGCGAATCGCGCATCAGTGTCGTCTCGGTCATCTCGAGGATCAACGACGTCGGTTCGAGGCCCGACCGGTTGAGGGCCCGGCGCACCTCGTCCACGAACGTGCCCGTATCGAACTGGCGGGGGGAGACATTGACGGAGACGGCCGTGGGCAGGCCCAGGACGTGCCACGTCCGGGTCATGCGGCAGGCCTCGTTGAGCACGAAAGCGCCGACCTCGACGATGAGGCCGGACTCCTCGAGCGCCGGGATGAAGGCGTCCGGCCCCACGATCTGCCCCGACGGGAGCCGCCAGCGCAGGAGCGCCTCCATGCTCCGGACCGCCCCGGTGTCGAGTTCGATCACGGGCTGGTACATCAGGAAGAATTCGCCCCGCTGCAGGGCCCGGCGCAGGTCCCTCTCCAACTCGATCCGGGCCCGGAACGCTCCGCGCATCTCGGGCTCGAAACGAAGGGCGCGTCCGCGGCCCGCCGTCTTGGCTTCGTACAGAGCCACGTCGGCATCCATCAGCAGGTCCTCGGCCGAGCTGTACGTCCCCGACACGATGCCGATGCTGGCGGACACGGTGACCTGCGGCCGGGCTTCGCTCTGCACGGAGAACGGAGCGTCCAGCGCGTCGAGCAGTCGCTCGGCGGCGGCCTCGGCATGGCGCGCCTCGGCTCCTTGCACCAGGACCACGAACTCGTCGCCCCCGAGCCGGCCGATCGAATCGGATTCGCGCAGAGTCCGGCGGAACCGGGAGGCGACCTGGCGCAAGACGTCGTCGCCGACGCGGTGACCGAGTGAGTCGTTCACGTCTTTGAACCGATCGAGGTCGACGAAGAGGACGGCTCCCGCCTCTCCGGTCCGGTTGCCCCGTCTCTGCATCTGCTCGATCCGGTCGAGGATGAGGGTCCGATTGGGCAGTCCCGTCAGCGCGTCGCGCGTGGCCAGTTGTTCCAACGCATCGCGGGTGGACCGGAGCTGGGTGATGTTGTGAGCCGACACCACCAACCCGTTGACCGTCGGATCGTCGAGCAGGTTGACGATGCTCAATTCGCACGGGACGGGCGGGCCTCCGTCGCGGCGCCGCAGGGACACCTCGACGACGGTGGGACCCTCGGCCGGCGACTGATCGTCGAACACCGTCACCAGCGCCGCGCGCCAGTCGGCACGATCGGAATCGATCACCAACTCGTCGAGCAGATGTCCCTCCACCAGCTCCTGGTCGTGGCCGAGCATGCGGGTGATGGCGGCCGACACCGACTGCACCGTTCCCGTCCGGTCGAGCAGCAGCAGGATCGTGGCCGAATTGTGGACGAGGGACCGGAAGCGCTCGATATCGTTGGTCGCCACCTCCCACCGGCGCCGATCGGTGAGGTCCCGCAACGACCACACCAGTCCGTCGATCGGTGGCTTGCCGATCACGTTGGCCCCGATCAGCTCGACCAGCTTCCAACCGTTGGCCGACTTCACCCTGAGCTCGATCGGGCTCCCGCGTTCCTTGCCCTGGACGCTCTCGAGAGAGGCCACGGCCAACTCGTGGTCCTCGGGGTGCAGGAGGTCGAGTGCGCTCACCCCCACGATGTCGGCACTGCTCACGCCGAACATCCGCTCGGCGGCCGGGTTGCCCCAGATCAGGTGGCCCTCACCGTCGGCCACCACGACGGCATCGGGCAGCTCCAAGACCAACCGATCGAGCCACTCAGGTTCCAACGCCCCTCCTACCGGATCGCTTTGTGACATCGGCCGATAGGCACGCCTTCTGAACCCACCGCCGCAGGTCACGGGCCCTGTCGGGGTGGTGGCCGGCGACCCCGGGGCGTCTACCAGGAGCTTTCCGGGGCCGGTGCCGGGGCGCGATGGGGCACGACCGGCCCACATGGCGCGCCGAACATCACCGATCGGTGGACGGTTCATGGGAGAGTGGAGTGAGATGAGTAACGATGACGAGCGTGATCAACTGGTTTTGACCCTCCGCGATCAGGGTCGGCCCTTCGCCGGCATCGCCGCCGCCCTCAAGCTCGACGGGCCCGCCGCCGCCGCCGCCTCGTTCAACCGGGCCCTGCGCCGGCGACCGAAGGCCGAGCAGGAGCGCCTCCGTAGCCGGGAGATGGCGCGTCTCGACGCCCAGGCGCTGCACCTCCGGGGCCGTGACGACCTCAGCGTGGAGGAAATCGTCCGCCGCATGCGGGGCGTGAAACACCAACGCAAGTCCCTCTTCGTCGGTTGATCCCGTCCGGCGGCGGCCGGGGCCACGTCACAGGTGCCCCGCCCGCGGAGCATCGGGCAGGCTGTCGTGGTGGGGACGCTCGCCACCGAGGCTCTGAAGGTCTTTCACCACCGCATCGACCGGGGTCTCGTCTCCATCGTCGTGCTGTCGATGGCGAGCGCGGCGGCCTATGGGATGGCGGCCGTCCTCCAGCACCATGCCGCCGTCCGCCAACCGGCCGAACTGTCGGTGCGCGCCGGTCTCCTCGCCCGCCTCGTCCGGCGCCCCCTGTGGCTCCTCGGCAACGCCCTCGACGGCGTGGGCTACCTCTTCCAATTCCTGGCCCTGCGCCGAGGGTCGCTGGCGTTGGTCGAACCGCTGCTCGTCCTCAGCCTGGTCTTCGCCCTCCCGGTGGCGGCCTGGCTCGACCATCGCCGCGTGCACGCCCCCGACATCCTCTCGACCGCTGTCATCGTGGCCGGCCTCGGTCTCTTCCTGGGGGTGGCCCGACCGGGACTGGGCCATCCCCATGCGTCGGCCGCGTCATGGACGGTGTTGACCGTCATCGTCGTCGTGGGTTGCGTGCTGGCCGTGCTCCTGGCCCATCGCGGGTCACGCCAGCGCGCCGCGCTGCTCCTGGCCGCCGGCTCGGGCATGGCCTTCGGCTACGTCGCCGCGCTGACCGAACGGACCGGCCACCTCCTCGATTTCGGCGTCATCCACGCGCTCGGCATGTGGGAGCCCTACGCCATGATCGTCGGGGGAGCCGGCGCGCTGCTTCTCACCCAGAGCGCGTTCCACGCCGGCGCGCTGCGTCTGTCACTTCCCACCCTGACCGTCGTCCAGCCGCTCGTGGCCGTCGTCATCGGTCTCGGCCTCTTCGGTGAACACGTCGACTCGAGGGGCCCGGCTCCGTTCTTCGAAGTTCTCGGCCTCGCTTTGATCACCTTCGGCGTCTTCGCCCTCGCCGGTTCCACCGTGGTCGATCCGACGCACGAGGACGCCTGAGATCAGCGCCCTTCGCCGGCCGTCGAACTCAGGGTCCGGGCCACCCGCCGCCCCACCTCCCGGGCCCGCCGGGCGGCACCGGCGTCGGCCGGCCGCGCCCCGTAGGCCTCCTCCTCGATGCTGTCGGCCAACCATTCGAGGTCGGCCAAGGCGTCGGCCGCCTCGGGGCCGGCCAGCGACTGGCGCAGGAACCGGGTATGGGCCACGGGCGTCCGCCACGGCGGACGGCCCAGGTCGCGCCGGGCGAGCGCCCGGTCGATCTGCGCCCAGGTCCGCACCAGCTGGTCGCCCGGTCGGCGCCGGCGCCGGCGCCGGAGACCCCACGCGGCGCCCGTCGACACGATGAGGGCGAGGCCGAGGAGCGGTCCCAACCACCACCACGGCGCCGAACCGCCGGCGACGGCCGTCACCACCGTGGGGGTGGTGGGGACGGGAAAGCGCTGCCCCGGCACCGAACGCGGGATGCTCGTCGGCGCGATCGGATTGGGGTTGCCGGCGCCGCTCACCCCGATCACCCCCGGCGGCGAGAGCTCGCCCGAGGGTTGTTCGGGCGTCGGTTCGAAGGAGATCCAGCGGCCGCCGAGGAGCACCTGGGGCCAAGCGTGGGCATCGATGCCGCGCACCACCGTCTGCCCGGCGGGATCGCGCACACCGGTGGTGAAGCCGATGGCCACCCGTGTGGGAAGACCGACGGCGCGCGCCAGCACGGCGTAGGCGCCGGCGAACTGCTCGCACGATCCCGTGTGCGACACCGTCAGGAACGTGATCAGCGACGCCCCGCTCATCCGCAGCGAGTAGTGGAACAGCCGGGACCGGAACCAATTGGTCAGGGCCTCGGCCTTCTGCAGCGGGGTCGGCGCCGACCCCGTGATCGCCCGGGCCAGGGTGGCGATGCCCGACGGGAGGACGGGCAATGCGGTGTCACCGGCGTCGGACGCCGACGGCGGTGTCGTGGCGCCGGCCTGCCCGACGTTCGTCTCGGGCACCGTCGCCGTCGCCGTGTAGTGGAGCCCCGGTGTGCTCGGGGCGGCGGCCAGGGCGCCCACGGAGCTGAGCGCGGCGGCGGAGACGTTGGTGGTGGCGGGCGGGACCGGCAACAGCCGGCTCGACAGATTGGCCACTGTCACGGCGACCGTGAACGTCGGCCCCCCGGGCGGCGCCACCGACGGCCCCGGCGCGATCCGCCCGGCCAGGGCGGCGGCGGTGGCCGGGTCGGGGACCCAGGTGTCGCCCGACAGCACGGACAAGGAGCCGACCTGCCAGTAGGTGGGGAGCGGTGTGTCGGCGGTGAACAGAACCAGATCGGGGTCGCGGACCTGCAGCGCGGTCAGGTGGGAGACGAGCGACAGCGCCGTGGGGGGCACCCCCACCACGGCGGGCCCCCCACCGGACGCCGCCGCCCCGGTGGCCACGCTCACCACCACCGCGCACACGAGGCACATCAGCACCGTGGCCGTTCCGACCAGCGCACCCACCCGCTCGGCCGAGCGCGCCACCACCACCACGACGCCGACACCGGCCAACACCACGGCCAGGACGGTGGCACCGACGGAAGGACGCGCCACCGTCGATGCGCTCAGCACGGCCAGCCCCGGCACGAGCCCCAGCGTTCCCGGGAGGGCCCGGGTGCCCACGGCGGCCACCCCGGCCACCAGTGCACAGATCAACACCACGCCGGGCCGGCCCGCCATGGGGAAGTGCACGGCGCCCACGGCCCGCAGGTCACGGCCGAGGGTCCGCAGCGTCCCCGGGTCGGGGAGGCCGTGCCACAGGGCGCCGGCCGGCGCCGAGACCCACACGGCCGAGACGGCCACCGCCACCGTGCCCACCACCGACGACCACGAGGCCGACAGGCGACGGGAGGCGACCGCCGTGAGCGCCTCACCGACGACGGCGGTCAGGACCACGCCCCGCCAGGCGGCGCCTCCCGTCGTCAGCCGTCCGACGGCGCCAGCGCCGATCAGGGCCACGGCCAGCAGCGACAATTCGTTGGCGGTGCGCCGGCTCACCCGCCCACCACGATCCGGTCGGTCCCGGCGGGAAGGCTCTGCGCCCCCGTCGTGGTGGTGATCACCGTGCCGCCCACGTCCATGTCGCCACCGGTCGCCCGGGGCAGCACCGTGGCCAGCAGAACGCGCCCATCTTCGATGCCGGCGGCCACGGGGGCGAGCGTGGCCGAGCGTCCCGACAGCGTGCACAGCTCGACCGTCCGCCCCTCGCGCCAACAGAGCTCGACCAACCCGTGGGCGTCGGCCACCATCGCTTCGAAGTCTCTCCGCCGGTGCACCCCGGTCCGGTCGTCGAGCACCAACCGCGTCCGCCCACCCTCGTCGGGACCGAACTGCCGGACGTACCAGGCGCGGTAGCGCGCCCGGGCCGGCCAGTGCAGCAGCGACAGCCTGTCGCCGGCCACGTAGGGCCGGATCCCCACCAGCTCTCCGGGTCCGTCGCGGCCGTGACCGGGCCGTGGCTCCGTCGCCCCGGTCGGCGAGGCGTCCCCCACCGGTGCCCACACCACGTCGTGGCGGGCGGCCGGGTAGACAACGGCCCGGGCGGCGGGGACGACAGGGCCCCGGGCTCCGAAGAGTCCGAAGGGGTCGAGGACCCAGCTGGCCCGGGCGGGCAGCACGAACACGCCCCGCCGCCTCGTTGGAACGGCGCTGCTGAACACGCCCCTGACCCGCGGCGCCGGCGCCGGCAGCGTGATCAGGCCCGCCGGCACGAGCAGCGCCGGCGCCGCGTCGCTGTCACCCGCCCCCTCACCCCGTCGCCGCCACCGCCGGCCCGGCGCCTCGACGGCCACCGCCGGGGCGGCCGCCAAGGACCGGTTCGTGACCCCGATCTGCAGGGTCATGTCGCCGCCGGCCACGCCCAGAGCGGGAGAGACAGATGCGTCGAGGGCCAGGCGGCTCCGGACCTGTCGAGCCCGGATCGACGCCGCCGCCGGGGCCACGAGGACAGGGAGGCCGACGGCGACGGCCAGTGGGGCGAGCTCGCTGGTACCGGTGCCGACGGCCAGCGCCACGAGGCCCCCGAAGACCGAGAGCACCCCGACCCCGCGGCGCGTCGGCCGGGGAACGCCGTGCCCGCCCTCTCTCACCCGCCCTCGGGTTCTCCGTGCAGCGGCACCGGCATCGTCCCGGCGATGGCGCCGACGAGCGTCTCCGCCCCTTCCTCGGTCAGCTCGGCCGCCCGGTGCAGGGCCAGCCGGTGGGCGAGCACCGGCGCAGCGGCGTCCTGCACGTCGGCCGGCGACAGGTAGCTCCGCCCCGCCGCCACCGACAACGCCGAGGCAGCACGCACGAGGGCCCGGGCCGACCGGGGCGACGGTCCGACGGCGACGCTCGGGTGACGGCCGATCGTCTCGAGCAGGTCGAGCACGTATCCCCGCACCGCCACCGAGACATGCACCGAGTCGACGGCGGTCATCAGCGTCTCCAGCTGCTCCTCGGATACCGCCGCCGGCAGCGTCCGGGCCCGGTCGGCCGGATCGTCGCCGGCGATCAGGGCGTCCATCTGCCCCCGCGACGGATAGCCGATGGAGACCCGGACGAGGAAGCGGTCGCGCTGGCCGTGGGGCAGCGGCGACGTCCCCGCCGCGTCGTAGGGGTTCTGCGTGGCCAGCACGAAGAAGGGCCGGGGCAACGGGTAGGTGGTGCCGTCCACCGTCACCTGGTGCTCCTCCATCGCCTCGAGCAGCGCCGACTGGGCCCGGGGGGAGGCCCGGTTGAGCTCGTCGGCCATCAGCACGTTGGTGAAGACGGGACCGGGCCGGAACGTGGGCTCGGCCGCGTCGGGTCCCAGGATGGCCGCCCCGGTGACGTCGGCGGGAAGCAGGTCGGCCGTGCACTGGAGCCGCCGGAAATCGAGCCCCAGCGCGCCGGCCAGGGACTTGGCCAGGGTCGTCTTCCCGAGCCCGGGATGGTCCTCGACGAGCAGGTGGCCGCCGGCGGCCACACAGCCGACGGCCAGCCGGACCGTCATGGGACCGGCCAGGACCACGTCCCCCACCGCTTTTTCGATCGCTGCGAAGATCTCCCCGGCACCGGCCGGGTCGGGCGTCACCGGCGGGTCGCCGGCGGCAACGGTGCTGCTCACCAGCGGAATGCTACGGCGCATCACAACCGGCCGTCGGGCTGGGAGAATGGGCACCGTGGCACGCAGCCGGTTCCGCTCGGTCCGTTTCGATCTCGAGGCGGCGATCGCCGTGGCCCGGATCGTGGACAACGCCGGCGGCACCATCGCCCCCGACCTCCTGGCCGCCGGCCTCGGCTACTCCGGCACCAACAACGGCACCTACCTCACCCGCCTGGCCAACGCCCGGACCTTCGGCCTGCTGGCCGGTCGGGGGGATCGGATCGACCTGACCGACCGGGGCCGGCTCATCCTGGCCGGTGACGCACCGGCGGCCGCCCTCGCCCTCCGTCAGGCCTTCCTCTCGGTGCCGCTCTTCCGGGCCGTCTTCGAGTCCCTGCCCGCCGGCGGGACCCTGCCGCCCCGCCCGGAGCTCGCCGTGACCCTCTGCCGCGACTTCGGCGAGAGCGAGGACAAGGCACCGGTGGTGGCGGCCAAGCTTCTCGACTCCGCCCGTCAGGCCGGCCTTGTCCGAGCCGATGCATCCGGAAACCTCGAGGTCAGGAGCTTGTCCCAGAGTTTTACCACTGTGGAAAACCGTCGCCCAGGCCTGCACCGGGCCAGAGTAGTAAAGTTCCGTCGCACGCACGCAGGCGATCGATTCCCCTCGATCGCCGGGGAGCGGGGAGGCGACATGAACGACGACCAGATGTGGTTGGACGAGGGTCCCGACACGAGCCCCGACACCGGGGCCCGCCCCTCACCCTGGCGCCGGGCGGGCGTCGTGGCCGCCGCCGTGGCCTGTCTGTCGCTCGTGGCCGTCCCCGTCGGCGTGGCCCTCACCGGTTCGAACGCCGCCCATCCGGCCGCCCAGAAGCACCCGGCGGCCAAGGCCAAGGTCATCGGGTCGGGCCCGGCCGAACACGAGGTCCTGGGCGCCCTGAGCGCCACCACCGACTCGGGCAGCTTCGACTTCGCCTACACCCTCAAGTCCACCCCGGCCACCGAGACCGTGCCCACCACCACCTCGACCACCGTCTGCCACACCCTGCAGGTCCCCGTCATGCCGATGGGCTCTTCCGGGACCGTGGTCGGCGGCTCCGCCGTCACCGGTGGCGCGGTCATCCGCGGCGATGCGTCGGCGAGCTCGAGCACCGGCACGGCCTCGGCCAAGAAGACCACGACCAAGAAGAAGTCAACGTCGACCGTCTCCCCCGCCCTCACCTCACCGGTGCTGCCGGCGATGTCCGGTTCGGGCATCCAGACCCACGTGTCGGTGAGCTCCGGGTCCGACGGGTCCACCACCCAGACCGTCACCCAGTGCACCTCGGGTCCGATCAGCAATCCCGGTACCCCCGTGTCCGGCACCGGTATCTCCAACACCAGTCCCAAGGCCACCCTGATCGACGCCAACGTGGGCAGCACCAACGGTCTCAAGGTGTCGCTCCGGGTGGACAGCACCACCCTCTACGAGGACCTCGGCAACACCCTCGAGACCGGTCTGGCGCCTCCGGCCAGCCAGGCCAGCGACACCGGTCAGCCCATCTCGGGTTTCGCCGGCATCACCGAGAGCACTATCGGGTTGCGTGAAGGCGCCGTCGCCATGATCGGCATGGCCAGCCCCACCGGTTACCTCGACCTCTACCAGCAGGACGTCAACGGGGCCACCCAGACCGGCACCTCGACGGTGAACGGCGTGCCCGTCACCGTCTACCAGGTGGCCGTCGACCCCACCCAGCTGGCCAACGAGCCCGACATCACCACCGAGGAGTCGACCACGGCCACGGCCGCCGTCGGCATCCTCCACGCTCAGGGCTACACCGGCACCACCGACGAGGTTTCCATCGACGACTCGGGATTCATCCGCGAGGTGAACTCGGTGGCGCACTTCTCCGACGGCGGGACGGTCGTCCTCGACGTCACGCTCTCCAATTTCGGCTGTGCCGGCACCGTCCTCATGCCGGGCCAGAGCGGCGCCGACACCCCGCCGTCGGGCTGCACGTCACCGGACACGGGCCTGCCGCCGACGGCACCGGCGTCGTCCGCCACCACCGAGCCGCCGGCGACATCGACCACGGTGACGCCCACCACATCGACGGTCCCCGCCAGCACAACCTCCACCGCTCCGAACGCCACGTCGACGACGACGTCGACCACCGGCGTCACCACGACCACGACGAGTTGATCGTCGTCGTCGCCCCCCCGGGGGGGCGACGGTCAAGTGAGTGCGTAGGGGTGGTCGCGGTGCGGCTTGGCCATCCGCATGTGCAGCGAGATAGCCCCGCTGGCCAACGCCGCGTAGAAGCACCACAACGAGGCGAACCCGTCGGCCGTCAGACGGGCCAGCACGACGACGGCCACCACGTTGGCCAGTCCGAAGATGACAATGTCCCGGTAGCCCGAGCACAACAGCGATCCGCACGTGGCGACGATGTACAACCCCACGATCAGGATGCCGTGTTGCAGCCCGATGCTGTAGGCCAAGTGGAAGTGCCCGAGTCTCACCGTCACCGGGCCCTGCAACAGCTGAACGAGAAGGAAGGCGGCGACACCCACGCCGAGCAAGAAGGAAGCCCCGATCAACCGTCGTCGCCGCCCCTTCGGCTCCAACCTCAAGATGGCCAGGGGCACCAAGACGGGCACGACGACGAACGCGATCACCAGATAGATCCACATGGCGATCCGGCCGGCCAGGTGCGGAACATGGCCCTGCAGCCCCCACCACACCAATGATTCGTCGATCTGATGGGCGCCGAGCACGACCGGGGTGGCCGCCAGCAGCAGATAATTGTTGCGCCCCCGCAGATGACGACAGGCGTCGACGCCGATTCCGGTGACGACGAGGCCTACGGCCAGGTCGCCTTCCGGGGAGAAGCACACGCTTGCACCGTAGCCCGGGTCGCCCTGCGCGGTTGCCCGAACCACACCGCGGTAACGTTTCATCGTGCCGGACCGTGGGGAGCATCCGCCGAATCGACTGCGTACGCACGGACCTCTTGATCTCGACATCACGCGCGGCTGACGACCCGCCGCCGAATGGCCCCGACCGCGCGCCACGAAAACGGACGTCTGCCGGCCCGCGTCGTGGCGCGCCGCTGGACCACTCTGCTGTTGGCCGTCGCTCTCCTCGTCGTGCTCGTCGTGAGCCTGACGGGGACCAAGCACCCAGCGGCCACCCGCGCCGCCTCGCGCCGCCCGACGCCCACCCGACCGCGACCCCTGGCCCCACCGGACCATCCCCACAGTGCGTGTGCTCCCGTGCAGGATCCCCTCCCGGGCATGCCGCCGGTCACCAATTCCTGTGACATCTACGCGGCCGACGCGGCCGGCGATCTGGCTCCGGCGGCGGCGGCGGCCCGACCGCTCGTCTACGTTCCCAACAGCCTCAACGACACGGTGGACGAGATCGACCCCACGACCTACAAGGTCGTCCGGGAGTTCGCCACCGGTGCTCTTCCCCAACACGTGGTGCCGTCCTGGGACCTGAAGACCCTCTGGGTCACGAACGACCAAGGCAACAGCCTCACCCCGATCGACCCCGTCACCGGCGATCCGGGCACCCCCGTCCACGTCGAGGATCCGTACAACATGTACTTCACCCCCGACGGCCGTTACGCCATCGTGGTGGCCGAGGCACTGGAGCGTCTCGACTTCCGGGACCCCCACACGATGGCTCTCGTCCACTCCCTCCCCGTGCCCTGTCACGGTGTGGACCACTTGGACTTCTCCGCCAACGGCCAGTACCTGATCGCCTCCTGTGAGTTCTCCGGCAAGTTGCTCAAGGTCGACGTGGCCACCCAGTCAGTCGTGGGAACCCTCGACCTGGAGCCGGGTTCCGAACCGCAGGACGTAAAGCTCTCGCCCGACGGCACCGTGTTCTACGTGGCGGACCTCACCGCCAAGGGCGTGTGGGAGGTGGACGGCGACTCCTTCAAGGTGCTCGGCTTCCTCCCCACGGGCAAAGGGGCGCACGGTCTCTACGTCAGCCGCGACTCCCAGGATCTCTACGTCTCGAACCGTGACGTCGGAACGGTCTCGGTCGTCTCCTTCGCCACCCGGCAGGTGGTGGCCACCTGGGTGCTCCCCCCCGAGAGCGGCACCCACATCGGCTCCGGCAGCAACGTGGCCAGCCCCGACATGGGAGGCGTCTCGGCCGACGGCACGGTGCTGTGGCTGTCGGGCCGCTACGACTCCGACGTCTACGCCATCGACACGACCACCGGACAGGAGATCGCCCGTGTCCCGGTGGGCCTCGGCCCCCACGGGGTCTGCGTCTGGCCCCAGCCGGGCCGGTACTCATTGGGCCACACAGGGATCCTGCGATGACCGGCGCACCGGTGCATAGGGTGTGGGGTCGATGACACGTGCGCGCTCGACGGCGGCGTGGTCCCGCCGCTCCGTCCTCGCCACGGCGGCGGGGGCCGTCCTCGGCGCCTGCGGTGTGGGCTCCGCCAAGCAGGCGGCGCGGGCCGGGCGCCTCCCGACCACCACGACAGCGCCCCCGACCACGACCACGACGGCCGTTCCCGCGGGGCCGGCGACCTACGTGGCCAACGGACCGCGGTCGGGAACAGGCGTCGCCCTCACCTTCCACGGCTCCGGCGACATCTCGCTCACCGAGCAGCTGCTGGCCGAAGCGAAGCAGCAGTCGGCACCCATCACCGTGTTCGGCGTGGGCACATGGTTGCAGGCCAATCCCGACATCGGCCATCAGATCCTGGCCGGCGGCCACACCCTCGGGAACCACACCTTCGACCATCCCGATCTCGGCAGCCTCGACGCCGACGCCGTGGCGGCCGAGATCAGTCGTTGCGCCACCATCCTCGATCAGCTCGAGGGCAACAACGGCCGCTGGTTCCGCCCCTCGGGCATCGTCGTGCCGACGTCGCTCATCCTGGAGCAGGCCGGTCTGGCCGGCTACCGCGTCTCGGTCGGCTACGACGTCGACCCCCTCGACTACGAAGACCCCGGCGCCCCGGCCATCGTCGACCGGGTCACGCAGGCCCTACGACCTGGTTCGATCGTGAGCCTGCACACCGGCCACGCCGGCACCGTTCAAGCCTTTCCCGGTCTGGTCGAGCTCATCCGCGGCCGCAACCTGACGCCCGTTCTGATCGGCGATCTCATCACGGCGTAGCCCCACGGGGAGTGCCTCGGCATGGTCGAGGCCGATGTGGGGGAGAGCCCGGTCGAGCGACCGCGGGAACCACCAGTTGGCCTTGCCGATGAGGAGCATCACGGAGGGCACGACGGCCATCCGGATGACGACGGCATCCATCAGGATCCCGCCCGCCAGGCCCAGACCGAACTCCTTGATGACCCGCTCACCGCCCAGGATGAACGAGCCGAACACGAGGATCATGATCAGCGCCGCGGCCGTGATCGTCTTACCCGTGGCCGCCAAACCGTTTCGCACGGCGACGCGGTTGTCACCCGATTTCAGCCATTCCTCATGGATGCGGGTGACCAGGAACACCTGGTAGTCCATGGACAGACCGAAGAGGATGGCGAAGAGCATCACGGGGAGAAACGCCTCGATGGGGCCGGCCCGGTTCACCCCGAAGACCGTCCCCAGCCATCCCCATTGGAAGACGGCCACCGCCACCCCGAAGGCGGCGCCGATGGAGAGCACGTTCATGGCGGCCGAGACGAGCGGAATGACGATGCTGCGGAAGACGACGGAGAGCAGCAGGAACGACAGCAGCACGACCAGGCCGATGAACAGGGGCAACTTGGCCGAGAGCACGTGGGCGAAGTCGATGAAGATGGCCGTCGTCCCCCCCACGAGCACCGTCAGCTGCGTTCCGGACACCGCCGCGGGAATGGTCTGCTGCCGCAGGTGGTACACGAGGGCGGTGGTGGCGGCGTCCTGCGGGGCGCTCTTCGGGTAGACGTTGATCAGGGCCACGTCGGTGCCGTTATGAGCGGGGATCAACAGCGGTGGCGCCACCCGCTGCACGTTCGGTTGGGCGGCCACGTCGCGCGCCACCGTGGCCAAGGTGGCGGCCTCCGACGGGTTGTGGACGACGCTCACCAGCTCGAGGGGACCGTTGAACCCGGGGCCGAATCCGCGCGCCAGCATGTCGTAGCCCTGACGGGTGGTCGACCCCGCCGGGTCGTTGCCCTGGTCGGCCGATCCGAGCCGGAGCGAGAAGAACGGCAGGGCGACGACGACGATGACGATCAGAGCCATCACGGCGGGGACGACGGGCCGCTGCTGGACGATGCCCGCCCACCGGGGCCAGAAACCGGTGGTGCCGGTGCCGACGATCCGGGGACCGTTCTTGGCCAGGCTCGTCTTCTGGCGTCGCGACAGCACCCGCGGCCCGATGAATCCGAGCAGGGCGGGGAGGAGCGTCAGCGCCGCGGTCATGGTGAGAGCCACGCCCAGGGCGGCGGCCACGGCCAGGCCGTAGAGGAACGACACGCCCAGCGCGAACATCCCGAGCAGGGCGATGCAGACGATGATGCCGGCGAACAATACGGCCCGACCCGAGGTGTTCACCGCGTTCACGATCGACGATTCGGGATCGTTGCCGGCGATGAGGCCCTGCCGGTGCCGGGTCACGATGAACAGCGCGTAGTCGATACCCACGCCCAGGCCGATCAGCAGCACCAGCGTGGTGGAGAACTCCGGCATCTTCATGACGTTGCTGAGCAGTCCGATCAAACCCACGGCCGTCCCCAGCGCCGCCAGGGCCGAGACGATGGGCAGGGCCATGGCGAAGAGCGACCCGAACACGAGCCACAGCACGATGGCGGCCAAGAGCACCCCGATGCCCGTGCCCCCGAACGAGGGACGGACCGCCTGTTCGGCCAGCTGTCCCGTCACCCCCACCGTCACACCGCCGCCATCGGCCGATTTGGCTGTGTTTACCAGGTCGGTGGCGACGGCCATCTTCAGGTTCTGGGCCTGCTTGTCGAACGTCACCGAAGCGAAGGCGACGTGGCCGTCCTTACTCACCCGCGTGGCGCCGGCGGGCCCGTAGGGCGAGACGATGGTCGTCACGTGCGGCACCTTGGACACCTTGGCCAGCATGACCGTGATCCGGGCCTCGACGGCGGGGTCGGTCACCTTCGTCGCGCCCGATGTGGCGAACACGATCTGGTCGGTGTCGCCCGACACCTTGGGCGAGGCGGCCTGCAGCAGCAAGATGGCGTCGGACGACTCGGTCTTCGGCAGCGAGAAGCTGTTCGAGTAGTTGCTCCCCACCGACTTCGAGATGCCGGTGACGGCCACCAGGGCCACGATCCAGAAGACGACGACCAACCGACGGTGCCGGACACACCAGGTGGCGAGAGCGCGCATGACGGGGGGACTCCTCTGTACGACGTTGCTTGGGGGGGGGACAGCCGGTTAGGGCTTGGTTGTCTTGTTCGACGTTGTCTTGTTCGACGGCGTGGACATGCTCTTCTCAGCGGTGGCTAGGGGGAGGATCACGTCGTCGATGACCTGCTGGGCAAATTCCGCCTCCGGGATCTCACCGAAGGTCAGCAGATGCTGGATGGCCAGCGCCGGCAGGACCGAGACCAGAAGGTCGAGGTTCCTGTCAGACGGTACCTCGCCCCGGCCTACGGCCCGAGCGAACACTTCCTTCATCTCGGCGTTGCCCGGCTCGACCAGCTGTTCGCGAAAGACCCGCCGCAGCTCGGCGTCGCGCGCCAGCGCCGTGATCATGCCCACGATCAGCTGGGTGCCGAACCCGGCGCCGTCGGCGGACCCGTGGACCATGGCCTCGAGATCCCCCCGCAGCGTCCCCGTGTCGGGGACGGGCGGGGACCCCTTCAGGCACTTGAGGGCGTCCACCACCAGCTCGGCTTTTCCCGACCAGCGCCGGTAGATCGTCGTCTTGCTGGCCCGGGCCCGGGCCGCCACGGCGTCGATGGTCAGCCGGTCGTACCCGATCTCGGCCAGCAGCTCGAGGGCGGCCGCCCGCAGGGCGACGTCCCGGCTGGCGTCGAGGGGTCGACCACCGTGGCGCTCGGATTCCCTGGTCGTCGTGGCGGGGGCCATCTCCATCCGTCTTCGGCACTCGGGGGGCAATTCTTAAACGATACGGTATCGTACCCTATCTGTCAATGCGGCCGACGCTCGGGGCGGCCGCTCGACGGCATTGCCTGGGGTCCGACCTAATGTCCTCGCCATGGCAGCCGTCACCGAGTCCGGTCCGAGGGAACTGCGCTTCGCCGTCATCGGCGCCGGGATGGCCGGGATCCTGTCCGCCATCACGCTGAAGGACGCCGGATTCACCGCCGTCACCGTCTACGAGAAGGCCGACCGGCTCGGGGGAACGTGGCGGGAGAACACCTACCCGGGTCTGTCCTGCGACGTCCCCTCCCATCTCTACTGCTACTCCTTCGCCCCCAATCCCGAGTGGAGCCACCTCTACTCCCCGGGCCCCGAAATCCAGGCCTATTTCGAGCGTGTGGCCGAGGACCACGGCGTCACCGCCTCCTGCCGCTTCGGCGACGAGGTGGTGCGCTGCGAGTTCGCCGACGGACGGTGGCACCTCACCACGGCCCACGGCGTGCACGACGAGGTCGACGTGGTGATCGCCGCCACCGGCGTGCTGCACCACCCCCGCTATCCGGACATCAACGGACTCGACTCCTTCGGCGGCGCCATGTTCCACAGCGCCCGCTGGGACCACAGCGTGGCGATCGAGGGCGCCCGGGTGGGGATCATCGGGACCGGGTCGACGGCCATGCAGATCGTCTCCGGCATCGTCGACCGGGCGCAGGCCCTCACTCTCTTCCAGCGCACCGCCCAGTGGGTGATGCCCACCGTCAATCCCGCCTACACGGCCGAGGAGCGGGCTGCTTTCGCCCGCGACGGTCGGCTCATGGAGGACCTCCGCAACCAGGTGGCCCAGCTCTTCGACGCGGTGTCCGACGGCATCATCGACGCAGGTTCACCCCAGATGCAGATGATCGAGGAGCTTTGCCTGGCCAACCTGGAGAACAGCGTCACCGATCCCGACCTGCGCGAGCGCCTGCGGCCCGACTACCGCGCCGCCTGCAAGAGACTCATCCTCTCGCCCGATTTCTACGCCTCGATCCAGAAGCCGAATGCCGCCCTGGTGACGTCGCCCATCGAGGGTGTCGAACCCGGCGGCGTCCGCACCGCCGACGGGGAGCTGCACGAACTCGATGTCCTCGTGCTCGCCACCGGCTTCAAGGTCGACGCCTTCGTGCGGCCGATCTCGGTGGTGGGCCGCGCCGGCAGGGAGTTGGACCAGGCCTGGGTCGATCGGCCCGAGGCCTACCTGTCGATCTCGGTGCCGGACTTCCCGAACTTCTTCATGCTCAACGGGCCCAACGGACCGGTAGGGAACTTCTCGCTCATCGAGGTGGCCGAGCTGCAGCTGGGCTACATCATGCAGCTGGTCGAGCGGCTCCGGGCGGGGGAGAGCCGGCAGATCAGCGCCACCATGGAGGCCATGACGCGTCTCGAAGCGGCCCGGGTGGAAGCGGCCAAGAACACGATCTGGTCCACCGGATGCCGCAGCTGGTACCTGGACGACCGCGGTATCCCCGCCGTCTGGCCGTGGCCCTTCTCCCAATTCCGGGCCGAGATGGCGGAGCCCAAATGGGAGGCCTACGAGCTGCGATGACGGCGGTCACGTCTCGAGGATGGATTCGACCAAAGGTCTGACGGCTCGAGCGGGGTGCGAACCGGGACGTAGCGCCGCCACGACCAGGATGCCGTCGATGAGGACGAGGATCTGGTCGGCCGCCTGTTCGGGGTCCCGGTGGCCGAGCCTTGTGAGTTCGGACGCGAACAGGTCGCGCAGCCGACGTGTGTACTCGCGTGTCACCTCGTGCGCCGGATGACCGGGTTCGGGCAACGAGAGATCGGCCGACACGTACCGGCACCCCCGGAAGCCCGACACCGACGTGAGGATGTCGAGCCCGTCGAACACGGCCAGGATCCGGGCGCGGGGAGAGTCGCCGGCGGCGTCCATGGCGGCGACATAGCGGGCCTCGTCGCGGGCTGCCGACGCCCGCAATGACTCGGCGATGAGGGCGTCTTTTCCCCCGAAGTGCTGGTAGAGCGAGCGGCGGGCCACGGAGGCGTCTTCGAGGATGGCGTCGACCCCCACCCCCACCCCCTGGGCGGCGGTCAATCGCTGGGCCGACGTGATCAGCCGCTCCCGGGGTCCGGGATCTCTTGTCGTGCCCACGGGGGAGATCGTACCGCCCATACCTTGACAATAGATCGACCGTCCGGTCTACTACAAGGGAATAGAACGATCAGTCGATCTAAAGCGGAGGCAACGATGGTCTCTCTGGACAGCGGAGCACGGCTGGCGGGGTGTGCCGTGCCCGAGCGGGTGCGACACCGGGTGTCGAGCACCGACATCATCGGCGGGTCGTTGGCCGTCGGAAGTGCCGTGGCGGCGTGCGCCTGGCTCATCGAGGGTCTGGTCCTCGGGTGGCCCCTGTGGACCTGGCTCGTGTTCGTCCTGGCGCCGGTCAATGCCCGCGCCTTCTGGCACTACGAGGCGTACCTGGTCGAGACCGGCCGGCAGCCACTGCTCGACCCGTCGTACTTCGAACCACCCCTGCACTGACCACCGTCGGCCCCGGCCGACCCTGACAACCGTCGGCCCCGGCCGACCCTGACAACCGTCGGCCCCGGCCGACCCTGACAACCGTCGGCCCCGGCCGGACCGGACAAAGGACGCCTCATGCCGAATGCACTGGACGACTTCGTCGAGCGCTACGTGGACCTCTGGAACGAGCCGGACCGGGGGGTTCGCCGACAGCGGGTCGAGGACCTCTGGGCACCGGGCGGCTCCAATGCCACCCCGTCGCTCGAGGCGGTCGGGTTCGATCAGATCGAAGCCCGGGTGGCCTCGTCGTACGCGAACTACGTGGGGACCGGCGTCCACCGCTTCCGGCTCGCCCGACCGGCGGCCGCCCACCACGGGGCCGTCGTCGTCCCGTGGGAGATGGTCGTGGTGGACGGGGGCACCGTCGCCTCTGTCGGGTTCGAGTTCCTCATGCTCGACGGCACGCCGAAGATCGTCTCCGACCATCAATTTCTCCTGGCCTGACATCCTCGGCGACCGCTTTCTGTTGGCACAATGGAGCCGGACGGGAGCGGACGATGAGCGAACAGTGCCACGCCTATATCTACGTGCCGTTCACCGAGGCCCGCAGTGGACGGCGCCGCTGTCGCAACATCACCACCCACCGCTCGGGCCTGTGCTGGCTCCACCGCCACCCGGCCGTCCCCGATGACGACCGCACGCGCCCCTAGGTCGCGTCCGACCGGACGTGCTCGCGCTCGTAGGCGTCGCGTCCGGCCGACCGGTTAGTCCTCGTCGGCCTGGCGCTCCCGGCCGGTATCGAAGAAGTGATCGAGGTAGTCGTCGGGATCGAGGCCACTCTCACGTAGCAGGGAGAACACCTCGGCTCCGGCATCCGGGGGAGACGGGAGCCAGTACGCCTGAGCCAACCCGAGATACTCGACGTCGACGCGCTCGGCGTACCCGGTGGCGTCTTCCTCCGCCAGCGCGATCGCCTCGTCGAGGTTCTCCGCCCGCCACAGCGTGATCCTCTCCTCGTACAGATGGCCGTCCTCGGAATCGGACCGAAAGACGCACCTGACCGAGTACCACGGCGACGGGTCTGATTCCATAACTCGAAGGTTAGTGCTCGCCTCCGGATCATCCGCCCGTCACCGAAGGAGAACAGACGGGCGGCGTGGGCACTCGCTCCGGTACCGGCTGACCGGGATCAGGAAACTGGGAGACGAGTTGAGCGAGGGTAAGAGATGTCGGGATGTGGGACGGCAACATGGACACCCGAGTGACCGTCTCGCTGGCCGCGTCGTAGCGGAAAAGGCCCCGTGTCCCACCCACCACGCATGAAGTGGGTGCGGCCGTTGACGAGTCGATGGTCCAGAACACCAGATAAGTCACGCCGGAGACAACGGGGACGTCGCCGGGGTGTCCCTGGGGAATCTCGGGAGTGGCACAACACTGCGGAACGATCCCATCGAGCGCGTCGAGGACGCGATCCACGGTGAACGCCCTGACCGTGCCTCCCGCCGACGGATCGTGAAAGAGCCGTCCCGCCGTGCCGATGAACACCAGGATGGAGTCGCCGGCCAGGGAGGGAATCGTGTCGTAGTTCGGGTGGTAGGTGTTCGGATCGATGACGATGGTGCTCCGTGTCGGATCCACGGCGATGGGTGGCGCCGCCGGAGGCGCCGATGTGCTCGGCGTCGGGACGGTGATCGCCGACGGTGTTCGTTCCGGCCGACTCATGACGAGTGATGGAGCGTGTCGCGTCGACGAGGCGGACCAGATGGCGGTCCCGAAGGTGAGGACGACCAACAAACTGACCATGGCCCAGGAGCTCCATCGACGCATGACGAAAGCGATCGTGTCAGTCGAGAAGCTCGGGGTCGGCGCGCAGTTCGGCTCGCACGGCCGCCTCCCAGAAGCCGAGGAATCCTTCGCCGTCACTGTGGGCCATGAAGTCGAGGAACGCAGCCGGCAGCGGTGACGGGGCCGTGCTCCCGGCGGCGCGGACATGCCACGCCCGCTGGCACCGCTGTTCCAGGGCCACCGCCCGCTGGTGTACGGCCCGTGCCGATCCACCCAGCACGAACACGCCGTGGCCGGCGAGAAGGGCGAGAGACGCCTGTCCCATCTGTTCGACGGCCCGCCGGGCGCTGGCCGGATCGTTCACCGGTCCCTCGTATTCGTTCACGAGCGCCAGCACGCCACCGCCGAGGGCCGAGCTCTGGTCCATGACCGGTGGTATCTCGCCCATGTCGGCCCAGACCGTCCCGTAGAGGGGATGGTTGTGCACGGCCCAGGCCACGTCGGCGCGGAGCTTGTGCATCTCGAGGTGCAGCGGGATGCCCAGCGGTACCGGCCAGTCGCCTTCCACCACCCGGCCGTCGAGGTCGATGCGCAGCACCTGGGAGGGGCGCAGTTCGGCCCAGGTGATGAGCCATGGGTTGCACAGCAGGGTGCCGTCGCCCATGTTCACGGTGATGTGACCGGCCAGGTGGTCGTTGTACCCCTCGCGCCACAAGGTGCGGGCCAGCACCACCAGCTGCTCGCGCGGCGTGAGGTCGGGGATGAGCTTGTCGGCGGCCGGTGTGAAGTCCATGGGGATCTCCTAGCCCTCGGGCAGGACGCGGTCGGGGAGCGGATGGCGGTACAGGGCGGCGGCGTTCCCGCTGCACATGGCCCGCAGCTCGGCCGCCGGGATATGGCCCCAGTACTTCTCGATGACGGCCTGCGTGTCGGGCCAGGTGCTGTCGCCGTGGGGGTAGTCGACCTCGACCATGACGTGATCGATGCCGATCCGGTGGCGCGTGTCGATGGTGGAGGGGTCGTCGAGGGTGCAGAACCAGAAGTTCCTCTTCAGCACCTCGGCGGGGGGGAGATCACCCCAGACGCGTCCATAACCGGAGCGTTCGACCATGTTGTCGAGCCGGTCGAGCAGCATCGCCACCCAGCCGATCCCGCCCTCGCTCATGGCGATCTTGAGGCCGGGGTGACGCATCGGGTGCTCCGACCACAGCCACTCGGCACAGGCCTGCAGGGACTGCTGCCCGAAGAGGGTGGCCCCCAGTTGCAGGATCGGCGCCCCCGGCGGGCACTGCGGCATCCCCGAACTGCCCACGTGCAACGACACCACCATCTCGGTGTCGACGACGGCTTCGATGATGGGGTCCCAGTGGGCGCGGTCCCACAGCGAGGGTAGGCCGATCTCGTGCGGTCGCTCGGGGAAGGTCATCGAGGTGAACCCCCGCTCGGCGTTGCGGCGGATCTCGGCCACAGCCCACTCGGGGTCGGCGAGATAGGTGATCCCGAGGGGGACGATCCGCGTCGGGTGCACCTGGTACCAGTCCTCGTAGAGCCAGTCGTTCCAGGCCCTGATACAGGCCAGTCCGAGCTCGCGGTCACGGGCGTTGAAGAACACCCGTCCGCAGAAGCCGGTGATCTGGGAGGGGAAGTTGACCGACGCCCACACACCGTTGATGTCCATGTCGCGCACGCGGGCCTCGATGTCGTAGCAGCCGGGCCGCATCTGGTCGAAGCGGAACGGCTCCAGGCTGTATGTCTCCGGTCGCCGTCCGGCCACCGCGTTCATGCCCACCTGGGTGTAGCGCTCGCCCTCGAACTCCCACACCTGATGGCCTTCGGGGGTCTCGACGATCCTCGGTGCCCGGTCGGCCAGCGGGGCGGGGAGCCGCCCCACGAAGGTGTCGGGAGGCTCGACGACGTGGTCGTCGACCGAGATGACGGTGGCGAAGACCGGGCGCGGGTCGGGGTCGGGGAGAAAGAGGGCGTCGTCGGTCACTGTCGGAGTCCGAGCGTCTCGACGGCCTGCCGGCGGAGCATGAACTTCTGGATCTTCCCCGTCACCGTCATGGGGAAGGCGTCGACGGTGAACACATGGCGGGGCACCTTGAACCGGGCCAGCCGCTCCCGGCAGAACGAGCGGATCTCGTCGGCCGACACCTCGGACCCGGCAACGGCGATGACGAAGGCGGCGAGCTCCTCGCCCAGCCGCTCGTCGGGGATACCGACGACTTGGGCCGATTCCACGGCCGGATGGGTGAAGAGCAGTTCCTCGATCTCCCGGGGGTAGATGTTCTCCCCGCCCCGTATCACCATGTCGGTCAACCGGCCCACCACGCTCACGTTGCCGTCGTCGTCCATGGTCCCGAGGTCGCCCGTGTGCATCCACCCGTGGACGATGGCGTCGGCGGTGGCCTCGTCGTCGCCCCAGTAGCCGGGCATGACCAGATAGCCCCGGGCGCAGATCTCGCCGCGCTCGCCCCGCCCCACCACGGCGTCGGTGGCGGGATCGGTGATCTTGATCTCGGTGTGGGGGAGGGCCGACCCCACCGTGGTGGTGCGGATCTCGAGGGAGTCGGAGGGTCGGGTGAGCGTCGACACCGGGGCCGTCTCGGTCATGCCGTAGGCGATGGTCAGATCGGCCACGTGCATCTCGTCGACCACCCGCCTCATGACCTCGATGGGACACGGGGCCCCCGCCATGATCCCCGTCCGCAGCGTCGTCAGGTCGAATTCGGCGAAGCGGGGATGGCCGAGCATGGCGATGAACATGGTGGGCACGCCGTAGATGCTCGTACACCGCTCCCCGGCCAGAGCCTCGAGGGTGGCCAGCGGATCGAAGGCCTCGGCCGGATAGACCATGGTGGCACCGGTGGCGAGACAGCCCAGATTGCCGATCCCCATCCCGAAGCAGTGGTAGAGCGGAACGGGGATGCAGACGGCGTCGGCCTCGGTGTAGCCGAGCTGATGGCCGAGGATGGCGGCGTTGTTGACCACGTTGTGGTGGGTGAGCGTGGCACCCTTCGGGCTCCCCGTCGTGCCGCTCGTGAATTGGATGTTGACCGGATCGTCGGGGTCGCACCGGCGCTCGCGGGCGGCGACCTCGGCCGGGTCGATGCCGTCACCGGCGTCGAGCATGTCGGACCACGTGAGGTCGGCGGGCTCACCGCCGGGGACGGGTCCGTCCGTGGCGACGGCGATCAGCCGCTCGAGAGACGGGCAGGTGCTGCGGACGTCCTTCACCATGGCGAAGTAGTCGACGTCGCGGAAGCCGGGCACGGCGACGAGGACACGCACCCCCACCTTGGTGAGGGCGTAACCCAGTTCGCCCGAGAGATAGGCGGGATTGATGTTGACGAGGATGGCGCCCACCATGGCGCTTCCGAGTTGGAGTTCCGTCCATTCGCTGCAGGCCGGGGCCCAGACCCCCACCCGGTCACCGGGCTCGACGCCGACGGCCACGAGGCCCCGGGCCACCCGGTGGGCGCGTGCGGCCAAGTCCGACCAAGTCAGTCGCAGGCCCTGGTGACGGCTGACGAGGGCGAGCCCGTCACCGCTCGAAGCGGCGCGCCGCTCGAGCATCCGCCCGATGGTGTCTCCCGAAAGCGGCGCCTCGGCGATGCCTGAGACGTAGGAAAGCTGCATGGCCGTCCCCCTCACGGCCCAGGATAGGTCCGGCGAGGCGCGTCCCGTGGTGCCGCGCTCCCCCCGGAAAAGTCACGCGCCGCGGTGTACCGTCGGCCGGCGTGACCGCTCCCTGGTTGGACGATGCCTGTGGCCTGGTCGACGCCTTCCGTCGGAAGGAGATCTCTCCGCCGGAGGCGCTGGCGGCCTCGATCGAGGCCATCGAGGGGTCGTCTTTGAACGCCTTCAGCGATACCGACTTCGATCGGGCCATGGAGGTGGCGAAGGGAGCCGACGTGACGCTCCCCTTCGGCGGGGTGCCCTTCGGGGTGAAGGAACTGGAGCGCGTGGGCGGCTGGCCGTACACCGAGGCCTCGACCCTCTTCCGGGACCGGATGTCGGACGACGACCAGACCTCCATCGCCCGGCTGCGCGCCACGGGGGCGGTGTTGGCCGGCCAGACCGCGGCCAGCGAATTCGGCGGGATCAACTGCACGTCGACCGAATTGCACGGCACCACCCGCAACCCCTGGGATGCCGAGCGGACGCCGGGAGGCTCGTCGGGGGGAACGGCGGCGGCGGTGGCCGGTGGTCTGCTCCCCATCGCCACCGGCAGCGACGGCGGCGGATCGATCCGCATCCCGGCCGGCTTCGCCGGCCTGTTCGGATTGAAGGCGACTTACGGCCGCATACCGAAGGGTCCCCATGCCGGCGTGGAGCCGCTCACCAGCGTGCTCGGCTGCCTGACCAGGTCGGTGCGTGACACGGCTCGCTTCTTCGACGCCTGCAACGGGTTCGACCAGCGCGATCCGTTGAGCCTGCCCGCCGTCGACGGCTGGGAGGCGGGCCTCGGGAGCCACGACCTGGCCGGGAAGACGGTGGTGATCGCCCCCGACCTGGGCACGGCGCGGGTGCGCGACGAGGTGGCCGAGGTCGTCCGGTCGACGGCGGAGAGACTGGCCGAGGCGGCCGGGTTGAAGGTCGTGGACCATCCGCTGACGCTGCCACCGCTGCGCGGCCAGTGGGCTATGGCTGCAATGCCGGGATTCGTCGTCGACCTGGGCGCGCTCTATCCCGATCGGATCGCGGACCTCTCTCCCGAGATGCGTATGGGTCTCGAGTCGGCCCGGGACCGGTTCAACCTGGACCGCGCCGCCTCCATCGAGGCGTGGCGCCGGCAGCTGAACGAGGCCATGGCCGACATCTTCGAGGCGGCCGACTTCGTCATGGCGTCGACCAACCCCGACGTGGCCTTCGCCGCCGAGGGCCCGCCGCCCGCGACCATCGCCGGGGCCGATCTGATCCACGAGATCGGCTTCGCCCGGGCCATCATGAACAACGCGGCGCTGACCGCTCCGTCCAACATGAACGGCAGCCCGGCCGTGAGCATCCCCGCCGGCCTGGTCGACGGCTTGCCGGTGGGGCTGCAGATCCTGGCCGCCCACCACCGTGAACCGCTCCTTCTCGACCTCGCCCTGGTGGCGGAACGGGAGTTGCCGTGGCCCAAGGTCGCGCCCGGCTCGCCGCGGTAGCGGTGACCGGAAGCTGGCGGGGCCGGCGACACCTGGTCGTCGCCATGGTCACGGCCGTCACGATGACCGTCGTCGCCTCGGCCGCCTCCGGGGCCGGCGCATCGGGTGCGTCGACCACGTCGACATCCACGACGGCGACACCGACGTCAGCGTCGACGACAGCATCGAAGACGGTATGGCTGTGTCTGCCCGGGCACATACCGGATCCCTGTACGCCGCCGTTGACGACGACGCGGGAATCGGCCACCAACGACGCGCTCGGCGTCGAGCACATCACGCCCGTGAAGGATCCGAAGATCGACTGTTTCTATGTGTACCCGACGGTCAGCGATCAGAAGACGGCGCAGGCCAACCTCGACATCGATCCCGAAGAGCGTTCGATCGCGCTGTACCAGGCGGCCTACTACTCGCGTTACTGCCGGGTCTTCGCCCCCATGTACCGGCAAGCCACTCTGGCCGGCATCGGGGCCGTGCCCGCCTCGCCGACCACGTCTTCGTCAGGCCCGCCCCCGGCCCCGGCCAACCCGGCCGCCGCCTACGCCGATGTGCTCGGCGCCTGGCGGACCTACCTGAAGACGTACAACCACGGTCGGGGGGTGGTCTTCATCGGCCACTCCCAGGGGTCTTTCGAGCTCGAGCAACTCCTCAGCCGGCAGGTCGACAATCACCCGTCGGTGCGCAAGCTGCTCGTGTCGGCCATCATCCTGGGCGGGAACGTCACCGTGAAGAAGGGCAGCGACGTCGGCGGGACGTTCGAGCACATCCCGGCCTGCCGTTCGGCGCGGCAGCTCGGCTGCGTGGTGGCGTTCTCGACCTTCGACGCCCCCGTACCGACCGACAGCCTGTTCGGGCGGACACCGCGGTCGGGTCTGCAGGTGCTGTGCACCGATCCGGCCGCCCTGGCCGGGGGCGCGGCGCCACTCGATGCCGTCATCCCGAGCGCCCCGTTCGCCCCGGGCACGATCATCGGGCAGGCCACCGGCCTCCTCGGGTTGACGGTGCCCCACGTGGCGACTCCATGGGTCGAGTACCCGGACTCCTACCGCGGGAGGTGCTCGTCGGCCGGAGGGGCCGACGTGCTTCAGATCCAGGCCGAGAACGGGGCACCGACGATCCATGCCGTCCCCACGCCCGGCTGGGGCCTCCACCTGGTCGACGCCCAGATCGGGCTCGGGAACCTGGTGGGAATGGTGGGGATCCAAGCTGCGGGATACTTCAGGAAGACCGGACGATGATGGTCGAGCCGGTCGTGCTCCACGACCGTCAAGGGGGCCCCTGTGTCTGAGCGCTATGTGATCATCTCGGCCGACGGCCACTGCGGCTTGCCGCTGACCGACTACCGGCCCTATCTCGACTCCCGTTTCCACCCGGCCTTCGACGACTGGGTGGCGCAGAAGGAAGCGGAGCGGGCCGAGAAACTGGCGACGAACTTCGAGTACATCATGGGCTGGGAGACATCCAACGAGGAAGGGCTCCGCGGCGCCTACGACTCCGATGTCCGTGACCGCGAGCTCGACCAGGACGGGGTCTCGGCCGACGTGCTCTTCGCCGACGCCGACGCCATCACGGGGATGGGGTCGCCACCGTTCAACGCCGGTCTGGCGGCGGGCGAGATCACCGACCCCGACCTGGCCTTCGCCGGGGCCCGGGCCCACAACCGGTTCCTGGCCGAATTGTGCTCGTCCAGTCCCGAGCGCCGCGCCGGCATCGCCCTGATCCCGCTGTGCCACGACCCGGCCCGCGCCGTGCAGGAGGCGCAGTGGGCGGCCGGGCAGCCCGGCATCCGGGGCGTGATGATCCCCACCATGTGGCGTGACCGGCCGCCCTATTCGAGCGAGGTCTACGAACCGTTCTGGGCCGCGTGCGCCGAGGCCCATCTGCCCGTGCACACCCACTCGGGCGAGGCACCGCAGGAGGAGTACAACGGCCACCTCGGCATCTACCTGGCCGAGGTCGTCTGGTGGGCGGCGCGCCCCTCGTGGCACCTGCTGTTCTCGGGAGCCTTCGAACGGCATCCCGAGTTGATGTTCGTGGTCACCGAGGCGGCCGGCTACTGGATCGCCGACTGCAAGTGGAAGTGGGACCAGTACATGGGCGGCGGCCACACCACCAAGAAGATGGCGGCGCTGCTCGAGGGGAAGATCTCGAAGCTGCCGTCGGAGTACTTCGGCACCAATCTCTTCGTCGGGGCCTCGACGATGTCGAAGGAGGAGATCCGGCGGCGTCATGTCCTCGGTCTCGACGCCGTGATGTGGGGGACGGACTACCCGCACCCCGAGGGCTCGTGGCCCAACACGGCGGTGAAGCTCAAGACCGACTTCTGCGAGGTCCCCGTCTCGGAGACAAAGCAGCTTCTCGGAGCGACGGCGGCCAAGGTCTACGGCTTCGACCTCGAGGCGCTGCAACCCATCGCCGACCGGATCGGCTTCACGCCGCAGGACCTGGGCCAGGATCCGGGACTGCAACCAGAGCCCGACGCGGCGGCCAAGGCCAAGTGGTGGCTGGCCGAGTACGGGATCACGCCGACGCGCTGATCGCCCTCATGTAGCGCTTCCGACCGGCGATCAACAACAGCGCGCACAGGACATAGGGCGAGGCGAGGACCAGTCCCGCCACGATCGACCGAGTATCGACGAGGATCGACGCCGTGAACAGGCCGAAGACTCCGATGACGAGCATGAAGAGCCACCGGCGCCGGGCCTGGAGCAGGAAATTCAAGCCGAGAAAGATGAACCCGGCCACGATGGGGCCGGGGCCCGGGCCCCGGTGCATCGGATAGCCACGGTCGAAAACGGCGTTGGCCCACGCGGCGGCGGCCGAGCCGACGAGGAGCCAGGTCACGAGGCGGACCGGTTGCGGGAGAGGCGGCCGCCCCGGGCGCCGGAGGATCAGCCCGATTCGCACTCTGGCGGCGTGGAGGACGAGGGTCAGAAGATCGCGCCAGGCCGGGCCGCCCCCGCCGGCAGAATCGAGGAGCGTCGACAGGATCTCCTCACCCCGTGCCGTTCGGTACGGCTCGGGGTAGAGCCGCAGCCATCTCCGATAACGCCGGCCGGGATCGCTCATGCATAACCTCCGGCCACCCGGAGGCGTCGCAGTGCCTCCCTCGACACCGACATCCGCCGTCGTGACTCGGCGTCGAGCGACGTGCCCCCGGCGCCGGTGAGCCGGTAGTACCGGCGGAGCCGGCCCTCGACCACCTCCTCGCGCGCCACCTCGATGAGGCCCTCATCTGACAATCGGTCTAGGGCTGCGTACAAGGTCCCCGTCCGCAGCCGCGTCCGCCCCGCGGACAGGCGCTCGACCTCCTGCATCACCCCGTAACCGTGACGGGGGGCATCCGCCAGGGCGGTCAATATCAGAAACGTCGGTTCCCGCAGCTCCGGTGCCATCACCACCAGGATATGCCGACGATCGGCATATGTACACCGACGACAAGGGACGGGGCCGTCGAACCGCGGTCCGAAACGTAAGCCGATCAGCCGATCAGTGCCGTCCCCACCGGGGTCGCCGGGGTCAGTCCGGCGGCCGACCGGAGCTCGTCGAGAGACGGAGCCACCGCCGCGGCGATGGAGTCCAGATCGGGGACGGTCTCGGCGCAGGCGATGAGGCCCCAGTTGAGGACCCCGCGGTAGCTCATGACCGTGATGTTGAGTCCGGCGCCATCCATGACGGGGCCGAGGGGGAAGGCGGCCACCATCTCGGCGCCGCCCAGGTAGAGGGGAAAGTCGGGCCCCGGCACGTTGGAGATCAAGAGGCTGTGGATGGGGCGGTGGCGCTCGGCCAGGCGCAGCCGGGTGTAGGCGCGCGCCGCGGGGGAAAAGACGTTGGGCGACGCGTGCTCGGCCCAGTTGAGAAGAACATCGGCGCCGAGCGCATTGTGCTCGGACTTGGCGCCCCTGGTGCCGGCCCGGATCATCTCCATCCGCTCCTTCGGGTCGGCGACACCGCAGGGCAGGCTCACGAACATGGCCGACAATTTGTTGGTGCCGGGTCGATCGGCCAGGGAGGGATGCATGGAGATGGGGATGGTGGCCACCAACGGGTGGTCGGGGAGCTCGTCGCGTCCCTGGAGATAGTTCCGCAGGGCGCCGGTGCACATGGCCACGATCACGTCGTTCACGGTGACATCGAGTGCCCGTTTGAGCTCCTTCACGTCGTCGAGCGAGACGGAGGCGAAGGCCACCTTCCGGTGCGGTGAGATGGCGGCATTGAGCGATGTGCGCGGCGTCGTGAGCGGGAGAGCACCCTTGGCGGCGGGCGAGCGTCGGACGCGGCCCACCTTGAGGATGGAGCGGCCCGTGCGCCACGCCAACCGGGCGATGTCGACGGGAGCGGCGACGCGGGTGGCGAGCGCCCGCGCCACGAGAGAGAGGTCCGACGGCACCGTTTCGGGACCGGGGGTGCTCTCCGTCAGCACCCGGGCCGGTGGGTCGGGTTCGAGGTCGAAGAGCTGCGTCAACAGCTCGGCCGCCGACACCCCGTCGATGGTGGAGTGATGGAACTTCGCCACCACGCCCACGTGTCCGTGCGCCAGGCCCTCGACGACATGCATCTCCCACAGCGGGCGCGTGCGGTCGAGCTGCCGGCCCGAGACGTCACCCACGTACCGGGCCAACTCGTCGGGGCCGCCTGGGGAGGGCAGCGCGGCGCGTCGGATGTGGTACCCGAGGTCGAGGTCACCGTCGTCGGACCAGTAGGGGTGACCGAGGCGCAGCGGCACCTCTACCAACCGGCGCCTGAACACCGGGGCCACGGCCAGGCGCGATCCGACCAGGTCCCGCATCTTCTCGAACGAGTAGCCCCCGGGCACGGTGGAGGGGTCGAAGACGGCCGCCATCGAGACGTGCATGTGCAGGCTGGGTGTCTCCATATAGAGGAAGCTGGCGTCCAGACCGGTCAGTTGCTCCATGCCGACCCCTCTCGCACTGGCTGACTCATGTGACGGGAATCTTCCCATCGGAGAGCAGGGTGAAACTGCGATGGGTGGGGCGGCGGAGCGACGGGGGTGTGGGCCCAGGACCGCAACGGCCGGTGCCGCGTTACCAGGCCCGCAGCACCTGGGTGGTGTCGAAGGCGTTCGAGGTCGACTTGGTCGGGTAGTCGTCGGCGGCGATGGGGACAGCGATCTCGTCGACGAGAGGTCCCACTTTGGCCGCCAACGGGGCCAGGGCGTCGAGGTCGAAGCCGTAGAGCTTGGCCGCGTTGGTGCCCACGCAGCGCTGGACGACGTCGGGGTCCTCACCGGAGAAGGCCACCCGGAGCGCCTCGCGGCTGAAGGGCCAGGTCCCCTCGGAGTGGGGGTAATCGTCACCCCACATGACACGGTCGGCGCCGAACTGCGGCCGGAGCTCCGACTCCGACGAGCGCAGGTAGGAGGCGCCCAGCCAGATGTTGCGGGCGAAGTACTCCGACGGCTTCATGGACATGCC
>Ga0209415_10001020_pt1 | contig 53175 bp, 52 predicted proteins | sample PeaSoiSIISIP2007_FD_187696 | JGI IMG/M metagenome (GOLD analysis project Ga0209415, IMG submission 187696) | Peat soil microbial communities from Weissenstadt, Germany - SII-SIP-2007 (SPAdes) (version 2) | ecosystem: Environmental > Terrestrial > Soil > Wetlands > Peat | place: Germany... | reverse complement strand
TGGAGTCTGTAAGTCTTTGAGGAATTATGGTCGGGCTGCCGAGATTTGAACTCGGGACCTCTTGCACCCCAAGCAAGCGCGCTAGCCAGGCTGCGCCACAGCCCGAACTCCGTAGTTTACCGCAGTTGCCGGTGCGCGCGGAGTTTATTTGAAAATGTTACTTTACCGGACGGCGGCGGGCCCCTTGTATCACGCGATAATGGCAGACGTGCGGCGATTCAAAACTTCGTACAGGCGGCTCTTCGAGCGCAGGAGGCATTTTGACGCCGCGTTTTACTCGGAGCGCTATCCCGATGTCGGCGCAGCGCGCATGCATCCCTTCGCTCACTACCTGCTGCACGGCGCTGCCGAAGGCCGCAAACCCAATCCCTGGTTCGATCCGGATTATTACCTGGCGCTTTCTCCCTCGGCCCGCAAGCGCGGCGGCGACCCGTTCGTGGACTATCTTGCATCCGGCCGGAGCGAAGGGGCGTCTCCGCATCCTCTTGTGGACGGAAAGGCCCGCACGGCGGTCGTCGCGGAGGGTTCTTTATTCGGATGCGGTTCGTAATCCTGCATTATCACTTCCTGAAGAATGCCGGGATGAGCATTGAGAGCATTCTGCACCGCAGCTTCGGATCCTTCTTCTCCTCGATCGACACAGAGGAGCGCGATGGACACATCACCGAAGAGGCATTGCTCGATCATCTCCGCCGCAATCCCCTGGTGAAAGCCGTTTCCAGTCATCAGATTCGGTATCCGGTCCCGCGCGTCGCCGGATTTCTGTTTTTCGATTTGTGCTTTCTGCGCGACCCTTTCGACCGTATCCGCTCCACCTACGATTACTTCCGCGAAAAGCCGGCCGAGGGCGATCCGGTGAGCGATTTCGCCAACCGCTCGCCCCTGGGTGGGTTCATCGCCCGCCTGATCGAGGAAATGCCGTGGCACATCAACGACGCGCAAGTGAATCTGCTGGCCAACGGCATCGCCAACGATCCTCCGACGCTACAGGACTTCGAGCGCGCCGTGTCGAAAATGCTTCAAACATCTTTCCTGGGCGTTGTGGACCGATTCAACGAAAGCCTGATCGCCGGGCAATATTTTCTGCGGCCGGTCTTCCCCACGCTCGATTGCACAGCGGAGATGGAAAACGTATCTTTTAAACGAGCGGTGAACCTAAGGGCTGCCTGCGAGCCTCGCGTCTACGCCGAGTTACTGCGGTTGAACATTTATGATTTGAAGCTGGTCGAGCTGGCGCGCGCCGAAGTGGAACGGCGGTTCATGAAAGCGACTCGCGAAGCGCCCCAGGAAAGGACAGCGACCCGTTGATCTGGGCGCGGAGCTGATCGTAGCCGGCGACCTGGAAGAAGGCGTGCTGCTCCGGAGGAGCCAGGAATCTGGTCCGTCCAAATTCATCCGGCCACACCACCACAACGTTGCCTTTGAGACCGGCCTGTGCGGCCGCCCGCTGAAGCTCCGCATAGACAGGAGGCGCCGGAGCGCCATCCACAAAGACCACCACCACCTTCACGTCCTGAATGCTCAAAGAGGCGATGTCAAAGCTCTGCTGCATTCCAAGCGATTATGACACCATAAAGGCATGCGCCGTATGTTATTCCTGGTTGCGATGGCTACTTCTCTTTCCGCACAGATGACCGAAATCTCCGGCGACCGCATTCGAGCGCACGTGAAGTTTCTGTCCAGCGATCTGCTGGAGGGCCGCGGCGTGGGCGCGCGCGGCGGCGAGCTCGCCAGCGAATACATGGCCACGCAGTTCGCGCTGATCGGCGCCAAGCCCCTTGGCGACAACGGAACGTATTTCCAGAAAGTTTCGCTGGTAGGCGTCGACCCGCAACCGTCCACACAGTTGGCCATGGTTTCAAATGAAGGCAAGACGGCCGCCTTCCGCTGGCTGGATGAATTCGTCGGCGTGACGCTTCAGCAGAAGCCCGATGTCGCCTTCGACGCGCCCACGGTCTTCGTAGGCCACGGCATCACTGCGCCGGAATACCAGTGGGACGACTATAAGGGCGTTGACGTCCGCGGCAAAGTGGTGGTCCTTTTCACGAATGAGCCGCCCTCGGACGATCCCAATTTTTTCACCGGCCGCGCGCTCACTTACTACGGGCGCTGGACCTACAAGTATGAGGAAGCCGCGCGCCGCGGCGCAATAGCCGCCATCATCGTTCACACCACTCCGACGGCCAGCTACGGCTGGGACGTGGTGCGTTCCTCCTGGGCCCGGGAGGATCAGCAGGTTCAGCTCGCGCCGGGCGCGCATGACCTCGCCTTCGCGGGATGGGTGACCAAGGATGCCGGCGAGAAGATCGCCGCGACGCTGGGCAAGAGCGTGGACGAACTTCTGAAATCCGCCGATTCGCGCGATTTCCACGCCGTGAATTTGCCGGTGCGTTTCCGCGGAAGCGCTCCCGCGAAGATCCGCGCGATCGAGACACGCAACGTGGTGGCGCGCGTCGAGGGCAGCGATCCGCAATTGAAATCCGAAGCGGTGGTGTTCAATGCGCACTGGGATCACTTGGGGCTGGGCGATCCGGTGGATGGCGACCCGATTTACCATGGCGCGGTAGACAACGCCACCGGCTGCGGCATGCTGCTGGAGATCGCGCGCGCGTGGGAGGCTCTGCCGGAGAAACCTCGGCGATCCGCGATCTTCCTGGCCGCGACGTCGGAAGAGGCAGGATTGCTGGGGTCGCGCTACTTCGGCGACCATCCTCCTATTCCGGCCGGCAAGATCGCGCTGGCGATCAACTACGACGGCTTTCAGCCCTGGGGCCGCACGCGCGACGTGGTGCTGAACGGCTCCGAGCGGACCACCGCGTTTCCGATCGTGGAGGAAGCCGCGCGGCGCTTCAATTTCACGATCGCGCCGGACCCGCGGCCCGAGGCCGGTTTATATTACCGCTCCGATCATTTTTCGTTCGCCCGCGTCGGCATCCCAGCGTTCTCGATTGAGGACGGCCGCGACCTGCTGGGCAAGCCTCCGGGCACGGGCGATAAGCTGTTTGCGGAGTATAACGACCACAAGTATCATCAGCCCGCCGATAAGTATTCCGACGATTGGGATTTTTCGGGCATGGAAGAATATTGCCGCTTCGGCATGCTGATCGGCGTCACGGTCGCCAACTCGCCCAAGCTTCCTACCTGGCGCGCCGGGGACGAGTTTTTGCCGGCTCGGGAGAAGGCGGGGGTGAAGTAGAGAGGTCGAGATGCTTCCGAGAGTCGCCGGTCTTGCCACCTTACTCGCATGCTCGCCGCTATTTTTGAGAGCGCAAGAAGGGACTGCAAGCCTGGCGTGCATCTTGCAAACTCGCGAGGGCGCTGCATTATTGGGAGGCTCCGTACTTCTTGAAGGCGATTTTGAGTTTGAGAGTCTCCGTCCCGGCCGCTACAGCGTGAATGCCGGACAGCTCGGGTTTTTTCCCTTAAGCACACAAGTTGACGTCGCAGGAGGCTTGGAGTCTTTCTACTCCTTCAGGCTAACGCCATGTCCGAACGGCGACTGCACCGTTAAGCCGGATCCGAATCCGAAGACTGTCGTGTGCGAATGACGGTAAGCAGGAGCGGCGGTGAGAAGCCCGAGAAAATGCGCTCTGAATAGAGCCGGACGCGGTATACGGTGGCGCTTGCCCCCGGCCTCGCGAATGAAGCGGTACGCAGGGACAGCAGACACGAGCATGCAATGCGATCGCGGCATTGGTCCGTCACGAAGCCCGGAGCCAGCCATGGTTCATCACTGGCGTCGCTTATCGTACGCATGCTTTTGTTGGCGTCTGCCATGCAGCACGCGCGAGATGAGGATTCTGTCGCGTCCAGGGCGGTAGTAGACGATATATTCACCGACTGGAAACTTCCTCGTGCCTCGCTCAATGTGGTTCGCCGCTACGCCAATGCCGGGAGTCGCGGCAAGCGCGCGGAATTTTTCATGCAAGAGGTCGAGAAACCGGTCAGCGGCCGGCTCGTTGTCTTCGGCGATATACTTCCAGATGCCGATCAAATCCGGTCCGCTTTCGCGGATACGCGGTATCGCGCCACCTATGGGCGCGACCTTGCTTCGCGTTTGTTTGCGGTCAACTCTTTCTTTGCGCGACCACGGGCGCCGCGAAGGTACACCGTCAACTCATCGTCTCCGTCGATGTCGGTGTACTCGCCCCGCTTAATCGCCGCATACCCCGCCCGGACTTGAGCGGCCACTCCGTCGGGATCTTCCATCGCAGCCAGTGCGCGAAGGTCCTTCTTTGCGGCTTCAACTTCCTGCATGTGCCGGACCGCATCGCGCACTACTTCGCTCGCGTTGGTGTAGTCCCCCGCCTTCACCTTGCCACGGATAAACCGAGCCATCTTCGGCGGTAGTGAGATGTTCATTTGCTCAATCGGCATTCGTGGGCTCCCCTTTGCTATTATCTCCTGCCACGACAGCCCGGCAATAGGAAACAGTCAAATCCTGACTACTAGAATCAGGACTACGCTCAGCCCGCCGATTCGATCGATTGGACCTCTTCGGGCGTGAGCGTCAGACTGCGGCACGCAAGGTCCTGGCGCATGTGCTCGGCGTCTGTCGTGCCGGTCAGCGGCAGCATGCCGACCGCTTGTGCGAAGCGGAATATAACTTGGGCGGAATGGGCTCCCTCGCGCCGTGCGATCCCAGAGATAACTCGATGCCGCAACACATCGACATTGGCGGTCAGCAGCGAGAAGCCCTGGTAGACGATGTTGCGCTCCCGGCAAAACGCCCGGACATCGCGATCCCAGCCCAGGCGCGCGAAGCAGCGGTTCTGCACGAACGCGGGGGCGCCCGCGGGCGTTGCCATGTGCCGGGTCGCCATCTGCTGAAGATGACGGAGGGAGACATTGCTCACGCCCAGCACGCGGGTGCGGCCGGCGTCGCGCTCCTTCATCATCGCGAGCCACACCTCGGAATCTTCTTCACTCCAGCCGTGGCCGGACGCTGGGCCGTGCAGCACAAAGCTGTCGACGTAATCCGTTCCGAGATGTTCGAGCGAGCTGGCCATGGATTGCGCGACCTGCGTGGAAAGATTGGCTTTGGGATCGTAGGGCAGCCGGTGATCCTGACCATCGCGGTAGGTGAATTTCGTCTGGAGAAAAAGATCCGAGCGCGTGACGACTCCCGCGCGGTACGCCGCCGCCAGCCCCTCGCCGACTCCGGCTTCGAAATAGTGCCGACGCTGGTTGGCGGTGTCGATGCCGCGGAAGCCCGATGTGAGCGCAAGCTCAACCAGGGCCGCGGTGCGGTCTTCCTTCCAGGCCGTGCCGTAGAGGAAATCGGGAATCGGGACCAAGGTTTATTTTTTCGGGTTATTTCTTCGGCAGCGCGAACACCATGTACGATCCGGGTCCGAGCGGCGGCAGAGATTGATCGCCATTCTTGACGCGCTGCGCCAGGTATCCATTGCCCGCAGCCACGCACAGCGCGATGTATTCCCGCCCGCCAACTTCATAAATCGCCGGAATTCCGTCGGAGCCGTTGGGAAGATCCTTCTCCCAAAGCACCTTGCCGGTGTCCTGGTCGTAGGCGCGAACCTTGCGGTCGGATGCGGTGGCGGCGAAGATCAAACCACCCGCAGTGACCACGGGTCCGCCCCTGGGATTGTGCGCGCCGGTGTCGTTGTGGCCTTGCAGCTCGAGGCCGAGAACTCCGCCGTTGGGAACCTGCCACTTTATGGTGCCGGTGTTGAGATCGTAGGCGGTCAGGTTGGACCACGGCGGACCCATGGCGGAAAGTCCGCTGCTGGGCTGAGCGATAAAGTTTATCGGCGCGTTGTAGTGGATGAAGCTGTCGTCCACCGGCGCAATCGGCGCAGGGGCCGCTGGAGGGCCGCCCTTGCCGCCTCTGCCCCGGCCTTGTCCCGGAAGCTCGAGTTTGTCGAGCGTGGGATTTTCTCTGGAAACGATGTACAGGAAGCCATGGGTGGGGTCCACCGCGGAGCCGCCCCAATTGGCTCCGCCGTTGTGGCCGGGCGCGGAGATCGATCCGCGCAAGCTGGGAGGCGTAAACAATCCCTCATTGCGCGAATTCTTGAGCAACTCGCGGATCGCCGCCTGCTCCGCTTCGGTCGCGTACGGATTGATGTCCTTCTCAGTGAAAGATTGGCGCGCGAAAGGCGGAGGCTTAGTGGGGAAAGGCTGCGTCGGGGAGCTCCACTCGCCCGAAACGTCGGACTGAGGAACCATACGCTCCTCGATGGGCCATAGAGGCTCGCCTGTGACGCGGTCGAACACATAGAGGAAACCGAATTTGGTCGGCTGCGCGATGGCATCGACGTTCTTGCCGTTATGCTTCACGGTCAGGAGCTTGGGAGCGGCGGGGAGATCGTAATCCCAGAGATCGTGATGCACCATCTGGAAGTGCCACAACCGTTTGCCGGTGCGGGCGTCCAGCGCCAGCAGCGAATTGCCAAAAAGATCGTTGCCCTTGCGGTTAGCGCCGTAAAAATCGTAGCGCGCCGTTCCCAGAGGAATGTAGGCGATTCCGCGCTTCTCATCCAGCGTCATCTCATTCCAGTTGTGAACGCCGCCGGCGGTTTTCCAGGCATCCGGAGGCCAAGTGTCGTAGCCGAACTCGCCGGGATGCGGAATGACGTGGAACACCCATGACAGCTTGCCCGTGCGCACATCGTAGGCATGGATATCGGCGGGGGATGCGTCGTAACTGGCGCCTCCAGCGGGCAAAGGCGTGATGATCAGATTTTCGAAAATGCGTCCGGGGTTGCTGGTCTGAAGCGGACGAGGAACATCGCGATCGAGACCCGTGCGCAGATCGGTGCGGCCGTTATCGCCGAAGCTGTTGATGGTCTGGCCGGTGCGCGCGTCGAGCGCCGTCAGGAATCCGCCGTTGATGTAGAGCAGACGGCGGTCGGAGCGATCCTTGCTCTCCCAATAGTTCATGCCGCGGGTTCCCACTGGGCCAATGTTCGGATGGACCCACAATTCTTTGCCGGTGGCTGCGTCGAGGGCGGCGATGGCGGTACCAGCTTGAGGCCCTCTGCCGCCGGGCTGCGCGGGCGGCGCATTGGGAGGCGGCGTGCCGGCCTTGAGAACGTACATTACTCCGTCGACCACGATTGGGCCGAAGATAAATGTGCCCGTTCCGGTGGAATAACTCCAGACCAATTCGAGCTGCTTTACGTTGGCTTTGGTGATTTGCTTGAGTGAGGAATATTGCGCGGAATCGGAGCCGCCGAGATACTGGGTCCAAGTGGTGAAGGAGCGCTCATCGCCGGCCGAAGCCGCGATTGCGCTCACCAATAGACCGGGCAAGAGGAAGGTCCGGACGGTGCGCCTGAGTGCCTGCATGGAGATTAAGGACCTCTACGGGGCAAGTATACATTACTGGGGTGTGCTGTGAGAGAATCTCAAACGATGGCACACACACTCCCGCGCCGAGGTGTTTTAAAGATGGCCGGAGGGAGTCTGCTGGCGGCTCCAGTAATCTCGTCGCTTGGGGGCGTCGTGGCTGCGCAAACGTCGATGCCGAAGCCGAAAATCGCACTCAATGTTCGCGATTTTGGAGCCACGGGCGACGGCATGACCAAGGATACCGTCGCGATTCAACAGGCGCTCGACCGGTGCGCGGTTTTAGGCGGCGGCGAGGTGCTGGTTCCCGCGGGCAACTATCTCACGGGAGCGCTCGAGCTCCGGTCCAACACCATTCTGCGCCTGGATAAAGACGCCAGCATCCTCGGCTCGCCCGACTTTGCCGATTATCCCGTCACGCAAGTCCGCTGGGAAGGGAAGTGGATTCAAGGACGCACCGGACTAATTTACGCGATCGGCGCGAACAACATCGGCGTGGTGGGGTCCGGCAAGATCGTGGGCAATCCTGCGCTGGGCGGCCGGCCGAACGCGCAGAATCCTCTCCGCCATCCGGCGCTGATCGAACCCATCGCATGCAAGGGCGTCCGTTTGGAGGGATTCTCCACCGACTATCGGTTGATGTGGTCCATCCACCCCACCGATTGTGAAGACGTGACCTGCTCCAATCTCACAATTCGGAGCACCGGCGGGAACGGAGACGGCATCGATATCGATTCCTGCAAGCGCGTGCGCATCGACGGCTGCGACATCTCCACCGGCGACGATTGCATCGCCATCAAGTCCGGGCGCGGTGCCGAAGCTTATGCGCTGCTCCAGACCACGGAAGACGTATCGATCACCAACTGCACGCTTGCCGATTCGATATTCGCTTGCATCGGCATCGGCAGCGAAACCTCGGGCGGAATTCGCAACGTCCGCATCGAGCACTGCAAGTTCACACACGCGCAGACGTTTGCTATCTACATTAAGACTCGCGCGGGCCGGGGCGCGTTCATCGAAGATATTTCCGCCAGCGATCTGGACGTATCCGGAACCACGGGCGGTTTTCTGCGCATCAACGCGCTCAGCAGCGGCATTCAGGATGAGGTGCCGGTGCCGGGCGACGAAGGCATTCCTACGCTCAAGAATTTCAAGTTTTCGAACATCCGCGTTGCGAACTGCCCGCAACTTGCGGATGCCACCGGCGTCCATCCCCGCAAGCCTTTGGAGGGGTTTTCGCTGACCAACGTGACCGGGAACTGCGCCAAGGGGATCAGCATGGCGAACATCAGGGACGCTGAGATTCGCGACATCAAAGTGACGGGCGTGAACGGCCCGATGATCGGCGTGAACAACACTACGGGCTCAGGACTTGAAGGCGCGGCGACGATCGACCCGCCGAAGCTTCCAGACCCGGTGCCGCCGGCCGCCAAACCGTATCAACTACGTTAAATGGCAGGCCGGAGACCTGCCCCACTAAGAAACTGGCAGGGCGGAGACCTGCCCCACTAAGAAACTGGCAGGGCGGAGACCTGCCCCACTCCGGCGGTCGAAGACCTGCCCCACGACCTGCCACTCTATGTTTTCAAAGATCGGAGAGGACCCTCCCCTACGCTTGATAACCTTCAAACGAGAAAAGGACCGCTGTACCACAGCGGCCAAGGCTCATCCCTTTACGCTCGCACGGGGTTTCCTAGGACCGCCACGCTTTCGTGATCCGGAATTCGATGAGACTACCGAACTCTCGACTACAACATAACGGGTGCGTCTTGCGAGCGCGTCCGCGCGCCGACGGGAAGTAGTTGAGGGCAATGAAGAAGAGAATTGCGGGCAAGGCTGTGATCGATTCGCCGCGGAAGGTCGATAAGACGTTTGTGATGCTTCGTACTCTGCTCATTTGCGCCAATGGCCAAATACGCAAGGAGATGTCCGCTGCTCTCTCCCGCATTCCCGAATGTGAGCTGGCGCGCGCGCTTGGAGAATTTCCCTCTGCTGATGAATTGATGCGCACGATTCGGATTCGCGGCGTGAACCTCGTGCTTCTCGATGTAAGCGACTTCGAGCGCGCCAAGGTTCTGGCGGCTGCGGTGGACGAGCTGATGCCGGGGCTCCCGATCATCACCTTCGGCAGCCAGGACGGGCTGGATCTGCTGCCCCGCTTGATGCATATGGGCGTGCGCGACCACCTGACCCTGCCGGTAAGCACGGCAGCTCTGACGGAGGCGGTCCAATCCGCACGGCGTCGCCTCGAAACGCATCCAATGGCGGGAATCCGCTTGTCCGATTTGTACACATTCTTACCCGCGAAGCCGGGCGTCGGCACCACCACCATCTCGCTCAGCACCAGTTGCGCGCTGGCCGAAGAATTTGGCGCGCGCACTCTGTTGCTCGATTGCGATTTGGCCGCCGGCGCAATACAGTTCCTGCTCAAATTGGGGCGCAGCGCCTCAATTGTCGACGCCGTCAGCCATGCGGGGAATTTGGATGAGGATTTGTGGACGCAGATGGTGGGCCACTGGGGGAAGCTGGAGGTGCTGCACGCCGGCCGGCTGGATCCTCCGCCAAATCTCGACTTGGCGGGCTTAGCGCGGATTTTAGCCGCCGCCCGAAATCAGTACGAAGTCATTTGCGTCGATCTCCCCAGCAGCATGGATGAGTTTTCGGTGGCTCTGATGAGGGAGTCGCGCCGGATTTTCCTGGTCACCACGCCGGAGGTGGTTCCGCTGTACCTGGCCTCTTGCCGATTGCGGCGTTTGACGGAACTCGGCCTGGAGGAGCGCGTCAGCCTGCTGCTGAATCGGAAGTTTTCGAGCAAGTTGGGAGACGACCAAGTGGCGGCCATGGTGGGGCTCCCGGTCACGTACCGGTTTTCGAACGACTACAGAGGCGTGCAGAAATCCGTGCTCGCCGCGGGGCCGGTTGCGCACGAAACGGATCTGGGCCAGAGTATTTTGAACCTGGCACACTCGCTTGCGCCGCATTTGGACGCGAAGCCGGCTCAGCCACATCGCAAGTTCCTGGAGTTCTTCCATATTCCGCACACCGGCGACGAAACGCTGGCGATGCGGGATTGAACAAATCCCTACTTCTGCGCAGCCGAGATCGCTTCTTCCAGTTCCTTCCCTGCCTCAGCTAATTTGCCTTGGGCGGATAACTGCTTGTAGCGATCGAAGTGCGCGCGGATTTCGTTCAGCCGCGCGTCGGCGGAGCTCACCGAGGCCGGCGGCTGCGCTGGAGCCGCGGAAATGTTCGTTTCAGTCGGAGTTTGTCGCGTCGGAGCGGGCAAGGGACGTCCGCCCTGAATCGCCGCCAGACTCGCCAGAGCTTTCTCGTAAGTGTCCTCGTAGACCAGCGTGCTGCCCATGGCGAGCACCACCTTCTGCAATTGCGGCATCCGAGCCTGATTCGCCTGGAGGAAGATGGGTGCGACATAGAGGAACGTATTGTCGATGGGCAGGACCAGAATCGGAGGACGCAGGACGGTGGAGCCTTGCTGGCCCCACAACGTGAGGTCCTTGGAGATCACCTGATCCTGATTCAGCAGCGCGTCGATCTGCAAAGGCCCCGAGATAATCTCCTGCTTGGGGAGCTCCAGGAACACGACTTCGCCCAGATGATCGCCATCGCAACGCGCCACCATCAAGGCGATCAGGTTCTGTTTCCCTCGCGGCGTATAGTAAGTGGTCAGAACAAATTCGGGAGCCGTTTCCCCGGGCAGCGTCATCACCATGTAGACCGGCGTAACGCTCTGCGTGCCGCCCCCGCCCGGTCCCTGGGCTTGGGCTGAGGTGGCCAAGTCCCACAACTCCGCGCGATTGTAGAACGACTCGGGATCGCGCATGTGGTATGTGCGGTACACCTCGGCCTGAATGCGGAACAGATCTTCCGGCGAGCGGGTGTGCGCGCGCAGGTCCGCGGGCATGGCGGAGGCGGGCAGGAACAGATCCGGGAACAGGCGCTGGTAGGCCTGAATCAGAGGATCTTCGGGATCGAAGACATACAGCCGGGTGGTACCGTCGTAGGCGTCTATCGTGGCTTTGACCGAATTGCGGATGTAGTTGAACGGCTCCTCATCCTGCGGCTGGACGTCGCGCGAATACGGATGCGCGTCGCTGGTCATGTAACCGTCCACGATCCACTCCAGGCGTCCGCTTTCCGCGATCACCATGTACGGGTCCCGATCCCAGCGCACGAACTCGGCCAGAGTGCCTAGCCGGTCCAGCACCTTGCGGTGGATCAGCATGCGGCTGTCGGCGGTGATGGCGTCGGAGAGGAAGATATTCCAGTCGCCTTCGGCGATCGCGGCAACCGTGCGCAACGCCAGTGAGGCGATGGAGAATCCGCCCTGTCCGTCGTAATGAATCTTGACGTCGGGCGTCGCCGGATAGTTGAATTCGAGCTGCTTGGTGGGCGCGAACACCGGCTCATGTGCGGATTCGCCGAAGTAAATCTCGGGGCGGGTGAGCTTGAGACTGGGTGTGTCCACCTGCACCGGGGCGTTGCGAATCAGGAGTTCGGGAAGTCCCGTGGGAGTGATGCGATGAGCCTCCGCCAGCACCAGTCCGTAGCCGTGCGTGTAGGTGGTGCTGGTGTTGATCCAGCTATTCTGAGCCTCGCCCAACTGGTTTAAGTCCAGCTCGCGAGGAGCGAGCAGCGTCTGACGCAGCTTCCCGTCGATGATGTAGCGATCGACGTCGGTATCCGCGTAGGTGTAGGGGCGCAAAGGCTGGGTCTGGCTGAGAGTATCGTGGAAGGCGCGCCAATCCCACAGCCGCACGTTGTCTAGCATGGCTTCATTGCGCGTGAAGTCGATGCGGCCTTCCTTGTGCGCATCGAACTGGGTTTCGCGAACCTTCTGGGCCAGGCCGAAGGCGGAGCGTGTGGCTTCGATGTGTCGCTGGAGATATGGCTTTTCGAGCAGCAGCTCATTGGGCTTCACGTAGAGGCTGCTGACCAACGGAGGAATACCGATGTCGAAGACCAGGACGATGGCGCAAGCCAGAGCCCAGCGCCGCTTGCGCGCCAGCACCAGAATCGCCGCCAGAATCGCCGCGCCGGCTTTGGCGTATTGCAAGGGCAGGCCGATGTTCTGCTGAATATAGTCGATGCCGACTAGAAGATTGCCATGATCGGAATACAGCAGTTCATAGCGGTCCAGCCAGAAATTGACCGCGAGTGCTATCAGAAATCCCGCCATCAGGATTTGGAGCATCCCGGTTTCCAGGCGTCCCAGCTCTTTCAGGTTATCCAGGTCGATGCGCCCGGCGCTGGCCATCTCGGGAAATTCGCGGCGGATCTGCCAGCCTCGGGCGGTCAGATAATACGCCAGCGCGCCGGCGATCGCCAGGGTTTCGAGAAACCCCACCGCTCCGGTATAAAACGGAAGTTCGAAGAAGTAGAAGCCCAGGGGATGGCCGAACACAGGATCTGTCCAGGTGGAGGGGACTCCGCTGCCGGCCACGTAGCGAGCCACCACCCAGCCATTCATCGATGAGGCTGCGATCACCAGCGCGACCACCGCCAGACCAAGCGTGACCAGCCGCGAGTAGAGCCGATGCGCACGCAGGCTGGTGCCCGCGTACTTCATCCCGCGGGCGTGCCCGATCCACAGCACGAGGAAGGCGATCAGCCACTCCGCCACATTTGTCGCGTAGAGATAGGCCGATGCGCGCAGCCAAGTGGAGACTTGCCCCATCTCGCCCCACCACAAATAATCGATGATGAGGGAGCAGATGGAGCGCCCGAATACTAGGAGCAGGACCGCCGCTACCGCGATGACAATCCAGTGACCGCGACGGGGTCCTCGGCGGTGTTCCGGGAAAGGTAGCATCTAGATCATGCTACCAGTTATCGGCAACCGCTCCCTGCCGCGGCTCGGAGTCAATGCTTCTGAGCCCTGACCGAAGGGAGCGGTTGTTAAGCGAGCGGCTGTCAGGTTCTACAGTAATCGGAAGGTGACTTCAATTTGCGCCTGGACAGGAACTGGCTTGCCGTCCTTCATGCCCGGCTTGAATTTCCACTGCTGCACGGCTTCGATGGCCTTTTCGTCCAGGCCCAAGCCAAGAGGCCGAACCACATGGATGTTGATCGGCTTGCCGTTTTCATCCACGACCAGCGAAAGCAGCACGGCGCCTTGCCACTTGGCCTTGCGGGCTTCTTCGGAGTATTGCGGCTCCGGCTTGTAGAGGGCCACTGGGTTGGTGACGCCGCCGCCAGGGCGATACGCCCCGCCGCCGTTTCCTCCACCGGTTCCATTTCCGAATCCATTCCCCTTGCCGTTTCCGATTCCGCCGCCCGATCCGTTGCCGATGCCGCCGCCATAACCGGAGCCGTTCATGGCGTTCAATCCGGTCAAGTTTCCGATGGCCGTGGGATCGATATCCGGAAGATCCGCAACCAGTGAAGCGGGCGCCTCAAGCTTGGTTTGAAAGTGATCGACTGTCGGAGGAACGAACGGCCGGGGCGTGGGTTTGGGCAGATCGGCTTTCTTCACGATCGGCTGCCGCGCGCCGCCGCCGCCACCGCCCTTGTTCTCCACAGGCTTTAACGGCTGGGGAGGAAGAATCAGCACAGTCATCTCTTTCACGGCCTTCTGCACCGGCTTCAGCGAACCGATGAACAGCAGCAGCGCGATAATCCCAGCGTGAACCAGCAATGACACAATCCCAGCACGCGTCTCGTTGCCTCCGTACAGCCCGTTCAGGCCCTTTAGCTCGGAGGGGTCGACCGGCTTCGAGGTGATCTCTAATGGCGGAAGCTTAGGCGGATTGATCGTGTCCTTGATGGTCTTGACGATGGTCCTGTAGAACGGCTCATCCAAGTCCTGCGGCGCGAGCAGACGCTGCAAGTGGATGTCGGGATTCTCTTCCGCCACGTGGAATTTTGGGTCCAGCTTTAGTCCGTCGAACTTGACTGGGTCGGGCTTTACTTCTTCTGGCACGTTTCTACCCCCGCCTGGTTAGGCAATCCTTGTACGTGTTTCCACTGCCTCAATTGACGTTGACCGGTAGGTCTTCGGTTACCATTTCCCGGATTCTTCACATAGCCCATTTTATCACATAGTTTTCGTCAGAGAGCCAGGAAGGTTGCGGTTTCGTCCCAGAGGTCTTCGAGGACCTCGGTCAGCTCATGCCCGGAATCGAATAGCCTCAATGTTACATTGAGATGGCGCTCGGCGAAGTCTGTGGAAATCGAGACTGGAACCACCAGATCCAGCCTTCCATGGAGAATCAGGGTGGGCTGGTCGAAGTACGGTTCATCTTCATAATTCCGGGAATCCTCCATAATTTGGAAGCCCAGGGGAATCTCGCGGCCGTAGCCGTAATGGAATACGGGGATGGAGCCATCTTGCTGCCAGCGGAGGAGATCCTCAGCTGAATAGCGCTCCCGCCAACGGCTCGGGAACCGGAACGCAGGAGCCAGCAGAACCAGCTTCTCGATATTGGGATGCCGGGCCGCGTAAAGAGCCGCCAGATAGCCTCCCAGACTGGACCCGATCAAGACCGTAGGCTGGCCACCTACAGCTGTGTCAACGATCTGAAGCTGGCCGGTGATGCTGAGGCCGGTGAAATCGCCGCCATCGAGGCTGGGGATCTCCAGGGCTAACCCTCTTTCTCCAAACCGCTTTCGGAAGAACTGCGCTTTGGCCGACTGGGGGCTGGAGGCAAAGCCATGCAGGTAGACGAACTTCGTCATTTGGCGGATTCAAAGTGAATGTCGGTGTCCGCGCCGAATTTGTGGAAGTCGCTATAGAGAAAAGAGTTTTGGACCATCAGTTGGCCTCCACGCAGCTCCTTGTGGTCCACCGAGGAAGGCGCCAGCGTTCCAAAGGGCGTAGCAGAGTAATCCACCGAACCTTCCTCGCGCACTGCCGTGGCGCCTTGCCCTTCGCCGACGCCCACAGTGATCCGCAGCGGGAGAAAATTGTCCTGGCGCACCCAGATCTCACCTTGGACTTTCATCCGGTGAGGCTTGCCGCCGGAGGACTCGAATACGGTCAGCAGCTCCGGCCCGTCAATCTGGGCGTAACGGAACACCAGCGCCTTGGTTGCGCCCAACACCTGGGGACCCTTCAGGGCGAACTCGTAATGCTCGACCTCACGGGGCGTGAACAGCATCAGAAGCGGTCCGAAGTCCATCGCGGCGCCCACCAGGCCGTACTTGGCGAACTCCTTGAGCAGCTCCTTTTCCCGTTGATCGTCCTTGAGCGCGATGATCTTGGCTAAGGAATCCTCGCCCTTCTTGGAGTCGACGGTACGGCCGTCGACGGAGATGACGCGGCGCAACTCATGCAAGGACTCCTCCGCCTCGCCGGCGAAAGCCGCAAAGCCGTATTCGGAGACGATCTGGCGGTCCTGCCAGACAACCGGCGGAGGCGCTTTGGCGTCCTTTCCGACGCGCGGGCGAAAGCGGGGCTGCGGCTTGTGGGCCTTCTGTTCCAGCGTTTCATGGCCCAGCAGCGAGGGCGCGATCCGGCGGAAGGCGTCGGCTTCCTCGGAAAGGCGCGCGATCATTTGTTGGGTGGGGGTCCGATCCGCCGCGGACAGACTCAACGCCACACAGAAAAGCGCCAGCGCTCTCAAGTGGTGTCCCGCGTAAGCCTTGGCTACCGCTCCCTCACGGTCGCGGCTCAGAATCGGTGATTGAGAACGATTCGGTGCTTCCGAGCCGCGCGCGTCACTCGCCATAACTTGAGGATACCCGCTTGAGGATACCCGCATCTGCTAGCATGAGACTTTCACCCTCACTTATGCTTCGTAGTTTCCGCGGTGTTTGGCCCCGTGTCGCCCCCTCCGCCTATGTCGATCCGGGCGCGGCAGTCATTGGCGACGTGATCATCGGCGAGCGCTCCAGCGTGTGGCCGTCGGCTTCGGTGCGCGGCGACATTTCGGTGATCGAAATCGGGGAGGAAACCAGCATTCAGGACGGAACGGTGGTACACACCGACGCCCAGTATCCGGCGATCATCGGTAATCGCGTGACGGTGGGTCACATGGCGGTGCTGCACGGCTGCACGGTGGAGGATGAAGTTCTGATCGGCATCGGAGCCATCGTGCTGAACGGCGCGCGCATCGGCAAGGGTGCGGTAGTGGCCGCGGGAGCGCTAATTCCCGAAGGCGCGGAGATCCCCGCCGGAATGCTGGCGATGGGCGTTCCCGCCAAGCCGAAGCGTCCCGTGACGGAAGAGGAGCAGAAGCGCTTCCGCCAGAACGTAAACAATTACGTCAACCGCGCGAAAGAGTATTTGGAAGAACGGCACTTGGAAGCTCAGCAATGACTCTCAAGGCTGTCAAAGGGACGCGGGATATCCTGCCGCCCTCGAGCGCGGTTTGGAATCGCGTTGAAGGCGTGGCGCGCGAAGTCTTCCGCACCTGCAATTACCACGAGATCCGGACGCCAATTCTGGAAGAGACGGCATTGTTCGCGCGCGGAGTGGGCGCCGAAACCGACATCGTGGGCAAGGAAATGTACACCTTCGAGGATCGCGACGGCAGTTCGCTCACGCTTCGTCCGGAGGCAACCGCCAGCGTCATGCGAGCCTACATCGAGCATCGCCTCGACCAAATCCCCGGCGTCAAGAAACTGTACTACATGGGTCCCATGTTCCGCCGCGAGCGTCCGCAGAAAGGCCGCTACCGGCAGTTCTACCAGATCGGCGCGGAGGCTATCGGCTCGGAATCGGCGCTGGTGGATGGGGAAGTGATCGAGATGGGGGTGGAGTTGCTGCGCCGCTCCGGCCTCGAAGGCTTTCACGTGCTGCTGAATTCGGTGGGCGATCACAATTGCCGGCCGGCGTTCGTGGAGCTGCTGAAGGACAAGCTTGCCAAGGTCGCGCCCAAGATGTGCACGGATTGCCAGCGGCGGGCGGTGACGAATCCGCTGCGCGTGCTCGATTGCAAAGTGCCCGAGGACCAGCCCATCATCGAAACGCTGCCGTCGATCCTGGATCATCTGTGTACGGACTGCTCAGCGCACTTCGCTTCCGTGCGAGGCTATCTGAATAATCGCGGAGTGGTCTACGAAATTCGGCCGAGGCTGGTGCGCGGCTTGGATTATTACATGCGCACGACGTTCGAGATCACGCATTCGGGATTGGGCTCGCAGAATACGGTGCTCGCCGGAGGGCGATACGATGGACTAGCGGAGAACCTCGGGTCGCGAATTTCCGCGCCGGGCGTGGGTTTTTCGCTGGGCGAGGACCGGCTGGTGATCACGGTGGAAGCCTCGGGCGATCCGGCTATCGACCCTCTGGTGGTAGTCGCGTTCACCGAAGGGGAAGCGACGCGCAATGCCGCGGTATCGGTCGCCGCCGAACTTCGCTGGCGCGGTGAAATTCGAGCCGAGGTGATCGAAGGGAAACTGAAGAGAGTGTTTGAAATCGCGAACAAGCTGAATGCTCGTGCGGCGGTGATCTGCGGCGAGACCGAAGTGGCCGCGGGAACGTTGTCGATCAAAGACCTGGGAAGCCGCGAGCAGTGGGATTTCCCTCGCGAGGAACTTTTGGAACAAGTGGAAAAATGTCTGAACAAGTAGCGCTAGATTTCTTGGGCGAGCTGCGCCGCACGCACAACTGCGGCGAGCTGCGCGCCTCCAACGCCGGCCAGCGCGCCGTACTGATGGGCTGGGTGCATCGCCGCCGCGATCATGGCGGAGTGCTGTTCGTCAATCTGAGGGATCGCGAAGGCGTCACGCAGATCGTCTTTCGCGCCGACGGCGACCCGGCCGTGCACAACAAGGCCGACCAACTCTCGTCGGAGTACGTGATCGCGGTCGAGGGACAGGTAGTACCGCGCACGAAGGAGACCATCAATCCGTCTCTCCCGACGGGCGAAGTGGAAGTGGTGGCCGAGAAGCTATGGATTCTGAATACATCGCGTACGCCTCCGTTTCCGATGGAAGAAGCGGTGGACGTGAAGGAAGACGCTCGGCTCAAGTACCGCTATGTGGACCTGCGCCGGCCGCACATGCAACGCAACATTATCCTGCGCTCGAAGATCGCGTTCGCGGTGCGCGAGGTACTGACAGGCATGGGATTCCTGGAGATCGAGACGCCGTTCATGACGCGCTCGACTCCGGAGGGCGCGCGCGATTACTTGGTGCCCAGCCGCGTCAATCCCGGCCACTTTTACGCGCTGCCGCAATCGCCGCAGATTTTCAAACAGCTTTTGATGGTGGCGGGATTCGAGAAATATTTCCAGATCGTGCGCTGCTTCCGCGACGAAGACCTGCGCGCCGATCGTCAGCCGGAATTCACGCAGATCGACTTGGAGATGTCGTTCCCACAGCAGGAGCGCATCTACGAGGTCATCGAGCCGTTGATCGGCGCGGCGTGCAAGGTCGCCGGTTATACCGTGCCCGCGACGTTTCCTAGGTTGACGTACGCGCAGGCCATGCGCAGCTACGGCAGCGATAAACCAGACCTGCGCATTCCTCCGTTCCATTGCGTGGAAGATTTGTTCGCGGGACAGAGGCTGACACCGGAGGGTCTGCCGCTGGTGGCGATCATGATCCCGAATACTGGCGCGCTAAGCCGCAAGGAACGTGACGAGCTGAAGGCTTTCGGCCAGGAACGCGGTCTGCGAGTCTACGACGACGCCAAGCGGCTGGAGCGCGATTTCCCGGAGGCCATGGCGCAAGTCCGCGAGCGTAGCGGCGCCGGTGCTGAGGATCTCCTTTTTTTGGCCGGATGGGCCGGAGAACCTAAGGGGCAGCGTCCCGAAGAAAGCGTGCTGATGGCCTGTGGGCAACTGAGGCTCCACGCCGCGCAGAAGTATGACGACCGTCACAAGCTGCTCGACTGGCAGAATTTCCAATTCCTATGGGTGGTGGATTTTCCGATGTTCGAATGGGACGCGGAGGAAAACCGCTGGAACGCCGCGCATCATCCTTTCACTTCGGTTCACGACGAGGATCTAGAGAAGCTAACCTCCGATCCGGCGCGCTGCCGCGCCAAGTCCTACGACCTGGTGCTGAACGGCACGGAGCTGGGCTCGGGCTCAATTCGTATCCATCGCCGCGACGTGCAGTCGAAGGTTTTCTCCGCGCTGAGCTTCAGCGAAGAAGAGGCGCGCAAACGCTTCGGCTTTTTGCTGGAAGCTTTGGAATATGGCGCTCCACCGCACGGAGGCATCGCGCTGGGACTCGACCGTTTGGTGATGATTCTTTGCGGCGAGACTTCCATCCGCGAGGTGATTCCGTTCCCCAAGACCGCAAAAGGCACCGACCTGATGTGCGAAGCTCCGGCGGAGGTGCCGGAGCGGCAGCTGCGGGAATTAGGGATCAGCATTCGGAAGCAGTAGGCGATAGGGCATGGGCGCATTTCATCGGTCGATTTTTGCGACCGACGTATGAGACGTGCGAGCGCCTCATTTCAGTGTTTCCGCAGATGTCGCAAAACCCTTTCTGAAACACGGGGGGGCCTGGCGGGGAAGGGGTCACTCCTCCATTGGTCAAATATTGCACGTTAAGCGGGATAACGCGGATAACCGGGACAATAGCTTAAACTGCCAGCGTCTGGGGTCCGCTAAGAAGGAACGCTATCCCTGCGGCAAGGTCATCTTCACACTGGCGACTGGTCCGCGACTGAGCCAAGCTACGAACGTTTCTCACACTGATGGAACAGCGAACCGCGATCAGTCCGAGTTGCTGAACTGCATGGTCTCCTCGGACTGGGATGCCCTGATTGCATCGCGGATCAGCCCCGCCACCAGTTTCGGAGCATCCACCCCCCAAATTCGGCCGGATCCCCGGCCTTTCTTGCCGCTTTCCACGAAACGCCACGGCATAGCCGGGAGTCTAAACAATCCCTCTTCTCCACGCAGTCTGAATTCGATCCATCTCGTTCCGCCCTTGGATCGGGCCGTAGCGGTTGCCACTTCCGTTAAGTCAATCGCCCGGATCGATTCCGGCCCATCCCCCACGCACCACAGGAGCCGCCGATTGGTAACCGCATAGGAGGTTTTAATGGCCACCAGCCGCCCACGGACGTTGAGCAAGCACAGCAGAATACCGAAAGCCTCAACCGCGGCTAAGCCTTCGAGTTTATTGGCGGGAATGGGAGGGTGGGGCCTTAAAAGGAGCGCTAAAACGGATTGTACCAGAGTAAAAGCAATCAGCAGGAGGGGGAGGATCAAGAACCCGACAGGAACGGTGTGCTTTCGCCCCGACCGCAACAGGCGCTCCCTGAAGCCAGAACAGATTCAAAGAGATGGGAAGGTTCCACGAACGCCTATACGGCAGAGCAAGCCGTATTCATTAGCCGCTACAATCTACTGATCCAATGGAAAGCCACAGGAGACCCCCCGCGTGGGACCGCTAGTCGGCATCTCGGCGATGTGGTGCGCCACGCTCCCGAGATGCGGCGTTGCGCAAAGGACCGTTTTTGAGACACTCGGGGACGAGGGGAGCGCTACCGGAACGGAAGTTCCACCTCGGCGTAGCTGCCCGGCATGGCCTGCATTCACGGCGGCCACAACCCTTTCGACGTAGCGGCGCAAAGTGGGCCATTGCTGATTGCCGATAACGACAAAGGCGATTCTTCGGTCTTTCAGGTTTGCTGGTAACGGATGTTTTTGTCGGTCGTCAGCAACAGGTCGAAACCTGCGGTCTCTTAAGGAACTCGCCCGCACAACGGAGCCTGGCTCGGCGGGACCTTCCTGAGGTATCGACGGTTTGGAAGGCCGAGCCGGCCCTGCGCGGGCTAAGCAGCCGCTATCGATTCGCCGTTAGTAAGGCGGTCCCATCCGCGTTCGATTGCTTCAACAACGACCCTTGAGCGCATATCGTAGCGGGGCCGGGGTTCCGTTATCGAACAGGATGAGCATCGATCGCTTGCGCGGGCTGCGGCACTACAGGGGGCGCGTCAAGACTCCGTGCCGCGAATTCGATCACCGCTACCAACTGTTCATAATCTCGCTAATCGAGGCTCCCACTTCCAAATTGTCGAAGACCACGGAAACCGGCGTCCGCGTATCCCGGAACACCCAAGCGCCGCCACGCTTTCCGGGGATGCTCTCCACGGCGGGGCATTGTGACCAGTCGAGAGTCGCTGCCGGCATAAATGATGCTCCTTCTTCTTAAGATTACGCCAGGAGGCGGCCTTAGCGCGGCAGCGATTTTCGGCGTGGCATAGGCTCTGTCTACTACGCCTGCGACGTTCGCTTCCCGGCCGCCGCGGGGTTCACAACATTGATCGGCTCGCCAGAGACATATGCAACGATCTGGTCGAAAATATCGGAAAATTGAAGTTCGTATTCTTCCCGGGTGACGTAACCGATGTGGGGCGTGCAAACCGCATTTCCGATCTCCAGAAGCGGATGGTGTGGGTCTAAGACGGGTTCTTCCTCGTAGACGTCGACCGCGGCCATGCCGGGACGTCCCGCCTGCAAGGCGCGAACCAGCGCTCCGGGTTCGATCAGTGCCGCGCGACTGGTGTTTACGATCAGGGCAGTTGGTTTCATGCGGGCCAAGTCGCTCGCGGTCACGATTCCGCGGGTGGCATCGACAAGGCGCAGGTGGAGCGAGACTACATCGCACTCTTCGAAAAACGCCTCTTTGCTATCGGCCGCCGCGTAGCCATCCAAGCGTGCCCGGTTGCGGGAATCCTCGCTCGACCACACGACCACCTTCATTCCAAACGCTACGCCGTACCCGGCGACCAACCTGCCGATCCGGCCGTAGCCGAAGATACCGAGTGTTTTTCCGCCCAGACTGTTGCCGACGCCGGCTTGCCATTTCCCTTCTTTCAGCGCGGCCATTTGCTGTGGAATTTGGCGCATTGCGGAAAGGACCAGTCCCCAGGTCAACTCCGCGGCTGCATAACACGGAGTGCCCACGTGCTGACTTGACGACACAATGACGCCATGCCGCGTGCAGGCGTCGATGTCGATGTGCGGATACACGCTGCGCTGGCTGATCAGTTTCAATTTGGGGAGCCGATCCAGCAGCGGGGCGCGAATCTTGGTCCGCTCTCGAATAAGCACCAGCGCCTCGGTATCCCTTAGCCGCAGGGACAAGGTCTCCAGATCATCTGTGTGGTCGTTCCAGATTTCAACTTCATGGCCATTGAGCTTTTGAAAGCAAGGGAGACCGCGCACCGTGTCATGGTAGTCGTCGAGTATCGAAATCTTCATGGCAATACGTCAGGTGCTCTGAAGGCTTACGTTGCCACACCGGGAGCCGTGCGCCGCGCATCCATCACTTCTTCGTACATTTTGTCGCGTACCATCAGCCAATCGCGAAGATCGAGAATTAGGGCTTCCAGCGGGTTGGCCATTTCAGCGCAGCAGCGATTTCCGGCGCGGCGCGGTCAGCTCGGTAATCCATAAAGCGGGACGGAGCGATCGTGGAACCGAGCCCAGGTCCACTGCCGGGTCGATCATCGGTTGGAGTTTGCGTCCGTTCAGCGACACCTCCGCGTCGACCCGGACTTCCACGCGCCGGTGGCCGGGTTGCGTCTCCTGGTCGGCGATGAAGTGAGCGAACTGCTGGATCATGTCCGGACGCGGGAGCATCTCTCCGTACTGCCAGCGCGGGAGATAGCGCGTTGGGCTCCGGTTCCAGGTCCGGCCCGTCTCCGGATCGGTGACGTGGAACGTGATGGTGCCCTCTTTGTCGCGCAGCTTCATCCGCCAGGAGAAGCGATGTCCTTGTTCGGTCCAGGCAACGTCGCCGGGGTAAAGCCAATGCCGCAGCGGCAGCAGGATCTGAATCGCAAAGTATACGGTGAGTCCGGCCAGGGTCGCCGTACGGAAGCGCTGCTGTGCGATAAGGGGAAGCTTCGGAGGCGCCAGCCTGAGCAGACGCCGCGGCCAATCCGGATCGAAGTAGAGAGCCGTCATCGCGGTTGCGAACCACGGGAAGATCCCGATCTCGAACAGATTGGAATTGGTCAGATGAAACAACGCCAGAGCCGCGAACATGTAAGGGCGGGTGCGCCGCCAAAGAAGCAAGGGCACGGCCAGCAGATCGAGCAGAATGCCGGAGTAGCTGAAGGCGAGCGCCAGCCAGACCTGGTCGCGGAATCTCCACAGCACAGGCAAATTTAGTTGCTGCGGGAGCCATAAGCGCAGGGGCCAGCCTTGCAGCCAGTCACTGTTGAGCTTGGCGATGCCTCCGAAGAAGTACACGAAGCCCATCTGTGCGCGTAGGGCCCATAGGCTCCAGGCCGGCGCGAATTCGGATGTGATATGAGGCCGCAGAAGCGCGTCCACCGAGAATTTCCGGTGCGCGGGCACGAAGATCATGAGGAAACTGACCAGGCCGACGAAGTAAAAATGATTCAGGTAGATCGCCTGTTCCAGTAGGAAGACGTAAGTGAAGCCCAGGAAGAACAGGGTCGCGCTGACGCGATAGGCAAAACCGGCCATGATGCAGACGGCCAGAACTCCCAGAGCGGCGAAGTGATAATACATGCCGTTGCCGGGCCAGGGGTGCACCCATTCGAAACCATAGTAGGTGAAATGGAAGGGAGGTCCGAGGAACTGAGCGTCGATCCAGCCGTTGTGAAAGTAGCGCCAAACCTCCACCAGCAGGATGGCGCCGAACAGAATACGGAAGTACACCAACGACGCAATGTCGACCGGTGCGAAAAGACGGTCCGTCCATGCCGGACGAGGGGCCTGGCGCAAGGCTGGAGTTGCGACGGAAGCCACGAAGCATGCTACCACTGTTCCGGCGAATCCGGCAACAGCCGCTCGATGCGAAAGCGCGTCGCCGTTTTACGAGGGTGTCGTTAGCGCGTCCGGGGAAGGAGCGTTGTTGGGAGGCTTGGTACTGATGGTGGGAGTGCTACTGGAATGCCCCGACGCTTTGGGGCGAAACACCCAACACCACAGCAGAAGGCAAGCGAGATGCGTAACCGTCATGAAACTATCCACAGGCCAGCGGTTGGGCTCCGCTAGCCATTGGCGGGCGCCCCAGGCGATGGCGGCGCTGGCCGTGACAATGCCTAAGCCGATGCTCAAGGTAACCAATTCAGGGTCACGGCGGCGGTTTGATAACAGCGCGGTCCACAATACCAGATTCATAATTGCGGCGCCGAAGTTCCAAATCTGGCTGACGTGATTGAACCATTGGCTCGTAAAAAATCCGTACTGCTTGTTGTAATGACCGTGCAGCATGGCAAATGGGAGAATCAAAGCGACCAAAACGGTGACCGCCAGCGCCTTTGCCGCTTTCGACCGCAGCGGGTTGTCCTCAAGCGCTCTGTACGTGAAGGCGATCACCACCAGGAACAGAAGCAAATCCAGTGTTACGTGATCTGTCCAGTAAAGCTTACGGTAAGTCGGGCTCCCCCAGCCGAGGCGATAGTAGGCGATGCCCTCAGCCACGGCCGCAGCAAATGCACCAAGAACGTATATTCCGAAGACGGTGTACTTTCGAAAGGGGCCCCGCAGGAGGAGAAGGACAAGCAAGCACTGGATAGCAGTGTCTGCGATATACAAGAACTGGTAAAACAAATTCACAACGCAGCCCCTGGCCGATCCCAGCGGTTCCAGGGGCTGGGTGAAAAGTGCTGCTGGTTATAATCTGGCGAGGAGCAAATTGCCAGAGTCGTCCGTATCGTCCGGCGGAGGCGGAGGACCTTGCGCGATCCTGACGTTCCCACTGTCGTCCGTATCGTCGGGCGGCGGCGGCGGACCTTGTGCGATCCTGACGTTCCCACTGTCGTCCGTATCGTCGGGCGGAGGCGGAGGGCCTTGCGCGATCCTGACGTTGCCACCATTGTCATAACTATTAAGTCCAGCCGCCTTTACGGCGGACGCTTGATGTCCAATGACGCCCACCACGAGCGCCAAAACAAACACCATAAGAATTGTAGCACAGATAGTGAACAAGCTACGTGACTTAGTCATCTTAGAAACACCAACCTTTGCGGTTCCCAATTTGGCATACACCCTAGGCATTCCTACCGGGAACACCCTAATCATACTGACGGGTGAAACACCTAGCTGGTAGGATTTATCCTTAGTACCATTCTAGTACTAGTTGGGGATCTAAGCTCTGCGGAATGTGTGGAAGACCTGGAGGCAGGCGATGTAGATGTTCACGAAACCGAGTCCGGTAAGCGCTCCGCGGAAGGAGGGCTGGTACCAAAGGTCCTGCAAACTCGGCGCAACCGTCTGAAAATAATTGAGATTCCAATTCTCCGTCCAGGGGAAGATGACCAGAAATGCGCCGATTTCGAAGATGAACACGGCCAGCGAGATGCGCAACAGGCGTCGTTGCCAGCCGATCTTGGGCCTAGGACCCTCTGAGGGGGGCGCCGCGTTGCCGGTTTGCGGATTCGGGTCGGGCAGCCCGGGGGGGCGCTCTGGGATTAGGGACATGCAAACAACTCGCCCTGATGCGACGCAGTCTCTTGTAATTGTTCGGGATACCCGGTCCAGACCGAGAATTTTTGCCATCTCCGAACGGGTTCAAAGCTGAACCTGTGAAGGGTGGTGGGACCGAAACGTTCCAGTGCGGCAAGGTGATCACCTGTCCCATAGCCCTTGTTCTGCCTGAGGCCGTACTGAGGAAACACCTGATCCCATTGAACCAAGGCGCGGTCACGATCGACTTTGGCCAGGATGGACGCGGCAGCAATCGAAAAACTCAGCGCATCGCCATGAATCAAAGGGGTTTGTGGAAGCGGGGCATCGATATCGATGGCGTCGATCAGCAGGTGATCGCATCGCCCGGCGATCTGATCCACCGCGCGGCGCATAGCCAAACGGGAGGCTTCGAGAATGTTCCAGCGATCGATCTCGAAGGCATCCGCCGCGCCTACAGCCCAAGCGCAGGCGCGTTCGCGGATTCGGCCGGCGAGAACCTCCCGGCGTTCCGGATCCAGGAGCTTGCTGTCGTCCAAGCCACGGATGGGGCGCTCGGGATCAAGGACGACCGCGGCCGCGAAGACGGGACCAAACAGCGCACCTCGGCCGGCCTCATCGACGCCGGCAATGGCACGGAAGCCAGCCCGATGGAGGGCACGCTCGTGGCGGCTGGTGGGCATGCTGGGAGGGCAGGCTATTCGCGGGCGCTACTCACCGGCATTTTACTCGCGCTCCCGGAGACGAGCGGCCTTGCCCTTCAAGCTCCGCAGATAATACAACTTGGCCCGGCGCACCCGTCCCGTGCGCACTACATCGATATGATCCACCACCGGAGCGTGCAGCGGAAAGATACGTTCGACACCCTGGCCGAAGCTCACCTTGCGCACGGTGATGGTCTTGCCCATCCCGGTGTTGTGTTGCGCAATGACAGTTCCTTCGAACGCCTGCAAACGTTCCTTGTCGCCTTCTTTGATCTTGACGTGCACACGAATGGTGTCGCCCGGGCGGAACTCGGGATGGCCCACCGTCCGCTGGTTCTTGGTCAAGACCTTGGTCAATAATGCGTGATTCATTTCCTTGTCCTCAATTCCGATGCTTCCCACAAATCCGGCCGGAGCCGTTCCGTCTTTTCCAGCGCGGCCCGCCGGCGCCACTTCCGGATCTCCTCATGGTTGCCGCTGAGCAGCGTCTCCGGAACCTTCCAACCACGAAACTCCGACGGGCGCGTATACTGCGGGCAATCAAGCAACCCTTCTTCTCCGAAGGATTCATTCGCGGCCGAGTCCCGGTTGCCCAGCACGCCCTCCTGTAACCGCGCCACCGTATCGATAACCACGGCCGCAGCCAACTCTCCTCCGCTCAGCACAAAGTCGCCGATGGAGATTTCCTCATCGGCCAAGTGAGCCGCCACACGCTCATCCACGCCCTCATAGCGGCCGCAGATCAGCAGCAATTCCCGCGCGGAGGCCAACTCGCGAGCCCGCGCCTGATCGAACCTCCGGCCCTGCGCCGAAAGCAAAATCACGCGGCGGTCCGGGCTTACCCGCTCGGGCCAGATCGACTCCACCGCTTCAAATAACGGCTCCGGCTTCAGCACCATTCCCTCGCCACCGCCGAAGGGCCGATCGTCAACGGTACGATGCCGGTCCCGGGTCCAGTGCCGCAAATCATGCACCTGAATCTCGATCCGGCCGGATTCCCGCGCCTTCTGAATGATACCGTGATCGAAGGGTCCATGGAAAAACTCCGGGAAAATGGTCAGCACATGGAACGTCACCGATCAAGCTCCGTTACAGTTCCGTTAACCCTTCGGGCAGGGTAGCGCGAATGATTTTCCCGGCCACGTCGATCTCCCGGCACATGGACCGGACCAGGGGAACCAAGATTTCTTTGCCGCCAGCATCGACTTGGAGCAGTGGCGCACTGCCATATTCGAGAACCGCCCTCACAATCCCCAGCGGCTGATCCTTGCCATCCTCCCATACCGCGCAGCCGATCAGATCGGCATGCGAAAATTCACCCTCTTCGGGCTTGGCCCTCTCGGCTTCGGGCACCAGGATATCGGCGCCCTCCCAGACCTCGGCGTCCGAGATGGAATCCACACCTTCAAACTTGAACACCGGGCGGCCGTCGTGATGCCAGACGCACCCGACGCGAGCCATGCGGCTGACCGAGCCTTTTTGGAGCTTAACCTCGCCCAGGCGTTCGGCGCGGCCAGGCTGCGGGCTATAAACTTCCGCCGTCAACTCGCCGTGCCTACCGCGCGTGCGCCCCAAGCGCCCGACCAGCACCCACTCGTCCGTGAGATCCCCGGCTATTCCAGAATCTCCAGCGTGAAACGCCGGTTCAATTTCATTCCGGCGGCGCCCAGCAAGGTTCGGATGGACCTCGCTGTTCGGCCTTGCTTGCCGATGACCTTGCCCAGATCGCTGGGGGCCACCCGCAACTCAAGGACCGTGACCTGCTCGCCTTGCACTTCGCGAACCGTCACTTCGTCAGGGATGTCCACAAGCGCTTTGGCAATCTCCGTCACTAAGTCTTTCACCCGTTTCACCCTCCTGTTGGAATGATTCTAACAGATCGGGCCGAGGAGCCCCTTGAGTGCCGTTCAGGCGGCAGGCGCTGGCGCCGCCGCCGGGTTGGTCCGCAGCAAACGGGCGACAGTGTCGGAGGGCTGCGCGCCGTTCTTCATCCAGTGCGCGATGCGATCATGCTTCAAGATCACCGTCCGCGGCTTGGCCACGGGACTGTAAGTGCCCACAACCTCCAACGCCTTGCTGTCGCGCGCGCGCTCCTTATCGATCACCACCACGCGGTAAGACGGTTTCTTTTTCGCCCCGAACCGCGCCAAACGTATCATCAACATGCCATCCACTCCTTCAATTCCATTTCCATCATTTCTATTGTCGACAAAAGATTGTCCAAAGACTACTGTCCAAAACCCATGGGCAATTTGAATTTGCCCAGGCGCTTGCCCAAAAGGCCGCCCCCACCGGTGATGCTCTTCATCATCTTGCGCGTCTGGGCGTACTGTTTGAGCAGGTTGTTGACTTCCTGCACCGAGGTCCCGCTCCCCTTGGCGATCCTGCGGCGGCGCGCACCATTGATGATCATGTGATTGGCGCGCTCCTTCATGGTCATCGAATCGACGATGGCCACGATCCGTGAGATTTCCTTGTCGTCCACCTTGACGTTTTTCAGATCCTTGAGAGGTCCCAGCTGCGGCATCATGCCCAGGATGGATTCAAGCGGCCCCAGTTTGCGCAGTTGCTTCATCTGGTCGCGGAAATCGGCGAGGGTGAAATCGTCATCGAGGAGCTTGCGCTGCATCTCCTCGGCCGACTTTTGGTCGATGCTCTCTTCGACCTTCTCGATCAAGCTGAGCATGTCGCCCATGCCCAGAATGCGCTGCGCCACGCGGTCCGGATGGAAAGGCTCGAGCGCATCCGGCTTTTCGCCCACGCCCACGAACTTGAGCGGCTGGCCGGTGACGGAGCGGATAGACAACGCCGCGCCGCCGCGAGCGTCGCCGTCCATCTTGGTGAGGATGATTCCGGTGATACCCAAGCGCTTATGGAACTCATCGGCCGACTTCACGGCGTCCTGCCCGGTCATGGCGTCGGCGACGAACAGAATCTCGGAGGGGTTGAGCTGGTCCTTGAGCGCGGTGAGCTCGGTCATGAGATCCTCGTCGATATGGAGGCGGCCGGCGGTGTCGACAAGCAGAACGTCGCGGCCGGTCTGCACGGCTTCCTTGCGCGCGCCGCGGGCGAGCTCGGCAGGTTTGGTTTCCTCGGGTGTGCCTTCGTAAATTGGGAGCTTCAACTCGCGGGCGAGAACGCTCAATTGCTTGCGTGCCGCGGGACGGTAGACGTCGACCGAGACCATCATCGGTGAGCTGCCGTTCTTGGACAACCAGCGCGCCAGCTTTGCTGTGGAGGTGGTCTTGCCCGAGCCCTGCAATCCGGTGATCAGAAATACGCTGGGAGGCTCGGTGGCCATGCGCAGGCGGGCCTGATGCTGGCCCAGCATCTTGACCATTTCGTCTTTGACGATTTTGACCACCTGCTGGGTGGGCGAGAGCGCGGTGAGCACTTCCTGGCCCATGGCCTTCTCTTTGACGGCTTCGATGAACTGTTTGACGACGCGGAAATGGACGTCGGCCTCGAGCAGCGCCACGCGGATCTCGCGCAACGCGGCTTCCATGTTGGCCTCGCTGAGTTTTCCTTCTCCGCGCAGGGTTTTGAATACGCGCTGGAGTTTGTCGCTTAAATTGTCAAACATGAGTTCGCCCCAAAGGGCATGGCCGTTCGGGAGGGATCTTTCTCATCTTAGCGCAGGGAGAGATGGCGCGAGGGAATTAGCCTCGCAAAGGAATGTCTGAGACCTCGAACGCGACGTCCGTGTACCCTAGATCGCGCAGGAGCATCTCTATCCCACGTTTGGCGGAGAGCCGCGTTGTGGTCGCGCTGAACTCGCTGTCTATGAAGATTCTAATGTCGTCTGGGAATTCGCCGAGCAGGCCATCCTTACCGACGGTTCCCCTCCGTCCTCAGGCAACCTCGACCAGATCGAACCGAGACGGCTGGGGAATTTCGTCGCCATCTTCCCGCATCGCTGCGAGATGCATTTCAATGGCCTTGGTCATGCGCCGCTTGGTTTGGTCCAGCGTCCGGCCCGTCGCGACACAGCCCGGAAGGTCCGGCGCGTACGCTCCGTAGCCCGTGCCCGACTTCTCGTAAATGATCAAATACTTGCTCATGACATACCCGCCTGCCTCAGTATAGACCTCTGGGTCTTGGGAGGCACCTCGTCCGATTCGTGACCTGCAACGGTAACCTTTCCGGGTTTTGTAGGATGGACAAACTGCCGATGGCTTCCCTCCTGGTTCCTCAGGACCCATCCGTCCCTCCTAAGCAGCTTCAGCACGTCTCGAATCTTCACTGGTTCAGTGTATCGAGCTTGCAGGTGTGTGCGAGATACAGGGTCCCAGACGGGAAGGCAAAGTCCAATCGCTTACCGGCGCGGCACTGGTGGTCCTCGCGATGGCCGCCATCGCCGCTGCGATCCCGGCCGCGCGCGCCACGCACATCGATCCGGCGGCCGCGCTTCGCGACGATCACTGACACGGGCCTTGGGAAGGCCCGCCGTTCTCAATGCTTCGCCGCGCTCTTTTCGATCACCGTTTTCGGAAGCGCCCACGCGAACAGAACTCCGCCACTGCAGGTCAGCACCACTTGGCGGCCATCGAGCTCGTAAGTCACCGGAGAACTCTGCATGCGCGCACCCGTGCCCGCATGCCACAGCGTCTTGCCGTTGCTGGTATCGAGAGCGAGCACGTTCCCGGACGTGTCGCCCGAGAAGGTGAGGCCGGAATCCGTGGTCAGCACCCCGGCCAAGGGAGCGCCGGAACCGACTTCATGGCTCCAGCGAATTTTGCCGGTCTGATAATCGATGGCTTCGATCACGCCTTTGCCCCACAACTCGTAATCCGCGCCGGCCCAGCCATAGACGCCATCCGCCGGCTTGGCGAAGTAGATGCTGTAACTGGGATGAGAGTCGACGATAAACAGTCCGGTCTTCGGGTCGAAGCTCGGAGAACGATAGTTAGTCAGGCCGCTCTCATCCGGCGCGATCAAGCGCCCATCGGGGGCCGGCTCCTTCGCCGGATTCGGGATCGGCCTGCCCTGCTTGTCGACGCCGAGCGCCCAATTCACCGGCCCGTACGGTGCGGTTAGCAGGCTCGCGCCGGTGGTGCGGTCGAGGACGAAGAAGTAACCGTTGCGCGAGGTCTGCATGAGCATCTTCCGCGGCTGCCCGTTGAAATTTCCGTCAACCAGAACGGGAGTCTCCACCGCATCCCAATCGTGCGTGTCGTGCGGGGAGGGTTGAAATGCCCAGACCAGTTTACCGGTATCCGGGTTGAGGGCGACGATGCTACAGGTGTAGGGATTATCGCCCGGCCGCGTTGCCGCGGTCAGTACCGGAGTCGGGTTGCCGGTGCCCCAGTAGACAAGATTGAGGGCGGGATCGTACGTGCCCGTCATCCACGTCATGCCGCCGGTGGTCGAATCCGGCGTTCCCGGCGGCGGCGTGCTGAACCACTCCCATTGGGTCTTGCCCGTTTCAGGATCGATCGATTTCAGAAATCCTCGAAGATTGTCAAAGTCGCCGGAAACGCCGACCAGCACGTGGTTCCCAATCACCAGCGGCGCCAGCGTGGTCCAATAGCCCTTCGCGGAATCGGCGACGGCCACGTTCCAGCGCACCGTGCCGTCCTTGGCGTTGAGCGACACCAGGTGCGCGTCCGGAGTCGTAAAGAAGAGCCAGTCCTTGTACATCGCGACGCCCCGCTGCCCGATGTGGAAACCCTTATTGGCCGAGTAAGTATAGCGCCAGATCTGCTGGCCGGAGCGCGCATCGACGGCCCAGACGTTGTCGGGAACGGTGAAATAAATAATCCCGTCGACCACCAGCGGAGTGGATTTGATGGCGGCAGTCTGATTGGTCTGGAATGCCCAGGCGAGACCCAGCTCGCCCACGTTTTGCGGCGTGATCTGCGTCAACTTGCTGTGCCGCTTGCCGGAATAGTCGCCATGATAGCTCGGCCAGCTATCCGGCGGCGGATTCAGCAGAGTTTTCTCGTCGACTCCCTGAGCCCACAGGACACCACACACCGCAGCTAAGGCTAAAGATGCAGAAGGTAGGAGCCTCATCATTTAACGCAGTGTTTGAAGATACGCCATCAAATTGTGGATGTCGGCATCGGTGTATTTCCCGAACAGATCCACATGGGCTTCGGCTGGCGCTTGGATCGTATACTTTACGGCGTCCGTGGACCAGGAGCGATATTTGCCCTCGGCATCCCGCAACCCGACCGTAAACTCATCGTGGTAAGCAAGCGTGCCCGCTACGGTTTGCCCGCCGGGCAGCTTCACCGTGATTTTCGACCGGGCGTCTTCCGGATAAAGCGTCCGCTGCTCGAGTTTGAGCCCTTGAAATCGCGATGCGATACCGGCGAGATCCCCCGTGGCGGAGTGGCATGAGGAGCAGGTCCCCGCTCCGTTGAAATACCGTTTTCCGGCTTCCGCGTCGCCGGTTTGAAGATCGGCCGCGTCGACACCTCGCCGGCCCCCGACCTGGGATTCAACTTTGGTCTTCTGACTGTGAATGAACGCGACCATGCTGGACATCTCTTCGCCCGAAAAGTTGAACGACGGCATGCCCTTGTCAACGCGCCCCGTCCGCACCACCGGAGCAATCGTACTTCCCTCTTTATCGTCGCCCACCAGTTTGGAGCGGGTAAGATCGGGGCCGGTCTCTCCGCCCTCCGCATCGCGTCCGTGACAGAAGGCGCAGTCGCGCTGAAAGAGAGCTTGGCCGCGTTCCGCCTGCGCCGGCTGATTTTGCGCGTTCGCCAGCGATACTCCCAAGGCCAAGGCGGCGAGAAAGAATCGTCCTATACGCCGGCGGAACGGATCTGGCTGATGGATTCCTTGAATTGGGCCGTGTCCGTGTACATCTGACATTTGAGAACCTTGCCGTCCTTGAATTGAAACACCTGCACAATCTGGGCATCGATGGATGCTCCGTTGGCTTTGAACGTTCCCTGAAAGCGCCCGCTCGCAATCACCAGATCGCCGCCGCCCAAAATCTCTCCGGCGCTGATCGAAAAATCGTCCCAATCCGCGGGCAGCCTCCCGAAGATGAGTTTGAGCACAGCGTCCACGCCAAGGTAGGGACTGTGATCGGAGTAGATGAAGTTTTCCGCCGAGGTCCATTCGATTTGCGGATCCAACAATTCGGCAAAGCGCTGGGCGTCCTTATGGTCGAACGCGTCATAGAAAGACCGAACGGTTTGGGTATAATCGTGCGGCATCACCTTGCTCCTTCACTTGCGGCCGTCGTTCCTCCAATCAGGGCTTGAATCAGGACCCCGACTCCGGCACGATAGCACATTTGCCTCGGTGCTCAGGGAGGCTGCGACCAGGGGCATTGCGTACCTATCAGTATTTCAAAAATGCAATACTATATCGCTCCCACTCACCCCGAGCACTCCGTTCTCTCCAATCAGAGCGTGAACTTCTCCGCCGTGGAGCGCGAAGTCGACACCCTTCAGTGCCTGCACACCCGCAAACGCCTTCGTGATGGAGGTGGCCTCAAGCAAGCGAGTCACCGCGACGCGGACACCTTCTCCCATCGACCTGTCTTCGCGGATTGAAGAATCGAATCGGTCACATACTCGGTTGCCAAACCGTCCCGGAAGGTTGGCGGCGCGTGTTTACTTTCACCCAAAGCGGTCAAGAAATCGGCGAACTGATGAATGAAGGTGTGCTCGTATCCGATCTGCAACCCAGGCACCCACCAGCGCTTCATATACGGGTGATCGCTATCCGTCACGTGGATGCTTCTCCAGCCGCGCAGCCGCGCTTCATCGCTATGATCGAAGAATTCGATTCGATGCAGATCGTGTAAGTCCCACATCGCGGAAGCGTGCTCGCCGTTGATTTCCAGCGTATAGAGAGCCTTGTGCCCGCGCGCGTAACGCGTAGCTTCGAACGTCGCCAACGATCCGTTCTGAAACCGTCCAAGAAACGCGCTCGCATCGTCGATGCGGACGGGCTCAACGCGCCCGGTCAGGTTATGTTTGCGTTCCTTGACAAACGTTTCGGTCATCGCCGTCACTTCCGTAAGCGGACCGTTCAACCACAGAGCCGTGTCGATGCAGTGAGCCAGCAAATCGCCGGTAACCCCGCTGCCCGCGACCGCAGCATCCAAACGCCACAGCCCTTCGCCGCCTTGCGGCAGATCCTGGGAGATGGTCCAATCCTGGAGAAACTTCGCGCGATAGTGAAAAATGCGTCCAAAACGCTTCTCATCAATAAGCTGCTTAAGCAGCATCACCGCCGGCACGCGGCGATAGTTGTACCAGACCATGTTCGGAGCTTGCGTTGCCTCCACGGCGACGACCATCGCTTCCGCCTCGGCTGAGTTTCGCCCCAACGGCTTCTCGCACAACACCATCTTGCCCGCCTGAGCCGCCGCGATAGCGATTTCCGCATGAGTATCATTCGGGCTGGCGATATCCACCAGGTCGATATCTCTGCGATGCACCAGCGCGCGCCAGTCCGTTTCGACGGATTCGTAACCCCAGTTTTCAGCGAAGGCTCTAGCGCGCTCCGCGTCGCGGGCGCAAATGGCCTTGAGCACCGGCTCGTAATCCGTTTCGAAGAATCGGGGTGCTTGTAGGAACGCGTTCGAATGGGCCCGGCCCATGAAGCCATAGCCGACAAGTCCGATATTCAGAGGCTTCTTCGCCGGCATTCGCTAATTCCAACCGTGGGCATCGCGGACGGCAATCATCGCGCCGAGAACCTTCCGCCATGTTGCCGGGTCCAGCATCACGGCGTTCGGAAACATGCAGCCATCCCAGCAGATGTGCTCGAAGGCGCGAGTAACCGCGCCGTTGTCGTCGCGCATCCAAAATCCCGCGTCGCGCACGATGTCCATCTTACCGTTGGGATCGTCGGGAAGGCAGTGGCGTCCGGTTTTATCGTGCGATCCCGATCCCTTCACCGTGGCGTCATTCTGAGCCACGTGAAAGTCGATAGTCCACGGCCGCAGAGTGCGAGTCATGGTGCGGAGCGCATTCGTCAGCGTCGCATCGTGGGACCAGTCGAAATCCAGCGGCAGAATGCGATCCTCCGGAGCATTAACGCCCAGCGTGAACAAGAGTGTGTGCGCCATGTCGGCCTGGAATCCCAGCGTTTTCGGCCGATTCACCATCTCCAGCAACTCCCCCATGCGTTTCCAGCTATGCATCCCACCCCAGCAAATCTCTCCCTCGGCGGCGAGCCTCTCACCATGGTCCTCGGCAATGTCACACGCCTCGCTGAGTGTTTCGGCAATCCTCTTCGTATTTTCAAGGGGACTCTTGGCCCACTCCGCGGGACTCACCGCGGAATCGATGCGCACGATTCCATAGCGACGGATTCCCAGTTTGCGGAGTTTCCGTGCGATCACACATGCCTTGCGGACCTGGGTCAAGAACTGCTTGCGCTCCTGGTCGCTGCCTATCGCCGATCCACCGCCAGTGGGAGTCCAAACCGGAGCCACCACCGAACCCGCCTCAAGGCCCCTGGATGCAAGTCCGTCCGCCAAGCGCTTCAACTCGTCGTCGCTCGAGTCGATATCCGTGTGCGGCGCGGAAAGAAACAGATCGACTCCGTCAAAACTGACCCCATCCACTTCGGCGGCAGCGGTCAAATCGAGCATCGTGTTCAGATCGATCGGAGGTTCCGCTCCCGGACCTCCTTTGCCGACCAGCCCCGGCCACATCGCGTTGTGTATGTACGGATGCTTGTGCATTAAGCTGGCTTCTTCCGGAGTGGCTCCGCGTCGGGATTTCCGGGTCCGAAATGCTTGAGGATCACCAGCGGATCGGCGTCGCTGGCATTGTGGATCGTCACGCCCCGCTTGGCCGCATCCGCGGAGATGAACAGTTCATCCTCGGTCATATCGCCGAAACGGATCATCGTAGGAGCGGACACCGAGTGCTTCCCAAACGTCCCATGGCCCTGCGAAACCAGCGCTCCGTACGCTTCGCTGTCGTGAATCGTCACGCTGCGGCCTGGCAGCACCGTGAGCTCCTTGGCCGAGTAGTGAGCGGTGCCGAAGGTAATCCATAGCTCGCAATATCCCGCCGCTTCCATCTCTGGAACCGGGATCACGGGCCCGGGAAAGACTTTATTGCTTTTCGCAAACTCGGGATTCACGTTTGCATTCCAGTCAAGCATTCCTATCAGATAGTCCAGATCGTGGTGGTATTCGGGCAGCACGTCCTTGGTCATAAGGCTCCAATCGACGATGCGGCCTTCCACCAAGGACTGGAACATGGCGAAGACGTCGCTTGCGATCTGCGGTTCGTATGTCACCAGCGATCCGGGCGCGTGCAGAATCCCGGGGTCGACCTGCCAGCCTGCGCCGACTTCCAATCGGTAAGCCCGCGAGTGGTTGAGAATCCCGTTATCTCCCTTATTCCAATTCTCCAGGCAGCGGCGGACATCCTCTTTGGTGGTGCCCGGCTCCAGACCCATGAAGGTGTACGGGAAATTATTTTCGATCTGATTGTATTGCGGCGGGAAATAGTAGGCTTCCGGTTTGCCCTTGAAACCAACCTTCTTCGCGAACTCGTCGCTCTGATGCATGTGATGAGGGATGGGTCCCATGTTGTCGAAAAACTTACAAAGGACGTTCCAGCCGCCCTCCCGCTCCATGACACTGGAGCCGAGCAGCATGTCGCCGGCGGTCTCCATCGCAGCCCTCAGAAGAAATCTCTGACCATCTTCCGTGCGGACGAAGCTGAGACCCTCGTGCTCCGTGGTTAAGGGTCCATTCGCGGCTTTCGTGGTCGAGGAGAACCAGCGTTCGTTGATGCCGCCGCGGTGGCCTCCAAAGGCGTAGAGGTCGTCGGGATGCAGCCGCAGCCGCCTTCCGGGGATCATGAAGGAGCGCGGCACCCAGCACGGCTCCAGCCGGAGAATGCCTTCCGCCGCGGCCAAGGCTTCGCGGATCATAGCTTCTTCAGCCAGATGTTGCGAATGAGGATCTTGCCCGTGCCCTCGATCTCAAATCCGATGAGTCCGCTCTTCTTGAACATGCTTGGGTCGTCGTCGATCAAGATCGACATCACGTGTCCGTTGATGATGTGAGTCATGACGTTGCCACGCGCGATGATGTGCAACTGGTTCCAGTTTTCGATTTTGACGTATCCGCCCAACTCGTCGCGGTCTCCCAGTATGGCCAGAAGCTGCGGCTTCTTGCCCTGTTGAGTTCTGACCACCTGTCCGCGCCAGGCGATGATGCCGCGTCCCGTGGCTTGCTCGTAATATTGGCCGCTATAGGCGTTGCGGCCGTCGAAATCGAATTGGGCGCCGCTCATATCCCACTTCGCCTGAGAGGCCGCCGAGGGAGGAACGCCTCGCGGCTGGCCACTGGGGCACGTGCCTTGCGGAGCGCGCGCGGGCGCGGCCGCCGGCCGGGGAGCCTGAATCGCTCCGCGATACTGCACGCCGCTGTTAATGGCCGCTCCTTCGCCACGCATTTCCAATTTCATCTCGAAGTCGGCCGCCTCGCCGCCCTGCCACACCAGATAGATCGTTCCCGTTGGCTTCTCGCAACTGGACTCAGACACGATCGCGGCGTTCTCGACACGCCAGTAACTCTTGTCCCCATCCCAGCCGTTCAGCGTGGAGCCGTCGAAGAGCGATGTCCAACCAGTGTGATCGTTGAAGTCGATCGGATCGGGCTGAGAGAAGCCTCCGCCGCCGCGTTGAGCAATCAGCACTTTTGCAGCCGAAAGAGCGACGATTGCTGCGACGGCTCCGGCGCGCTGACGATTCCTGAACATGGCCCCTCCTTATAAAGCGGAAACCGCCCGCTTACCGCACCCATAATAAGTTATCACCCCGATGACGAAGCCGGTTCTGCTCCGAACGCTCTTGCTCGTGCCGCTGCTGCTATTCGCCGTTAACGTGATCGTGGTGTGCGCCAGCGGCGGGATCTTTGTGGAATCCCTCAACCGCGGACTTGGTGCGGGAATCGTTGCCCACGTTGTGCCACGGGCTCACGATGTTACGATAGTAGAGCGTTTCCTCGCCTCTAAGTTAGGCTAAAACAGGGACTAATCTATGTGGATCGTCAGGCTAGCGCTGAGGCGTCCCTACACTTTCGCGGTAATGGCGGTGCTGATCGCAATCCTTGGTGGGTTCGCCATTGCGACCACGCCTGCCGACATATTTCCGTACATCGATATGCCCATCGTGAGCATTGTGTGGCAGTACAACGGGCTATCGCCTGAGGAGATGGAAAACCGCATCGTCACCAATTTTGAACGCGCGCTGACATCTAACGTCAACGATATCGAGCACATCGAATCGCAGTCCTACCAGAGCGTTTCCGCGATCCGGGTCTATTTTCACCCCAATGTGCAGGTGGATCTGGCGCTGGCGCAGATTGTGACGCAATGCCAAGTGACCGTTCGCAACATGCCGCCCGGGACGTTTCCGCCGCAGGTTCTCAAATACGATGCAGCCAGCGTTCCGATCCTGCAACTGGGGTTGAGCAGCAAGACGCTGAAAGAAGAGGAACTCTCCGACCTCGGGCAAAACTTCATCCGGACCCCTCTTGCCACGGTCCAGGGAGCCGCCGTTTCCTATCCTTTCGGTGGGAAGAACCGCCAGATCATGGTGGATTTGAACCTCCAGGAGTTGTACGCGAAGCAGCTTTCGCCGAACGATGTCTCGAACGCGCTGAGTCTTCAAAACATAATCCTGCCGGCGGGCACCGCGAAATTCGCGAAGACCGAATATCCGATTCTTCTGAACGGCAGCCCGTCGATCTTATCCGAGTTCAACAACTTGCCCATCAAGACGGTGAACGGCGCAACCATCTATATGAAGGACGTGGCCACCGTCCACGACGGGTTTTCCCCGCAGCAAAACATCGTCCGCACGAACGGGTCGCGCGGCGTTTTGCTGACCGTGACTCGCACGGGCAAGACTTCGACACTGGCCATCGTCAACGCAGTGAAGGACGCGCTTCCCAGGGTGATGGCCAATATTCCCCCGGCATTGAAATTATCCGTGTTCGGCGATCAATCGTTATTTGTGCGAGCCGCCATTGGGGGCGTCGTGCGCGAGACATTGATTGCGGCGCTGCTCACCGGCACAGTGATCCTTCTGTTTTTGGGCAGCTGGCGCAGCACGCTGATTGTTTGTATCTCGATTCCGCTTTCGATTCTCACTTCGATCAGCATCCTGAGCCTGCTGGGGCAAACCATCAACGTGATGACCCTGGGAGGCTTGGCGCTGGCGGTCGGAATCCTCGTGGACGACGCGACGGTCGAGATCGAAAACACGCATCGCAACCTGGGAATGAGAAAGCCGCTGGTCCGAGCGGTGCTGGACGGCGCGTCGCAGATCGCGGTGCCCACGCTGGTCTCGACATTATCCATTTGCATCGTATTCGTGCCGGTGCTGCTGCTGGTGGGCACCGCCCGGTTCTTATTCGGACCGCTCGCCATGGCGGTGGTGTTCGCAATGATGGCCTCCTACCTGCTGTCGCGAACGCTGATTCCCACGATGGTTCATAAACTGCTTGGATCGGAAGCCGCGATTTATCAGCGCGGAGGTCATGGAGGCAAGGGGGTTCTCTGGAGCGTCCATCGCGGGGTGAACGCTTTGTTCGAGCGCCTGCGATACCGCTATCTCGGGTTGCTCGACTTTTCGCTGCGGCATCGCGGGCCGGTTCTGCTTCTTTTCCTGGCGGTCTCTTTCGGGTCGTTTTTTCTGGTGCGCCTGGTGGGGCAGGACTTCTTCCCGGATGTGGACGCAGGGCAGCTGCGGCTTCACGCCCGCGACGTCCCGGGCACGCGCATCGAGCAGACGGAGGTTCACTTCGCCGACGTTGAACAGGAAATCCGTAATGCGCTTCCCGCCGGGGAGATCGACACCATTCTCGATAACATCGGAATCCCGAACGCTTGGGCCAGCCTGGCGCAGGGCGATGTTCCGAACATCGCGGCCACCGATGGGGAAATCCTGATTTCTTTGAATCGCGAAAAGCACGGGCCGGTCCGGGACTACGAGGTCCTGCTTCGCAAGCGTCTCAACCAGCGATTTCCGGGCATGGTGTTTTTCTTCGAACCCGCGAACATCACCAACCAGATTCTCAATTTTGGCCTGCCCGCGCCGATCGACTTACAAGTGGTGGGAGGACGCGACAGCTCCATGAGCTACAAAATCGCGGAGAAGCTGAGAGACCGAATCGAGCGTATTCCCGGCGCGGCCGACGTTCATATCCACCAGGTGTTTCGTCAACCTCAGTTAAACGTGAACGTGGACCGAGTGAAGGCCGGCGAGTTCGGATTGACCCAGCACGACGTCAGCAGCAGCCTGCTGATCTCGCTCAGCGGCACCAATCAGGTGGCCCCCAATTTTTGGATGAATCCGGCCAACGGCGTCACCTATAACGTGGGGGTACAGACGTCGCAATATCGCGTCGATTCGCTGGATGAGCTGTTGCGAACGCCGATCACCGCGGCAACCAACGGGGTGAATACAACGACGCCCGGTTCACTTGCGGGCTTGTCCGCGTCGGGAGATGCCTCAGTAGGAGTCTCGCCGAGCGGTGCATCTCAAGCGTATGGGAATCCGGGAGCCATGGCGCCGCCCGGAATGCAACTTCTCTCTAATTTGGTGGATGTCGAACGCAGTTCCGGCCCGGTAATTGTGAATCACTACAACGTGGCTCCGGTCTTCGACGTATACGCCAACGTCGATCGCCGCGATTTGGGTAGCGTAGGCCGGGAAGTCGAAGGCATCATGAAAGAGGAACAGGCGGCCCTGCCGCGCGGAACGACATTCAGTTTGCGGGGCGAGTACGAGACCATGCAGGCGTCGTTCGTCCGCCTGGGGTTGGGGATGGTATTCGCAGTGGTGCTGGTGTATCTGCTGATGGCGGTGAACTTCCAATCGTGGCTGGATCCGTTCATCATTCTGACCGCGCTGCCAGGGGCGATCGCCGGAATCCTGTGGATCTTATTCGTCACAGGCACGACGCTCAGCGTTCCATCGCTGATGGGCTCCATCATGTGCATCGGGGTTGCCACGGCCAACAGCATCCTGATGGTCACGTTTGCAAACGACGAACGCGCAACCTTGCCCCTGGCGCGCGATGCGATGCTCTCCGCCGGCTACGCGCGTTTGCGGCCGGTGCTGATGACGGCTTCGGCGATGATTCTCGGGATGCTTCCGATGGCGCTGAGCTTGGGCGAAGGCGGTGAGCAGAATGCGCCGCTCGGGCGCGCGGTGATCGGCGGGCTGATGGGCGCGACCGTGACCACGCTCTTCGTTGTTCCGATCTTCTACACTTATCTGCGCACGAAGTCTCCGGTGGATCAAGAGTTGCGCCTGCAAGAGGAAGAAAGCGCCTCGGAAGAGAGCATAGAAAGCGCCGGGATCTTATGAGCAGCGAATCTTCCGAACAACAGTTACGCCGGCGAGTGGAAGAATTAGAGCGGGAGCTTCGCCAGCAGCGCCAGGAGCATCCCGGTCCGCCCCCGATTCATTGGAAGCCGTCGCCGATTACGATTTCTGTGCTCCTATTGGGCTTAGCCGTGCTGCTGATTGGAGCGTTTTTCGCGGGCTATCTTCCGCTTCAGAAGCGCGACGCGTTGGTCCGGGCGGAAGAGCAGGAGCATGAAAAAGAACTGCCGCATTTGGAAGTAATGCGCGTGGGCCGCTCCGCGGTCCAAAGCGGGCTAACCCTTCCCGGGACTCTGCAAGCCGTCACCGAAGCTCCCATTCTCGCGCGCGCCGATGGCTACCTGAAGAGCCGGCTGGTGGACCTCGGCGATCGGGTGCATGCGGGCCAATCGCTGGCGGAGATCGATGCGCCGGAACTCGACCACCAAGTCAGCCAGGCCGAGGCTGCGGTGACCCAGGCCGAAGCGTCGCTGGAGCAGGCGCAGGCGAACCTGGAGCAGGGAAAATCGGCCCGCGGCCTGGCTCAAACCACGGCGGAGCGGTGGCAGACTCTCACGGCGCAAGGCGTGGTCTCACGCCAGGACAACGATCAGTATCAAGCGCAATTGGTTTCGGCGAACGCCAATGTCCAGGCACTCGAAAAGGCGGTTCAGGCGCAGCGCAGCAATGTGGCTGCCAGCCAAGCCAACGTTGCGCGGCTCCAAGACGTCCAGGGTTATCGCGTGGTGAAGGCTCCCTTTGACGGTGTGATCACTTTGCGCAACGTGGATGTCGGCGCGCTGGTGACCACTGGCAGTACGCTGCTGTACCGAATCGCGCAAACGGAGACGCTCCGCACCTATGTGAACGTCCCGCAAGACAACGCCAGTTCGATCCACATCGGCCAATCCGCACGATTGACCCTCTCTAATTTTCCCGGGCGAAGCTTCTTCGGCAAAGTCGCGCGCACGGCGAATTCTCTCGATCCGTCGAGCCGTACGATGCTGGTCGAAGTCGACGTGCCGAACGGGGATGGCGGTCTGTTCCCCGGCATGTATGCGGAAGTCGACTTGGGCAACGCAAACGCAAATCCAGCCCTTACGGTTCCCGCGCAGGCGCTGATTGTCCGCTCGGATGGCGCGCAGGTGGCTGTGGTGTCGCCGGACGGAATCCTCCATCTTCAGAAGGTCGCGATTGGACGAGACTACGGTGACCGTGTCGAGATCGTTCAGGGTGTGGCCGAAGGCACCACCATTCTCTCGGCTCCGGGAGATACCGCTCAAGAAGGCGCTAAAATCGTACCCATCGCCGGCTCCGTCCGCTGACAAGGAGGGTCGAAATGCAGAGTAGCGAGGTGGCGCACGCACTCGTGCGTGCTGTGTCGAGACTCGTCTCGACACCGTGGTCGCGTATCGATAGGATGACAAATCCATGCGTCGCCATGAGTGGCGACGCGGCGCGCACTTGTGCGCGCAGGAGTGCGTGCGCCACATCATCAGCGCTAACCGTCGTGGTCCTGTGCTCGCTCACCGTGGCTTGTGGCGTACAACACGGCGGCGTGCCCAAGTTCGAGCCAGACCCATCCTGGCCCAAGCCTCTGCCCAACAATTGGATGCTCGGGCAGGTGTCCGGAATCTTTGCCGATGCGCAGGACCACATCTGGGTGACCAGCCGTCCTCGAACACTGGACACCAACGACCTCTACGCGGCGCAAAATCCTCCTCAGGCGGATTGCTGCATCCCCGCGCCTCCCATCCTGGAATTCGATCAAGAGGGGAACGTGGTTCAGGGATGGGGCGGCCCAGGCGCGGGATACGAATGGCCCGATAACGAACACGGTATGTTCGTCGATTACAAAGGCAATGTCTGGGTTGGAGGCAACGCCGTCGGCAAAGACACCAACATTCTGAAGTTCACCAAGACCGGCAAATTTCTGTTGCAGATCGGCCATCATGGAACGTCCGGAGGGAGCAACGATACTGAAAACCTGAACCGGCCGGCGGGGATCGTAGTGTATCCGGCGACTAACGAAGTTTTTGTCGCCGACGGATACGCCAACCGGCGAGTGATCGTCTTCGACGCGGACACGGGCGCCTACAAGCGCCATTGGGGCGCGTACGGGAACAAGCCCGACGATAGCGTTCCGCGCACGCGGGTGTATGACGGGCCAGGCTCGCCGCAGTTCAATACGGTGCACGGCATTCGGATCTCGAATGACGGACTGGTGTACGTGGGCGACCGCGTCAACAATCGCATTCAAGTGTTCAAACCGGACGGGACGTTCGTTAAGGAAGGCTATATCGAGCGTAAGACGTCTTCGCCGGAAGGGACCGCGTTTGACATCGCTTTCTCGCCCGATAAGCAGCAGCAGTTCTTGTATGTGCCCGATGGCAGCAACAAGAAGGTGCAGATTCTGAACCGGGACACGCTCGAGGTTCTAGGCTCCTTCGGCGGACATGGCGGGCATGGAAGCGGGGACTTTTTCCACATTCACAGCATCGCGACCGATTCGAAGGGAAACATCTATCTGGGCGAATCTTTCGGGATGCGGGTGTTGAGGTGGAATTATAAGGGGACGTGAGGCGGGTGTCGAGACGAGGCCCAAGTTAGATTCGCTGAACCTTTTGATTGTGCACCTGCGCGAGCATTTCCCGTACGGTCGCATTGGTGCGGGGATGGCGCAGGTCCGGCGCGAGTTCCGCCAGAGGCTCCAGCACGAAGCGGCGGTCGGCCAAACGCGCGTGGGGAATCTCCAAGCCGGGATTCGACAGGATCGTATCGCCGTACAGCAGGATGTCGATGTCGATGGTGCGGGGACCCTTGGGGTGCGTGGGAACCCGCCCCAGCGCGAGCTCGATTTTCTGCACGCGGGCGAGCAGTTGCTTTGGAAAGAGATCCGTCTCGATCTCGACCACCTGATTCAGGAACCAGGCTTGATCGGGGAAGTCGCGCGGCTCGGTTTCGTAAATGCCGGAAGCGCGCAGGATATGCGTATCGTCCGAGGCGAGTCGTTCGCGTGCTCGCTCAAGATGGATTTCGCGATCGCCCACGTTTGAGCCTAACGAAAGATAAACGATCTTCATGGATCAGAAAAACCGATCTAAAACTCTAAAACAATGTGTTCTGTGCACCCCGTAAGCGCCGCGGCACTTGAAAATATTCAAACGCCCGGTCGGTGGCAACGCGGCCGCGAGGGGTGCGATCAAGGAACCCCAACTGCATCAGGTAAGGCTCGTACACTTCTTCTATGGTGTCGGCCTCTTCGTCAATGGAAGCGGCGATGGTGTTGACTCCCACCGGCCCGCCGCCGTGCTTTTCAAGCAGGGTGCGCATGATTTTCTGGTCGATCTCATCCAGGCCGTAGGGGTCCACTTCGAGCAAATCCAGCGCGCGGCGCGCGACTTCAACATCGACGGCGCCGGCGGCGCGCACCTGCGCATAATCGCGAACCCGCCGCAGCAGACGATTCGCAATGCGAGGCGTGCCCCGGCTGCGGCGCGCGATTTCATCCGCGCCTTCTGCGTCCACTGCGACGTCCAGCAGCTTCGCCGAACGGATGACGATGCGTGCGAGCTCCTCGACATCGTAATGATTCAGGCGCAGCGTCAGGCCGAAGCGTCCGCGCAGAGGAGCGCTGATCAAGCCCTGGCGCGTGGTGGCCCCGATGGCGGTGAAGTGTTTGATGTCCATCGCCACGGTGCGCGCACCCGGGCCGGTTCCGATCAGGATGTCCATGCGAAAATCCTCGAGTGCGGAATAGATCATCTCTTCCACGTCGGGCTGGAGGCGGTGAATTTCGTCGATAAAGAAGACCTCGCGCTCCTGGATGCCGGTGACGATGCCGACCAGGTCGAGCTTCTTCTGTAAGACGGGGCCGGAAGTCTGCTGCATCCCAACGCCCAGCTCGGACGCGATGATGCCGGCGAGAGTGGTTTTGCCCAAACCGGGAGGGCCGTACAGCAGCACGTGATCCATAGCCTCACCGCGATGCTTGGCCGCTTCAATGGCGATGGAAAGAATTTCCTTCACCTTGGGCTGGCCGGTGAAGTCCGCCAGACGGTGCGGGCGCAGGGTAGCTTCGAACTGTTTGTCGTCCTCGAGCGGCGTGGCTGAAACGATGCCCTGTTCGCGCATGAAGCTTCAGTTTAGCGGACTCCTCTCGTAGGCCGGAGGACTGCGCCACTTCCGCTACCGAACCAGCTTCAATGCGCGCCGGAACAGGGCGTCGAAGGCGTTGGGCTCAGTGGAGGAACGCGCCTTGGTCACCGCGGCTTCAGAGGCGGAGCGGCCCGCACCGAAGTTCATCAGCGCCGAGATCACGTCTTCCTCGTTGGCGTCGAAGGCTGTCTTGGGCGCGGCGTCGGGGCGGGGCGGCAATCCGGCGAGATCGAGCTTGTCGCGCAACTCCAGCACCATGCGTTCGGCGGTCTTCTTTCCGACGCCGGGAATGCGTACCAGTTGTTCGATCGCTCCGGCGCGAATCGCCGAGGCCAGCTCCGGCGCAGCCAAACCTCCGAGCGCCTTCACTGCCAGCGTGGGGCCGATGCCGCTGACCGTGATGAGTTTCTCGAACACGGTTTTGTCGGCGGCGGAGACGAAACCGAACAACAGCAGCGCGTCTTCGCGGACGTGAGTATGGATGTGCAGGCGCAACTCCGCGCCCTTCTCCGGCAGCGACGAATACACGGAAATGGGGATCGTGACTTCATAGCCGACGCCGTGCACGTCCACAATCACCTGGCTGGGATTTTTTTCGAGGAGCGTTCCCCGAAGATAAGCGATCATGAGTAGAAGAATACTGGATGCGGCGAAGGTTTTTTGTAGACCGGGTCAGAAACGGGCAGGCGACTCTCAACGGCGAAGACGCGCGGCACCTGACACGAGTGCTGCGGGTGGAGGCGGGACAGCGCTACGAGATCTCCGACAATCGCGACGTGTATCTGGCTGAGATCGAGGCGGCGCACAAGGAGCGCGTAGTCTTTCGCGCGATCGAAAAGCTGGAAGCGCCCGCGGCAGGCGTGCGACTGATCCTATGCGCGGCCTTGGTGAAGTTCGATCGCTTCGAATGGATGATCGAGAAGGCGACGGAGTTGGGGGTCGCGGAGATCGCGCCGTTTGAAGCTGCTCGCAGCGATCGCGGTCTGGAGAAGGCCGCGCAAAAGCGCGTGGAGCGGTGGCGGCGCATCGCTCTCGAAGCCAGCCAGCAATCGCGGCGCGCGCATCTGCCGGAGGTGCGTGAGCCGGTCGCGTTCGAGACCATCGTCGGGGAATCAGCGCAATATCGGTATGTGCTGGACGAAGAGCCGGGCGGAGCTGCGATCGCCGCGGCGATACCAGCCCAGCGCCGGGCGGAAGACTCCGTTGCCCTGCTGATCGGTCCGGAGGGCGGGTGGACGGAACAGGAACGCGCCGCGTTTGTGGCGGCGAGATGGGCTCGCGTGTCGCTGGGGCCGTTGATTCTGCGGGCGGAAACGGCGGCGCTGGCGGGGTTGGCGGTGCTCGGGGCGGGGTGGTCGGCTGGGTGAAAAAGAATTTGGAACTTTGAAGGGGCGCAAACGCAATCAGGGTGTGAAAGCTGTCGCCGGATTCATTCAGCTCGTGCCTTTGATGCTGGCCCGGGGGTTGGCGTGCGGACAATCCACACGGCCCGCTCCCTCCGCGCAGCGCGAGTTCGACGTCGTATCCATCAAGCCCTACGTGCCGACGAGGGCGTTTATCGAGGCGTGCAACCCGCACAGCGATCCCGTAACGCTGACACGCACCGGATGCACTTTGGAGCAGCTTGTCAAACTGGCTTACGACCTCAAGCCCTACCAGGTGCACGTGAAAGGGCCGGCCTGGGTCGACTCGGACCGCTACGTGATCCAGGCGCGCCTCGCCGAGCCGGCGACGCAGGCAGAGATGCTGCGGATGCTGCAACCGGTGCTGGCCGAGCGTTTTCATTTGAACATTCATTGGGAGAACACCCAGGCGCCCGCGTATTCCCTGCAGGTAGCGAGTCATGGCCCCAAGCTTTCGCCTGCGACGAACACGAAACATGTGGCGAAGTGCTCGTCCGAGAAGGAATATTCAAGTCGGATTGCCTGACGATCGACGATCTTGCGGATGCTCTTGAGAGCTTCGTCGTGAAGGACCGTCCCGTGGTCAATCGAACGGCGTTGAGCAAAGACAAGCACTACCAGGTCAACCTTGAATTCTCTTCCGGCGACGATCCCGCAGCCGGTCCTTCGATCTTCTCCGCTCTTCCGGATCAGCTCGGTTTGACGTTAAAGGCTGGCAAAGCACCGCTCAGGACACTCGTCATTGATCGTGCACAGCGCCCTGAGCCGAATTAGGGCGCAAAAACCAATGAGAATCGCGCCCATCTCCATAACCGACGGCAACATAATGGAAAGGCTGGCAGAACATAATGGAAAGGCCGGCAGAACATAGCCGTTAAGATTTTGGAACTTCCGAGCCCCGCCGGCGCAATACGAGTAGAGCCTAGGATGATGCCGGAAGCCGAGCGCGGCGAATATCGTGAGCAGGATCGCGACCTGCTGCGGCGATTCCGCGCCGGGGATCGAGATGCGTTCACGGCGATCTATCGCACGCATCAGGCGTGTGTCTTTCGTTTCGCGCGGTTGATGACCGGCGATCAAATAAAGGCTGCCGAAGTGACCCAGGACGTGTTCGTGTGGCTGATCCACAATCCGGGCGATTTCGATCCGGAGCGAGGGGGCTTGAGCGGATTCCTGGTCGGGGTCGCGCGCAAGTTCCTGAAGCGGCGCTACAGCGAGGAGCAGCGCTGGGTGCCGATCGAGGAAGACATAACGGCGCCCGAAGTTGTAAGCGATCACTCGGATCATGACGTTGCGGCGCTGCGGCAGGCGATCGCCGCGCTACCGTTGCTCTATCGCGAAGTGGTGGCGTTGTGCGGCCTCGAAGGCAAGAGTTATGACGAAGCGGCCGCGATCCTCGATTGCGCCGTGGGTACGGTGCGGAGCAGGCTGCACCGCGCGCGGGCGCTGCTCGCGAGAAAGCTGATGGGGAAGGGATGTGCGGTATGAGTCGATTGGACGACGCCATGATCCGGCTGGCGGCGGATCTGGCGGAGACGGAAGCGCCGTTTGAAGTCGAGCGCGCGGTACTCGCGGAGTTCGACCGCAGCCGAAAACGCAAGCGTAACAAAGCTTGGATGGCAGCGATCGGAGCGATTGCGGCTTCCGCCGTTGGCGTATGGATGTTGCACCAGCGGGCGGCGCCAAGGCCCGCTGCGCCGCCAGCCATCGAAGCTCAAGCCGAGGCCGAACCGGAGCAGCCGTTCGTGCCGATTCCCTACGTGCTTCCGCCCGACCCGTATGAGCGAGTCGAAATCGTGCGCGTGAAGCTGCCCGTTTCCGAGCTGATCGCTGCGGGATTTCAAATGCAAACCACAGACGTGGGAGCACAGGCCGAGGCCGACGTTATGGTGGGCCAGGATGGGAGGCCGCGCGCGGTGCGGCTAATCTCGATCTCGTCTTTTAACTAGCTAAACGGGTAACTAACGAAACGAGGACCATTGTATGAATAGACACATCTTGATCGCCGGCGTTCTAGGTCTGCTTTCGTTGCACGGGCAGGGCTTGAACAACGATCTGTTTCAGACGCAGCGGGAGTTGCAAACCCTGATCAACGTCCCCGGTGGCCGGGTTCTGGATGAAGGCTTCGGCAATCGCATGGTGAAAGGTAAGCCGTTTTCGGCCACCGAAGAACGCCATTCGCTCCAGGTTTTGGGCGACGGAACCCGCATCGAGAACACCGAGACCAATCGCCTGTTTCGCGATAGCGAAGGCCGAACGCGCGTGGAGGAGATGAACGGGACGGTCAGCATCTACGACCCAGTGGCCAAGCTCCGAGTGGTGCTGGATCCAGCCACCAAGACCGCTCGGAAGAACAATTCGGGCACTGTCTTTTTCGCGAATAGCGGAAGCACCGTGTTCACCAATGGGTTTGACCGGGTGACAATCGGACAGAATGAGCGAGCCAATCCGGCGGCGATGAAGGGCGTCATGGCGGAGACTACCGAGAACCTGGGCTCGCAGAGCGTCAACGGTGTGGCCGCGCAGGGCATGCGAACCACCATGACCATCCCCAAGGGGCAGATCGGGAATAACCGCGACATCAAGGTGCTGACCGAGCGCTGGACTTCCGCCGATCTGCAAATGCTGGTGAAGAGCATCAACTCAGACCCGCGATTCGGCGATACAACCTATCAGCTCACCAAGGTCGTTCTCAGCGCCCCGGACCCCGCGCTGTTCCAGATTCCGGCGGACTATACGGTGACGGATCAGCCAAATCTCCCGCTAAGGTTAGCGACGCCCGCGCCGGCGAGAGGCGTGGGGCGTGGGGCTCAAGGTGTTCCGGCCCCTGTTGCTCCGGCTCCTGCTCCTCCTCCGGGGAAATAAATTATGAGAGTCATTCTCGGGCTCGCTATTCTCGCGGCCGGGGCGCTGCGGGGGCGCGCGCAATCGCAACCGGCGACGCCTCGCGCCTTTGAGGTTGCGACGATCAAAACTTTAGGCGACACCATTTCTATCGGGGGAAGGTCTGTCCCCCGCGCGAATCTGCGCTACGATCATCCTCCCGCCGATCCGCTCCACGGCATCAGCGGCAATCGATATTCAATGGAGATCGCCACGCTGACTGACCTGATGGTGGACGCATACAACGTTCGGAGGGATCAGATCTCGGGTGCGCCGGGCTGGGCCACTCCCGACGGCGACGTCTATGAGGTCAACGCGAAGGCCGAGGGAGAAGGAACGCTTACATCGGACCGGGCTCGACAGATGCTGCAAACCTTATTGGCGGATCGATTTCAACTAAAAATACACCGCGAGACCAAAAACCTTCCCGCGTATGAGCTGACCATCGCTAAGAACGGACCGAAAATCAAGGAGCTCCCGAAAGAGGCCAAGCCCCAAGCCAATTCGATTACGAAGGGGCTGCTCCTGGCGATCATCTCCAACTACTTGGATTGCCCGCTGGTCGATAAGACCGGTCTCACGGGCGAGAGGTATCAAGTCGACTGGGATCTGGCGGAGCCGTTAGAGGAGCTAAGGCAAGGGCTGAAGCCAGCGCCTTCCATCTTCGGCTTGGTTCAGAATCAACTTGGGCTCAAGCTGGAAAAGAAGAACTCTCCGACTGAAGTATTGGTGATCGATCACGCGGAGAAGCCGTCGGACAATTGATATGGAGCGGCGTGTCCGCTCTATTGTGACGGATCGCTGCCGGGACGTAACCTTTGGCGGACGGCCCGGTAAAAGATAGTGGCCTAAGAGACATGAAAAGCCATCCCCGCTAAGTTAGCGACGCCCGCGTCGGCGGCGAGGGGGCGCGCGGGTGTTCCGGCCCCTGTTGCTCTGGCTCCTGCCCCGCCGGCTCCGGTGAAATAAGAACCCGATACCCCGAGCCCGCCTTGACCCGCGCCGCGGCTTATGCCACACTTTGTACCATGACAAAACGTGGCGATTCGGGCGCGCGTGTCCGGGCTCCGCTGACGGAGCTCGAAAACGAGGTGATGAGCGCGGTATGGAAGGCCGGCAAATGTTCCGTCGAGGCCGTGCATCGGAGCGTGTCGCAGAAACGCGCCCTTAAGGAGACCACCATTCGTACTCTGCTGCGGAGACTGGAACTAAAGGGCTATTTGCACCACGAGTCGGACGGACGGGCCTACATTTACCGGGCGGCGGAGCCGGCTCGCAACCTGGCGGCCCGTGCCGTGCGACAGATTATCGACCGCTTCTGTCAGGGCTCGGTGGAGCAACTGGTCTGCGGGATGGTCGAGGCCAAGGTATTGAGCAAGCGTGAGGTCGAGCGGCTGGAGGAGGTCGTGCGTCAAGCGAAGGGCGGCAAGTAGTTAAAACGAGTGAACAATGTTCACAGATCCGTGAAAAATCAGCACGTGGGATGGCTTTTTTGCGGTTCGAACGAAAAAATTCGTAAATCGCCCGAACGAATTGACGCCAAGTGGCGTCTAAGCTTGAAAGCGATGCGCTTTTGAAAAATCGTCCGCATAACCGCCTTGGGCGCAATTCGCCCAGTTCGGTGGATGGTTGACCGGCTGTTGTTGGTTGAGAGGACTGAGCCGGTCCCGTGCGGGCTTCTTATTGAGCGAACGGAGCAGCCGATGAGAACAAGTGGCTACCTAAGACTGCTGGCTGCGGGCTGGCTGAGCGCCCTGATCCTGCTAGCTTCCGAGCATCACGGGCAGGTCAACTTCGGAGGCTTGCCGGTGCCCGGCGTGGCGGTGACGGCGACGAAAGGCGACGCGAAAGCTACGGCCATCACGGATGGGATGGGCATGTATTCGTTTCCCGATCTAGCGGACGGCACGTGGACAATGCAAGTGGACATGTCCGGGTTTTCGACGCTCAAGCAGGATGTGGGCGTCGGGCCCGGCGCACCGGGTGTCACTTGGGATCTGAAACTCAAGTCCCTGAGTGAGATACAAGCGACGGTCCAAACTCCGGCGCTAACCACCGAGCCGCGTCCGGCGCAAGCGGGGGGGCCCTCTCCGGCACCCGCAAAGCCGACGCCTCCGGCTCCGGCGAAGCCCAAGCCGCAGGTCGCGGCGAATGGAGCGGCGCCCGCCGCAGGTCAGCCTGCCGCGCCAGCCCCCGCGGAGGCTCCGGCTGAGGCGAACCAGCAGGCCGCGGACGGATTTCTGGTCAACGGCAGCCAGGTCAACGGCGGCGCTTCCCCGTTCGCGTTCAACCCGGCGTTCGGCAACAATCGCCGCGGCCCTAGGTCGCTGTATAACTACATGATCGGCTTCAACCTCAACGACTCCGCGCTGAACGCGCGCCCGTTTTCGCAAACAGGCCAACTTCAGCCGAAGTCTGAGTATAATAACTACGCGATCAATGGCCTGATACAGGGGCCCCTGCGCATCCCCCACATTCTGCGGAACGGTCCCATCTTTTTCCTGCAGTATCAATTGTCCCGCAACCGCAACGCCGGTACCGCGTTTGCACTGGTGCCGACGGAGGCGCAGCGGAACGGCAACCTTTCCAATGTTACGAGCCCGATCATCGACCCCACTACGGGGATGCAGTTTCCCGGCAATATCATTCCGGCCGACCGGTTGAACACTCCGCAAGCCCAGGCAGCCCAGGCGCTGCTGAGTTACTTCCCGCTCCCCAACTTCAACTCGAGTCAATACAATTACCAGATCCCGACCTTGGGCACTTCACATGGCGATTTCGTTAATGCTCGTATGAACAAGCAGATCGGGCGGAAGAATTCGATCCTGGGAACGTTCGCCTTTCAGAGCACGCGGGCGAGCACGCCAAACTCGTACGGCTTTCCTTTTCTGGATACGAGCAGCGGCTTGGGCATGAACATCAATCCCCAATGGCGGCATCAGTTCACGCCGCGGATGAGCACCACACTTCAGTACCAGTTCTCCCGCAACGCCAATCACATCAATTCGTTCTTCGAGAACCGCAGCAACGTGTCGGGTATGCCGGGGATCACGGGCAACAACCAGAACCCCACGTACT
>Ga0209415_10001019_pt1 | contig 53178 bp, 45 predicted proteins | sample PeaSoiSIISIP2007_FD_187696 | JGI IMG/M metagenome (GOLD analysis project Ga0209415, IMG submission 187696) | Peat soil microbial communities from Weissenstadt, Germany - SII-SIP-2007 (SPAdes) (version 2) | ecosystem: Environmental > Terrestrial > Soil > Wetlands > Peat | place: Germany... | reverse complement strand
GTGCCGAGCACGGCGAAGAACCGGAAGCCGGGCAGCGGGTCGGCCGGGGACGGATTGGCCTCGGTCCCGACGCGGCCGTCGGCCGGTTGCGACAGCAGGCGGCGAACCTGGCGCGACAGGCTCCGGCGCACCCGCCGGAGCCACCGGCGGTAAGTCTGGGACGGGGCGGGCACGGCGGTCACGGTAGTGGGCCCATCGCCTGCCGCCGGGGGTTTCGCCGGGGATCGGTCGACCGGGACGGACACCGCCATCTGCAAGAGTGTCGATCATGACCCCGGGCGAGGACCTTCAAGACCGGGCCGAACGGCTGTCAGCCACCATCCGCCTGGGAGGGCCCGTCGAGGACTTCGAGCGGGTGGGCCGCATGCAACTGGCCGTACTCCTCCTCCAGGGTCTGCGACCGGGGTCGCGCGTGCTCGACGTGGGGTGCGGATGCCTGCGGGCCGGGTACTGGCTCATGCACTTCCTCGATCCGGGCTGCTACTTCGGCATCGAGCCCGACCCCGAGGTGCTCCGGGCCGGGCTCGACGTGATCGTCGAGCCCGAGACCGTCGCTCGGGCGCAGGCCACCTTCTCCCACCGTGACGACTTCGATTTCAGCGAATTCGGTACCTCGTTCGACTTCGTCCTGGCCCGCTCGATCTGGACGCACGCCTCCAAGGCCCAGATCGAGCGCATGCTGGATCAGTTCGTCGCCACCGCCAACCCCGGTGCCGTGATGATGGCGTCGTACCTGCCGGGCGGCCGGTACCCGGGATTGGCGGCTCGTCTCCCCGGCCTCGCCGTCCGCCTGCCGGCCCACGACTACGGCGGTGACGCGTGGGTGGGCCAGAGCCACACGTCGGCGCGGGCCGGCATGGTGCACCACTCGTTTCGGTGGATCATCGACGCCTGTGCCCGCCGTGGTCTCTCGGTCCGTCAGCTCCCCGACCACGTCGTGAACGGCCAGTACTGGCTGCGGATCACCGCCACCTGACAAGACAAGCGGCGCCTAGCCGCGCTCCTCCGAGATCGGTGAGCGGGCCGGTCCCCGCATCTTCCACCAGGCCTTCACCAGTCGGAACACCCGGGACGACTCCACCGACCGGTACTGGCGGCGCAGGACCTCGTACTCCCGGCGCAGAGCCAGCACATCCTCGACCCATTCCGGTTCGACCCCCAGGTCCGGTGGGCTCCAGCGCGCGTGGGCGCCGTCGAGGCCCTGGAGCACGGCCAGGACATCGTGCTGGCTCCCCCCGATTCCCGCCGGTCGGTCGGTCGTGGTCCTCTCGTGGCGCAGTCCGGCGTCGAGCGAGGCGACGGCGGCGTCGGCCCGCCCCGGATCGACGGCGACCCCGACGTCGGCCAGGAAGCCGGTCAGCGTTCGGCCCCAGGCGGCCGGGTCGTCGAGCATCCGGGCGTAGCCGGTGACGAGGGTAGGGAGCCCCACGAGGTCGGCACACGACGTCCGGACGTACCGTTCCCACAGAGCGAGGCCGTGGGTGAGGGTGATGTCGTTGCGAGTCCGCAGCGACTTGGCCACCTCCATGCCGTCGCGGTAGACGAGCACGGCGGCCATCGGGGGTGGCACCAGGGACCGCCAGAACGGCAGCAGCAGACAGTTGCGAGGGTCCTTCCAGGCCATGGGTCTCGTCGGGAACGTGGCGGCGAAGGCGGCCGGGGCGTCATGACGCAGCCCCTCGAGTGCCGGTTGCCGTTCCCACCCCGGCACGAGCGGCGGTGGTGCGGACCACGTGCCGCCCAGAAGCCGCAGCACGTCATTGTCGAACCGCATCAGGTTCTTGCTCTCGAAATGCCCCCGTTCGTTGAACGCGGTGGCGGGGACGAGATCGTCCTCGGCCGGCGCCTCGACCCCGAGACGCGTGAGCATCCCGGTGACGGCCGACGTGCCGCTGCGGTGCATGCCGATGACGAACACACACGTTCCCACCGTCGGACCCGACGCGCGCTCGGCTTCACCGGCCATGACCTCAGCCCCCCCGGGCGGTGCCGGCGACGGAGGCGTCCACCGCCGCGTCGACGAGGTCGATGACCTCCCGGTCGACGGCCGGATCGAACTTCCGGGCGAAGGCCGCCCCCGAAAGGGCGATGGTCCCGACGTCGTCGGACCGCAGCACCATCCATGCCGCCCCCTTGTGCGTGTCGTGGGGGACGACGTAGGTCAGGGGTTGCGTGGAGAAGGAGAAGCCGGCGGCGTTGCCGAGCACCGTGTGGAAGAAACCCTGATCCGGTATCCAGGTCTGGCGGAACCACTCCGTCACCGCCGCGTCGCTCGCCAGAAGCGTCGTCACGGCGCGCCGCCCGAGGGCCATCCACTGCGACCCGCAGTACAACGTCCAACCGTCGGGGAGCCGCCGGCGCCGCCACCGTCCCACCATCCACGTGCCCCGGCGCTCGGCGTATTCGATCTTGAACACCGGCTGAACGTAGCGGCTGATCCGGCGGGCCGCCTCGAGCACGTAGCGTCCCCCCCGGACGTACCGCGCCGGCACGGCGCGCCACCGGAATGCGTAGCGGACGAAGTTCAGATCGTCGGCCGACGGTCGGCGCCCGAAGGCGGGACGGACGGTGAGCGGACGCATCGGCACGAGCCCGTCGGTTCCCGACGCTACGAGCTCGTCCTCCCAGGCGGCCAGATCCCTGACGGGACGATCCTCGCCCGACAGCAGGACGAACCAGTCGGAGTCGATCTCGTCGACGGCGACGCGCAGCAGACGCAACGTCGCTTCGACGACCGACCAGTCTCCCCAGGAGACGGCGACGGGATCGACCAGACGGACCCTCGCCGGGGGGCTGCCGTTCCACAGCGGTGTCGCGTCGGCCGACTCGTGTGTGTCGTGATGGACGACGACCTCACCGGCCGGGCTGAGCTCGAGGATGCGGGTCACGAGCGACTCGACCTGGGCCGGGTTCTTGTGGCTCATGACGAGGTACGCCACCCGCGGCCTGCGGTTGTCGGTCACCGGCGGGCGACGCGACGCCACGGCGTCACGGTTCCGAGTCGTCGAGCTGCCGGAAGAACTCGGGGTCGGCGGTGAGACGGGCGAACATGTCGTCGGCCATCCGGTCGACTCCGACGGCGCGCGTGGCTTCGCGGCGCAGGGCCACGGTGCGCCGCAGAGCGCCGGCCACGACACCGGCGTGACGGGCCCGCACGTGCAGCAGTTTGGAGGGGTCGGCCGTCACGGCGCGGCGTAACGTCCCCAGGCTCGGCCGGTCCGACGACGGTCGGTTGTCCGCCTGGCGATGAAGATCGACGCGGGTGGGCACGCTCCGGAATCCGGCGCCGTGGTGGTAGACGCGGTGCCCGTAGACGCCGAACAGCAACGGATGGGGATTGTGGGTGTTGGTTCGCAACAGCGGGAGCCACGCCGTCCCGCGTTCCTGGAGCCGCTCGAGGAGAGCGCCGCCCACGTCGGCCACGGTCGTCCCCACGTCGTTCACCCAGGGACGTCCGGCGCGCCAGTCGCCGCCGATCTCGGCCCAGAAGGCCGCCGTCGTGACACAGAAGCAGGGGTGAGGCTGGGGGTCTCCCAGGTTCTCGTCGCGACGCACGGCGGCCAAGGGGTAGTCGGCCAGCACGTCGGCCACCCAGGGCACGAGGGGTTGCACGGGAAAGGCGTCACCGTCGACGAACATGAGCACGTCGGTCGGTTCGGACCGCTCGAGCACCATTCCGGCCAGTTCGTTGAGCTTCTCGGCGTGGCTCCCCGGCAGGTCGGCGGCGAAGTGGAACCGGGGGTCGTCGAGGGCGTCGTCCACGCCGTTGACCGAGGCGTACACGCGGAACGGGGCCCGGATGTTGCGCTCGAGGTACCCGAGTTGGACGTCGATCCATTTCGGTGTCTGCCAGTGCACCGTCACGACATTGATCATGGGGAGGCGTCGAACTGCCGGTAGAACTCGTCGTCCTCCGATAGCCGGCGGAACACCTCGTCGCCCAACGCCGCCAGTTGTTGTCCCCGTTCGGTGCGGGTGATCTTCACGTAGTGACGGTGCTCGAGCCGCAGGCGCACGGTCTTGGCCGTTGCCCGGGCCAGGTCGATGGGTCGCAACCGGCGCAGCACCCCGGGGTCGGCCCGCAACATCCCCAGACTGGGGCTCTCGGCCGTCGGCCGCAGGTTCCTCCCGGCCGCCGCGTTGCGCTCGTAGCGGTCGGCCCAGTCGGCCCGCTCGACCCGGGTGGCCTGGAAGCCGGCACCGTGGTGGTAGATGCGGTGGCCGTAGACACCGAACCACACCGGATGGGGGTTGTAGGTGTTCGTCCGCAGCAACGGGAGCCAGGCGACCTGACCGTCGCGCAGCTTGGCCAGCAGGTTCCCACCGGTGTCGGCCACCTCCCGGCCCGCCGCGTTCACCCACGTGACGCCGGGCAGCCAGTCCCCGCCCAGGTCCTTCCAGAATCCGACCGTGGTGGCGCAGAACGAGGGGTGCGGTTGCGGGTCGCCCAGGTTCTCGTCCCGGCGCACGGCGACCAGGGGGTGCTCGGCCAGGACGTCGTCGATCCAGGGCACGAGGGGGCGGACGGGGAAGGCGTCACCGTCGAGGAAGATCAGGGTGTCGGTGGGCGCGGCGCCCTCGGTGATGACCAGAGCCAGCTGGTTCAGCTTGGCGGCGTGGCTGCCCTCGAGGTCGGCCGCGTAGTGGAAACGCGCCGCCATCGTGGGGTCGTCGATGCCGTTCAGTGAGGCGAAGACCCGGTAGGGCGCATCGAGGGCGCGCTCCAGATAGTGGAGCTGGGGATCGATCCATTTCGCCGTCTGCCAGTGGACCGTGGCGATGTTGATCACGGGGCCCGCCCGAACGGGTCACGGAGTCGATGCACTTGGAGTCCCACGCATGGTCACGACGAGCCGGGCCCCGGCGGCGGCGACCGGCCGATTGTGCTCGCAAAAAGTGTAGACCGTCCCCCGCTTCACCGTTGTGGATGAGGGGACCGTTTATCGTCTTGGCCGTGACGCCTCGGACGATCAGACGTCTCATGGGCGGCGGCGGGGCCCGGGACCCCCGGCGCACCGGCCGCCGGCCGCACAGCGAACCCAATCCCGCCCGCCCCGAGGTCCTGCCCGAGGTCCGCCTCTTCGCCGTCCTCGGGACCTGGATGGAGCAGGACGTGGTCGAGGCCACCGTCCGCAACGCCTTCGCCCAGGGCGTGGAGGCGGTCTACCTGGTCGACAACGCCTCGACCGACGCCACCGTGGCGCGGGCCCTCGACGCCGGGGCCACCCTGGCCGAGTCGTTTCGCACCGAGGTCTACGAGGAACGCATCCGCATCCTCCTCATGAACGCGGTGGTGGCCCGGATGTCGCTGGCGTCGGAGGCCGCCCACGTCTGGTGGCTCTGGCTCGACGGCGACGAATTCCCCGAGGGTCCCGACGGGACCACCGTGGCCGACTACGTCCGGGGTCTCGACCGCCGGTTCCGCCTGGTGGGCAGCACGTACTACAACCATTTCCCCACCACCGCGCCCGCCTACGTCCCCGGATTCCATCCCCTCGACTTCCAACCGATGTGCGAGCGCTTCGTCCCCGAGCACCCCGGGTACTGCGCCCAGCCCCACTGGAAGCACCCCCTCCAGAGGTTCGACCGGTCGGGCCCGTTCCTCGGCAGCCTCATGGGGTTCCACGGCGCCACGCTGCTCATGGGCGAGACGGTGATCGAACCGCTGGGAGGCATCGTCACCCACCACTTCCCCTACCGCGAGGAGGCGGCCACCCGCCGGCGCATGGAGCTGCTGTGCGGGGGCGTGGCCCGCAACGGCTACAACGACTCGATCGGCAACAGCAGCATCAAGAAGCGGTTCGACACCCTCGACGCCGTCTACCGGGGGGCGTGGGACCAGGTCGACGACCTGAGCACCCGGGGGCCCCATCTCGGCGTCCACCTCGAGGCGTGGACGGGCGCCCCCGGCCCACGCTGGTACGACAGCCCCCACGGATCCGCGGCCGTTCCCGGGTGAGCGGGCCGACCGACAACGGCCCGGTCGTCGTGCTCGCCGGCCCCGGTGATCCGACCAGCATCGTCTCCCACTACCTGGCCGACCGCTTCCCCGACGTGGTGGTGGTCATGGAGCAGCCCGTGCCCCGCCTCACCCTGGCCCGGCGCCGCGCCCGGCGCCTCGGCTGGCCCACCGTTCTCGGCCAGGTCGCTTTCGTCACCGTGGCCCTTCCCCTCCTCCGCCGCTCGGCGCGCCGCCGGATCAGCGAGATCCTGGCCAGCGCGGGCCTCGACACCACGCCCGTCGCCGGGGTCCGCCCCGTCGATTCGGTGAACGCCCCGGCCACCGCGGCGCTGCTCCGGGAGATCGGGCCCGCCGTGGTGGTCGTGCAGGGAACCAGGATCATCTCCGACGCCACCCTCGGGTCGGTGCCGGCCCCGTTCATCAACGTCCACGCCGGCATCACGCCCCGCTACCGCGGTGTCCACGGCGGCTACTGGGCGCTGGCCGAAGGCCGACCGGACCTGGCCGGCACCACTGTCCACCTGGTCGACGCCGGTATCGACACCGGCGGCGTCCTCGCCCGGGCCACCTTCACACCGGACCCCGCCGACTCGATCGCCACCTATCCCTACCGGCACCTGGCCGACGGCCTGCCCCTGCTGGCCGACCAGGTCGGCCGGGTGCTGGCCGGTGCCGACGTCCGGGTCGCCGTCCTCCGGGACGAAACGGACGACGAGCCCTCGCGCCTGCGGTGGCACCCCACCCTGTGGGGCTATCTCCGCACCCGGGTCACGAAGGGCGTCCGCTGAGCGCCATCTGGGCCACGTCGCCCATCGACAGCGACAGAAGCCCGTCCGACGCCGTCAGCCGTTCCGCCTCGTCGAGCACGCCGTTCAGCACCCCGAAGCTCTCCTCGGGGTGCCGGGCGAAGTTGTGGGGGTGCCACCACAGGTGGAACAGCCGACCCCGGTGCGCCGCGGTCCGCAGACCGGCCACCAGCCGGGCGTGGCGCCGCGGTTCGAGGGCCTGGCGCCGGGGCGAGTACGGCCGGAGGAAGGCGCTGGCGGCGACGTTGCACAGCCCCGACGGCTCGACCAGATCGTCCCAGCCGAAGGTCGGGGGCGGCGAGAGCCCCACGTAGGTATCGGCCAGCCGCGCCGCGCGGCGGGCCAGGCTCGTCGTCTCGGCCTGCTGGGCGTGGTGGCCCCACGACGGTTGCGGCCCCCGGTAACAGCTGAACCCGCTCTCGCGCACGGCCCGGGCGTAGGCGGGGTTCCACTGGTTGCGCGGCAGCACCAGGCTCGTGAGCGGCACCCCGAGCGGGGCGGCGATAGCCCGGGCGGCGGCCAGGTCGGCCCGCAGCGCCGCCTCGTCCTGGCCCTCTTCCAGGCAGTAGTAGTGGGAGAAGGTGTGCGACGCCACCTCCTGCCCGGCCGTCCCCGCCAGCGCCCGGACCAGGGAACCGGCCAGGCGCAGGGGGTCGCTCTCCTCGTCCTCGCCCACCGTCTCGGCATACGGGTCGAGCTCGCTCCGCTTGTACACCGGCCGGACGGAGGGCAGGAAGGGCTCGAGCTCGGCGCGCGACCGGGCGAAGAGCAGTCCCACCGTGGCCCAGGTGGCCCGGATGCCACGCGCCGCGAAGAGGTCGGCCAGCCGGCGCACGTGATCCCTGCTCGTCACCAGGTCGGCTGCCATCATCCCGTGCCCCTCGGCGTGGTCGCGCATCCCCCAGAGCAGTTCGAAGTCGAGCGAGATCACGAGGGCACCCGGCCGGGTTCCGCTGGCCACGACGCGCCCGGTCCCTACGGGGAAACGGGCCCGGCGCCGCCCGGCTCGGTGCCGTCGCCGTCGGGCTCGTGGCCCGTGGCCACCGCCACCATCGTGTCGAAGGCCAGGTGGTCGGGCAGCAGGTGGCGGAAGGAGTAGCTGGCCAGCCGCCGGGCCGGCGTCCGGCTGGCGTGGCCGATGTAGTGCAGATCGGTCCGGGGAAAGCCGTTCACCGACAGCACCCGCCGCAGCGTGCTCTCGCAGTACCAGGCCGTGTGCTGGGGGTGCACCCGGGCCTTCCCGCCCAGCCGGTAGACGAAATTGCCGACGTAGAAGGCGTTGGGAGTGGTCAGCACCAGACGGCCGCCCGGGGCCAGGTGCCGCCGCACGCTCGACAGGAAGCCGTGCACGTTGTCGAGGTGCTCGATCAGCTCGCCGGCGAAGACCACGTCGAACTGCCGCCCCAGGTCGAAGTCCTGCGCATCGGCCAGCCGGACGTCGTAGCCGGCACTCACCAGCTCGCCCACGATCTTGGCGTTCAGGTCGATGCCGACGAGGTCCTTGGCGTCGCGGGCCAGCAGCCCGTGCAGCCAGTCGTCACGGCCGTAGCGCGAGGCGCAGCCGATGTCGAGCACCGATCCCGGCTGCAGCAGAGCCCGGACGGCCTCGTAGCGTTCCCGGATCGAGTCTGTCCCGTCCCATTTCGGTTGCAGGATGTGGCCCTGGGCCGGTGTCCGGGTCGCCATGTCGGGGTCAGTCTACGGCCGCGCCACCGTGTGGATGATGGCGCTGATCCGCTCGAGATCGGCCGTCTCGAGGCGCGATCCGCTCGGTAGGCACAGGCCCTGCTCGTAGATGGCGCCCGACACGGCGCCGCCGAGGACCGGGGCGTCGGCGTAGACGGGCTGCAGGTGCAGCGGCTTCCACGTGGGCCGGGCCTCGATGTCCTCGTCCTCGAGGGCCTGGCGGATCTCGGTGTGGCCGGCGCCGAAGGCGTCGGGGTCGACCAGGATGCAGGTCAGCCAGTGGTTGGGCACGCCGTACGCCGCTTCGGGCATGAAGCGGATGCCGGGCAGGTCGCCCAGGAGCGAGCGGTAGGCCCGGTTGATGGCGGCCCGCCGGGCCAAGCGGTCGTCGAGCCCCCGCAGCTGCCCCCGGCCCACCGCGGCCAGCAGGTTGCTCAGCCGGTAGTTGAAGCCGATCTCGGTGTGCTCGTAGTGGACCACGGGCTGCCGGGCCTGGGTCGACAGGTAGCGCGCCCGTTCGATCAGCCCGACGTCGTGCGACACGAGCATGCCCCCGCCGCTCGTCGTGATGATCTTGTTGCCGTTGAAGGAGAACACCCCGAGCGCCCCGAAGGAACCGGCCTCCTTCCCGCCGTAGCTCGACCCGAGGGCCTCGGCCGCGTCCTCGATCACGGGCACGCCGTACTCGGCGCAGCTGCCGAGCAGCCGGTCGTAGTCGGCGCACTGCCCGTAGAGGTCCACCGTCAGCAGCGCCGCCGGCAGCCGCCCCCGCCGGGCCCGGTCGGCCAGGTCCTCGGCCACCAGGTCGGGATCGATCGTCCAGGTGTCGGGGTGCGAGTCGACCAGCACAGGCCGGGCCCCGAGGTAGGTCACCACGTTGGCCGTGGCCACGAAGGTCTGGCTGGGCACGAGCACGTCGTCGCCCGGTCCCACCCCGAGCAGCAGCAGCGACAGGTGCAGCGCGGCCGTGCCGCTCGTGAGGGCCAGCGCCGCCGGCACGCCCAGCCGGTCGGCCAGCTCGGCCTCGAAGGCGTCGACGTGGGGCCCGAGGGGGGCGATCCAATTGGAGTCGAAGGCGTCGAGCAGAAGCCGCCGCTCCTCCTCGCCCACGTCGGGCGGGGACAGGTAGATCCGCGTCACACGTCCACCTCCGGTTCGGGGGTCAGGCTGCCCGTCGACGCCGCCACCACCACCAGCACCACGGCCACCGCCGCGGCCGCCACTGCTGCCGCGGCGGTGTCGTGGGTCCCGGCCACGGCCACGGCCAGCGCGGCGAAGACCAGCTCGGCGCCGATGTAGGCCGAGCTGGCCCCGAGGCGCGGCCACCCCCGGGCCACCAACCGGTCGTAGGGGTGGCCCCGGTCGCCGAGCACGAGGGAACGCCGGCTCCGCCCCCGCCGCACCACGGAGAAGAGCACCTCGGCGGCGGGGACGGCCACCACCACGAGGCCGGCCACCCCGGTGGACAGCGACAGCCCCCGGGCCCAGGCGCCGGCCAGCAGCACGGCCAGGGCGGTGCCGAGCAGATAGGAGCCGCCGTCGCCCAGGTAGATCCGGGCCGGGGGGCGGTTGTAGACGAGGAACCCGGCCAGGCCGCACCCGAGGGCCACACCCAGGGTCCGTCCGTCCCCCCGGAGCATCCAGGCGAAGGCGACGGCGGCCACCGCCACCAGGCCTCCGGCCAACGTGTCGAGCCCGTCGATCATGTTGACCCCGTTGATCAGCAGCACCGTCACCGCCGCCACCAGCAGCCCGCCCCCCGGCGCCGCCAGCCGGGTGGTGACGACCAGGGCGACCACCGTGCCGATGGCCACCTGGCCCACCAACCGGGTCCAGGGGGGCAGGTGCACGGCGTCGTCGGCCACGCCCAGCACGAGCGCCAACCCGAGCGGCAGCAGCAACAACGGCCGCCCCGCCGCCCCGCCGACCACCACGGCCACGAAGACGGCGGCGCCGCCCAAGTAGGGCACCGACGTCGACTGGGGCTTGAGCGCACCGGGCCGGTCCACCACCCCCGTGCTCCGCGCCACCAGCGCCGCCAGAGGGGTGGCGGCCAGCGCGATGGCGGCGGCGCCGGCGCCGACCAGGACCAGCCGGGTCGTCACGGGACAGCCTTCACGGGACTGCCTTCACGGGACCGCCTTCACCGGTCGCCGCATGACGAGCGACGTGGTGCCGCGGTGCAGTTCGAAGGTGCGGTCGGGCTCGAAGCCGCTGCGCCGGTAGAGGCCGACGGCGACGGCGTTGTCGGCGCCCACGACCACCTGGGCGTGCTCGACCCCGCGGCGTTGGAGCTCGGCCAGGAACTCCTCGACCAGCAGCGCGCCCACGTGCCGGCCCCGCCAGCCGGGGTCGACGGCGACGGCCAGGAGCTCGGCCGGCCCGGTGGCGGACCCGGTCGCGTCCCGGCTGGTCCCGCCGTCTGGGTGGGTCCCAGGGTCCGCCGTCCCGTGCCGCAGGGTCTCCCACGCCGTGCGCCACGAGGTGAGGAGACGGGGCAACGAGGAGAGGGTGGCGGCGACGCCGTCGTGGACGAGGAAACGCCGGTAGAGGGCGCGCAGATCGAGCGCACCGGCCAGGAAACCGGCCGTCCGGCCGTCCTCCTCGGCCACCAGCAGGAAGGCGTCGGGCGAGCGGACGACGCGCCGGTAGAGGCGCGACAGGAACCGCGGGCCGAGCGCGGCCAGGAAGCCTTCGGTGATGGAGCCGGCGTGCAGACGAGCGGCGTCGTCGGCGTCGGCCTCGGTGCCGAATCGCACCACGACGCGGGCGCCGTCGGCCGACTCGTTCACCTCCGTCACACTACGGGGCGGCCCGCAGGACGGAGAGGACTCGGTCGGCGAGCTCGGGCCGGCAGACGAGCAGATCCGGCATCCAGGGGTCGGGGCGGTCGTAGACGAGGGCCGAGCCGTCGAGGCGCGAGGCGTGCAGGCCGGCGGCCCGGGCCACCGCCACCGGGGCGGCCGAGTCCCATTCGTACTGTCCCCCCGAGTGCAGGTAGATGTCGCCCTCGCCCCGGACGACGGCCATCGTCTTCGCTCCGGCCGAGCCCATGGTCACGAGATCGGCGTCGAGGGCGGCCGCCACCACGGCCACCTCGGCCGGGGGCCGGGTCCGGCTCACCAGGATCCGCAGCCGGCCGTGACGCGGTGGCGCCAGGGTGGGCGGCTCGCCCGTGCCGAGGACGAGATGGTCGGCCGGGAGGGCGACGGCGCCGACGGTGGGCACGCCCTTTTCGACCAGGGCGACATGGACGGCGAAGTCGGACCGGCCTTCGGAGAACTCCCGCGTGCCGTCGAGCGGATCGACGATCCACACCCGCCGGTCGCCGTGGTCGCTCGCCACGACGGCCTGCACGGCTTCCTCCGACAGCACGGCGTCGGCCGGCCGCGCCTCGTGCAGTTGCTGAGTGATCAGTTGGTGCGACTGCCGGTCACCCTCGGGCCCCAGATCGCCGGTGTCGTCTCCGGCGTCGGCGCGCACGGCCAGGAGAAGAGCCCCGGCACGACCGGCGATCCGGGCGGCGAGCGTGTGGTCGTCGGGGCTGGGCATAGGCCAAACGACCCTAATTGAGACCACTGGAACGGGTTCCCAAAAGGTCCCGACTAACGTGGAAAGTCTATGGAGCAGGGGGTGTCCGCCGGTCCCGGCCAGTACCAGCTGTCACATCTCCAGGCTCTCGAGGCCCAGTCCATCCACATCATGCGGGAGGTGGTGGCCGAGTTCGAGCGGCCGGTACTGCTCTTCTCGGGGGGCAAGGATTCGATCGTGATGTTGCGGTTGGCCCAGAAGGCCTTCTGGCCGTCGCGGTTGCCGTTTCCCGTCATGCACGTGGACACCGGCCACAACTTCCCCGAGGTCATCGAATTCCGCGACCGCCGGGTGGCCGAGCTCGAGGCCCAACTGGTGATCGCCTCCGTGCAGGAGTCGATCGATGCCGGCCGGGTGGCCGAGGAGCCGGGCCTGCACCCGTCGCGCAACCGGCTCCAGACGAGGACACTGCTCGACGCCATCATGGGCCAGCGTTTCGATGTCGTCTTCGGCGGGGCCCGGCGTGACGAGGAGAAGGCCCGGGCCAAGGAGCGGGTGTATTCGTTTCGCGACGAGTTCGGTCAGTGGGACCCGAAGAACCAGCGGCCCGAGCTGTGGGGGCTCTACAACGGCCGGCACCACCCGGGCGAGCACATCCGGGTCTTCCCGCTGTCGGATTGGACCGAGCTCGACATCTGGCAGTACATCGACCAGGAGCAGGTGGAGATCCCGTCCATCTACTTCTCCCACCGCCGGCAGGTCTTCCGCCGCGACGGGATGCTGCTCTCGGTCGGACCCTTCACGAGTCCCGTGGACGGGGAGGAGACCTTCGACGCCACCGTCCGCTACCGGACGGTGGGCGACATGACCTGCACCGGGGCGGTGGAGTCGACGGCCGAGACCCTGGCTCAGATCATCGAGGAGATCGCCGTCTCGCGGCTGACCGAGCGCGGTGCCACCCGGGCCGATGACCGCGTGAGCGAGTCGTCCATGGAAGACCGCAAGCGCGAGGGGTACTTCTAACCATGGAGCTCCTTCGTTTCGCCACCGCCGGCTCGGTCGACGACGGCAAGAGCACGCTGATCGGGCGGCTGCTGTACGACTCCAAGGCCATCTTCGAGGACCAGCTCGAGGCGGTTGAGCGCGTGAGCCGCCAGCGCGGCGAGGACTTCACCGACCTGGCGCTGCTCACCGACGGCCTGCGGGCCGAGCGGGAGCAGGGCATCACCATCGACGTGGCCTACCGCTACTTCTCCACGCCGGTGAGGAAGTTCATCATCGGCGACACGCCGGGCCACATCCAGTACACCCGGAACATGGTGACGGGGAACTCCACCGCCGACCTCACCCTCGTCCTCGTCGACGCCCGCAAGGGCATCGTGGAGCAGACCCGGCGCCACGCCTTCCTGGCCTCGTTGCTGCGGGTCCCCCACCTCGTGCTCTGCGTCAACAAGATGGACCTGGTCGGCTATGACCAGGCCGTCTTCGAGGAGATCCGCGAGGAGTTCAAGGCCTTCGCCACCCGGCTGGAGGTGGCCGACCTCGCCTTCATCCCCATCTCGGCGCTGAACGGGGACAACGTCGTGCAGCGCTCGCCCAACATGGGCTGGTACGAGGGGCAGTCGCTGCTGCACCACCTCGAGCAGGTCTACATCGCGTCGGACCGCAACCTCATCGACCCCCGGATCCCGGTGCAGTGGGTGGTCCGGCCCACGGCGTCGACCGTTCCCGACTACCGCGGCTACGCCGGCCGGGTGGCGGGCGGGGTCTTCCGGCCGGGCGACGAGGTGACGGTGCTGCCGTCGGGGCTGACCACCACCATCGCCTCGGTCGACACCTTCGACGGGCCGGTGGCAGAGGCCTTCCCGCCCATGTCGGTCGTGGTCCGGCTGGCCGAGGACCTGGACGTCTCGCGGGGGGACATGATCTGCCGCCCCCACAACCATCCGGCCATGGGCCAAGACATCGACGCCATGGTGTGCTGGATGACGGACAAGCCCATGAAGCCGGGGGACTTCCTGGCCGTGAAGCACACCACGCGCTGGGCGCGGGCCGTGGTGAAGGACGTCCACTACCGGCTGGACGTGAACACGCTGCACCGCGACGAGTCCGCCAGTTCGCTGACCCTCAACGAGGTGGGCCGGGTCAGCTTCCGGCTCACGCAGCCGCTCTTCTACGACAGCTACCGGCGGAACCGGACCACGGGATCGTTCATCCTGGCCAGTGAAGAGACGAACGTGACCGTCGGCGCCGGCATGATCCTGGGCGGGGACTGACAGTGAACGGGGACCGGCAGTGAACGGGGACCGGCAGTGAAACAGCACCCCGACGTGGTGTGGTCGCCGGGCTCGCTCGGCCGCGATCAGCGCTGGGACACACTCGGCATCCGGGGCGCCACGATCTGGTTGACGGGGCTGTCGGGCTCGGGGAAGTCGACGCTGGCCACGGCGACCGAAGAGCACCTGATCGCCCACCGCCGTCCCGCCTTCCGGCTCGACGGCGACAACGTCCGCTGCGGGTTGAACAGCGACCTCGGTTTCGACCGGGAGGGACGCGACGAGAACGTCCGCCGGGTGGCCGAGGTGGCCAAGCTCTTCGCCGAAGCGGGCGTGGTGGCCGTGGTCGCCCTGATCAGCCCCTACGCGGCGGCCCGGAAGCTCGCCCGGGACCTGCACGAGGCGGCCGGGATCACCTTCATCGAGGTCTATGTGGCCACGCCCGTGGCCGTGTGCGCCACCCGCGACCCGAAGGGCCTCTACGCCCGGTCCGAGGCGGGCGCCGTCGCCTCGCTCACCGGGGTGGACGACCCTTACGAGGTCCCCACCTCGCCGGATCTGACCTTGGCGGGGGATTCCCCCTTGGACGAGTCGGTCGGTCGGATCCTCGAGTGCCTGGACTTCCGCGAGGCGTCGGCGCCGACGTGAGCCTTCGGCTCCGAGCGCGCCTTCGGCCCCCGTTTTTCGGCGGCAGAGGGTAGGAATCACGGACGTAGGATCACTTGGTGTGGTTATTTGGGGTTACGAGGGGCAATATTCAACCTGGTAGTGTCATTTTGACCCCAATCCGTCACCAAATGAACTCTTCACGTCATCAGATTTGGTGATGTCTCGGGCGGAGAGTTCCGCCAGACTTGGCAGAAGCAGACGTAGAACCGCGCGCACTCGTCGGGAGGCGGACAATGTTCAGAGGTCGATTCAAGAAACTGGCGGTCGCGACAGGTGCCAGTGTCCTGGTAGCCGTCGCCGGTCTGGCCGCCGTGCCGACCATCGCCAGCGCCCAGGGCACGTCGCCCACCAGCACCTCGGTGACGACGAGGCCGGCCAGCACGACGACGGCGCACCCGCTGACCGTCACGGCCACCGTGGCCGCCGTGACCGGCGAGGCCTCGACGGTCCGGGCCGTCACGCCCAACGCGCCCACCGGAACGGTGACCTTCACCATCACCGGCCTCCACTCGGGCACGGCCAGCTGCAAGACGTCGAACGTGGTGACCCTGAACCGCAAGGGCAAGGCCACCTGCCATGTCCTCGCCGGTCAGCTGTTGGCCCACGACTCGCCCTACAACGTCGAGGCCGCCTACTCCGGTGACGCCACCTTCGCCCCGAGCAGCAGCACCACGGCGGTGACCGTCGCCAAGGCCCGGACGAGGACGCATCTGAAGATCGATTCCCGGCCCCACAACGGGACGGCTAACGCCGTCACCGCCAACGTCACCACCGTTCATGGTGGGTCGCTGCTCACCGGGGACGTGGTGTTCTCGGTGTCGGCCTCACCGGCCACGCTCAAATCGAAGCGAACGTGCACCAACGGCGGCGACGTGCAGCCACTGGCGGTGACCGGCAACGTCGGGACCGCCACCTGCGACCTGCAGGCCGGCTGGTTCGTCATCTCCAAGGTCGGGCCGGGCAACAAGTTCCCGCACGGCTCCTGGAACGTGACGGCCAACTACTCGGGCGACGACAACTTCCTCACCAGCGTGGGGACGAAGTCCGGACACTCGAAGTCGTAGCCACAAGGATCGGAACAAGTCTGAACAGGACGATGCGCCCGGCTCCGGTCGGGCGCATCGTCGCGTCCGGGGGTCGCTGACCAGGTGGTCGGGGGCCAACGGAGCCGCCATTAGGCTTGCCCCGATGCCGGCGGCCACGTATCTCGATGAGATTCTCGCCGTCCATCGGGCGGCGGCCGCCGCCGACGGGCGCGACGTCGCTGCCCTGGTGGCCGAGGCCGCGGCCTGCGGGCGGGGCCGGCCCTTCGCCGACGCCCTGCGGCGCCACGAGGGACTGGCCGTGATCGCCGAGATCAAACGGCGGTCGCCGGCGCGCGGTGACCTCGATCCGGGCCTCGACCCCGCGGCCGTGGCCCGGGACTACGAAGCGGGCGGGGCGGCCTGCGTGTCGGTGCTGAGCGACGTTTCGTTCTTCGGCGGGTCGGCGGCCGACGTGACCGCCGCCCACGACGCCTGTGGGCTGCCGGTGCTGCGGAAGGACTTCACCGTGGCCGAGGCCGACGTGGCCGACGCCCGGCTGATGGGGGCCGACGCCGTCTTGTTGATCGTGGCCGCGCTCAGCGACGGCGAGCTCGGGGATCTGCTCGGCCTGGCCGGGACGGTCGGGCTCGACGCTCTGGTCGAGGCCCACGACGAGGGCGAGGTCGAACGGGCCCTCGCCGCCGGGGCCGAGCTGGTCGGGGTGAACCAGCGTGATCTGGTCAGCTTCGCCGTCGACCACGAGAGGGCGTTACGGGTGGCGGCGGCCATCCCCGCCGACGTGGTGGCCGTGGCCGAGTCGGGGATCCGCGGCGGCGACGACGCCCGGCGTCTGGCCGACGCCGGCTACCGGGCCGTGCTCGTGGGCGAGACGCTGATGCGCGCCGGCGACCGGCGGGCCGTTCTCCGGGATCTCGGCGGGCATCCCGTCGGAGACCGCCTCGGGCGAGCGGACCGTGTCGGGCGGCCCGGGCGCGTCGGGAGCTGAGATGGTCGGGAGCTGAGATGTTCGTCAAGATCTGCGGGATCACCACCGAGGCCGACGCCCTGCTGGCCGTGGCGCTCGGGGCCGACGGGATCGGCTTCCTCTTCGCGCCGTCGCCGCGCCAGGTGTCGGCCCAGGCCGTCCGGCGGATCACCGAGCGGGTACCGCCCGAGATCATGACCGTCGGTGTCTTCCGCAACGAGGCGCCGGAGCGGGTGGTGGAGATCGTGAACAGCATCGGGCTGAAGGCGGCCCAGCTGCACGGGGACGAAACGGTGGAGCAGAGCCGGTGGGTGGCCGACAGGGTGGCGCTCACCATCAAGGCCTTCCCCGCCGGGGACGCCCGGATCGGCCGGATCGACGACTACGGGGCCGGCTACGTGCTGGTCGACGCCGAGTCCCCCGGCTCGGGCGAGGTGTTCGACTGGCGGTTGGCCGAAGGGGTGGTCGACCCGGCGCGGCTGATCGTGTCGGGGGGACTGCGTCCCGAGAACGTCGGCGACGCCATCGCCCACCTGCATCCCTTCGGGGTCGACGTGTCGACGGGCGTGGAGTCGGCGCCGGGGCGGAAGGATCCCGTGAAGCTGCGGGCCTTCGTCGCCGCGGCGCGCCTCGCCGCCGGTGAGGACCGCGGCGACGGCTCGTTCGGCCCCAGTGACGACGACGCCGGATCGGTGCCATCGGGCGAGGTCCCCTTCGACTGGCGGGAGGAGGGCGGATGACGGCCGTGGGAGAGCCAACGGTCATGGGAGAACCCTCGGCCTCCGGGCGCTTCGGCGAGTTCGGGGGCAGATTCGTCCCCGAGTCGCTCGTGCTCGCCTGCGAGGAACTGGAGGAGGCATTCCGGCTGGCGTGGGGCGAGGCCGGGTTCCACGCCGAGCTCGACGGCATCCTGCGGGACTACGCGGGGCGGCCCACGCCGGTGACGCAATGCCCGCGGCTGTCGGAACGGCTCGGGCTGCGGATCCTGTTGAAACGGGAGGACCTGACCCACACGGGGTCGCACAAGATCAACAACGTGATGGGACAGGCGCTGCTGGCCCGGCGGATGGGCAAGACGCGGCTGATCGCCGAGACGGGCGCCGGCCAGCACGGGGTGGCGACGGCCACCGCCGCGGCCTACTTCGGGATGCAGTGCGTCGTCTACATGGGCGCCGTCGACACCGAGCGCCAGGCGTTGAACGTCTTCCGGATGGAGCTGCTCGGGGCCGAGGTGGTCCCCGTGCATTCGGGTAGCCGGACGCTGAAGGACGCCGTGAACGAGGCGCTGCGGGCCTGGGTGGCTCGGGTGGACGACAGCCACTACTGCCTCGGGTCGGTGATGGGTCCGCATCCCTATCCGTGGATGGTGCGGGAGCTGCAAAGGGTGGTGGGCACCGAGGCACGCGCCCAGTGCCGCTCGATCCTGGGCGGGGCCGACCCCGACTGGGTGGTGGCCTGTGTGGGGGGAGGATCGAACGCGGCCGGGACCTTCTCCGGGTTCGTGGACACCGACGCCGTGCTGGTGGGGGTGGAGGCCGCCGGCGGCGCGGCGTTGAGCCATGGGGTGCCCGGGGTGGTGCACGGGATGTTGTCCTACCTTCTGCAGGACGAGGTGGGGCAGATCAACGAGGCCCACTCGATCTCGGCCGGGCTCGACTATCCCGGTCTCGGGCCCGAGCACGCCCATCTGGCCGCCATCGGACGGGCGCGTTACGAAACGGCCGACGACGGCGAGGTGCTCGATGCCTTCCGGATGCTGTCGGAGACCGAGGGGATCATTCCGGCCCTCGAGCCGGCCCACGCGCTCGCCTGGGTGGCCCGGGAGGCGGGGCGGAGCATCGCCACCGGCTCGACGGTGCTGATCACGCTGTCGGGCCGCGGCGACAAGGACGTGGCCCAGGTGCGCGAGCTGTTGGCGTGACGACGGTGGGCCCGCTGGAGGAGAGACTGCGGGCGCGGCGCGACGCCGGCGGGAAACTGCTCGTGGCCTACGTGACGGGCGGCATGGGCGACGACTGGCTCGACGTCGTGCACGCCGTGGCCGACGCCGGCGCCGACGCCATCGAGATCGGGATCCCGTTCTCGGACCCCGTGATCGACGGGCCGACGGTCCAGGAGGCGTCGGTGAGGGCACTGGCCCGGGGGACGACGCCGGCGTCCATCCTCGCGGCGCTGAGCCGGACGGAATTCGGGGTCCCGCTGGCCGTGATGACGTATTACAACCTGATCTTCCGGGCCGGGCACCGCCGGTTCGCCGACTCCCTGGTGGCGGCGGGCGTGGCCGGTGCCATCGTGCCCGACCTGCCTCTGGAGGAGGCGGGGGGGTGGAGCGAGGAGGCCGACACGGCCGGGGTGGAGACGGTCTTCCTGGTGGCGCCGTCGACCCCCGACGAACGGGCCCGGCGGATCTGTGCGCGGTCCCGGGGCTTCGTCTACGGGATCGGGGTGATGGGGGTGACGGGGGAGCGGAGACACCTGGCGGCGACCGCCCGGCAGGTGGCCCACCGACTGCGGCTCATGACCGACACGCCGGTGTGTATCGGGATCGGGGTGTCGAATCCCGAACAGGCGGCCGAGGTCTGCACCGAGGCCGACGGGGTGGTGGTGGGCTCCGCCCTCGTGCGGAAGCTGCTCGACGGCGGGGGCCCCGCCGCCGCCGGCGCCTTCGTGACCGAATTGCGTGCCGGCATCGACGCCGTGGAGTCGACGCCCCGGTAGGTCCACCCCCGGTAGGTCCACCACCCCGGTCACGGACAGGCGCATGGGCTACCGTCCCGGCCGATGCCACTCCACGATGGACGGGCCGTGCGGGTGGCCATCCTGGCGGCACCCATCGCCGCCGTGGTGGTGGTGCAGATCCTGGTCTTCCCCATGCCTCTCGGGGTCTGGGTCCAGGGCGTGGTTCTGGGGCTGCTCGGCGCCTTGATGGCCATCGGGCTCGGGCTCGTCTTCCGGGTGAACCGGGTCGTGAATTTCGCCCAGGGCGACCTGGGCAGCGCCCCGGCGGTACTGGCCTTCGGTCTGGTGGGGCTGTCGGGGGTGAACTACTTCCTGGGGCTGGCCACCGGGCTGGCGGGGGTGGTGCTGCTCAGCGCGGCGGTGGAGATCCTGGTGATCCGCCGCTTCGCCCGCTCGGCCCGGTTGATGCTGACGGTGGCCACCATCGGTGTCTCGCAGACCCTGATCGTGGTGAGCCTGCTGATCCCCAACATCTGGGGAGAGACGCCGATCGGCACGGCCACGGTGCACTTCCCGTGGCATCTGTCGCTCGGGTTGTCGCCCATCGTGTTCACCGCCGACGACCTCGTGGCCGTGATCGTGTCGGTGGCCGGCCTGGTGGGGGTGGCGTTGTGGTTCCGGTTCACCGATCTCGGTATCGCCACCCGGGCCGCCGGCGACCGCCGGGACCGGGCCGCCATGCTCGGGATCCCGGTGAACCGGTTACAGACGGTGACGTGGGTGGTGGCCGGGGTGCTCTCGTTCCTGAGCGTCTTTCTGAAGGCGGCCATCTTGGGGCTGCCGCTCAATCCCATCTTCAGCTTGACGGCCCTGGTGGCGGCGCTCGGGGCGCTGGCCCTCGGGGACTTCACCGATCTGCCCGTGGTGGCCCTGGCCGCCGTGGCCCTCGGAACCCTGGAGCAGGGGGTGGCCTGGGACGAGCCGGCGTCCCCCACGTTGGTGCTGGCCGTGGTGGCCGGGGTGGTGCTGCTCGGGATGTTCTTCCGCCAAGTCACCCGGAGGTCGAGCAGCCGGGAGGCGGGCAGCCAGTGGGCGTTGGCCTCGGGGATCCGCGACGTGCCCGCGGCGGTGGCCCGTCTGGTCGAGGCGCGGCTGATGTCCCTGGGCGGCATCGGCGTGGTGCTGGCGTTCATGGTCACGCTGCCGGTGTGGATGGGACCGGGCACCCTGCTCGAGGTGTCCACTCTGCTGGTGCTGGCCATCGTGGGGTGTTCGATCGTGGTGCTCACCGGTTGGGGTGGCCAAGTGAGCCTCGGTCAGATGTCGTTCGCCGCCGTGGGCGCCGTGGCCGGGGCGCTGGCCATGATCGATTGGCATTGGGATCTGAGCCTGGCCCTGCTCTTCGCCGGGGCGGCGGGGATGGTGGCGGCGGTGGTGGTCGGCGTGCCCACCTTGCGGCTCGACGGGTTCTTCGTGGCCGTGACCACGCTGGCCTTCGGCCTGGCCGTGTCGGGCTACCTGCTCGACCGGGCCGAGTTCTCCTGGATCCCGTCGGGCCAGTTGGGGACGCCGCGGATCTTCGGCGTGGCCATCGTCTCGGAGACCGGCGTCTTCGTCACCTGTCTCGGTGTCTGCGGCCTGGTGATCGTGGGCATGGGTGGTCTGCGGCACAGCCGGTTCGGTCGGGTGCTGCGCGCCCTCAGCACCAACGAGCGGGCCGCCTCCTCCTACGGGGTGGGGGTGGACCGGGCCAAGCTGACGGCGTTCGCCGTGTCCGGTTTCATCGCCGGCGTGGCCGGATGTCTGTTGGTGGTGGTCAACCAGCAGTACGTGGAGTCACCGTTCACCGAGACGATCAGCCTGGCCGTCTTCACCGCCACCGCCGTAGGCGGACTGGGCTCGGTGGTGGGTGCCGTGGTGGGGGCGGCGCTGGTGGAGGGGAGCGCCGTCTTCCTCCCGCCGAGTTGGCAGCTGTTCCCGTCGGCCTTCGGGGTGGTGCTCGTCCTGCTGGCCTTCCCCGGCGGGGTGGCGAGCCTGCTGTACCAGGGGCGTGACCGGATCCTGGCCGCCGTGGCCCGCCGGCACGGCATCGGCCTCGGAAGCCTCGGGGTGGCACCGACGGCCACCGCCCCCGAGGTGGCGTGATGGCGGGCCCGGTGTCCTCGGTGTCCTCGGTGCCGTCGGTGTCTTCGGTACCGTCGGCGCGTCGGGGCCGTCTCTCGGCCCTGGGTGCCGGGGTGTCTCTGTTCCCCCTGGCCGTGCTCTTCAGTCTGCAGCTGCTCGACCAGGCCACACAGAGCGCGTTCAACGTGCTGATCCCCAACGTGCGCGACGCCTTTCACATGTCCAACGCCGAGATCCTGTTGATCGTGTCGCTGGCCGGGGCGGCCGCGCTGCTCGGGACGGTGCCGGTGGCGTGGTTGGCCGACCGGACGGTGCGGGTTCCCATCGCCCTGATCGGAGCGGGCGTGGGGGCGGCCTTCTCCATCGCCCTGGGCCTCGCTCCCAGTGCCGTGGTGTTGGCCGTGATGCTGTGCGGTGTCTACCTCGGTCAGGCGGTGATCTTCCCCACCCACAATTCCCTGATCGCCGACTTCTACCCGGTGCAGGCGCGTCCCCGGGTGTACTCGACGCACCGCGCCGGTCTGTCCCTCGGGGCCGCCGGTGGCGTTCTGCTCGGGGCCGGTCTGACCGCCGCGTTCAGCTGGCGGGCGGTCTTCATCGTCTTCGCCATCCCCATCCTGGTGGTGGTGCTGGTGGGGCTCCGGCTGCGCGAGCCGGTGCGGGGCCGGTTCGAGCAGGCCGCCCTGAGCGGGAGCGCCGGCACCGCCGGGGCCGAGTCGGGGGAGAGCGCGCCGGCGCCGGTCGAGCCCCCGCCGTCGTTCGGCGAGGCGTGGCGGATGGTGTGGAAGATCAAGGTACTGCGCCGGATATTCCTGGCCCTCCCGTTCCTGGCCGCGGCGGTGGCCGGTTTCGCCTCCCTGGCCTCGTTGCAGTACCAGCAGACCTTCCACCTCGGCGTGGTCCAGCGCGCCTACCTGGTGGCGCCGGTGCAGGTGTTCGTCCTGGCCGGGCTGGCCGTGGGCGCCGTCGTGGCCACCCGACTGGCGGCACGCGGCCTGCACCTGGTCTTCCGGATGCTGGCCGTGGCGGCGGTGCTGGCGTCGGGGTTCGCCGTGCTCTTCGCCCTGGCCCCGTCGGTGCCGGTGGCGTTCTTCGCCGACTCCGGGATCGAAGCGGCGCTCGCCGTCGTGGGGCCGGGCGTGCTGGCCGGGTTGTCGCTCGCCATTCCCGCCCGGGCCCGGTCGGTCGGTTTCTCCATCGGCGCCCTTTTCGTCCTGCCCGGCCTCGCCGTCATCCCCCTGGTGGGTGCCGTGGGCGATGCGGTGGGGTTCCGCTACGGCATGCTCATCCTGGTGCCCGTCTTCCTGATCGGCGGACTGGTGGTGGCCAGCGCCGGCTCGCTGATCGAATCCGATGTGCACGACGTCTGGCTCTCCATGCGGACGCGGTCCGAGATGCTGGCGGCGCGTGCCCGCGGTGAGCTGCCCCTGCTGGCCGTGCGCGGTCTGTCCGTGGGCTACGACGGGGTGGCCGTGTTGCACGAGGTCGACGTCGAGATCGGTGAGGGCGAGATCGTCGCCCTCCTCGGGACGAACGGCGCCGGGAAGTCGACCCTGCTGCGGGCCATCGGCGGCGTGACGGAGGCGGATGCCGGCACCGTGATCCTGAACGGTCGCGACATCACCCATATGCCGCCCGACGAGATCGCCCGATTGGGGATCGGCCAGGCGCCGGGGGGCGACGGGGTCTTCCCCTCCTTGACGGTGGAGGAGAACCTGCGGGCGGCGGCGTGGCAGGAGCGCGGGCAGCGACAGCATGCGCAGCGACAGCACGCCCAGAGGCGGGTGCGCGAGACGTTGGCGCAGTTCGGTGTGCTGGCCGGGCGGATGGGCGACCGGGCGGGCGACCTTTCGGGCGGCCAGCAGCAGATGCTGGGCCTGGCCATGGCCTTCCTGTCGTCGCCCGCTCTGCTGTTGATCGACGAGCTCTCGCTCGGACTGGCTCCCATGGTGGTGGAGCAACTACTCGAGTCGGTGCGGGCCCTCAAAGAGGCGGGTACGTCGGTGCTGCTGGTCGAGCAGTCGGTGAACATGGCCGTCTCCGTGGCCGACCGGGTCTACATCATGGAGTCGGGGGAGATCCGGTTCTCGGGTTCGGCCGCCGAGATCCGGGAACACCCCGAGCTCCTGTGGTCGACCTATCTTCAGCACGCCGCCGCCCGGGCTGCCGGTGGCCCCGCTGGCGGCGGCCCCGTTGCCGGTGACACCGCGGTCGGTGTTCCCGTTGCCGGCGGCACCTCGGTGGGGGGTGCGGCTGCCCCCGGGCTTCCCGCCGGCACAGGCAGGCCGGCGCTCGAGGTGTCGGAGGTCTCGGTCGAATTCGGGGGGATCAGTGCCCTCGACGACGTGAGCCTGGCGGTCGCCCCCGGCGAGATCGTGGGGATCATCGGACCGAACGGCGCCGGCAAGACCACCTTGTTCGACGTGATCTCCGGCTTCACCCCGCCGCGCACGGGGCGGGTGATTCTCGAAGGGATCGACGTCACCGGTGTCTCGGCGGCCGGCCGGTCCCGTCTCGGCCTCGGTCGTTCGTTCCAGGATTCGCGTCTGTTCAGCGGTCTGTCGGTGCGCGACACCCTGGCCGTGGCCCTCGAGCGGTTCATCGACAGCGGGGACCCGGTGAACGCCGCGCTCCGGCTGCCGACCATGGTGGATACCGAAGCAGCGGTGGCGGTGCGGGTGGACGAGCTGATCGAGATGTTCGGGCTGGCCGGGTGCGCCGACAAGTTCGTGAGCGAGTTGTCCACCGGCATGCGCCGGCTGGTGGACCTGGCCTCGGTGGTGGCCCACCGCCCGTCGGTGGTGATCCTCGACGAGCCGTCGTCGGGGGTGGCCCAGCGCGAGGTCGAAGTCATGGGCGAGTTGCTGCGGACGGTCAAGCGGCGTCTGGGGGCGACCCTGGTCATCGTGGAGCACGACATCGCCTTCGTGACCGCCCTGGCCGACCGGCTCGTCGTCCTCGACGGCGGTGCCGTGTTGGCCGAAGGCACGCCCGCGTCGGTCCTGGCCCGGGCCGACGTGGTGGACGCCTTCTTGGGCCACGATCCCGTCCGGGCCCGCTCTGGTGCCGTCGTCCCCGCCGGCGATGCGCCGGGGGGTGGCGACGCGGGGGAGAGCGACCGGTGACCGTCCCCGGCGACCGGCCCGACGCCGGCCGGGAGACGGCGACGAGGCCGTGGCCCCGGATCTCACCGGTGCGCCGGCTGGGTCCGGCCGTGGTGCTGCTGGCCGCCCTGGTGGCGGCCGGGGTGCTGGCCACCGTCCACGACTCGGGCAGCGCGACGGGGACGGGGCCGGCCGCGGCGGTTCCGGGTCGCCCCGTGGCGCCGGGATCGTCCGGCGCCGGCCACAGCTCGCTGGCCGTGACCTACGCGGCGGCCAAGAAGGCCGGGCGGACGTCGGACTACCACTGGGCGGCGGGATGCGACTTCTCCACCGGGCGGCTGCGGATCCCGTCGATCTATGCCATGCCCTGCGTCCCGGTGTTCCACGGGTCCAACGGCGGAGCGACGGCAGGGGGGGTGACGTCGACCACCGTCACCGTCGTCTACTACCAGGCGCCGCCGGGCGACCTGGCGTCGGCCATCGAGGGGGCGGCGGGCACGCCGGCCACGAATCTGGAGACGGCCGAGAACTACGTGGCCATGTTCAACCACGTCCTGCCCCTCGACGGCCGGCACGTCGTCCTGGTGAACTACGACGCCACCGGCGACAGCAACGACGCCGTGGCCGCCCGGGCCGACGCCATCCGGGTGGCGCAGCAGATCCACGCCTTCGCCTCCATCGGTGGGCCGGCGCAGACCCCGGCCTACGAGGACGAACTGGCCCGGCTCCACGTGCTGTGCCTGTCGTGCGGTCTGGGCGCCACCTACACCAGCTACCAGGCCGATGCCCCCTATCTCTGGGGTCTGCTACCCACACCTGACACGTTGCTGACGGAGGCGTTCCGCTACGTCTTCACGCAACTGATGCACCATGACGCCGTCTACGCCGGCGAGGCGTCGTTCCGCCGCCATCGCCGGGTGTTCGCCCTCGTGCACTACGACGAGAGCCCTCCCGTGTACACGTCGCTCACGGCCGAGCTCGACCACGAGATCAAGGCGGCCGGGCTCCATCTGGCGCTGAACGAGAGCTACCTCCTCGACCTGAGCGAGCTGCCGTCAGAGGCGGCCACGATCGCCGAGCACCTGAAACGGGTGGGGGCCAGCACCGTCATCTTCGCCGGCGACCCGATCATGCCCATCTACCTGACGAAGGCCTGCGACGCCATCGGCTACTTCCCCGAATGGGTTATCACCGGCACCGTGTTCACCGACTCCTCCACGTTGGGCCGGCTCTACGACCAGAAGGAATGGGCCCACGCCTTCGGCATCACTAGTCTGGCCGTGCCCACACCCATCCAGCTGGGTGACGCCTACCGGCTCTACCGCTGGTACTACGGCACCACGCCGCCGGCGCCGATGACGGCGGTGGTGCTGCTGCCGCAGATCGAAGAGCTCTTCGACGGCCTCGAACTGGCCGGTCCCCGCCTGACTGCGGCCAGCTTCGCCGGAGGGATCTTCGAGCTGCCGCCCGCCGGGGGCGGACCCACCACCCCGCTCGCCAGCTTCGGCTACAACGGCGCGCCGCCGCGGCCGAGCTATGCCACGCCGGCCGACTACACCTTCATCTGGTACGACGCCACCGCCAAGGGGTCCGACGAGGAGGGCGTGCCCGGCACCGGCATGGTCCGCTACGTGGCGGGCGGTCGCCGCTACCCGGCCACGGCCGGTCCTGCCACTCCCGTCCCGATGTTCCAGGTGGCGGGGGCGGTCACGACGTATCCCGTCTACCCCCCGGGGGGTACACCTCCGACCTATCCGCCCTGGCCCGGGTCACCGGTGGACAGGGCCGGCGCGTCCTGATCCGGCCACACCTGGCCCCTACGCAGAATTCCCACGCCCTGACACAGGTTGCGCACAGGTAGCGGGCATACCGTGAGCGGCAGGACCCGCCGGGGGCGGAGACGGCCGAGCCCCGGCGACCGATCAGGGAGGACCCGATCATGGGAGAGTTCGACGGTTTCGACACGAGCGGCGCCCCGGCGTCGCCCTTCCACGCGCCGCCGCCCGACGTCGCCCCCCGGCCCCGCCTGATGCGCCGCCGGGTGGTCACCGTCGCCGTCGGACTGGGCGCGGCGGCCGGCGTGGCCATCGGGGCCACGGTGGCGGCGTCGGCGGCCACCACACCGAGCACGAGCGCGCCCGGGGGATCGAGCACCACCACGACGCCGGGGACGTTTCCCCCCCGGCCCGGTCTCGGTGGCCGGTTCCACGCCGGCCTCGTCGGTCCCGGCGGCGGCGGATGGATCGGCTTCGGTCCCGGCGGCGGCGGCGTCGTCCACGGTCAGTACACCGTGAAGGGCCCGAACGGCTACGAGACGCTCGACGTCCGCAGCGGAACGGTCTCCGACATCACGAACACGTCGGGCAGCACGTGGTCGCTCACGGTGAAGTCGGCCGACGGGACGTCGGGGACCTTCACCGTCAACTCGTCGACCAGCGTGAACGGCGGCGAGTCGGGGATCGCCAGCGTGAAGTCGGGCGACACGGTGAACGTGACCGGCACCGTGTCCGGTGCGACGACGACGGCCACCGACGTGGTCGACCAGACCACCCTCCAGGCCAACGGCAAGGGATGGCTGCCCATGCGGCCGATGATGCCGCCGGGGGCGCCGACGCCGAACGCGGGATCGGGTTCGAGCTCCGGTTCCAGCACTACCTAGGTCGCCCCACCTCGGACAGCCGACCCTTCGGGCGCCCCTCAGGAGTACCATCTGTTCGGGTCCGCCCTCGTGAGGGCGATGCCCGCTGAGAGGGGGGCAGATGTCGTCATCGAGCCGACCTGCTTCTGTCGTGCGCTTCTGTTCACCCCGCTCGCCCGCGGACCGGTACCGGGCCGGACGGAGCCACATCGGCCGCGTGGGCCTCCTCGTCAGCCTCGCCCTGGCGTTGACCGTGGCCGTCACGGCCGGAACCGTCTCTCCCGCATCGGCGAGTACCTATCCGATTACGTGGACCGCTGACCCCGCTCCCTTCCCACCCGATGCGCTCGCAGGCTCGGGTGGGAACCTCACTGGCCTCTCGTGTCCCGCCGTGGGATGGTGTGTGAGCATCGGTGGATACGACAGCCGGTCGCCCACGTCGGCGATCAGCGAAGGCATGATCGTGGTGGAATCGAGTGGCGGTTTTACGTCAGTGCAAGCGCCCCTCCCGGCCAACGCCTCGACGACGGACGCAGCGGTCTATTTGAACGACGTCTCGTGCGGCGCGGTGGGCTCCTGCGTCGTGGTGGGGTACTACAGGGGCCAGGACCAACTCCTCCACAGCCTGCTTCTGACACTTGCGGCCGGGACCTGGTCGGCCAGCGAGGCACCGATGCTCCCCAATGACGGAGCCGAACTCTCCTATGTGGTGTGCCTGTCGACGAACTCGTGCGTCGCCAGCGGCACGTATACCGACTCCCTGACCAGCAACTACTACAGCGACACCTCGGGGACCAACTACCCGGTGGTCGAGACCGAGACCGGCGGGAGCTGGAGCGCGACCGAACCTTCCGTGACGGCCTTGCCGTGGGAGGTCCCGTCCCTCTGGGGTGCCCCGGCCGTGGCGTGTTCCACCACGGCCTACTGCGTCGTCGCCGGTGACGGGTACGCCGACACTCTGTCCAGCGGCGTGTGGTCGCTCAGCAGCACCGGCGTGGACGCCACGTCGGCGTCATGCGGTGCCCCCGGTGACTGTGCCGTCGTGGGGGGTGCTTGGCCGACGGTCGGCTCCGTGGCCACCGTGTCCGGAGGGGTGTGGACGACGGTGGCCACGCCACTTCCGGCCGATGCCGTGTCTCCACCCGCTGCCACCGTGCTGTCCGTGTCGTGCGCAGCCGGCGGATCGTGCGTCGCCGTCGGCTACTACGAGCCCCAGCCGTCGGCCACCCCCGTGAGCTCTAGCTTCATCGACACCTTTGCCGGGGGAACGTGGAGCTGAGTAGAGGCGCCGATGCCCACCACATCAAACCTTGGAGATGGGATATATCTGTCCTCCGTGTCGTGTCCGGCTGTTGGTCAATGCGTGGCCGCCGGAGTGGAACTTCCTGGGAACATCGGCGCCGTATACGAGAACGAGGTTGGCGGCACCTGGGTACCGACCCAAGCGCCCGTGCCGGGCTTCGATCCCCCCGCCACGCCGGAGGTCTGGCTCACCAACCTGTCGTGCCCGGGTGTGGGCGCCTGTGCCGGTGGGCTGACCGCCATCAATCAAGACTCCGGCGCAACGTCGCTCTTCATTGAGATCGATCCCTCGCTGCCGCCCACGACGACCCAGCTCTCGGTGGTTCCGATCACACCCATGAACGGGCAGGACGTCACCTTGTCGGCCACGGTGAGTGCCACGGGCACGGAGCCCACGGGAACCGTGTCCTTCTGGAGCGGGCTGACCAGTCTCTGTTCCACGGTGCTGGTCGACGGCCAGGCGTCGTGCAATGTCCCGCGCTGGCCGTCCGGCGCCACCAGCGTCGGCGCCTCGTACTCGGGCAACAGCGCTGTCGCTCCCTCCTCGAGCAGCACCGAGTTTCCCCTGCTGATCGGGACGACGTCATTGCCACTCGCACCCCGGAAGGTGGCGTACTCCGCGACCCTTGTGGCCGGTGGCGGGAACCTTCCCTACAAATGGTCGGTGGCGTCGGGCGGTCTGCCGCGCGGGCTCCACCTGAAGCCGACCGGGGCGATCGTCGGTACCCCGAGGACGAGTGGGACGTTCACCTTCACGGTGAAGGTCCTCGACCACCGGTCGAGGGCACATCCATCGAGCACGGCGACGCAGCCGCTCTCGATCACCGTTCCGTAGCCGGCCTCGGACTCAGGCCCGCTGCCGCCGGAAGGGGCGGCGCCGGCGGGACTTCTGGTGTTGTTCCATCCGGCGCCGGATGAGGTCACGGCGCTCCTGGAGCTCCTGGTAGGTGAGGTGTTCGACCGGTTCGGTGATCCCGAACGAGGCGCGGATGCCGTCCAGGTCGACGGCGGGCACCTCGCCCGGTGCCAGCCCCATCTCGCGGGCGATCCGTTCGCCGTGGCGTTCGTGGAAGTACATGACGACGGCCACGATCTCGGCCAGCACGTCGACATTGGGGGCCATGGACGCCATGGCCCCGTCGAGGAAGACCATGTCCTTCACGTACAGCATCAATTCCTTGGGCATGCGCGCCCCGTAGCCGAGCAGGGCCGTCGTGATGGCCTTCAGCTCGGCCGTGATCTCCTCGGCCGTGAGCATGGTCGGGTCGACGGTGGGCCGGTCGAGGCCGAGGTCGCGGATGACGGTGTCGATGTCGATCCCCGCCGGCAGCGCGCCCAGGTCGCGCAGCGCCGCGATCTGTCCGGGGATGTCGTTGGCCGAAGCCGTCATCACCAGGCGGAGCAGCGCCACCCTCTCGGTGTCGTTCAACCGGCCGGTGATCCCGAAGTCGAGAAGCGCCACCCGACCGTCGGCCTGGACGAACAGGTTTCCTCCGTGCAGGTCGCCGTGGAAGACGCCGTACAGCAGAGCGCCCTCGAGGAAGGCGATGAGGGCGGCGCGCAGCACCGCCTCGGTGTCGATGCCGGCGTCGCGCATGGACTGGGCGTCACCCCAGCGGAAACCCTCGAGCCTCTCCATCACGAGCACCCGCCGGGTGACGAGCCGGGGATGGGGGCGGGGAACGACGAGGGCCGTCTGTCCCGTGTCGGCCAACACCCGGGCCACGTCCAGCATGTTCTGCGCCTCGAGCCGGAAGTCGAGCTCCTCCACGATGGTCTCGCCGAAGAGCTCCACCAGAGCGGGCGGGTTGGCCAGGGCGGCCACGGGGATCCGTCCGACCAACAGCGGCGCCAGCCAGCTCATGGCGGCCAGGTCGCGGCGCACCGTCTGCGCCACCGTGGGCCGCTGCACCTTGATCACGACGCCCTCGCCGGTGAGAAGCCGCGCCGCGTGCACCTGGGCGATGGAGGCGGCCGCCAGGGGGACGGGGTCGACCGAGGCGAACAGCGCGTCGAGCGGCCGGCCCAGATCCTCTTCGATGATCCGGCGCACCACCTCGAACGACTCGGCCGGGACCCGGTCGCGCAGCAACCGGAACTCGCCCACCAGCTCCTCGGGGAAGAGCCCCTCACCGGAGGAGAGGATCTGGCCCAATTTGATGTACGAGGGCCCCAGCCGTTCGAAGGCTTTGCGCAGCCGTCGCGACAGTCCCGTGCGCGACTGCTCCCGCGTGCCCCGTCGCTCGGTTGCCGCCCAGCCGGCCACGGCCGTGCCCAGCACGGCGCCCACCCGGACGACGCGCACACCGGGAGGAAACCGCCGTCGCCGCGTGAGCGTCGGCGCCAGCGCCCGCTGGCTCGTGCGCAGCGCGTCGATACCGGCCGTCCACGACAGGTCGCCGGGATCGACGAGCCAGGGGGGATGCAAGGAGAAGGCACCCACGGCCAGATCGGCGGGGGCGTCTTGCTCGGGAGGGTTGCCGCTCACTCCTCGACGGGGCCGATGACCAGGGTGCCGTTGTGGCCCCCGAAGCCGAACGAGTTCGACAGCGACGGGGCCGGTTCCCACGACCGGGCGGTGCCGTGGACGACGTCCAGGGAGATGTCGGGGTCGGGTTCCCCGTAGCCGGCGGTCGGGGGGATGAGCCGTCGTGTGATGGCCAGTGTGGTGGCGACGGCCTCGATGGCCCCGGCCCCCCCGAGGGCGTGGCCCGTGACCCCCTTGGTCGAGGTCACCGGCGGACCGGGATGGCCGAACACCTTGCTGATGGCCTGCGACTCGGCCAGGTCGTTCAGCGGGGTGGACGTCCCGTGGGCGTTGATGTGGCCGATGGCCTCGGGGGCCACCCCGGCGTCGGCCAGCGCCAGCTCCATGCAGGCGGCGGCGCCGCTGCCTCCGGGTACCGGGGCTGTGATGTCGTGGGCGTCGGCCGTCGAGGCGGCGCCCAGGATCTCGCTGTAGATCCGGGCGCCGCGCCGCCGGGCGTGCTCCAGGGTCTCGAGGACGAGAGCCCCGGCCCCCTCGGCCACCACGAAGCCGTCGCGCCGGGCGTCGAACGGTCGGGACATCGCTGTCGACGAAAGCGCAGTCATATTCGTGAAGGCCCCCACCCCGACCGGCGTCATGGCCGCCTCGGCGCCACCACCGATGGCCACGTCGCACCGGCCGCTCGCCACCAGGCGCGCCGCGGCGGCGACGGAGTGGGTCCCCGCTGCGCAGGCGGTGGTGATCGTCTCGCACGGGCCGTGCCAGCCGGCGCGCATGGACACATGGGCGGCTCCGGCGTTGGGCATGAGCATGGGGATCAGGAAAGGGGAGATTCTTCGGGCTCCCTTTTCGAGGTAGACGGCGATTTGCTGCTCGAGGGTCTCGAGACCACCGATGCCGGTGCCGAATACGACCCCGGAACGGTCGGGGTCGGCACCGATCTCGCCGGCGTCGACAAGCGCCATGTCGGCCGCCGCCACCGAGAACTGGGCGAAACGGTCGACACGCCTCGCTTCCTTTGGCCCGAACCAAGCCGACGGGTCGAAGCCCGGCACGCGGTGCTCGCCGTCGGGGGCGGCGCGGTTGAGTCCGTCCCAGAAGGCATCGAGGCCCATGCCGCAACACGCCAGCACACCCATCCCGGTGATGACGACGCGCCGCCCCTGCACGGGCCCATCGGGCCCGATGCCCAAGAGCATCAGAGCTTCGACGTGATCAAGGTGTAGGCCTGGCCCACCGTCTCGATGTCCTCGAGCTCGGTCTCCTCGACGGTCACGTCGAACGACTCCTCGAGCGCCATCACCAGCTCGACCAGGTCGAGGCTGTCGGCGTCGAGATCGTCGCCGAAGCGCGCCTCGAGGACGACCTTGTCCTCGGGAACCTGCAGCACCTCGACGGTGCAGGCTCTGAACTTGGCGAAGGTGGCATCGTCGCTCATCGGTGTCCCTCCTTGCTCGGTGTCCCTATCGGCTCGGTGTCACTGTCGGTCACATTCCCATGCCCAGTCCGCCGTCGACGGCCAGGACCGCACCGGTCACGTAAGCGGCGTCGTCGGAGGAGAGAAAGACCACTGCCGCCGCCACCTCGTCCGCGGTGGCGGCACGCCCGAGCGGTACCAGGGACCGAAGCTGCTCGACGCGCTGCTCTCCCAGGCTGGCGATCATATCGGTGTCGACCATCCCGGGCGCCACCACGTTGACGGTGATGCCGCGACTGCCGACCTCGCGGGCGAGCGAACGGGCCAGCCCCACCAGCCCCGCCTTGGCCGCGCCGTAGTTCACCTGACCGGCCGATCCCATGAAACCGACGACGGACGAGACGAGGACGATCCGCCCCCGATGGGCGCGGACCATGGGGCCGAGGGCGCGCCGGACCGTTCGGTAGACGCCGGTCAGGTTGGTGTCGATGACCTCGCTCCAGGCGTCCTCCTTCATCCGCAGCAGGAGCATGTCCTTCGTGATCCCGGCGTTGGCCACCAGCACCTCGACGGGGCCGAGCGTCTCCTCGACGCTGGTGAAGGCCGCCTCCACCTGGGCCGGATCGGTCACGTCGCAGGCGACGGGGTGAAGTGGTGTCGGCCCATCGAGACCGGTGGGCGGGGTGGTCCGGTAGGTCACGGCCACCCGGTCGCCGCCCGCCTGGAAGCGGCGGGCGCAGGCGAGCCCGATGCCCCGGGACCCCCCTGTCACGAGAACCACCCGCCCGTCCGGAGATGCGTCGGTCACGTCCCCGCCGCGCTGACCCGCAGCCAGGCCAACGGTTGACCGGCCACCACCCGCTCACCGGGGTGGGCGAGGAAGCCGACGACCTGGCCGGCGAACGGTGTCCGCACCTCGCTCTCGCCGACGTGCCCGAGGAGGGCACCGACCGCCACTTCGGCGTTGCCGTCGGCGGGGGGTGCCGAGCCGCCCGGAGCCGGAGCCGACGGCGCCGCGGCGCCGCCCGGCCCCGGGGCCGACAGGCCGGCGTCGGGCGAGAAGATCCCCGCCCCGGGGGAGACGACGACGCGTTCGGAGGTGTAGAGATGCTCACCCTGGTGCTCCGAGGCGTAGGTGTGCCAGGTCTCGGTGCCCGAGAGCGTGTCCACCAGGATGGCGAGGTCGTCGGGAGAGGCGACGGCCAGTGCCTGGGCGTCGGGCAGCGTCCGCCGGGTGAGGCCGGTCAGCACCCCGCCCGGGCCCACCTCGACGATCTGGGTTCCGCCCAGCTCGGCCAACGTGGTCAGGCTCTGGCGCCACCGGACGGGACTGCAGAGCTGGGCCGACAGCAACGCCGGCCATTCCTCCGCCCCGGGGTGGATGCGGGCGTCGACGTTGGCCACCACCGGGACCTCGGGGTCCGAGAACCGGGTGTCGGCCAGGGCCTTGCGCAAGCGGGACCGGGCCGGCGCCATCAGCGCGGTGTGGAAGGCCCCGGCCACGGGAAAGGCCATCACCCTCCGGGCCCCGAGCTCCTTGGCCACGGCGCCCGCCCGGGTCACCGCCTCCGGTTCACCGGCGATCACCACCTGGCTGGGACCGTTGTAATTGGCCACCCAGACCTCGCCCTCGGCCCGCTGGCAGGCGGCCTCCACGGCGTCGTCGTCGGCCCCCAGGATGGCCGCCATCGTGCCGACCCGTTCCTCGGCCGTGTGGTGCATGGCCTCGCCCCGTTCCACCACCAACCGGACGCCGTCCTCGAATCCGAGGGCCCCACTGGCGGTCAGGGCCGTGTACTCGCCCAGGCTGTGCCCGGCGCAGGCGGTGGGCTCGATCCCGACCCGTTCGATGGCGTCCAGCACCACCAGGCTGAGCACGTAGGTGGCCAGTTGGGCGTTGGCCGTCAGCGTCAGCTCGTCCTGGTCGGCCACGAGCAGGAGCCGGCTCAGGTCCCGCCCGGCCACCTCCGACGCTTCGCCCACGACCTCCCACGAGGGGTGACTGACCCAGGGTCGGCCCATTCCTTGCCGCTGCGACCCCTGGCCCGGGAATGTGAACGCCAGCACCCCAGCTCCTCTCCGACAGGGCCCCCGTCGAGGCGACCCTGCCCCAGGCTGACACCTCCGGAGGGGCCCGTCACGTTACCGGTAGGTAAACCCGGGCGACCGTCCCTGTTGGTCACCTACCGTGACGTTAAGGGGTCTCTCTGTGCGTTTACCAGGAACGATTTCTCCCGACTTTGGCGCAAAAAACGACGTACTGTGATTGTTTGGTCAATTGACTTCGCGCGTGGAGTGATAGAAGCTGAATCGACGACGGGTGGCCACCGGGGCCGCGAGACGGGGTGCGGGAATGCAGGAAGAGGGGCCGGCGGGGTCACCGCTGCGATGGTCGTCCGCGGCGACCCGGGCACGACGGGCCACCCCGTGACCATCCCTCCCGCTCCAGGGTCCTCGGACACCGTCCTCGTCGTCGACGACGACGTCGCCACCCGGGCCAGCCTGCTCGCCGTCCTGGCCGGAGCCGAGGTCACCGCCATCGGCGTGGCCAGCGCCGAAGAGGCCCTGGCCTTCCAGGCGGAGCAGTCCCCGGGGCTGGTCGTCATCGACTTCGACCTCCCCGACGCCAACGGCCTGGAGCTCTCCCAGGCGCTGAAGGAGCGCGACCCCACCCTTCCCGTCCTCCTCCTCACCGGCAACGCCTCGCTCGAGACTGCCATCGCCGCCGTCGGCCAGGTGGACGGCTACCTCCTCAAGCCCATGGCCACCGAAACCTTCGTCGAGGCCGTCCGGCGGGGCCTGGCCCACGGCGCCCTGGTGGCCGAGAATCGGAATCTGGCGTCCCGCCTCGAACGGCTCAGCCAGAACCAGGCGCTCTACGACCCCCTCACGGGCCTTCCCAACCGGGCCCTGCTCGACGACCGCATCAACCAGGCCCTCGCCATCTGCCGCCGTAACCACTCGGCCCTGGCCATCCTCTTCATCGACCTCGACGGCTTCAAGGCCGTCAACGACCTCTTCGGTCACCACGTCGGCGACCTGGCCCTGCGGGAGCTCGCCAACCGGTTGGCCGAAGCCCGCCGGCGCACCGACACCATCGCCCGCTTCGGTGGGGACGAATTCGTGGTCGTCTGCCCCGACGTCGAGTCGGTGGACGTCGCCTTCCGCATGGCCGAGGTCATCCTGGCCGAGTTGTCGCGTCCCGTCGTCATCGGTGGCACCGAACACCGGCTCACCGCCTCCATCGGCATCGTCGTCACCGCGCCGGGGGATCTCCAGACGACGGCCGACGACCTCCTGCGCGATGCCGACCTGGCCATGTACGGCGCCAAGGACGAGGGCAAGGCCGGTTGGAAGCTCTTCGACGAGACCATGCGGGCCCGGGCGGCCTCTCGCCACGAGGTCGAACAAGGCCTACGCATGGCCATGGACGCCGACGAGTTCGTCCTCGAGTACCAGCCCCTCGTCGATCTCCGTTCCGGCGGCATCATCGGCACCGAGGCCCTCGTCCGTTGGAACCGACCCGGCCACGGTCTCGTCCCTCCCTCGGAGTTCCTCGGCGTCGCCGACAAGGTGGGCCTCACCATGTCCATGGGGCGTTGGATCCTCGATCATGCCCTCGCCGATCTGGCCCGCCTCCGGGCCTCGGGCACCCTGCCCGAGGGCTTCCACATGTGGGTGAACCTCTCGCCCCGACAGCTCTCCGATCTCCACTTCACCGACCTGGTGGCGGAGCTCACCGCCGTCCACGGCATCCCCCCGTACCTCCTCGGCTTCGAGATCGCCGAGCACGCCATGCGCGACGTCGTCACCACCGAGAACGTCCTCATGGCGCTGCACGATCTCGGTGTGGCCGTCCAGGTCGACGACTTCGGCAGCGGCCAGTCCAATCTCTCGTGGCTCCAGGATCTCCCCATCACCGGTCTCAAGATCGACGGCGATTTCATCGCCTCGCTCGACGCCATCCGCGAACGTGACGGCGGCGCCATCGTCCGCGGCCTCATCGGTCTCGGTCACGAGCTCCATCTCACCATCGTGGGTGAAGGCGTCGAGACCTACGCCCAGGCCGTGGCTCTACGAGCCATGGGCTGCGAGTTCGCCCAGGGCTTCTACTTCGGCCGGCCCGGCCCCTTCGAACAATTGATCGAGCCCGTCGCGTGAACTTTCGGTGCGTCGGTGCGTCGGTGCGTCGGTGCGTCGGTGCGTCGGTGCGTCCGCGGCTCGGTGCGTCCGCGGCTCGGTGCGTCCGCGGCTCGGTGCGCAAAAAGCAGAGGGACGGGGCCTGAGCCCCGTCCCTCCCACTTCAGACTGACCGTCGGGGATGTGCCCGACTCACTCCTTGGTGTTACCTGAGCGTTAGCCGACCTTGGCCGTCCCTCCGGTGATGGTCAGGCCCTTCAAGCCCTTCTTGCTTTCGCACGTGGCTGTGATACTGGCCACCGTCCCGCTGATGTCGGCCACCGCCGTCGAGGACGCGCCCTTGTCACTGCCCATGTAGGAGCCGGTTCCAGTCGTGCCCGCTCCACCGAGTGAGAAGGTGATGGGCGGTCCCGTCGCCGTCTTCGGCGCCGGGAACTCGACGACCGTGGGGGCGATGGTTCCTGGTGACCACTTGGTGGTCAACGTCTCGGGCTTGGCCGCCCCCGTCAGCACCGTCGTGCAGGAGTTGGTGGTGTCGAGTGTTGTCACTGCCGTCGTCCCCTTGGTGGGTGTCAACCCACCACCGGTGGCGACGCAATTCGTCAACGTCGTCTTGGAGGTGATCTTCTCACTGCTCGCCCCGCCCGCCGCCGTGAGGGGAGGACTGAACTTGAAGGAACCCGTGAACGAGCAGCTCACGGTGCCCGGTTGGGCCGAGCTCTTCGCCGACGCCGGCCCGATACCGAGCACGAAGACGGTACTGATGGGCAGGAGCAGAGCTCCTGCACCGAGAACGAACTTACGAGTGGGCGTCACTGGTTCCCCCTTGGCCTATTGGACATGCCCTTCAACGACACGCTCCCTCACAACGTTACGGCTTCGTGCTCAGAATTGCTCAGGAATTGTCCCGCCGCGCTCACCGAGCTGTTCGGCAACCCGCTAGGGATTCGTTCGAGGCCTGTCAACTGACCAGGCCGCGGCGATGGGCGTAGGCGACGGCCTGGGAGCGGTCGCGACTGCCCGTCTTGGTGAAGATGTGGTTGATGTGGCTCTTGATCGTGACTTCGCTCACATAGAGCTGTCCGGCGATCTCCGAGTTGGAGTGGCCGGCGGCGACGAGCCGGAGCACCTCCGCTTCGCGCATCGTCAGACCGTCCGGTAGCGGACCTCCATCATCCGGTCTGGCCGCCGACGCGGCCGCGTCCACCAGCCGCGCCTGGACGGCGGGATCGAGAACGGCCTGACCCGAGGCGGCGGCGTCGAGGGCGCGGCTGATGTGGTCGCGGCCGGCGTCCTTCGTCAGGTAGCCGATCGCCCCTGCCCGCAGCGCCCCCATGATCGAGGCGTCATCGGCGTAGGTGGTGAGCACCACCACCTGGGTACCGGGGTGGTCCCGGCGGATCCGCATGGTCGCCTCGACCCCGTCGACCCGGGGCATCCGGAGGTCCATCAGAATGACATCCGGCGCCGTGCTCGCCACCAGCGACACAGCTTCCTCGCCGTCGGCCGCCGCGCCCACCACCTCGACGCCGGCCATGGTCCCGAGAAGAGTCACGAGACCCTCGCGCACCACGGTCTGGTCGTCGGCCACGACGACTCTCATAGGAATCTCACGTCGGCACAGCGTTTCACGTCGGTACGGCGACTTGGACGGTCCAACCCGGCCCACTGGGCTCGGCCACGACGTCGCCGCCCAGCAGCTCGATCCGCTCGCGCATGCCCTGTAACCCGAAACCACCCCCCGTCTCGGTGAGCTGCCTGGTCAGGTGGTTCGCCCCTCCGCCGTCAGGACAGGACCCGTTGGTGATCATGAGGGTCGTCGACGTCGGACCGAAGTCGAGCCGGATGGACACGGGCGCTCCCGGGGCATGCTTGCGGGCATTGGTCAGGGCCTCCTGCGCGGCCCGGTAGAGCGCCACCCCGGCCTGAGCATCGAGGGGACGGGCGCGGCCGTTCACGGTGAGTTCCACCCCGTCGCGAGCGGCCAGCGCCGCCAATTGGTCGGCCAGGGCGACCGGTTCGTCGCGCAGTGCCTGCACGGCCTGTCGGGTCTCGTCCAAGCCCTGGACGGCCAGTCGACGCGCCTGCTGCACCAGCTGACGAGCCTTGCCGGAATCGCCGCCGGTCTCGAGGAGGGCATCGGCGGCGTCGAGCTGGACGGACAGCGCCCCCAGAGAGTGGGCCAGCACGTCGTGGACTTCCCGGCCCACCCGGTTGCGCTCGGCCAGAGCGGCGGCACGGTCGCGTTCGGTGTCGGCCCGGACCCGCTCGGCCAGCAGTTGCTCGGCCTGGTCCGCCCGGGCCTGGTACTGCCGGCGACTGCCTCCGGTCATCAGGCCCGCGGCCACGGCCAGGCCGCCCCCGGCGATGGCGCCGGCCGGGCCGGGAATGCCGAGAACCCACACCACCGCCACCAGCACGACGAAGCCAGCTGTCCCCGCCGCCCACGCCGCCGCCGCGTCGAAGGCGATCCCCGCCCCGAGCCCGGCCACGGCCAGGAGGGCGGTGGCGATCGGCGAGTAGGCGGCCAGGGCGCCGCCCGATGTGGCCAGCAGGGCCAGGGCCAGCCAGGTGGTCCAGTCCGATGTCTCGAAGTGCCGGCTGGCCATCCATCCGAGCCCCCCGACGGTGGCGGCGCCCACGAGTACGGGCACCGCCACATGTTCGCCGGGCATGTTGTGGTGAGCCTGGTGGGCTGCGCTCCACAGCAGGACGGCCAGGCCCCCCAGCCGGGCGGCACTGAACATCCACTCTTGCCGTGTCCCCATCAGGGCCCGAGACCGCACTGCCGACCCCATGGTGAAGATGATCCCACTCGAGCCCAGGTCGACGTGTCGTCCCGGCTCTACGCCGCCACCGGCCTCCGCAACAGGCCGCCGCGGGGGATGACGGCGCCGCTGCGGCGGGTCTTCAGGTACAGGACCCCGGTCCGGCTGGCCACCTCGAGGAGGGCCATCAGGATGAAGGCGGCGGCCCAGGCGGACCCCGAGGTGATGTGGTGGGCGGCGCTGAAGCGTCCGACCGTCAGCTCCCCGCCGTGGGTCACCCATAGGGAGAAGCCCACCCGGGCCCCGATGCCGAGCACCCACAAGGTGGCGGCCAACAGGCCGGCCTTGGCGATGGCGCCGCTGCCGTCGCGCCGGATGGTCGTGGCCAGGGCGGCCGCGACACCGAGCCCCGCGCCTATCAGGGCCAGGCCGATCTCCAGCACGGCGTCGTTGCCGGCGGTGGGGATGGTGTGCAGGTACTGCGACCCGACCCAGGCGGTGGCCGCCAGCGGAAAGATCAGGCGGGCGCGGGTGATCTTGTGTCCCCGGACCTGCAGGACGACGAGACCGACGAGGGTGAGGTTCAAGAGGTAATCGGAGGTTGTCATGCCCTCAGTGTCCGACGCGCGACCCCCTCCCGGCATCGGCCCCAGGGTGGATGGCCGGGTGGATTCGGCCTCCACCCGGCGGCGCCGTCAGCCTCCACCCGGCGGCGCCGTCAGCCGGTGCCCGAGCGGCGCCGTCAGCCGGTGACGGAGACGTCTATCCCGAACGGGCGACTTGCGATCTCACACAGGGGGTAGCAGTTCGGGTTGTCGATAGCCGTCACCGTCACCGTGCCGGCGGAGACGGCCAGAAAGCTGGCACTCGCCGTCTTGCCCGACGATCCCGCCTTGCGGCGCAGGACACCCGGGTCGGAGGAGACGGGCTCGGTCCAGGTGAACCCCGACGGACCCGAGAGCCTCACGTCGAGCCGGTCACCTTTGTGCAACGTGACGCTCTGGCCGTTGTCGGCCTGCGTCACCGTGACGGTGTGCGGCGAATTGGGCGCCTTGGAGCCGTCCGAGCGGGCGGCGGGCGTTACCCCGAGGTTGAGGTAGGTCACCTTCACCGTCGAGTTCCTCGCCGTCTTGCTCGTGGGGCGTGGTGAGAAGACGACCGTGCCCGTGCCGCCGCAGGGCAGGATCAGGGAGGTCGGGATCGGACGCGAGCCGTAACTGTCGAAGGTCACCGGTCCGTTGGTGGTCGGGCCCCCGAATGCCGCCACCACCGATCGGCCGCGTGATCCGGTAAATCCGGCGCTCGTCGCCGTGGACGGAGCCCGGCTGACGGCCACGGACTGGTTGGGCAGGGGGTGGCCCGTGTTCGTCGGGCCCGGGCAGAGCACGTCGATGGTCGCCTGCGCCTGCGTGGCGTTCACCAGACCAGCGAAGACCTGGTTGGCGCCGATGAGAGAACTCGCCCGGGCCCCGGCCGTCGGGCCGGTGACCAAAGTTCCGAGGACGCTTCCGCAGGTGACAGCCAGACCGACCAGGATCTTGGGGGTTCCCCGCATGTCGCCCACCTCCTGAGGTTCCTCTCCCGGGCGGGCCAGGGGTTCGTGGCGCCCGGGCGGGTTCTTAGATCTGAACGACGCCCGCGTCGGCGTCGTTACGGCCCGGCCCCGGACGCGAAGGAGACCGGTCCCTGGGAACCGGTCTCACTTCTGCGGTACCGCACCCGCTTTGGTTCACCCCGGGGATCCCCGCTGCGAAGTGCCAGTGACGATACGGGAGTGTCCCGAGGGGCGCAAGCGACTCGTGGGGAGCCTGGGGTGAAGGAGCCTGGGGTGAAGGAGCCGCGGTCACGAGCCATGTCAGGTGGGGTCCCCGGGGACAGGGTCGAAGTCGTGGCGGGCCGACGCCGGCACCCTGGCCTCGGGCAGGGGAACCGGCGGCAGCGGGGTCTGGCTGTAGTCGAACGCGCCCGAGTAGTCGTAGGCGTTGGCGTCGGCACTGCTGAGCGGCGGCAAGGAGAAATTCTGTTCCGTGAAGGCGAGGATCGAGTTGAACGACGCCACGTTGCTGTCGGTGCCACCCGCCTTGGCGTAGGGAGACACGATGACCATGGGGACCCGCACCCCCATCCCCGGGGGCGGGGTCACATGGTCGTAGAAACATCCGCAATCGTCGTAGGTGATGAAGATGGCCGTCGACGTCCAGTCGGGCCCGTTCTCGATGGCGGAAACGACCTTGGCGATGTACCGGTCCCCGACAGCCATCGAGAAGCCGTTGTGCTGCGAGTTGCCGTCACTCGGGATGACGACCGAGAAATTCGGCAGGTCCCCCTTGCCGGCGTCGGTCAGCACCTGGCCCGGGTCGACCTGGTCGGCCCGCTGCGGGCTGTATTCACACTCGGCGAAGCTGGGGCAGATCGCCCACCCGTAGCCGGGCTCCCCCGGGTCCGGCGCGTAGATCCGCCAGGAGTCGCCGGCCGAGTCCAGGCGGTCCATGATGGTCGGGACGTAGGGCACGGGAGAGTTCTGCACGGCCGGCGGCTCCGCCGCCGCCGCCCCCGAGCCGGCCTGGGCCGGGACACAGTCGGGGACGGTGAGCCAGACCGACGATCCCGACGCCCGCCACTTGGTCAGCTTCCCGTCGGGGCACCCCCACAACAACCTCTTGCTGCTCGTCGGGTTGCTTCCCCGGAAGCCGTCGAGGGTCGAGGCCGCCAGTTCAAGATGGGAGCCCCACGACGGGAGGGGTCCGTCCTCGAAGGTCATGTCCGACACGGTGAAGGAGTTGGCCAGCGTGCTCAAGGCCGGGATCTTCGAGGGGGTGAACTGTGTGAAGCAGCCGTTGTAGGTGCCCACCAGGGTCTTGCTGTTGTACCCCCGGCAATTTATTAGTGTGCCGAAGCTGTCCATCTTCCCGCCGTCTATCGCTCTCGTCTGACCGGCAAGGTCGTGTTCGAGCGGCGGGTCCGAGTTGTCGCCGGTGCGACCCAGCGTGATGATCGTGCCGTTTCGCACTTTGGCAGCCGATGACCCGTTGCACGGTACGGGCCGGGTCTCACACAGGATGCCGAGTACGTTGTCGAATGAGTGATTCTCCTGAAAGATCACGACCACGTGGGTGATCGGTGAGGTCGATGCCCGACTCGTTCCGTTGATGGACAGCACGAGGGCCGCAGCCGCCGCCAGGATCGCCAGGGGCGTCAGCCGACGCACGATCTATCCGACCCTGTGGCGGAGGACATGAGTCCAACGCTATCGGTCTACCTGAGGTCGAGCGTATGGCGCGTCGGTCAGGTGCCGGGGATCCACAGGCGGTCACCTACGAGCCGGAACCGGCCCCACGACGCGTCGGGCAGGTGCCGGAGGCCCCGGAGATCCTGCGCGATGTCGCCCTCGAACGGCCGGGCGACGGGGGAGCGGTGGCGCGGTCCCCGGCGGGGGCGAGACGAGGCGCAGGACGGCCGGCGCCGGTTGTGGCGCCCGCTTCCGGCGGGACAACCGGCTCAGGCGGCGTCGCTCGGCATTGCGCTCGAAGTCCTGACGGCGGGTCCGGGCCAACTCTTCCAGGGCGTAGGGGTGAAGTGTCATCTGATCGACCTCCCTTGCGTCTTCACACGTCATGACGCAGTGGCGCCGTCGAACTCATCGGTGTCGACGTTCATGCGCGGGCGTCGTCATCGGGAACATTGCGGCGTTCGGCCAATTCCCTGAAGGCATCGGGCACGGAGCCGGTGTCGGAGAAGAGGACGGTGGCATAGCCGACGGCGTCCCGTCCGAATCGGGTGCGGATGGCGTCCACCGACCGGTCCACACCCCAGCGCGCCGACCCGGCCGCCGTGCCCGGTCGCCGCCGCTCGTCGTCGACCGGTAACGGCAACTCCAGTTGGAGGCCCCGCTCGGGCACCAGGTTGGACAGCGAGACCGCCAGCAGGGTGATCTCGCGTTCCTCGGGTTTGGCGGTGAGGACGTTGCCGACGAGCTCCGTGGCCGACTCGGTCAGGGTCAAGGTGGAGGAGAGGGCGACCGGAAAGGTGAGCGACCTCGTCACCGAACGAAGACCGGTGAACCGCACCCGGACGGTGACCGTGCGCGCCGCCCGGCCCGACGCCCGGAGGCGCCCCGCGACACGGTCGGCGAGAAAACCGATGGTGGCTCGCACGAGATCGGGTTCGGCCCGCCGGCGGCCGAGGGCCGCTTGGGCCCCGATCGACGACGTCGGCCGGGTGAGCTCGATCGGCCGGGGGTCGACGGCCGACGCCTGGGACGCCAGCTTGCTTCCAGCCGCATGGCCGAGCAGATGCTCGAGGACGTCGCCGCGCGCCGCGGCGAGATCGCCGATCGTCCTGATACCGACGTCGGTCAGCCGTTGCTTCGTGACCCGGCCGACGCCCCAGATCAACTCGACGGGCAGGGGATCGAGGAAGGCGCGTTCCCGATCGGGTGCGACGACCACCAGGCCGTCGGGTTTGGCCACCTGGGAGGCGACCTTGGCCAACGACTTCGTCCGGGCCACTCCGACGGATATGGGGAGTCCGATCTCGGTGCGCACCCGGCGCCGGATGGCCCGGGCGATGCCACCGGGGGAGCCGAAGAGGTGGACGGCGCCGGCCACGTCGAGGAAGGCCTCGTCGATGGAGACGCGTTCGACGAACGGTGTGAAGTCGTGGAGGACGTCGATGACCCGGTCTCCGAGCCGCTGGTACTCGGTGAAGTGGCCTCCCACGAAGCGGATGCCGGGACACAGCTGCCGCGCCCTCCACCCCGGCATCCCGGCCACCACGCCGCGTGCCCTGGCCTCGTAGGAGGCGGCCAGGACGACGCCCCCGCCCACGGCGATCGGTCGTCGGCGGAGGGTGGGGTCGAGCAGTTGCTCGACCGACGCGTAGAAGGCGTCGAGGTCTGCGTGCAGGATCGTGGCCTCCCGGATCGGCGCCATCGACAGGCCACGTTAGACGAACGTACGTTCGATAGAAAGAGGGCCGGTGATTGGACCGATGGTGGACCGATGGTCACTTCCGCCCGGGTCGAGCAGGGCCGTCAGAAGTAACCTGATGCATGGCCCCGGGGGTGGGAAGGGGTCGAGGGGCGGGGGTCCATGAGGGGAACGACGGCCGGTCGACGGTCGGCTCGGTGGTCGATTGCGAGCGTGACGACGGCGACGCTGTGCCTCGGGCTGGCGGCGGTGGCGCCCTCCACCCCGGCGTCGGCCCATCCGGCGGGCGCCCATGGCGCGACCAGGGCGGCGGCGGCGACAGCGGTCCCGCCGTTCACGCCGGGCCGGGTGCTGTTCGACGTCGGCGTCCGCCATTCGGCCCCGTCCAACGAGGCGATAAGTCGCGGATGTGCGGGCTGCCTGAAGACGTTCACGAATTCGGTCGTCGACAGCGGGACGACCTACAGCTACACGATGATCGGGAGCGACCCGAGCGTCGCCGGCGCCGGGACGACGTCGATCAAGGCGGAGCTGATTCCCCTGGTGATGGTGCTCTCGAACGGGGACACCTTCGACCCGACGGTGGCCGACTCCTGTGACCCCGGCACGAAGGCGCTGACCCGGGTGCAGGCGTCGCCCGTGTTCGCCAGCCAGTCCTGGACCTTCGGGGGCACGTCGATCGGAACGGGTCCGTACCTCGACGCCTTCCAGCGGGCCAACTTCTGGAAGTACAGCCAGCCGAGCGGGATCAGTCCCCATTTCGGGGTGACGTTCTCGAAGGTGAAGACGCTGCCCAAGATCACGATCACGGTACCGGCGGCCGACGGTGCCGAGGCGACGGGCGGGGCGTGCGGCAGCGGCAAGAGCGGCGCGGCGGAGGTCAATTGGTTGGACGGGTACCTGCAGAGCACGGTCCTGCCGTCCCTGGCGGCCTCCCGCAAGATCGGGCCCAACACCTTCCCGATCTTCCTGGTGCACAACTTCATCGAATACCAGAGCAGCCCGAAAACGGGATGTTGCATCCTCGGCTACCACAACGCCTTCGGCAGCCAGACCTACGCGCTGGCGGACTACGACAACTCCGGGTTCTTCGCCGGTTCGTCGGACGTCGGTCCGCTGTCGCACGAGGTGGCCGAGTGGATGGACGACCCGTACACGACCAACGGCACGCGGGCCTGGGGCCACGTCGGCCAGGTGAAGAGCTGTCAGTCGGACCTCGAGGTCGGCGATCCGCTGTCGGGGACGACGTTCGCGGACACGGTTGGCAGCTTCACCTACCACCCCCAGGAGTTGGCCTTCTTCTCCTGGTTCTTCCGGCAGGTTCCGAGCATCGGCGTGAACGGATGGTATTCGGACCAGGGCGCCTTCAGGACAGACGCCGGGGCTACCTGCAAGTGAGCCGACGGACTTGCCCTAACCCTTCGATTCGAAGATGGCCTTTTCCGTCCCTTCGACTCCCACGGCTCGGCAGAACGTACTGCTGACGCAGGACAGACCGTCAAGGAAGGGCGAACGCCTTGCGCGGGTGGTGGCTTGCGCTCGCCAGGTTCCGTCCGAGGCCAGGGTGAGAATCATGCTGCCGCCGACGAACTCTCCGATCGCCGTGCAGGCGGACGGAGCGTAGCAACTGACGTCGAGTATCAAGGCAGCTGCCTTCTTGCGGACGAGGGAATGGTGCGGTGCTGGGCCCTCGCTGGCGGTGATCGTGCCCGAGTCGAAGAGGTCGAACAGAGGAACGGTGACGTTGGTCGACTTCGTATAGATGCCCCCGGCGACGCAGTAACTGACGACGGGACAGCTGACGGTGGCGAGCTGGGCGTCCTTGGAGGTGGCGACGTCAGCCGGTACCGGTGATATCGCCGCGGTCCATGTTCCGGAGGCCAGGGTGAGGGCGAGAGGCGCGTACAGGTTTCCGCCGGTGTCGCTTCCGAGGACGCCGACGGCCAGACAATCGGCGCTGTCCGCACACGAGACTGACGACGGGGTTTCGTTGCCGGTGGCCCCCGGGGGAAGCGGTGCCACTTGCATCGTCCAGGAGCCTCCCGACAAGGTGTAGATGAGGCCGACTTTGGGACCGGTCACGTCTGGCACGTCTGAACCGACGCCGACGCAGGAGGTGGTGCTGGCGCAGGAGACCGACGTCATATCGACGTCGCCCGCATTCGCACCTCCGGGTTTGTCGCCCTCCGATGCAGACCAGCTCCCGCCGGACAATGTTTCCAAGAGGGCGTAGCCGCGTGGGACGGGATTGCCACCGTACCCGCAGTCCTGGACGGCGGGAGTGCAGGCGTTGAGGTTGCCGACAGCCGCGCATATCCCGTCTGTCGGACACGAGACGGATATCAGTTCGCCGGCTTGAGCGTTATCCGCATTCGGCGGTACCGGAGCTACGGAGGCGCTCCATGTCCCCCCGGTGTAGGTCTCGACGAGGGGATAAGCGTTGAGTTTCGCGTCGTGGACGGAGCCCACGGCGACGCAGAAGGAGGTCGACGAGCAAGATATCGAGTTCAGAGCCGTCCAACTCGGGGCGTTACCGCTCGGCAAGGTCGTGGGCATGGGCGGTCGGCTCGGTGTCCACGGTGCCGACGGTGTGCTCGGGATCGCCGTGGCGCCATGTGCCGTGGCACCGGATGAGATCAAGCCGGTGAGGAGGATCAGAGCGCAGAGCCCCAGTTTCCCGAAATGCACGACCACACGACCGCCGGCTGTCACGGGACTCCCCCAGGTTCACCCGTCCCCATGCTCGGGCGTTCCGTCCATCAAGCGTACTGCTCCCGGGTGCGCTCCGGCGGGGGTGTCAGCGCGTGAAGAAGCTGTCTTCGATGTCCCGCGACATCAGGTTTCGGCAGTTCCTCGACGTGCCCGGAGCGGGATTCGAACCCGCACGCCCTTACGGACAGGGGCTTTTGAGGCCCCCGCGTCTACCATTCCGCCATCCGGGCGACACGGCCCGGGAGCCTACAGGGGGCGCTCCGAGAGACCCGGCGGACCGGGGGGCGGATCTGGTGGGGTGGCGGGCCGGTGGGGGCCTACAATTGGCGGCGATGCGCCGAACCATCGTCGAACGGTCGCTCCGCGACGTGCACAGCCGGCTGGTACGGGCCCGGCAGGAGCTGGCCGTGCTCGACGAGCAGCTGCTGGTGTTCACCGACGCGGCCGACGACGCCCGGATCCGGTCGCTCGTCTCGGAGACGCCGCTGGCCGGCCACGAGTACGCCAGCGCCCAGCGGCACGCCGACGCCGCCACCGGCGAGCGGGGTCGGCTGGTGGCGATGATCGCCGAGCTCGAGCGACGGCAAGACGAGCTGCTCGGTCAACTGGTGCCCGAGCCGACCTAGACCCGGCCGGCCGCGATGCCGACCCCCGGCCGAGCCAGACCGGTCAGCAGCGGATGAGCGACTGACGGATCACCGAGCCGGCACCGACTAGACAGCCATCGACGACAAGGCCGGGAGACCGGCAACAAAGGAGAGGCACTCCGATATGGGCGCACGTGTCGTCATTGCCGAGGACGAGGCGATCATCCGGCTCGACCTGAAGGAGATCCTCGAGGCCGAGGGTTACGAGGTGGTGGGGGAGACGGGCCGCGGTGACGAGGCCGTCGAGCTGGTCGTGGCGCACTCGCCCGATCTGGCCATCCTCGACGTGAAGATGCCGGGGCTCGACGGGATCGAGGCGGCCCGGCGGATCACGGCCGACCGGAAGGTGGCCGTGCTGATCCTGACCGCGTTCAGCCAGCGGAACCTGATCGAGGACGCCCGCGACGCCGGGGTGTCGGCTTATCTGGTGAAGCCCTTCCAGCGGTCCGAGCTGGTGCCGGCGATCGAGGTGGCGCTGGCCCGGTTCGAGGAGTTCCGGGCCATCGAGGAGGAGCACACCCGGCTGTCGGACGAGGTGGCCAGCCTCGAGGACAAGCTGGCCACGCAGCAGATCGTGAACCGGGCCAAGGGGATCTTGATGGACAACAACGGGATGACCGAGGCCGACGCCTTCAGCTTCATCCGAAAGACGGCGATGAGCCGGCGGATGAAGATGCGGGAGATCGCCCAGGAGATCCTCGACGGGACGCTCTCGCCCTGAGAGCTCCCGCCCTGACGTTCTGGCCGGCCGCCCTGACGCCGGCCGAATGACGGCGGCGTAGAGTCGGGAGGCGATGGCCGACGACGGGCCCCTGTTCCTTCTCGACGGCAACTCGCTCGTCTTCCGGGCGTTCTTCGCGCTGCCGATCGATCTGGCCACCCGGGCCGGGGTGGTGACGAACGCCGTCTACGGCTTCACCTCGATGTTGGTGAACCTGCTGCGGGACCACGAACCGTCCGGGATCGGGGTGGCCTTCGACCGGCCCGAGCCGACCTTCCGGGACGAGGTGGTGGAGGACTACAAGGGCAACCGGCCCGAGACGCCCGACCTGCTGGTGCCGCAGTTTGCGCTGGTCCGGGACGTGCTGCGGGCACTCGGGATCGCGACGCTGGAGGTGGCGGGCTACGAGGCCGACGACATCCTGGCGACGCTGGCCAGCCAGGCCCGCGACGCGGGGCGGAAGGTGGTGGTGGTGACGGGTGACCGTGACGCCTTCCAGCTGGTCGAGGATCCGCTGATATCGGTGATGTACACGCGAAAGGGCATATCCGACACGGTGGTCTACGACGAGGCGGGGATCCAGGAGCGCTACGGGGTGCCGGCCTCCTCCTACGGGATCCTGGCGGCGCTGCGGGGGGACACCTCCGACAACCTGGCGGGGGTGCCGGGGGTGGGGGAGAAGACGGCCGCGAAACTGGTGACGGCCTACGGCAGCCTGGACGAGATCTTCAGCCACCTCGACGAGCAGACGCCGAAGTTGCGGCAGAACCTGGCCGAGTTCGAGGACCGGGTACGGCGCAACGCCAAGGTGATCCCGCTCGTCCGCGATGTGCCGCTGGCGCTCGAGATCGACGACCTCGGGATCGGCCGGTGGGAGACGGACGAGGTGAAGCGGGTCTTCGGCGAGTTGGAGATGCCGACGCTGTGGCAGCGGTTGGCCCCGCTGATGGGGGACGACCAGAGCCCGCTGCCGCGCGCGACGGGCGCCGGGCCCGGTCCGGCCTTCGACATCTCCGCCGTGATGGCCGAGATGCCGGGCACCGGCGGCGAGGCGGCGACGGCGTTGAAGGCGTTGGCGACGTCGGCCGTGGTGTCGCTGGCGCCGCTGTGGACGGGCGATGCCGGACGGTCGGAGCTCGGGGGCCTGGCCGTGGCGGGCCGGGCCGCGGCGCCATCGGTCGGTGATGTGGTGGTCATCGACGAGTTTGCCGATGAGCCGGTTGCCGGTGGCGGTGATGGCAGTGCCACCGGTGGGTCGGCCGGGTCGGCCGGAGGTGAGTCGGCGCTGTGGATCGGGGGGGATCTGCTGAAGGCGGCGGTGGTGGTGAAGGCGCTGGGCGGGCTGCTCGGGCCCGGAGGGCCCGGGGTGGTGGCGCACGGGGCGAAGGAATTGATGCGGGTGCTGCTGCCAGAGGGGATCGATCTGGTGGGGCTCGAGATGGACAGCGCCGTGGCCGCCTATCTGCTCGACCCGTCGTCGGGGAGGTACCGGCTGGAGGATGTGGTCGACGGGCAGCTGGGGATCGCGCTGGACGGCTCGGTGGAGGCGCGCGCCGCCGGCCAGCTCGACCTCGACGACGGTTCGGGCGCCGGGCCGGGGGCGGCCGGGGAGATCGCCGAGCAGATGGCCCGGCAGGCGGTGGCGCTCGGGGCGGTGGAGGCGCCGTTGCGGGAGGCGCTCGAGAACGCCGGGTTGACGCGGCTGTACGACGAGGTGGAGCGGCCGCTCGTGCGGGTGCTGGCACGGATGGAGGTGGCCGGGATCGGCGTCGACGGCGGGGAGTTGCGGCGGATCACCGACGGTTTCGTGGCCGAGTGCGACCGGCTGGAGGCGGAGATCCACCGGCAGGCGGGGGAGAGTTTCAACGTGAACTCGACGCCGCAGCTGCGGGCGGTGCTCTACGAGAAGCTGGGGCTGACGCCGGGCCGGAAGACGAAGACGGGTTTCTCGACCGACGCGCAGACGCTCGAGCGGATCCGGGATCAGCACCCGGTGGTGGAGACGCTGCTGCGGTACCGGGAAGTGGAGAAACTGCGGTCGACCTACGGGGAGAGCCTGCTGGCCGAGGTCGGGGCCGATGGCCGGATCCATGCGACCTTCCAGCAGACGGTGGCGCGGACGGGGCGGCTGTCGTCGGACCGGCCGAACCTGCACAACATCCCGGTGCGGACCGAGGAGGGCCGGCAACTGCGGCGGGCCTTCGTGCCGATGAAGGGTCACCGCTTCCTGGTGGCCGACTACGACCAGATCGAGCTGCGGGTGATCGCCCATCTGGCCGGTGACCCCGGACTGATCAGTGCCTTCGCCAACGAGGAGGACATCCACCGGACGACGGCGGCGCGGGTCTTCGGGGTGCCAGCTGAAGAGGTGACGCCGGCGCAGAGGAACCGGGCGAAGATGGTCTCCTACGGGCTGGCCTACGGGATGGAGGCCTTCGGGCTGGGGCAGAGGCTGGGGATCGAGACGCACGAGGCACAGGAGATCCTCGACGCCTACTTCCGGGCCTTCCCCTCGGTGCGGGCCCATATGGAGCAGACGGTCGTCGAGGCACGTTCGAAGGGCTACACCGAGACGCTCTTCGGCCGGCGACGGTCGCTGCCCGACCTGCACTCGCCCAACCGGAGCCTGCGGATGGCGGCCGAGCGGCAGGCGATGAACGCCGGGATCCAGGGACTGGCGGCCGACCTGTTCAAGGTGGCTCTGGTCCGGTTGGACGCCGCGCTGGAGGACCAGGAGCTCGGCTCCCGGCTGGTGCTGCAGGTGCACGACGAGGTTCTGGTGGAGGCGCCGAAGGCCGAGGAGAAGGTGATCGGGGCGCTGGTGCCCGAGGTGATGGCCGGGGTGGCCGAGGTGGTGGGGCTGGCGGTGCCGCTGAAGGTGTCGAGCGCCTGGGGTTCCTCCTGGGCCGACGCCAAGGGCTGATTGGGGGGAAATCGGCCCGAATCGGGCCCTCCCGGGCCGTCCAGGCAGGGCGTTTGGTACGATTGAGGGCTGGTCGCCATCGGTGGCCGCCGTGCGTGCTCTCGACACGCGGGGTATCTCAATCCTGAAAGCGAGTTCACAACTTCATGCCCGACGACGTCGCCGGTCCTTCCGGCGCTAGTGATTCCGCGGTCCCCTCCGCTCCCTCCGCTTCTTCTGGCCCCGCCGGTTCCTCTTCTGGCCCCTCCGGTTCCCCTGGTTCCTCCGGTGTGGCCGCCGGTGAAGTGCCCGGCGCAGTCGCCCTTCTCTCGAATGCCCCGATGGGGACCTTCGACGAATCGGGGAACTACATCCCCCGGTCGATCGTCGAGGACGACCTGAACGGGACCTCCCTCGAAGAGGCGATCGACGCGACGATCGTCGAGTTCGACGACGGCGACATCGTCGAGGGGACGGTGGTGAAGATCGACCGGGACGAGGTTCTGCTCGACATCGGCTTCAAGTCCGAGGGCGTGATCCCGGTGCGGGAGCTCTCGATCAGAAACGACGTCGACCCCGAGGAGATCGTGAGCCTCGGTGAGCACCTCGAAGCGCTTGTCCTGCAGAAGGAGGACAAGGAAGGCCGGTTGGTGCTGTCGAAGAAGCGCGCTCAGTACGAGCGGGCCTGGGGGACGATCGAGAAGATCAAGAGCTCCGACGGGATCGTGAAGGGGCCTGTGATCGAAGTGGTGAAGGGCGGCCTGATCGTCGACATCGGGCTACGGGGATTCCTGCCCGCGTCGCTTGTCGAGTTGCGGCGTGTCCGGGAGTTGCAGCCCTATGTGGGGCGGAGTATCGAGGCGAAGATCATCGAGCTCGACCGGAACCGGAACAACGTGGTGCTGTCGCGCCGTGCCTGGCTTGAAGAGACGCAGAAGGAGCAGAGGGGCGAGTTCCTGGTCAACTTGAAGCCGGGGGAGCGGCGCCGTGGTGTGGTCTCCTCCGTGGTCAACTTCGGGGCCTTCGTGGACCTGGGTGGGATGGACGGGCTGATCCACGTGTCGGAGCTGTCGTGGAAGCACGTGGACCATCCATCGTCGGTGGTCTCGGTGGGCGACGAGGTCGACGTCGAGGTGCTCGACGTGGATCTCGACAAGGAGCGGATCAGCCTGTCGCTGAAGGCGACGCAGACCGACCCGTGGCAGGAGTTCGCCAACTCCCACCAGGTGGGCGAGCTGGTCTACGGCCGGATCACGAAGCTGGTGCCCTTCGGCGCCTTCGTACAGGTGGGCGACGGGATCGAGGGATTGGTGCACATCTCCGAGATGGCCGGTCACCATGTCGACCTGCCCGAGCAGGTGGTGACGCCGGGCGAAGAGCTCTGGGTGAAGATCATCGACATCGACCTGCAGCGGCGACGGATCAGCTTGTCGATCAAGCAGGCGGCCGAGGGTGGCGAGGTCTCCGAGGAGTACCGGGAGGCCTTCGGCGAGCACGCCTACGACGAGCACGGGAACTACATCGGCTTCGACTACGCGGCGACCGACTTCACGCCGGAGACCGAAGCGCAGGCGGCGTGGTCGGAGTACGTGGCCGAGCACGGCAGCCCGCCCGAAGGGGCCGAGCTGCCCGCCGGTGTCGAGCGGCCCGCCGCCGCCCCGGCAGAAG
>Ga0209415_10001018_pt1 | contig 53178 bp, 45 predicted proteins | sample PeaSoiSIISIP2007_FD_187696 | JGI IMG/M metagenome (GOLD analysis project Ga0209415, IMG submission 187696) | Peat soil microbial communities from Weissenstadt, Germany - SII-SIP-2007 (SPAdes) (version 2) | ecosystem: Environmental > Terrestrial > Soil > Wetlands > Peat | place: Germany... | reverse complement strand
CGCCCGCCACAGAAAATCATGCTCGGCCTCTTCATGGGAAGGTACTTTGAATGACGTCACGCGGCATCCCTGCGGGTTCACGCCCGACATCACGTGGCGTATCGTCCCATCCTTGCCCGCCGCGTCCAAGCCTTGCAAGACGATCAAGAGCGCGCGCTTGTTCTCGGCATACAGCAGTTCCTGCAAGGTATCGAGCCGCTTCAGATTCTTCTCCAGCAGGTCTTTAGTTTTGCTGTCCTTGCTGTAGCCAAGGGTCTCGTCTGGATCAAATTTCGACAGTCGCACCTTCTTCTCAGGCCGCACCATCAATTTCTTCGCAAAATCCATTCCTGCCTCTCCCTCCGCCCATCGCGCTCCACCGTGAGCATATCAGGAACTCTCACCCACAAGAATGCCAATGTAGCTCAGGTCCGCCACGGCCTTTTCCGGAACTGGAGTTTTTTCGTGCTCATTTCTCCAAGAATATTTCTTGCCGCGCCCAACCTGGCGATGTAAAAGAGTTCGCATCCCAAATCATAGATACGGGAACGCTTGTTTTGTTGGTATGTATTCCGGGAGTGGGAGGCGAGGATGTTCAACCGCATGGTGTTTGCCCTTTGTTTGGTTTGCGCTTTTCAGCTTGTCTTCACGTCTCCGACCTCGCCCGCCGCCTCGCAATCCGCCCCGCAGCAACCGTTCGATGTCATCATTCTAAACGGCCACATCCTCGACGGCACCGGCTCGCCCTGGTATTCCGGCGACATCGGCATTCGCGATGGCCGCATCGCCACAATCGGGAACCTCACCCACTCCTCCGCCAAGCGCACGATAGACGCACGAGGCCTAACCGTCGCCCCCGGCTTTATTGACATGCTCGGCCAATCGGAATTGACCATCCTCGTCAATCCACACCTCCCCTCTAAGATCTATCAGGGAGTTACCACAGAGATTACCGGTGAAGGATCATCCGCCGCGCCACAGACCGACGCCACTCTTGACGAAGACCGCCAGCAATACGATCACTACCGGCTCAAACCCGATTGGAAGACCTTTCGCGAATACTTTGCCCGCTTGGAGAAGCAGGGAATGGGGATCAATCTGGCTAGCTACGTCGGCGCTACACAAATTCGCAAGGTCGTTATCGGCGACGGTGACCGCGCCCCCACTCCCGCCGACTTGGAACAGATGAAATCGCTTGTCCGCCAGGCAATGGAACAGGGAGCGCGCGGAGTCTCCACCTCGCTCCAATATCCACCTGCGCCGTATGCATCCACGGAGGAGTTGATCGCTTTGGCCGCTGAAAGCGCCAAGTACGGCGGCATCTATGCAACGCACATGCGCACCGAAGGCGATGGGATCATGTCCGCGCTCGACGAGGTGGCCCGTATCGCTCGTGAAGCACACACCCCGGTGGAAATATGGCACTTAAAAGTGGGTGGAGTTGCAAACTGGGGCCGCATGCCCGAAGTGGTCAAATTCATAGACGACGCCAGGGCATCGGGGTTGGACATCGAAGCGGACACCTATGCTTACACCGCTTGGAACAATTCGCTTTCCGCCTTCGCGCCTCCCTGGGCTCATGATGGGGGCGCCGATAAGTTGATCGAGCGTCTCAAGGATCCCGCAACTCGCGCCAGAATACGAAACGATATGGTGACCCCGAACACCGCCTGGGACGATGAGTGGCGCGAAATTCCGGGACCAGATGCGATCCTGGTCAGCTCCGTCCTTAATCCCAAACTGCTCTCGCTTCAGGGCAAGACAATTTCTGAGATCGCCAAGTTGTGGAACAAGGACCCCATCGACACCATATTCGACCTGTTGATTCAGGATCACGCAAGCACATACGTTTCCGTTTTCGCCATGCAGGATAACGACGTCGCACTGGCTCTCAGGCAACCCTGGGTATCGGTCGACAATGATTCTTCGGGGACCTCTCCGGAAGGAATCCTCGGCGAGGATCATCCGCACCCTCGCGCTTACGGCACCTTTCCTCGCATTCTCAGCAAGTTTGTCCGGGATGAAAAACTCTTGACCCTGCCCGAAGCGATCCGAAAATTCACTTCGCTTCCGGCCCAACGGATGAGGATTGCGGATCGCGGCGTCCTGAAAGCAGGCTTGTGGGCAGACCTCGTGGTTTTCGATCCCGCCACGATACATGACCTCGCTACCTTTGAGAATCCGAGTCAATTATCAGTGGGAATGAAGTACGTGATGGTCAACGGCGCGCTCGTGATCGACGATGGCAAAATGACCAACGCGCTTCCCGGTAAAGTTCTCCGCGGCCCGGGATACCACGGCATAAATTGATTTCTTTTTTTTCAATTCAATCCCGATAATTTCAATGCGAGACTGCCGCCTCGTCTGTCGCGCCTTTCCATCCCGGCCCGCGCAGCGCAACTCCCGCCTTTACTCCCGTCAATCTCCCCTTCTCAAACTCCAACTGCCCATTCACCAGCACGAAGGCCACGCCTTCGGATAGCTGTCCCGGTTTTGTGTACGTTGCGTGGTCAATAATCTTCACCGGGTCAAAGATGGTGATGTCTGCAAAGAATCCCGTCCTCAACATTCCGCGGTCCACCAGATGCTCTCTCTCCGCGGGCAGGGACGTAATCTTCCGCACCGCCTGCTCCATCGGCATCATTTTCAGATCTCTTGAGTAATGCCCCAGGAACTTCGGCATAGACCCCCACGTGCGCGGGTGATCGTGCGGCCCGTAGAGCGGCCCATCCAGCGACTCCTCTCCCGCGTCCAGTCCGATGCTCGTCCACTGCTGCGAAAGCCCCGTTTTCAAATCCAGCTCGCTGGCGATGAAATAAAGCGCGCCTGTCTGCAAGTTGTCCGCGATAACGAAATCCATCAGCGCGTCAATCGGCGGCTTCTTCATGGTCGCGGCCATTTCTGCCACGGTTTTCCCCTCAAATTTCTTCAGGTCTGGATTGATCACCGTGGCGATCATCACACCGCCCGCCCCACCCGCGGCCAGATACAAGTTCTCCCAGTCGGTGTGGCTCACCGCCATCTCCACGCGAATGCGGCTGCGCACGGCCGCTTCCTTCAGCCGCTCCAGCATTTTCACCGGACCTCCCACGGCCACCCACGGAGGCAGCGCGGAAGAGAGTGCCGTCGCTCCGGCCAGATAGGGATACATATCCGCCGCCACTTCCACGCCCGATTTGCGCGCATCCTCAATCTTCTTTACCACCAGCGGCATCTGCCCCCAGCGGTCTTTCCCAGCCACTTTCAAATGGAATATCTCCACCGGCAAATGCCCCTCGCGTCCGATGCGGATCGCTTCATCCATCGCCGCCATTTCCGTTCGGCCTTCGCTGCGCATGTGCGTGGCGTAAATCCCACCATATTTCCCGGCGACTTGCGCCATCGCGATCAACTCTTCGGTCTTCGCAAAGTGTCCAGGGGGATAAATCAGCGCCGTGGAAAGCCCCATGGCGCCCTGGCGCATCGCCGTCTCCACATATGTCTTCATCGTCGCTAACTCTTTTGCCGTGGGCGCGCGGTCCGCATCCCCTAGCACCGCTTCACGAACCTGTGCGGCGCCAACGTAAGTTCCAAGATTGAGCGGCGTCCCCGACTTCTCCAGCCGTTCGAAATATCCGTCCAAATCATTCCAGTCCACGGTCACATGGTAATGCGCCAAAAACGGCTTCAGCGGCGCCATCGTCAAATCATCTTGCGGCGCAATGCTCCCGCCCTCACCGGTAATTTCCGACGTGATTCCCTGTGAAAGCTTGCTCAGCGCCCGGTTGTCAATCAGCAGTGACATTTCCGACTGTCCGAGCATGTCAATAAACCCTGGCGCCACAACCATTCCCGTCGCATCGATAACCCGTTTGGCACGGGCGCCGGATAATTTCCCTATAGCCGCAACTCGGTTTCCACGAATCGCCACGTCGCCCGAATGCCAGGGGTTCCCGCTCCCATCCATGATTCGCCCATTGCGAATCAAAACGTCATATTCCCCCTCCGCCGCTGACCCCTCGCCTTTCGGCGCATCGTATGCCGCCGCCGCTATTTCTCCCAGCGCCTGCCCCACAATTTTATTCGCTGCTTCGGGAAGGTCCCGTGGCACCGTCACGTGATTCGCATAAATTGCGAACGCCAGGTGCTCGTTATTCGCCGTGGTGATGTATCCCGCCAACCCCTTGCCCGTCACCATCAGCGTCTTCGTAAGCGCGTTAAACGCGCCGAAGGTCCCGGTCTTGGCGTGCACGCTTCCCGCCGCAGGTGAATCCGGCTGGATGTTCCACAGCGTCCCATCCTTCCCAAGTATCGGAAGTGCGTTATAAAACACCGGATAATCCGGCCTCTTCGACCAGTACGCCAGATATTTCACAATGAAGTCCGGCGCGAAATATGCCGATTGCGCCCCGCCCGCCCCATCTGCTTGCGACGCCCCGCCCAAATCTAATCCCGCCTTAGTCAGAAAATCCCGTTCCGCGTCAAACCCTGCCTGTTCCGCATCAGCTCCCATCTTGTGCGCCACCAGCGAGCCCACCATTGCCGGTGTCATGCTCGCATGCAGATTCTGGCTCACCTTCAGCGTCACCTTTACCTCTTCGGAAAGCGGTGGCGATACGTGCTCGGCCACCACGTTTTCCTCTGTATAGGCTGCCGCCAGTGTCGCAAAATTGGCTTTCTCCGCCTCCGCCCGCGGCTCCGCGGCTATCCCTTTCTCGCGCAACGCCTCGGTCAGCACTATCTCCGCGTATCGGCTCGGCTCTGGCACCTTGTACGAATAAAGTATGCTCGGCCCGCCCAGCGGCATCGTTCCCGAAAGGATCACCGTGTGCGTCCCCTCCGGCGACGCTTCATCCGAATTGACTCGCACCATCGGTTGTGAATCCGCCGTCCCCGTTTTTATTTGCGAAAGAAATCGTACGTAACTTGTCCGTGGCGAAAAATCCATCGTCGCCGGGGAATCCACTGCCTCTCCCGGAGTCACCGTAAAGTCCACCAAATTATCATTCACGGAAATCGGCGAAATAATCGCTCCGGTCCCCAGTTCGCGCGCACCCTCGCGGAATAATGAGGCGTCCACAATCACGTGCCCTTCAATCTTCTTAATTCCATGCGCCGCAATTTGCGTCGCAAATTCACGGACCACCATCAGCGGATCCCCAGGCACGGCCTTTGTGTCCGGACTCCCCGCATACGAGTGATCTTCATTGGTGTATCCCATGGTCCCGTCGGGCTGTATCCGCCCGCTCAAGTTCGGATCCCCACTGCCCACCAGCACTAAGTCGCCTTTCAGCGTTCCCTCCGCATCAATCGGCCCAGCGCGATACACCCGGGTATGAAACCGGTAATCCGCGCCCAGCAGCGCCAGCGCCGTCCCTTCCGTCAACAGCTTTGTAGTCGAACCGGGCGTGAACAACTTGTCCGCTGCATGCGTGTAAATCGGCTTGCCCGTGTCCAGCGAATAAAACTCAATCCCAAAGCTTGCATATTTGAATTCTGGCCGCGCCATGATCTTCGCAATCCGCGCCGCAAGCGAATCACTCCCAATTGCAGCGGAACTCGCGCCCGGTGACTGCGCCAGCGCCCCCCCAGTCACCAATCCAAGGATCACTCCAACCCTGCCCACGCCTCCAAGCACGCGCAATAGCATTCTGTACGCCCCTGTCGTGGATTTACCTGCTCCTACGGACCCCTTTAATTATGGCGCTGATTGTATCCCCGCTTGCCGCGCCGCCACAGTCTTTTGCGTGATGGCTGCCTAATTCGTAGGGGCGGGCTCGCGGCCCGCACCAAGCAATTCGCTGTTCCCACACTTTGCTAAGTACCACTCGCACTTTTCCAAGTGGAAATTTTATTCCACAAATTCCCACTGTCCCAAGACTGTCCGCCTGTCCAGTAGTTTCTAACTATTTCTTTACTTAAGCTCCCCTCACAGCCGTTGGAGCTTTCTGGGGTGGGATTCCGCGGTCACCACCCCAATTTTTCCATCGCCGGGGAGGCGCCATGCTCGATACTGAAGCGTTTGCCGAGTTCCGCAAGGCCCTCGGTTATCTGCGGGACGGTAGTCCCGATGACGCGCTGCCGCACATTCGTCGCGCCACTGAACTCGAAGAGCACAATCCTTTTTATCGTTCCTATCTGGGCGTCACTCTTGCGCGCTCCGAAAAAAAATGGGCCGAGGCTGAGATGCTTTGCGATAAGGCCCTACGCATGAAGCGCGATCAGCCCCAGCTTTACCTCAACCTCGCCGAAGTTTACGTCGCGTCCGGCCGCCGCCAGGATGCCCTCGAGACACTGTATATGGGGATCCGCTACGCACAGCGCGATCGCCGCTTGGGGGAGATGCTCAGCACCCTTTCCACCCGCCGGCCACCCGTATTCACGTTCCTGGATCGCCATCACTTTCTGAACAGGAGCGTTGGCATGTGGCGGCACCGCATTTTCAAATTGTTGGAAAATGGTTCCAATACGACCGCAACCGAAGGGGTTCGTTAACAAAATAGACTAATGAGCGGCGCTGGGCTGTCGCGCCCGGCGCCCCTCTCCAGACCTCTACCGCTTACTCGAATTTGCTGTAACCTCAGGGCGAGCCGCCACCGTACTCCACTCCGGTGTCAGGCTCGCCTTGTCGTTTTCTCTTCGCCAATCTGACCCGGCCCACTCTACCTTCTGCACGCATCCTATGAGTCACTTTGCTGAAATCCATTTTGGTCCGCTCTCAGATTTAAACCATCCATTGCCGATTGGAACCTCTTTCTCGCGACGCTTATAATTAGTGGCATGCAACCTCACCCTACTTCCGTATCACTTTCCATCGAACAAATGTCCGTCAATGACTGGCTTTCTGTCCGCGAGATTTATGCCCAAGGGATTGCCACCGGCAATGCCACATTTGAATCGTCCTTCCCCGAGTGGGGAAAATGGAACGCTTCTCATCTGCAACCCTGCAGGTTGGTAGCGCGCTCGGGAGAGGAAACTCTCGGATGGGCCGCGCTCAGCCCTGTTTCCGGCCGATGCGTTTACGGCGGTGTCGCTGAGGTCAGCATCTACGTTGCCGAGCGCGCCCGCGGCCAAAAAATAGGTACCAAGCTGCTTGCCGCTCTGGTCGCAGCCGCCGAGCAGCACGGCATCTGGACCCTCCAGGCGGGAATTTTTCCTGAAAATATTCCCAGCATCGAGTCCCACAAGCGATGCGGTTTCCGAGTCGTTGGCGTTCGCGAAAAATTGGGCTGCTTGAATGGCCGCTGGCGCGATGTAATCCTGATGGAGCGCAGAAGCAAAGTCGTCGGCGCCTGAACTATTCATCTCAGTCGAGACACGCTACTTATAATCCTCCGTATTGCCTCAGTGCCCGAAGCCTGCCCTGAGCGGAGCCGAAGGGCGCCTCTGCGTTAAGTGCTGTTTAGTCCGGTCTTTCTTCGGTTTTTTCCCCCATTGTCCCTGCCCCAAATCCTATGCTACTGTTTCCTCAGAGCGGGCGTAGTTCAATGGTAGAATGAGAGCTTCCCAAGCTTTAGACGTGGGTTCGATTCCCATCGCCCGCTCCAGATTGTTGTCCTAACAATTGCTGTAGTGCTGCGGCCTACCTATTCGCCGGCAGCCGATTCCCAATAAATTGCGAGATGCGTGTCGCTGCGGGCGGATCCAGATTCGCCAGCACCGCAATCACATACCCGGATTGCGGATAAATCCGCAGATCCCCATTCATCCCCGGAGCTCCCCCTCCATGCCCATAGGACCGCACGCCGTCCACCGTCCGGTCCTCGAACCCGTAGGCGTATTTCGCCACCGGTCCCGTCGCCACTTTTCCGGTGGTCAACAATTCCGTGAAGTGCTCATTCAACAATTTGTGGCCCGTGAGTGCGGCCGCAAATCGCAATAGATCGCCAACCGTCGAATATCCGCCGCCCGCCGAGGTCCCTCGATAAGGCAGCGTATTCGTGTTGGGAGTCCAATCGCCGCCGCCCTCCGGCTTCATATAGCCGACGCTGCGATTGCCCACCGCCTGATCCTCGGGCAGGGAATTGGTCGCAGTCATTCCCGCGGGCTTGAACACGTGCTCTTCCACGTATTCGTAGTAGCTCTGCCCGCTCACTCGCTCGATCACCACGCCAAGCAGGATGAATCCGAAGTTGCTGTACTCGAACTTGCTGCCCGGCTCGAATCTCGGCGCTCGGTTACCCAACAGAGTCACGTAATCTTGCAGCGTGTGCAATTCCATCCGGTGCGCATCGAACTCCGGTCCGAAGAAATCGCCCGTCCCTCCGGTGTGCGTCAGCAACTGATGAATCGTGACCTTGGCCGCCACCTCTTTGTTCGGATAGTCGACCACATATTTTCCTAGAGGTGCGTCGAGTTGAATCTTTCCCGCCTCCACCAGCTGCAGAACGGCGGTCGCAGTAAACATCTTATTCATCGATCCAAGCCGGAACTTCGTATCCAGAGTGTTAGGAGTTTTCTTTGCCCGGTCGGCTAATCCGTAGGCGCCAGAAAATATGGGTTTCCCGTTTTTCGACACCAGAACGGCGCCCGAAAACGCATCCGCAGCGGTCTGCTTTTCAAGCTCGGCCTTGAGCGCGGAGATGGCTTCGCTTTCGCTCACCCGCGCGGGGGGAGGCCCGGCCTCCTGATTTACCAACTCCAAGTCAAGAGTCAGAATTCGATGCGGCTCGGTGGCTTCCACCTCGATCTCAAAGCGCGCCATGCGCCCAGAAGCCTTTTCCTGAACTAGGCCGGTAAATCGCGTAGCCGCGGAATCCACCGTCTGTTTGAAGTCAAAGCCGCCGGTCTGCTTGCGGAAGTCGAGTGTGTCATCAATGTGCGAGACTCGGTCAGGCATATTTTTCTCGAAGAAATGTAGGATAGTATCGCGGTCGCCGGAATTAAACGCAGCGAGCCAGGCAGCGAATTGCTTGGCGGCAGCGGTGTCCGGAAATTGAACGGGGGCCTGAGTTTGCGGCCGGTGGACGGCTCCAACCGTAAGCGCCCCACCAACTGCAAGGGCAAATGCGGCGAGAAAGTTGAGTCTAAGAAGCAGTCTTGGTCTTCGCATGGTTGTTTAGACGGAGCCCTCCACAATTCATTTCATTTATAATCTAAATGACCTATCATTCACACCGTGAATGTAGCCTCGTTGAATCTCAATCTCCTGCCGGTTTTTGAGGCCTTGCTCGAAGAGCGAAATGTCAGCCGCGCCGCCGCTCGCGTCGGTTTGAGCCAGCCCGCCATGTCCAACGCTCTCCGCAGGCTCCGCGAAGCCTTCAACGATGACCTCTTCGTGAGGACGCGTGCCGCCATGACGCCTACGGCCCGTGCCCTCGAGCTGGCGGGCCCCATCCGCGCCGCGTTGGCCCAATTTCGCAGCGCAATGGCGGACCGGCCCGCCTTCGACGCCGCCGTCAGCACTCGCAGTTTTCGCCTGGCCATGCTGGACTACTCTGAACTCATTCTTCTCGGCCCGCTACTGAGCCGTGCGCAACGGATGGCGCCGGAAGTGCAAATCCTGGTCCGCCGCCTCGATCGCATTTTCATCCCGCCCGAAGCAGAACTCCGCGCCGGCACCTTCGACGCCGCCATCGGCTTTTTCCCCGAAGCCAGCGCGCTCGAGCCGGGAACACAATCCCAGGATTTGTTTGTCGAAGAAAACGTGTGCATCACGCGAAAAGGGAATCCACAGGTGCGGCGGCCATTCACTCTGCGCCGCTTCGCCGCGGCAGGGCACCTCGGCGTCTTCTACCGCAGCGATACTCGCGGGCTCATTGACAGCATCCTCGCGGGCCACGGCTTGCGCCGGCGCTTGAAAGCCACTGCTCCTCATTTCCTCAGCGTGCCCTATGTGGTCGCCGAGTCTGACTTGATAGCCGTAGTTCCCGCAGGCCTCGCCGAACGCTTTCGCAAAACACTCGGCCTCGAAGTCCGCAAATTGCCCTTCGCCATGCCGCCGCTGCGCATGCGCCTCCTCTGGCACGACCACGCCGAAGACGATCCCGCACACAAATGGCTCCGCTCCGAAATTTGCGCTAGCTTCCGTCCCCAACATCGCCGTCGAAGTTCGCCTTGACTGGTTGGATCGCCGAATAGCAAATCTGCAAAGCTCTCCAGAATCCTCGAACTCCATCCCGCCATGCGCTACTTTTCCCCGCAAAATTTCTCTGTATTGCGCGGATTTCTCTTGACATTCACTATAACGCTTTGGTAATATATCTTGCAGACTGCGACGAACGTTTCGAATACTCTTCCCGAAACGGATTCCCTCAAGCCTGCCAGTAAGTGGAAATAGCCTTATTTTATCGGCCCATTGGTATGAATATCAAAACACGCACTTTCAAATCCCCTGGAAACATATTCTTACCAGGACCCAACCCAGGTTCCCGCAAACGCTTGATCCCATGGAGGTTAGTTACTATAGAGATAATGACCTAAGTCCTTTAGAATGACATTCATTGGACGATGCTCGCCCGTAAGTCCTTCTGAATGATATTCATCCAAAAAGTAAGGGGAGGGGGCTTAAGAGGGTAGGAGGCACAGACAGGACCCAGATCCGCTAGCGATGAGGTGATAAGTGTCTTGGCGAAAATCACGCCCCCCGTGCTACGCGGAAACCATAATCCGCATACTTGAATTCGGGAGGAATGTTTGACCGCGCCGCGGTCGGAGTCACCTTCACATGATGTCGCCACGAACCGCCGCGCGAACTCTTCCTCGTTCCGCTCTCCGGCCCATGCGGATTCCGCTCCGGCGAGCGCGCGTAATATTCAGCGTCGTACCAATCCGAGCACCACTCATGGACATTATCACTCAGATTAAAGATTCCATAAGCATTCGGCGCATAAAGCCCGACTCGCTCCGGCCCAGTCTTCCAGCGCCGCGCGTAATCCGGAACCTGTTCAGCCCCCGCATTGCCCCACGGATAGAGCGCGCCCTCAACCCCTCCGCGCGCCGCCCGCTCCCACTGCGCTTCCGTGGGCAGAAAATATTGTCGGCCCGTCACCTGACTGAGCCAGGCGCAGTAAGCCGTCGCATCGTGCCACGACACGGCCACCACCGGCTGCCTCGGATCGCTGAAGTTGGAGTCCTCCCAATGGATCGGTTTCTGATGGTTTTTCGCCGCCAAAAACCGACTGTACTCCGAGTTGGTCAACTGAAACGCGCCCAGTTCAAACGTATCCACCCAGACGCGATGCGCCGGCCTTTCATCGTCGCGGCCATGGTCATTCCCCATCACGAACCACCCCTCGGGAATGATGACCATTACCTCTTCGTTGATAGAGGTTTGTTCCATGAAATCATTTCGTAACTGCGTGGTAACTCGCGCCCCATTTTCCGCGTCTAACAGCCAGTAAACAGTCGGAATGAAAAGCCACAGTCCACGGGAGCCTTGGTGCAACTCAGACAAATCTTAGCACTTGCCTGCGTCGGATTCCTGGCCATGGCCGTCCTCGAATGCCAAGTCATCTCGGAGGACGAAATCCGCATCGTCAATGAGCAGTTCGTTCCCCAGGGGCCGGGCACGATCCGAGTAGAGAGCCCCATCGTGCCCATTAACGTGGTGGTCCGAGACTCCAACGGCAAGCCCGTCCCGGGTCTTCAGAAAAGTGACTTCGAGCTTTACGACCAGGGAAAGAAGCAGGCCATAACACTGTTTAATGTGGAGACGGCAAATCCACCCCCCGTCGAAAAAATTGCCACCGTAATTAAGCCCGGCGAACCTCCCCCTGCGCCTTCGCCCCCTCCCAAGCCCCGATACATCGCGCTTTATTTTGATGACGAAAACATGTCATCCGCGGACATCACTTTTGGGCGTCAGGCGGCCGAGGGCTTTGTGAAGAAAAACATGCAGCCCACCGATCTCGCGGGGGTTTTCACTTCGTCCACGACTGTCACACAAAATTTTACGCCGGACACCGCAAAACTGCTGGCTTCTCTCAGCCAGCTCAAGACTCACCAGCGCAGAGCGGGATTCGGAGCCATGTCCTGCCCAAAGATTGAGCCGTACCAGGCGCAGCAGATTGTGGACAATTACAACGAGCACACGCCCGCGTTCGATCTCGCGCTCGCGCAGGCGGTTGATTGCAATTGTCCCAAGCCACCCGATGCGGTCTGCCAACAAGAGCAGGCCCGCCTGGTCCAGAACCAAGCCGCTGTCACTTTGACGCTGGCGGAGAATTTTGCCAAGGACTCGCTGGGAGTAATTACGGACATCATCCGCTATCTCGGGAAAATGCCCGGTCGCCGCATGATTATCATGGTCTCCTCGGGCTTTTATTCCAGGACATCTGGTGTCTTGCATGTGCAGGACAAAGTGGTGGATGCCGCGCTTCACGCCGAAGTGACTATCAATTCTCTGGACGCCAAGGGCCTGGCCGCCGATTGGATCGGCGGGAATCCCGCTGATGGCGAACCCATCGTGATGACCGGCGGAAACGGCGCAGCGCTTATGGCCTATGCCGACGAAGTCGCCAGCGATGAGCGCGATGTTTCCGATGATCCGCTGTCGCTGCTGGCGCAAGGCACCGGCGGAAAGTTTTTTCATAACAGCAACGATTTGGGCGGCGGGATTCGCGAAATCGCCGCGGTGCCGGAAGTTTCCTACGCCATGGCCTTCGTGCCGGACGGATTGAAAGATGATGGCGGCTACCACAGTCTGAAAGTGAGGTTGCCCGGAAAGAGCGGTTACTCAATATCCGCGAGGCCGGGATATTTCGCTCCGTCAAAAGCCAAAAAGGCGCCCGCGGCGCGGCTGGAACAATTGAATAAGGAAGTTCTCGCTGCTGATGAACTTACCGGAATTCCTGTGGAAATTGCCACGCAAGCGGGCAAGCTGGGTAGCGGTGAGCCGGCCATAAGAGTTTCCATCCATGTGGACATTCGCGGTTTGCCATTCAAGAAAGAGAACGCCCGCCACAACGAAAGGATTCTGATTGTCACCAGCCTGTTCGACAACCAGAATCATTTTCTATCCGGTTCGGAATCGGTTGTGGACATGAATTTGAAGGACGCCTCTCTTGTGGAAGTGCAACAAAAAGGGGTGGACGTCCACCTATCCCTGCAAGCCCCTCCCGGCGCCTACCGCTTGCGCGAAGTTGTCCAGGAAGTGGTCGGCGGCCGCATCTCAGCCTCCAGCCGGCCAGTGGAAATTCAATAGAGATTTCCTTCTGCCTGCTTTCGGAAAACGAATTGTTCACGCGCGTGCCTGGTTGATGAAGGATTCCCACTTTCCCTGGGACTTAAGGAGTAGTTCGACAACGTCGCGGACGGCTCCATCGCCGGCGCGGCGCGGGGTGACCCAATGCGCGGCGCGAATAACTTCGGGGACGGCGTTGGCCACGGCGATGGCCAATCCCACGCGGCGCATCACGGGAAGATCGGGCAGGTCGTCACCAACATAAGCAACCTCACCTTCGCTGAGCCCGGTTTTTTTTAGCATGTCCTCGTAAGCTGGGATTTTCTGTGCGCAGCCCTCGTAAACAAATTCAATGCGCGATTCCTTCGCGCGGCGGCGCATTGCAGGTGATTCGCGTCCAGTGATAACTCCCGTGCGCAGGCCAGCAGTTGCCGCGAGCGTCAGCCCTTGTCCATCCTGAGCATTGAAGGATTTCAATTCGAGTGCGGTGCCATCGGGCTGAGACAGCAGCCAGACGTGGCCGTCGGTGAGCGTGCCATCCACGTCCATCAGAAGAAGTTTGATGCGCCCCGCGCGCCGTCGCACGTCAGGCGAGATTTTGGTGGAGCGACGGGCCAAACTTTCCTCCGAGAATTCGTTGCGTTAGTACAGTTCGAGCGTCCACAGATCATGGAGATGGAGCACACCGACGACTTGCTCCTTCGCGTCGACGACCACGACCGAGGTGATCTTTCGCTGCTCCATGCGGCTGAGCGCAGTGCTCGCCAACTCGCGCGGGCCGATAGTAACCGGGCCGCGCGACATGGCTTGCTCCGCGGTCAGTCCAATGGTTTCCCCGCCGCGCGATTGCATCAATCGGCGCAAATCTCCGTCGGTGATGATTCCCATCAGGCGGCCATCGTTGGCAACAACCGTTGTCATGCCCAGACCTTTCTTGCTCATCTCATAAATGATGTCCGGCATTTTTGCGCCGGGCGCGACGCGCGGCATCGCGTCCCCGCTGTGCATCAGCGCTTCTACGCGCATCAGCTTCTTGCCGAGCCGGCCGCTGGGATGAAGTGCGGCGAAGTCGGCGGTATCAAATCCCCGGCGATCCAGCAGGGAAACTGCAAGCGCATCTCCCATGGCCAAAGCCGCGGTAGTGGACGCGGTCGGCGCAAGATTGAGCGAGCAGGCTTCTTCCTTCACGCTGACATCGAGAACAACCGCGCTGGCCGCCGCGAGTGCCGAGCGCGTCTGACCCGTCAGCGTCAGGATGGCGACTTCCAATCGCTTCAGCGTGGGCAACAGCGCGACGATCTCCTCTGTTTCGCCGCCATAGGAAAGCGCGAGGACCACATCATCGCGCGTCAACATTCCCAAATCTCCGTGTAGCGCTTCGGCGGGATGCAGGAAGAAAGATGGCGTGCCCGTGCTGGAAAATGTCGCGGCAATTTTCCGGCCGATCAATCCGGATTTTCCCATGCCCGTGACCGCGACGCGACCCTTGCAGTTGAAAAGCAAATCCACGGCGCAATCGAAGGTCTTATCGAGACGCTTGAGCAGGTCTTCGATAGCCGCCGCTTCGATGCGAAGCACGCGGCGAGCGGTTTCCAGGCTCATTTGGCGCTCCAGCGCCGCACCAGCGAATCGAGTTCGGTCAGACGCGAGAGCAACCCCGACAAGCGATCGAGGGGAAGCGCGTTGGTGCCATCGGAAAGCGCTTTTGACGGATTTTCGTGGACTTCCAGGAATACGCCGTCGATTCCAGCGGCGACGCCGGCGCGCGCGAGCGGCTCGATGAATTCAGGCTGGCCGCCGCTTGATTTTCCTTCGCCGCCCGGGAGCTGCACGGAATGAGTGACGTCGTAAATTACCGGATAGCCGAGTTTGCGAAGGATGGGGAATGCGCGCATGTCCACGACTAGATTCTGATAGCCGAAAGATGTGCCACGCTCGGTGAGGAGAATATCCTTGTTTCCGGTGCTGACTACTTTTTCGATGACATTGGCCATCTCCGCGGGCGCGAGAAACTGACCCTTTTTCAGATTGACCACGCGGCCGGAGCGGCCCACGGCAAGCAGTAAATCAGTTTGCCGCGAAAGAAATGCCGGCACCTGCAACACGTCGCAGACTTCAGCGGCCGCCGCGACTTGCGATTGTTCGTGGACGTCGGTAAGGATCGGAACGGAAAATGTGGATTTTATCTTTTTCAAGATGCGCAAGCCTTCGGGGATTCCCGGGCCGCGATAGGAGGAAATGGAAGAGCGATTCGCCTTGTCGTAGGAGGCCTTATAGATGTAGGAAACTTTCAGGGCTGCCGCGATTTTCGCAATCCTCTCGGCCATGTGCATGGCGTGAGCTTCGCTTTCGATGACGCAGGGCCCCGCAATCAGCACCAGCGGCGAGTCGCCGCCGATGCGCACTGAGCCGATTTGAATTTCGCGCGAAGCTGCCATAAACGTGGCCGAACCCAGACGCACAAGACTATGCGGGAAGGAGAGATTTATCAACGTTGAGATAGGTTCTGTACCGTGACAGGATCCCGAGAATCAGACTGGCGCGGAATTCGATGGCCCGCTTCACCGTTTCACGTTAACTTCGGCGAGTAGCAGTGGGTTCAGGGGTTGAAGCAGGCTGCGGCGTTGTGGAGGAGCGGACATCGGCGCGGCGGAAATCGTAAGCGGCACCGATGAAGGCTTTGAATAAAGGGTGCGGAGCCAGCGGCTTGGATTTGAATTCGGGATGGAATTGACAGCCCAGAAACCAGGGGTGGTCCGGGGCTTCGATAATTTCAACGTATGTGCCGTCAGGAGTCTTGCCGGTGATTTTGAATCCGGCGGCGACGAGAGCCTTCTCGTAATCGCGGTTGAATTCGTAGCGGTGGCGGTGGCGTTCGCTAATCTCAAGTTTGCCGTAGGCGCGGTGAGCGAAGGAACCGGGCTCGAGCACGCAGGGCCACGCGCCCAGGCGCATGGTGCCGCCCATTTCGTCCACGCCCAGCAGTTCGCGCAGCTTATAAATGACGCGGTCGGGAGTGGTGGGATCGAACTCGGTGCTATCGGCATGCGGCAATCCTGCGACATCGCGCGCATATTCGATGGTGGCGCACTGCATGCCCAAACAAATTCCGAAGTAGGGCACTTTGCGTTCGCGCGCGAACTGAATGGCGTAAATCATTCCCTGAATGCCGCGCTTGCCGAAACCTCCGGGGACGAGAATTCCATCCACATGGGCAAGCCGATCGGCGGCGGTCGCCGGCGAATCCAGCTCCTCAGCTTCGATCCATTCGATTACTGTGCGGAGATTGTGCCCCAGGCCGCCATGCATCAGCGCTTCGCTCAAACTCTTGTAAGCGTCGCTTAGCTCGACATATTTTCCGACCACCGCGATGCGGACTTCGCCCTGCGGATTGCGCATGCGATCGAGCATCTTGGTCCATTCATCAAACTTTCGCGGCGGAGCTTCCATGCGAAGCAACTGCAAGAGCTGATCGTCCAAACCTTCGCGGGCCAGCTCGACGGGGACAGCGTAAATCGTGTCCACATCCTGCGCGGAGATGACGCGCGATTCGGCGACGTTGCAGAAGAGCGCAATCTTGCGCTTCAGCTCCGGTGAAAGCCAGCGGTCGCTGCGGCAAAGCAAAATGTCCGGCTGGATCCCGATATTGAGCATTTCTTTGACGCTGTGCTGCGTTGGTTTGGTCTTCAGTTCGCCCGCCGTGGAGATAAATGGGACGAGGGTAACGTGAACGAAGACGGTGTTTTCGGGACCGAGCTCGAGGCGCATCTGGCGGATGGCTTCGAGGAAGGGAAGCGATTCGATGTCGCCAACGGTGCCGCCGATTTCGACGATGACCACGTCCACATCGTCGGCAACTTTCCGGAAAGCGGCTTTGATTTCGTCGGTGACGTGCGGGATGACCTGCACAGTTTTACCGAGGTAGTCGCCGCGGCGCTCCTTGGAAATGATGGACTCGTAGATGCGGCCGGTGGTCCAGTTGTGATCGCGGGTGAGTTTGGTGGAAGTGAAGCGCTCGTAGTGGCCAAGGTCGAGATCGGTCTCCGCGCCGTCATCGGTGACGTACACTTCGCCGTGCTGATAGGGCGACATGGTGCCGGGATCCACATTCAGATAGGGATCACACTTTTGAAGGGTGACCTTCAAGCCGCGGGATTCCAGAAGGCAGCCGATGGACGAAGCGGAAACGCCCTTGCCGAGAGAGGAGACTACGCCGCCGGTCACAAAAACATACTTCGTTCGTTGGCTGGCCGTAGCTGCTGTCATTCCCTGCTTTTTTGTGATTACCCCGCGTGAAGTCGCAGGGTACGACGTATTATGGGGGAGAAATTTGCGAGTGTCAAATTATGGGAAAAAAGGCGCGAAAATGGAGTGCTTGCCAACTTCGTATTCCACCGGAAATTTCTATGCTGACTTCCTGGCGGAAAGCAGGCTTCACAACTGAAAGCACGATGAAATCATTTTGGAAAGAGGTGGGGAGCATACCAGCGGGCGTAGGTCGCGAAACCGAGCAGAAGCACGAGCCACCAAAGCGCAAGCACTGTTCGCATCCAGAGCTTGTAATTGGAAAGGCGGAATTTTTCGGGGAGGACGGAAGTTCCGGCAGAGAGCAAAATATAAAGCCCGGCGATTTCAGCTATTGATCCGAGAGCCGCATGTCCGGTCGCGAGGGCGTAGAAAGGCTTGCCCAGCCTGAGCAGTATTCTCGGACCCACGTGTGAACGGAAAGAGGGAATCATCGTGAATGCGATCACCCCAAGATTGAGAAGGACGATTAGGGACTGGCACATGGCGTGCGCTCGAAAGTGCTGCCGCCGAGCGAGCACCATGCCGACGAGCAGCCCGATCCCCATGGCAAGCTCAAGAAGTAGAATCACGTCAGCGTAAAAGGGAGCATTGGTTCCGAGAAAGCCCGCGCTCACGGCCGCACCCGCATTTGTTTAGAGGAATATGGTTCTACCATTCTTGCTATAAATGTGGACACAACGGGAAGGACATTTATTCCCGCGAAGGGGCGACCGGCTGGCCAATAAAGCGGCTCGGAGAGACTTAATCTTCAGGCGGCGCTTTTGCGGATCAGCTCTTCCACGCGGGGGACGTCGTCGGGTACATCAACGCTCACGGAATCAAATTCGGTTTCGGCCACGCGCATCTTGTAGCCATTTTCGAGCCAGCGCAATTGCTCGAGCTGCTCAACGCGCTCGAGGTCGCCGGGCGGAAGCGTGTCGTAATCGAGCAGGGCATCGCGGCGATATCCGTATAGGCCAAGGTGCTTCAGGTGTCGAGCATGGACGGAGTTGCCGGTGTCGCGCACCCAGGGAATCGGCGCGCGGGAAAAATAGAGCGCGTCGCCCTCGAAATCGAGGACGACTTTTACGATGTGCGTGTCCATGATGTCGGCGGGATTGGTGAGGGGCACGGCAAGCGTGGCGAGATGCACGTTGGTGTCTTCGGTGATGGTGTCCACCAGGGTGTCCACAGCTTGGGGCGCGACGAGGGGCTCGTCGCCCTGAACATTAATGTAGATGTCGGCGGAGCTGTTGGCGGCAACTTCGGCGATTCGTGCAGTGCCGGAGCGATGGTCAGCGCGGGTCATCACAGCTTCGCCGCCGAACGCTTCCACGGCGGAGCGAATGCGCTCGTCTTCGGTGGCGACGACTACCTTGGTGATTTTCTTGGCGAGTTTCACGCGCTCCCACACCCGCTGAATCATTGGCTTGCCTACCAAGGTGACCAAAGGCTTGCCAGGCAGGCGCGTGGCGGCGAATCGCGCGGGAATCACAGCCCAAACCGTTGGGGATGCAGGTGACACGTAACGAACTCCTGTTCGAGGTGATGCTACCACATCGATACGTGGGGGCAAGTTGGGATGCGGAGGGCGATCTATCCCGCCGATTGGGCGCCGGGGCGAGAGATGGAATTGCGAATCGCCAGCACGAACGGTGGCGCGAGTTGGATATGCCGTTGGCGACTGAGTTGACTGTGGACGGAACCAGGAGCTCCGCATCTTCAAGGTGAAGTAAGCTACAAGACGCGGGATCAAAAAGGAATGATGGAGCCGGCGATCTAAGAAAGAGGTTTAGAAATTGGCGAACGACTTATTGACACTGGCCTCAGGGAGTCGTTAAGATTTGCCCAATGATTGATGCCCACATCGTGCCTGCATGCTGCACTGCAAAGTCGAATCGCATCCGAAGGGGAGACCGGCAATGAAAAAAATCCTGGGATTGGTGTTACTAGTGTTTGCTTTTGTGACGGTTGGAGTTGAGGCGCAGACGCAGCCTCCAGCGACCGACGGAACCGCTCCCCCCGCGCAGACGCAAGGGCGCAAGAAGCGCGTGGCCGTGTTTGATTTTGATTATGCGACGGTAATGAACAACTCGCAGGCGATCTTTGGCTCGAATGTGGACATTGGAAAAGGCATCTCCGATTTGCTGGTGAAGTATCTGGTGCAAGACGGCACCTACTCTGTGATTGAGCGCAAGGCGATGGACAAGATTCTTGCGGAGCAGAATTTTTCAAACAGCAACCGCGCGAACCCGCAATCCGCGGCGCAGATCGGCAAACTGCTGGGCGTGGACGCGATTATCGTGGGCAGCATCACGCAATTCGGGAATGACAATAAGAATCAAAATATTGGCGGGGGAGGCGGTGGATTCCCGGGGTTTGGGCTTGGCGGCATCAAGCACAGCAACTCCAAGGCGGTGGTGGGGTTGGATGCGCGGATCGTGGACATCGATACCGCTGAAATCCTTGGCGTTGGCGAGGGGAAGGGCGAGTCATCGCGTGAGAGCACTTCGCTGACCGGCGGAGGCGGAAACTGGCACGGATTTGGGGCCGGCGGCGTGGACTTTGGCAGCAGCGATTTCCAGAACACGATTATTGGTGAAGCGGTGAAGAAGGCCACGGAGCAAATGAGCGCACAGTTGATCGCCGATAACACCAAGTTACAGGTGCGGACGATCAGCGTCACCGGATTGGTGGCGGATGTAAGTGGTGGGCAAATCGTTTTGAATGTGGGCGCCAAAGCGGGCCTTAAGGTTGGTGATCAACTCAATGTGGAACGTGTTACGCGCGAGATTAAAGATCCGGCGACTGGGGCCGTGATTCGCAGGTTGACCTCGCCTGTGGGCGTGATTCGCATCACCGATGTGGACGACAGTTCCGCGGTGGCTGCAATCGTTTCGGGTACCGGCTTCAAAGTAGGAGACATGTTCAAGACGATTACCCAGTAGGGAATCACACTTCGATACTGGAAGCGCCCAATCTATTCCTCACATAGAGGAAAGATTGGGCGTTTTTCATTTCCGTCCCGAAGCATCGGCCGACACATTTCTTGTGCGAGATTTTCAGCGGAGATCGGCGGGGGCTCGGTCGGCGGCGTGCCAAATTTGCTGAAGTTTCGCGGACGTCTGTTGGGCGGCGGAATCATCTCCTGATGCTTTGGCAGAACGCATCACGCCCATGAGAGAGGAAGTGTGCTCGGGCGCCCGCGAAAGCGAGGTCTCAAAGGCTTTTCGCGCGTCAGCGGGGCGCTGCATTTTCAAGAGCAATTCGCCGATCAATTCAAAGGTTGGTTTTGCCACTTCCGGTGGGCCGAAAGCGAATGGCATGGTCTCTTCGATTGCGGCGGCTTCTTGCAGAAGAGCGAGGGCCTGATCGTAGTGGCCGTCGGCTGCCAGGACCAGCGCTTCCAATTGCTGCTGGGAAATATCCGGCACTTTGCGATCGTCGCCCGACGGTGAATAAACACCGCGGACCAGCGGGCCGCCTTCCGCCGCGGCCCAGTGCGAGGATTGGTCCTGCATGAGCTTCAATATTGCGCGCGCTGAATCCAGGTCGCCCTTCTGGATGGCGCCATATCCGGCGATGAATTCAGAAAAGAAGTGCGAACGTGTTGCATCGCCCAGCTCCGGCGTCCAGCCAGCGACTTCTCCGCTCCATTCCTGGGTGTCCAACAAATACCGGATCTTCATGTCCATGAATGAACTCAGGGAAGAGGTGTCGCGCCCGACGAAACCGCGTGCGCGAGCAGCTTCCACGGAGCGGGCCGCTTCATCGCGGCAGGCGGCCAGGACTCGGCGAGCTTCCGCGAATCGGCCTTGTTGCAAATAGCCATACTCCAACCAGAAAGGGTAATGGCCGCAAACCATGGGCGACCCACCCTGATCGGCCGACTGACGATTGGAAACCGCAACGGCGATTTCGTTGGCATGGACCACATCGTCCCACATGCCCAAGGCCAGAAAAATGTGCGAAGTCATGTGCTGGGCGTGGGCGGCGTTTGGCGCGATGGTGGAATAAGCGCGAGCGGCGCGAAGGCCCAGGGGCGCGTGAACTGGGTCGTCAAAAGAATGGATCAGGTAGTGAGCAGCGCCGGGGTGATGAGGATGCGCATAGAAAAGATCCTCGAGAATTGCGGCCGCGCGCATGTAGGTGGGGATGTCACGACCGTTGTGCGCGGTGCCGAGAATGGAGAGGGCGTAGAAAGCGGCGCCATCCACATCGGTGGGATATTTTTCGTGGAGGCGGGCCATGGCGTCGGAATACTTGAAGTCGCGGGAATCCTTGTCGCCGTCGCCATATAGTATTTCAACGGCGCGTAGATAATCCTTTTCTCGCTCCGTGGGCGCTTTTGCGAGGCGTTCTTCAGACGTGAGAGCTAGGCGCGACAGCGCCTCCAGCGCAGCGCGGCGGTTCTGCTCCATCCAAATGGGATGGTTGTAGGTCATGGCCTCGCCCCAATAGGCCATGGCGAAATTTGGATCGGCTTGCTCGGCTTGCTGGAAGAATTTGGCGGCGTCTTCGTATTCAAAATTATGGAGCTGGGCGAGCCCATGGAGGAATGCGCTTTGCGCGGCGGGCGCGCCGGAATTTGCGAAGGAGACCTCGCCGAAGTCATTCTGGGCCCGGGCAGGCAGCGAATAATACGAGCCCAACAATCCCACGAAGGTGCATAAGGCAAGAATGCGACTTTTCACTATTTCTCCCATGTGGCGCTGCACACGAATAAGAATATTAACCGCGCTGGCTGATTTCTGAATCGAAACCATTGTCTCATCCGGCGGAATCTTGGCGCCAGCTATATGAAAGATTGCTCGTTTTCGGCCGGGACGACGCCGGATGCGGTCGAAATCATGCTAGATTGACGATTCCCAGGCGATGTAGAACGAGCGGGCTTTCTGAGGCTATTCGGAACGGAGCTGAGGAGGGGAAGTGGGTTACAAGGATTTGCGCGCGTTCGTTGAACGGCTGGAGCGCGAAAAGGAATTAAGGCGCATCACCGTGGAAGTGGATCCGGTGCTGGAAATTACGGAGATCGCAGAGCGTGCCGTGCGCGCAGGCGGCCCAGCGCTCTTATTTGAAAAGCCGAAGGGATCGCGCGTGCCGTTGTTGATTAATGCACTAGGGAGCGAGCGGCGAATCAATCTCGCGCTGGAAGTGGATGAAGTTGGCGAGATCGCTGATCGAATCCGCGGAATGCTGGACTTTCAATCTCCTCAGGGGCTCTTCGAGAAAATAAAAATGCTGCCGAAGCTCGCGGAACTGGGATCATTTTTTCCAAAGACGGTGCGCAGCGGGGCGTGCAAGGAAGTTATAAAGAAGGAAAACTTCTCGCTCTTCGATTTCCCCATTTTGAAATGCTGGCCGCAGGACGCGGGGCGATTCATCACCTGGCCGCTGGTAATCACCAAGAATCCTGAAACAGGGAAGCGCAATGTGGGCGTATACCGTATGCAGGTTTATGACGAGCGCACCACCGGCATGCACTGGCAGACGCAGAAACATGGCGCGGAACATTTTCGCCGCGCGCGCATGAAAAATCCCGATGGGCGGATCGAAGTGGCCGTGGCAATTGGCACCGACCCGGCGACATGCCTCGCGGGAATTCTGCCGATTCCTCCTGACCTGGATGAATTCATGTTCGCTGGATTCTTGCGGCGCGATCCCGTCGAAATGGTGAGGGCGGAAACTGTGGACATCGAAGTGCCCGCGAATTCGGAAATCGTTTTGGAAGGATACGTGAATTTGAATGAGATGCGGACGGAAGGGCCGTTCGGCGATCATACTGGATTTTATTCGCTGGAAGGGGAGTACCCGGTATTCCACGTCACCTGTGTGACCCACCGACGTGATCCAATATATATGACCACGATTGTCGGACCTCCTCCGCAAGAGGATTTCTGGATGGGGCACGCGGTCGAGCGAATTTTTCTGCCCGTGATGAAGATGCAGTACCCTGAGATTGTGGATGTAGCGATGCCCGCGGAAGGCATATTCCACAATTTGATGATTGTGGCCATAAGGAAATCGTATCCCGGCCATGCGCGGAAGATAATGAACGCAATCTGGTCTCTGGGGCAGGCCATGTTTACGAAGGTCATTGTGGTGGTCGACCACGACGTGGACATCCAGAACCCACGAGAAGTGGTCTGGAAGACCTTGTGCGCCCTGGATCCCGAGCGCGATATTCAATTTGTGATGGGCCCGGTGGATAGTTTGGACCACGCGGCGCGTATACAGGACTTCGGTTCGAAGATGGGAGTGGATGCAACTCGCAAGTGGGCCAGTGAAGGGTTTGTCCGTCCGTGGCCGGATGAAATCGTGATGGACTCCGCGATTTCCTCAAAAATCGATGGCCTTTGGGACAGTTTGGGACTCCCAAAATACCCTCGACGCACAAAAAAGTAACCCCATCCGAGTCGGATGCTCCTCAGCCAGACCCTCTCAGCAGCCGCATCTGTGGCTATTTAATGGGGAGAACCCCCTAAAACTCCCCAAGAACTACCCGTATTCTTACGACAACTGCCCATTAGGTCAGCTTGACACTCACGCATCCGGATGAGACAACGGGCGCAGGGGAATGTGTCAGACGAAACCCAGCATCGGAGAAGGAAACGCGGGACTCGGAAGATTATGGGATCGAATGCACACTCCTTAAGCGAGTCACGCGAAGTAATGAGCCTGCGTCAGGCTTCCAATTATTTAGGAGTTTCAGCGGACACGATGTATCGCTACGTCAGCGAAGGGCTGGTTCCCGCATTCAAGCTGGGGAACCGGTGGAAGCTAAGAAAATCCGTTTTGGATCGTTGGATGGAACGCAAGATGAGCCAGGCGCGGCCAAAGCGCCGGCACTAGAGCAGCCTGTTTAGACAGTCGCGTAAGCAGGAAAGGGGCTCGATAGATGTTTGGTGGCACCAAAGCAAAGGATCTGGTTGGCCTCGATATCGGGTCGAGCTCGATAAAAGCCGTCGAGCTCAAGGCCGGGCGCCAGGGATACGAATTGGTCAGCTACGGCATGGAGCCGCTGGCCCAGGACACCGTGGTGGATGGCGCAATCATGGACGCGCCTCTGGTGGCCGCGGGAATCGCGAACATTTTCGAGCGGCAAAACATCAAAACCAAGAATGTGGCCACCGCAGTTTCCGGCCACTCGGTGATTGTGAAACGAGTTCCTCTGCCGCTGATGAGTGAAGAAGAGCTATACGACCGCATCCAGGCGGAAGCCAGCCAACATATTCCCTTCGACATTGCCGACGTGAACCTGAGCTACCAACATTTGGACTCCGTTGATTCTCAAATGGACGTACTGCTGGTGGCTGTGAAGAAAGACAAAATTCTTAACCACACCAACGTGCTTGCGCAAGCGAACAAGACGCCCGTGGTTGTGGACATTGATGCGTTCGCTCTTCAGAACTGCTTCGAGATGAATTACGAGCCAGATCCGGGACAAACCGTAGCGCTGCTGAACATCGGCGCCAGCGTGATGAACATGAACATCGTGCGCGGCGGAATCCCATTGTATCCGCGGGACGTTTCCGTGGGCGGCAACCAATATACCGACGCGTTGCAAAAGGAACTCGACTTGAGCTTTGAAGACGCGGAACGGCTGAAGATGGGAGAGGCCATCGCGGGAGTCAGTGACGAGCACCGCGGCACCATCCTGCGTTCGGTGTCCGACATTCTTATCCTGGAAATCCAGAAGACGTTCGACTTCTTCCGCGCCACGGCGAGCGGCGAATCCATTCAAAAGATTTTCGTGGCCGGTGGCACCGCACGCGTTCCCGGGTTGGTGGACCTGCTCCGAGAAGAATTTGCAGTGCCGGTTGAAGAGTTGTATCCGTTCCGGAAGATCGTCATCAATCCAGCGCGCCAAAACGAAGAACAGATTCGCGAATTGGCGCCACGGCTGGCCATTGCGGTTGGCCTGGCTCTGAGGAGCTTCGATCAGCCATGATTCGCATTAACCTGCTCGGTCAAGCCCGTCCGAAGGCACAGAGGCGCGCGGTCCCGCTTGAGGCTACGCTTCAAATCCTGATGCTGGGGCTCGCCGCCATACTCGGTTTCGGTTTCCTGGCCGCTGACTACTGGCAAGCCAGCGGGAAAGTGAAAGAAGTTCAGAAGGATATCGACCGGCTTAAGCAGCAAAAAGCCCAACTCGAACAAATCAAGCAACAGGTGGATGCGTTCGAGAAGCAGAAGAACCTACTTCAACAGCGAATCAACGTAATTGAGGAGCTGCAAAAGAACCGCACGGGAGGTCAGGAGTTACTCGACGCGGTGGCCAACACGGTTAGCCGCACGGAAACACTTTGGTTGACCTCTTTGACGCGCAAGGGAAATTCGCTGACCATCGTCGGCACGGCGGGTTCCATCAATGCGGTTGCGGAATACATCACGCAGCTCAAGCGTTCGGGCTTTTTCCAGAAGGTGGAAATCAAGGAAGCGAAACAGAACGAAGATAAAACGGTGCAGCTATTCGATTTCACGCTGAGTGCGGACTTCGCTCCACCTAACAAAGCTTCGGGTTCACCCGCGCTCTCACCAGCAACACCACCGGCTAAAGGTCAGAGGGTGGGCTAACGACTATGGCTATCTCCTTTCGCGAAATGCCCTGGTATGTTCAGGTCTTGGTATTCGTGACGCTGGCCGCGATCATCATCGGGCTCGGCGAGTACGTTCCGTTTTCACCCGTGAAGACAGCTCGCAACGATTTGGCCCAGCTCAGCCAGGACCGGCAGGCGCTTTCGGAGCAAGTAAGCTCGCTCGAAGTTTACCGCCGCCGCTATTCGGAGTTCCGCGCGGAAACCGACGCGATGCAGAAGCAATTGGACACGCTGCAAGTGATCGTCCCCGAGGATAAGGATCTGGACGAATTCATGCGCATGGTTCAGGGCGCAGCGCAATCCGCGGGAGTGGAAATTCGGCGGATGGCCGCCGGACCGGTTACGCCCAAAGATTATCACTACGAAATGACCTTTGACGTGGAAGTGGACGGTCCTTATTTCGGGATTATGGATTTTTTTGCGCGGTTGAGCCGACTCTCCAGGATTATCAACGTGGGCGATTTGTTTGTGGGAGGGATTCCCGCGGGGCAATCAACCAAGATTCCGGTACGGCCGGGCACCAGTGTGGCGGGAAAGCTTTCGCTGACGACTTACTTTACCAAGCCTGGTGATGATGCAACCAACAAGACAACGGCGGCGAAACACTGACATGGCCATCATGATCAAACGCGGTCCAATTGTGCCGATAGGATTGATGGTGGCGGTCCTGGCGGGAGCCGGCGCGGCCGGCGCTCAGATCAATCCTGCGACGGCGCAGAATTCTGCCAAAGCGGCGGCGAATGTTGCGGGGCAAACCGGTGCGCAGTCATCGAATCAACCGGCTAAGCCATCGAGTCCAACGTCCACGCCGACCAAGCCAGCCGGACAATCCACGACAACAACTAAATCCGCGGGGCAAAACAGTTCAACGGTGCAAATACAGAAACCGGCACCGAAGACTTCTTCGACGCAGACTCCTGCGGGCCAGAAAGATCAGAAGTCGGCGACCAACCAGGCTGCCGGCAATACGGCCGCGGCGAAAACTGCACCGGTGAAGACAGCGCCGGCAACTCAAACTCAGGCGAAGCAAACTCCGGCGTCCACCAAGAAGACTCCGGCAAGGACACCACCAGCGCCTGTTAAGCAGACCCAAACCAAGCCAGCACCAGCTCCGGCAAAGCAGTCTGTGATGAAGCCGGCCCCCGTGAAGACGGATGTGAAACCAGCGGGCGAAGAGGATGCTGCCGAAGTAAAGAAGGCGACCCCACCTGCCACGCGGCGCGACCCCTTCATCACGCTGATCGGCAAGCAGACGAGCGGAGGTTCAGGTCCGGCGCGTAAGTTGCCTCCGGGCAAGGCTGGTCTGGAAGTCAGCACATTGATCTTGCAAGGAATCGTAAGCGGACCGAATGGAATGATCGCGGTTGTCGCTAACCCGCAGCGAGGCGTTTATTTCCTGCGCGAAGGCGACGCGCTGTTCGACGGCCGCGTGGAACACATCAACATGGACGCAGTCACGTTCCACGAAGTCGGCAAGGACGCATTCGGCAATCCGGTGGAACGCGAAGTGACCAAGAAGTTGAACCCCAGTTCAGGAGAACAGCCATGATCAGGAAATGGCCGGCCAACGGGCTAGCCTGCGCGCTGCTGGCGAGCGGATGTATGCTCACCGCCGGAGCCGCGGCAGTACCGGGCCAAAATAATTCCGCCGCGCCGTCCACGGCAAATCGCCAACCGGCCATCGTGCACACGGCCCCGGTGCGGATCTCGCGCATTGAGGTCACCATGCAGGGCGCTGAGCCGCGCGTCCAGATAGAGGGAGCTGGAGAATTGCACTACCGAACTACCCGGTTGGAAAATCCCGACCGGCTAGTGCTGGATTTCGCAGACGCGACGTTGGCAACCACTCCCGCCGCGATTCCCACCGGCGTATCGTTGATTCACACTGTCCGGGCAAGCCAATTCGAGCAGGACATCGCACGGGTTGTCGTGGTTTTGGACCACTGGCAGCCATACACAGTTTTGAATTCAACCAAAGGCGTAATCGTGGCTTTCGGCACCTCGTCCAACGCGGCCGGTAGCCAGGCAACTACTCTCCAAAGCGTGACCTTCCGGAAGAATGGAGCAACGCGTGCCCCTTCGGTCAAAAAGGACAGGCGTGCTCCCGTGGTTCCTCCGCCCAGCATGCCGCTGCCGGAATGGCTGACCAAGACCTCATTTGCCCTGGCGAGCCCGGCCCAACCGCTCCCGCCGACGCCGATCCCGCAACAGGTTCAGCAGCCAACTCAGACGACTCCTTTGCAACAGATGCAGCAACAGACGACGCCAGTACCCGCGGGAACGCCCCAAACAACGACCCACTACACTGGCGAACGCATTAATGTGAATTTTAAGGATTTGGATCTGCTGGATTTCTTCCGCTTGATTCATGAAATCAGCGGATTGAATGTGGTTCTGGATCCTTCCGTCAAAGGAACGCTGACGACCGTACTTGTGGATGTGCCCTGGGATCAGGCGCTGGACATCGTGCTGAAGAACAATAATCTCGACAAACAGCTTGATGGCAATGTGCTGCGCATCGCAACACAAGCCACCTTGAAGTCGGAAGCCGACCAGCGCGCCGATTTGATCAAGGCAGTGACCGAATCCGTTGAGACGACCTTGGTGACTCGGCGTTTAAGCTATGCCAAAGCCACCAAGGGCACTGGCAGTGGCGCCGCAGCTCAGCAGCAAGGCAAGGGAATGGACGATTTGCTAAAGCCTTTGCTGACCAAGCGCGGCACGATTTTTGGAGATCCGCGGACCAACACTTTGATCATTCAGGACATTCCGTCCAATATTCCCAGGTTGGACGACTTGATTCACCAACTGGACCGTAAGTCTCAGCAGGTGGAAATCGAGGCTCGCGTTATTCTGGCGTCGCGTTCCTTCGCCCAGGACATTGGAACTCAGTTTGGGATCCAAGGGTTGGCAGCCAATGGCAGGACGGTCATCGGCGGCCTCAATTCCATCAACCCTTCCTCCTCCTCTGGGTCCAGTGGCTCCAGTGGATCAGGCTCAGGCAGCGGGTCAACCGCTGGTGGGTTTATTCTGCCGCTGAATACAAATCTTCCCGCGGTCGGGCCGACAAGCGGATTTTCAATAACCAACCTTTCCAAGAACTTCGCGGTGGATTTTGTGATCACGGCAATGGAATCGAAGAGCGTTGGCAAGCTGCTCTCAGCGCCGAAGGTCGTGACTCAGAATAATACCGAAGGGATGACTCAACAGGGCACGCAGATCCCCATTCAAACCAACATCAACAACACCATTTCGACACAATATGTGTCCGCCGTGTTGATGCTGAAGGTTACCCCGCAAATCACCGCGGACGGCACTATCCTAATGATCGTTCATTTGGAAAACACCCAGATTGACAATGGTATTCCGGCAATTTTGGGCCAGCCGGCTCTGGCCACTCAATCAGTGGACAATACAGTTCTGGCGCATGACGGCGAGACCATCGTCCTGGGAGGCGTTATCGTCGACCAGCAGAGCACTCAGTACAACGAGGTTCCGCTGGTTGGAAGCATCCCGATCATCGGAAACCTGTTTAAGCGCCGCGCGGTTAGCGTGCAGTCTCAGGAACTGCTGTTCTTCCTGACCCCGCGGGTATCCCAAGACTAGCCAGACTCGCAAAACTGAGGCACAATCCTAAGAGGGAGGAGGCGAAAGTCTCCTCCCTTCTTTTTATGCCTAACGAATATCGCCAGCGGATGGCGAGGCTCCGAAAGCGCCTCATGGAATTCCACGCCGAGGCTCTCGTAGTTACACACGCCCCGAATATTTACTACCTCTGCGGATTCCTGGGTTCTGCAGGCATTCTGGTCGTGGAGCCAACGCGCGTTACCCTCATCACGGACAGCCGCTACATGGTGCAGGCGCGGGAGCAGACGCGGGAATCCGGGGTAAGTGTGCTTATTCCGAAGGAGCCAATCCTCATGGCCGCCGGAGATCGGCTGGATTCGATCAGGGCCCGGAAACCGAGAATTGCTCTCGATTTCTCTCATATGACAGTTTCAGAAAAGGCCAGATTGGTTAAGGCCGCCAGGCACTCTGCCAATTGGATTTCAGGCGCCGGGTGGGTCGAAGGGCTCCGGACGATAAAGTCCGGGCCGGAACTTCGGATAATGAGGGCTGCCGCCCTGCTTATTTCGAGCGTTTTTGACGATGTGTTTAAAGTAATCCGTCCTGGGATCAAGGAACTCGATTTGGCGGCCGAGATGGACTACCGCATGCGAAAGCTGGGCGCGGAAGGTCCTTCATTTGAAACCATCGTCGCCTCGGGACCGCGCGCGGCACTGCCGCATGCCCGCCCGACAAGCCGGAGACTCCGTAGAAATGAATTGGTGGTGCTGGACGCTGGTGCTATACTCACCGGCTATTGCTCAGATATGACCCGCACGGTGTTCCTGGGACGCGCCACTGGCCGCATTAGGCAATGGTACAAAGCGGTCCGGGAAGCGCAGAAGGCCGCCTGTGAAGCGACTGCGGCAGGGGTTCAGGCTGGGGTTCCAGATGCGGCGGCTAGGCGCGTATTGGAGTCCTATAAGTTGGGAAAGTACTTCGTTCATAGCACCGGGCACGGTCTGGGGCTGGAAGTTCACGAAGACCCCCGTCTGGCCAAGGGGCAGATGGCCCGGATCGAACCTGGAATGGTGGTAACAATCGAGCCGGGCGTCTATGTTCCTGATATTGGGGGGATCCGGATCGAGGATGATTTGGCGGTTCACGCGAACGGGACCGAGATCTTGACCACTACTTCGCGGGAGCTTCTGGAACTCTAAACCTTCATGGCAGCAAAGAAAAAAACATCTCCTGTCACGGGAGCAGGCTTGCGAGGGCTAGACCTGCCCGAAGTCGAGCGCCTCTTGGCTTTTATGGACAAGCACGGCTTGGACCAGTTTGAGTATGCGCAGGGGGATTTGCGGATTGCGCTAAGGCGTGCCGCTGGAAACGCAGCCGCCCAGGCACGGGGCCGCGTTCAGGCGCCGGTCGCAGAGTCAACTTCGCCAACAATTGCCCCGGAGATTCCGCCACCCACCCAGGCGCCGCCCGCGCCTGCCGAGGAACTCCACCTGATTAAATCGCCGATCGTCGGCACATTTTTCGCCGCGGCGGGGCCAGAAGCGCCTCCCTTCGTGAAGGTCGGGGATCATGTTGACTCTGGGCAAGTCGTCTGCATCGTGGAAGCCATGAAATTGATGAACGAAATCGAATCGGATGTCAGCGGAGTCATCCTCCGTCTGTTGGTGGAGAATGCCACGCCTGTGGAGTATGGCCAGCCGCTATTCGCCATCCGTCCCAACAGGAAAAAGTAGAGAGATTTACCGGGCGGCGTTCAACGCGCCCGATCGATCGGTCTTTGCAAGCTCAAATCCTTAAGCCAGAGATACTGGCAAACGCCTTGCCAACCACTCCGACAATCGCGCAGAGACAATCCACCGCCACGACGAAAACGTCCCCGTCGACAATGTTCCGTAAGATTTTGATCGCCAATCGCGGCGAAATTGCCTTGCGGGTGATTTGCGCCTGCAAGGAATTGGGGATCCCCACAGTTGCAGTTTATTCCGAGGCAGACCGCAACTCCTTGCACGTCCGGTTCGCCGATGAGGCCGTGTGCATCGGGCCGCCACGCAGCAGCGAAAGCTACCTGAATATCCCGCACGTGATCAGCGCGGCGGAAATCACCAATGTGGACGCCATTCATCCCGGCTACGGCTTTCTTTCCGAGAACGCCAACTTTGCGGAAGTGTGCGAGGCCTCGCGCATCACGCTGATTGGCCCCAGCCCGGGAATGATCCGGCTGATGGGCGAAAAGGAGCGCGCGCGGCAGGAGGTAGCGGCAGCGGGATTGCCCGTGGTACCCGGCAGCGACGGCATCGTGGAAGATGAAGCCCAGGCGCAGAAGGCCGCCAAGCGAATCGGCTATCCGCTCATCATCAAAGCATCGGCTGGCGGCGGCGGGCGGGGCATGCGCGAGGTGCGCAAGCAGAGCGAATTGGTTGCCGCGTTTGACGCCGCGCGAAACGAGGCGCAGCAGGCTTTTGGAACTCCCGATGTTTACATGGAGAAGTTGATCGAGAAGCCCCGGCACATTGAATTCCAGGTGCTGGGCGACAAATACGGCAACGTGATTCATCTGGGTGAACGCGAGTGCAGCATTCAACGGCGCCATCAGAAACTAATTGAGGAATCGCCATCGCCGGTCATGGATGAGGCCACCCGCAGCGAAATGGGCAGCAAAGTGGTGAATGCGCTGCGCAAGATTGGCTATACCAACGCGGGAACCGTGGAATTTTTGAGGGATTCGGACGGCAGCTTCTACTTCATTGAAATGAACACCCGGATCCAGGTCGAGCATCCGGTCACTGAAATGGTCGCCAACGTGGACCTGATTAAATCGCAAATCCGCATCGCCGCGGGGGAGCGGCTTGAGGATGCTGTGGGCAAAGTAGAATTCCTAGGGCACAGCATTGAATGCCGCATCAACGCGGAGGATCCGGACACGTTCGCCCCTTCCGCCGGGCGCATCACCACGTTCCACATCCCTTCGGGAACCGGCGTGCGCGTGGATACGGCAGCCTACGCCGACTCCACGATTCCGCCCTACTACGATTCGCTGATCGCCAAGCTCATCACTCGTGGCCGCGACCGCGCCGAAGCGCTGGCGCGCATGCGGCGCGCGTTGGACATGTTCATCGTGGAAGGAATTAAGACTTCCATCCCGCTCCACCGGCGTATCCTGGCCAATTCAGATTTTCAGGCCGGCAACTTCGACACGCATTTTTTGGAGACCTCGGGCCTCTTGGCGCCGCGCGGCAAATGAAGCCTGCCTTCCCGAGCGTCTACGCCATATTGACCGCGGACTTGGTCACCGGGGACGAAAGTGCGATCGCCCGCACGCTGGCCAATGCCGGCGTCGGGCTGATCCAATATCGCGATAAAGCCGCTTCCTCCCGCACGCTGTTTGAGAAATCAGCGCGAATTGCACATGCGCTTGCCGGAAGCGATGTGCGACTTATTGTGAACGACCGGCCGGATATCGCCTGCCTGGTTGGTGCGGGAGGAACTCACGTTGGGCAGGAGGATCTGGCGGTCGAAGACGCGCGCGCGGTTTGTGGTGAGGCAGCATCCGGAGACACCGGTGCATCCAGTTTCTGGGTGGGCGTGTCAACACACACTCTAGACCAGGTGGGCGAGGCCGCGGAAACCTCGGCGGACTATATTGCAGTTGGGCCCATATTTCCCACCAGAACGAAGAAGCAGTCGGACCCGGTCGTGGGCACGGATTTCATCCGGCGCGCGCGGAAGCTGACCACCAAGCCGCTGGTTGCGATTGGCGGAATCACTGTCGCCCGCGCTCTCGAAGTCCTCCGGGCTGGCGCGAATTGCGTCGCAGTGGCTAGTGACCTGATTGGCGCGGCCGACCCGGCAGCCCGCGCACGGGAGTACCTGGGAATTGCTGCAAGTTGTTGCAAGTAGTCCAGTTTTTGCGCAGCCTGAGGAACTCCGGTTCGGGCTTTATAGTTTGATGGCAGTGTTGATTGATAATGGAATTCCGGGCCAAAAAGCGCAGTAGACTTAGCCTGTTTTGATTGTCTTCAAAGTTCGTGGATAACGTAAGCCAAGAATCTGAATCAATATGGAACAAGTTTGCGCTGAGATGTGCGACCGCGTGTCTAAGGGTCAAATTCAAGTTGTGCGGGCGCTCCAGCGAAAGGAGTAACACCGGATGGCCAGCTCCATAATGATCAAGAAGCCGATCGCCACGATCATGGCGGAATCCGCGGAAGTGGGTGAGCATTCGCTGAAACGAGCCCTGACTTCCACCAACCTGATTTCACTGGGGATCGGGGCCATTATCGGGACGGGAATTTTCGTTCTCACCGGCGCGGCTTCGGCGAACTATGCCGGGCCGGCCATTGTGCTCTCGTTCATCCTCGCAGCCTTCGCCTGCGTATTCGCTGGCCTGTGTTACGCCGAGTTTTCGGCGATGATTCCGGTAGCAGGCTCCGCCTACACGTATGGATATGCGACGCTTGGGGAATTGATTGCCTGGATTATTGGATGGGACCTGGTGCTCGAGTATGCCTTCGGCGCCGCGACAGTTGCCTCGGGCTGGAGCGGATACGTCATCAGCTTCCTCCAGGATTTTGGAATCCATATCAATCCTGCGATTGCAGGTACACCCGGCGCTGAGTTCGTTCTTTACAAAGGCAGATGGGAGATGCTGAGCCGCATCCTGCCAACGCTTCAAACCGCAGGCATTGACCCTGGGTCTTTGCAACATGCCACCGGAGTGTTCAACTTCGTTGCATTCATCGGAATAGCACTCTGCACGACTATCTTAGTAATCGGGATTAAAGAGTCGGCAAACATCAACTCCCTTATCGTTTTCATCAAGGTATGCGTCCTGCTGATATTCATCGGCCTCGGGGCTCATTTCATTTTCAAGAATCCTTCGGTGGCAACGGCCAATTGGCATCCGTTCCTTCCACCAAACGCAGGACAGTTTGGAGAGTTCGGCTGGTCCGGGGTCGTTCGGGCAGCGGGAGTGATTTTCTTCGCCTATATAGGATTTGACGCGGTCTCAACCGCGGCGCAGGAGGCAAAGGATCCGAAACGCGATATGCCCATTGGGATTCTTGGTTCGCTCATTATTTGCACTATCTTGTACATTCTCGTGGCCGGGGTGCTCACGGGATTGGTGAAATATACGACATTAAATGTTCCGGACCCAATTGCCATCGGCATTGACAGGACGGGTGTTGGATGGGGCAGTTTCCTGGTCAAGCTCGGCGCGATCTGCGGGCTTAGCAGCACGATGATCGTGATGTTGCTCGGCCAATCCCGTGTGTTTTTTTCAATGTCGCGCGATGGCTTGCTACCAAGGTGGGCGAGTAAGGTTCACCCGAAATTTCGTACCCCCTATATTTCCTCAATTTTCGTGGGGATCTTCGTAGCCATTTTTGCCTCGGTGATTCCTATCCGAGTGCTAGGTGAACTTGTAAGCATAGGCACTCTGCTGGCCTTCGTTATCGTTTGTGCGGGAGTGTGGGTGCTCCGCAGACGCGATCCTGGCATGGTGCGCCCATTCAAAACTCCCTGGGTGCCCTTTGTTCCGATTATGGGCATCGCGATATCACTGCTCATGATGCTCGGACTGCCCTTGGATACATGGATTCGTCTTTTTGTGTGGCTAATTCTGGGGCTAATTCTTTACTTTACCTACGGGCGCTCGCACAGCCGCGTCGGTAATCCTCAACTCAACAAATAAATTCAGGCAAATTGCAACCCCGGCCGGGTCGCGCTAACGCGCCGCGATTCTTGTGTGACGCAGATGTGAGTTAAGCTATACCATTGCGTCCGCACATGGTGACCCCTTCATTCCGCAAACTCGTGCACCGGCTGAATCCGATTGACCGCATCGCGGTCTCTTTAGTCGCTCTCTATGCTGTGGTTTGGATCGCACAATTGGCCGGGTATGAGCCGCCGCTTGCCGGTTTGATCGCCATCTTTTTCTTTCTCTCCCTGAGCTATCTGGTTTTCCGGATCGGCGGTTGGGCTCGCATGCGGCTGATGTGGAGCCTCCGGAATCGCTTGATCATGGCCTATCTATTTATCGCCGTCGCGCCTCTCTTGATGCTGCTCATTATGATTGTTTTATCGGCGCGGATTTTATACTCGCAGTTGGGTGGATATCTCCTGGTGGAAGATCTGCAGAAAAAAGTGGAGGAGGTTTCCGATGCGGCCGACACGGTTGCATCGGCAGCTGCAATGTTTCCGCCGGATTCCCGCAAAGTTACTGTGTCGGCGCCGAATCAACTCCCTGTTGAGCTTGAAGCCCATCTGGCAACCATATCGGCTGGTTTGCCTGAGCTCGAATTCGATTTGCGCGCGGATGGCCGGCTGATTCGGGAAGCGGGAGCCCAGCGGGCGGGACACTACGAAGGGTTGGTACAAACGGCGGATGGCGTGTGGCTGGTGGGCGAGGTTGCGCGAGGCCGGGCCATCGTCAGAGCGCGTGTGCCTGTAACCCCGCAATTCCTGGAGAGCGTGGCAACGTTTCTCGGTCCCATTCAAATAATTACCACGCGCCCGGCCTCGTCCTCCGATCCTTCCGGGTCGGTCATGAACATTGGGGGCGGCCAATTCCTCTCCGCCGAGAGAATTGAGACCCGCAAACGAAAGCTTGCGACTGCCATGCACTGGTACGATTTCCAAATCAAGGACGGCATCGCAAATATTGATTCGGTGCGGGAGGACTCCGCCACGCACACGCTGGTGCCCAGCCCCGTTTTCGCCATCTACTCGGCCCGGCTGACGCAGATTAATGCCAAATTGTTTTCATCCTTGGGCGACCTCAGCAACACCTATGTGGAGCTGCTCCTTTTTGTCGGGCTGGTGTTTTTGGTTCTGGAAGCAGGGGCGCTGGTCACGGGGATCGTTTTGACGCGCACCATCACCCGGTCCGTCGGCGATCTGTACACTGCGACGCAGTATGTCCGGTCCGGCGATTTCAGCCATCGGGTCCGAGTCGAACGCGTCGATCAATTGGGCGCGTTGGGCGAATCATTCAATGCCATGTCCAGCTCGATTGATTCGCTGGTGGAGGAGCAAAGGAAGCGCCAGCGATTGGAAAATGAGATTTCCATTGCTCACGAGGTGCAGTCGCAACTCTTTCCGCGCAGCATCCCCGCTTTGCCCGGGATTCAGCTGGCAGCATTTTGCAAGCCGGCACGCGGCGTCAGCGGCGATTATTACGATTTTCTGCCGCTGGGAAATTCGAGGCTGGCCATCGCGCTCGCGGACATCAGCGGGAAGGGAATTTCGGCCGCGCTTCTGATGGCCAGCGTGCAGGCCGCCCTGCGCAGTCATTTATTGCTGGACACCAATGTCGCGCCCAATGCATCGGAGGTGGTCAACCGGATCAATCGCCACCTTTATTTGAATACCGCGGAAGACCGCTTCGCCACGTTCTTTTTTGCCATCTATGATTCGCCCACTCGTTTATTGCGCTATACCAACGCAGGCCACGTCCCACCAATGTGCATTTGTAGGGAGAAAATCCAACACCTTGAAACCGGCGGCACGGTCGTCGGCGTTTTTGAGGACGCAGTATTTGAAGAAGGACTGATGGAAGTAAGCCCGGGCTCCACCTTAGTGGTCTATAGTGACGGTTTGGTCGAGCCGGAAAACGTATATGGAGAGGAATTTGGCATGGGCCGCTTGCAGGAAGTCGCCTTGCGCCATCAACAGTCGAGCGCCGATTCCATGGTGTCGGCGTTGTTGGTTGCCGCCGAAGAATGGGCGGGCACGGCCGAACAGGCCGACGACATGACCGTGATCGTTGCCAGATTGGGCGACCACGCCCGCTAGGGTTGCCGGCCCGGATTCGATATAATCACTTTGCGCGCGGATTTCGCCGCGCGGATCGCTTAACTCCCATGAGAATCCTGACCGCAGCACAGATGCGCGAGGCCGACCGGCTCACCTCGGAGCGCCACGGCGTCACAAGTTTGCAATTGATGGGCAACGCAGGAAGTGGCGTAGTCGCATTTCTGCAAAAAGAATATTCGGATTTGGCGAAGAGGCGAATTCTGATCCTGTGCGGCAAGGGCAACAACGGCGGCGATGGATTCGTGGTGGCGCGGTTGCTATTCCAGTTGGGCTCAAAGCCTGGTGTTTTCCTCTTCGCCCGGCCGGAAGAAGTTCAGGGTGACGCGGCTTTTAATCTGGAGCGGTGGCGCCACGTGGGTGGCGCGCTCACCACCGTCACGGAAATCGGTGAATGGAAAGATTGGATGGACAATGTCCTCGGCGCGCACGAAATTGTCGTGGATGCGCTGTTGGGCACAGGACTTTCCAAGCCCGTGGAGGGGCTGCTCGCATATGTGATTCAGAGCATCAACGAGCACCCAAGTCATGCCCGGCACAAATCGCGGGTTCTGGCTGTGGATATGCCTTCGGGCCTGCCCTCGGACAACGCGCCCGCGACCTGGCCCGTGATGCGCGCGGATTGGACGGTAACTTTCACCGCGCCAAAGATCGGGCAATTGCTTTCTCCTGCATGCGAAAACGTTGGACGTTTGGTCGTGCATTCCATCGGCACACCGCGCTCGCTCGTGGAGCAGTTGGCGGGTGGCGGGCCCGACTTGCGGTGGCTCGAAGCAGGAGAATTTCGCGGGCTGCCCTTGCGCCGCCGCGCGGATACGAACAAGGGGACGTACGGCCATGCGTTGATCGTGGCCGGCTCGCGCGGGAAGGCGGGTGCCGCGGCGCTTGCGGGGTGGGGAGCACTGCGCACTGGAGCGGGACTGGTTACCGTGGCCACTCCCGAAGACGGGCTTCCTGTTGTAGCCTCGTACCTGCCCGAATTGATGACTGCGCCTCTGGCGCAAACTACCGCTGGCACGATCAGTCTGCGCAATTTCAAGAGCAGTGCGTTCAAACAACTTGTTGAAGGCAAAAGCGTGCTCGCAATCGGTCCCGGACTTACCATGCAAAGTGAAACGCAGAATTTCGTGCTGCAAGCTCTGGCGGAATGTCAGCTTCCGATTATTCTGGATGCCGACGGGTTGAACGCATTGACCGCGGCAAAGAAGCCAATTCTCAAGCGTCGATCGAAGGCGCTGGTGTTGACGCCCCATCCCGGTGAGATGGCTCGGCTGCTTGGCGTTACCACGCAAGAAATTCAGGCGGACCGGTTAGGCTCGGCAGTACGCGCAGCAAAAAAGTACAGAGCTTTTATTGTGTTGAAGGGTTTTCACACCATCGTGGCGACGCTGGACGGCCGCGCATTCATTAATTCGACAGGCAATCCGGGCATGGCCACTGCAGGGACGGGAGACGTCTTAACCGGTATGCTGGCCGGGCTTACAGCGCAATTCGGCATTGAGAATTGGGAACGCATCCTGGGATTAGGAGTTTATTTGCATGGCCTCGCCGGCGATATTGCTTCCGCGCGCGTAGGCGAAGCTCCTCTGATCGCCTCAGACCTTATCGGCGCGATTCCTGAAGCCTTCATGAAGCTCCGCGCGGAGTTAGAAGATGGCTTCTGAGGAAATCCTTACCAAATCCAGCGAAGAAACTATTCAGTTTGGCCGCGCGATAGCTGCGAGGCTTGCGGCGCCCGCACTCGTGCTGCTCAAGGGCGACCTCGGGGCCGGGAAGACCACACTCTCAAAGGGAATCATCAGTGGCCTGGGCGTGGCGCGCGAGGAGGAAGTCACCAGCCCTACATTCACTCTGGTCCACTCCTACAAGAATCAAGGCCCGCCTGCCCTGAAGGTTTTCCACGTGGACCTCTATCGGCTGGAAGGCACACACGATTTGGAATCCATTGCCTTGGAGGACTTGCTTGCTGAGCCTGCCGTGGTCATCATTGAATGGTCGGAGCGGCTTACTCTGCGTTCTGACTGGCCCATCGTGCGAATTGAATTGGAGCACCAGGGCGGCGATTGCCGGCGCATCCGAGTCACCGGCCTCAACGAATTGATTGCGCCAGCACGCGCCTCGGCCTTCCCAATCCCTTCCAAAAAGGCCACTTAGCAGCAGCTGTACCCACCCCAGTTACAACTTTGTGGACAAGCCAGACGACCGCCCTTGTTGCCGTATGGTCGCCTTGCTAGAGTGTTATGTAGCCCATTTTTCGTCAATGGCGGAATATCCCACAATCGCAGTATTGCCTCGATCCATTCGCGACGAGCTCACCCGGTATGCTCCTGAATTGCCGCTGGGGTCCCTCGTCGCTGGCGTGGACAACATCCATCAGGATGTTTACCTGAGTTCCAAGTTTGTTGAGGCTACGCGTGAGTTCCTCTTTGACCTGATCCGCCAGACCGTCAAGCTCACTCACTTCCCGGGATTTGAGCGCAAGCCCATGCGCGCGCCGGAAGCGGCCTCGCTCCGCAAGATGATCGGTGAGTTGCTGCAGACCTCCCTCACCCGCGCCAAATACGAAAAAAATATCGAGCGGGATCTTCTGCTCCGCGTGGCCTTGCTGAAATTCTTCACCCAGGAAACAGTGACGCGCTTCGCCGATTTGCTGCTGGAAGCCAAAGAGGGAATTCGCAGCCGCGGTGGAAATTTTGAGCGCAGTGAGCAGGCGCACGTTCTGAAATCGCGGCTGGCCGAAATCCAAGCCGGACGTCGCGATGTCTATCGCCAGGTTGGCCAGCATATCTACCATATCCTGTCGGAGTTGGAAGAAACCTCGTTGGCACGGGCACGCAAGGCATTGTTTGGGGACGAGGCTGCTGAAGCCTACGGCATGCTGCTGAACCGCCTCGTTTTTGTGGAGAGCGGCCGCAATGACCGGCTTTTCCTCGAACACTACGTTCTGCTTGGAAATTACCAGCATGACCCCGACCGCTTTGAAGTCATTGACGGTCTGTTGCTGGATCTGCTCCGCGAAATTGTGTTTCCCGGCGCGACTCCGAGCGAATCGGATGGCGCCAGCCAAACCCATGAATCCTATATGGACGCCGCGATTCGTTTGCGCGCGGACTTGGAACACCTCGATTTGGAGCGCGAGGAAGTCCTCCGACGGCTGGACCGCAGTGACGATATCCTCGCGCGCATGTTGCGCCGCGAAGATGTCGCCACTCTCCGGGCAAGTCTCACCGATCTCGACCGCAGGCGCGCCTTCATTCAACAGAAGCTCGACCTGCTGGCTCCGCAGATCGAGGCCGCCAAACTGAAGCGCGAGTTTCTGGACGAGCAGCACGAATCCCAGCTCGGCGATTATCTGAACGATCCTGCCAATGCCCGCAGACTCTTCGATGCCTCCTCAAGCGGGCCGGACGCCGATACGCGCGCTCAACTTCTCGATGAATTCATTCTGCGCCTGGAGCGAAATGAAATTTCGCTGCACGTCCTGGCCAGCTACGAGGTGCGCAACCTTCACGCGGAATATAGTCCGCCAGTACATTTGCAGCAACTGCGCAAGGCGCTCGTATCGCGCGAGGAGCTCAAGCGCGTCGAAGACATCTTGAAACAATTCCCAGCGCGGCAATTTTCCATGAAGGGATTGGAAGAGGCGGCGCGGCGTTTGCGTCGCTTCACTCGGGACGAGCAGCGCAGTTTGGTTTTGCGCTTCGCCGAGGATTTCATGCATTTGCGCCGCGACATGCGCGATCACCAGCGCCTGGTCGCGGCTATGGAGCGCGTCAACCTGGTGCGCAATGAACGCACTCGCGAATTGTCTCAGTTAAACCGCACGCTCTATGAATATTTGCTCCCCGATGAGGAACGGCCCGAAGAGGATCACGTCGTTTCGCACGTGGTCATTAAGGCGGACGTGCGCGGCTCCACGCGCATGACCCAGGATTTGCTTTCACGCGGGCTCAACCCCGCATCGCATTTGAGTTTGAATCTTTACGAGCCCGTCCAGCGCGTCTTGGAACGCTATGGCGCCTCAAAAGTATTCATTGAGGGTGATGCCATTGTCATGGCCATATACGAAACAGAAGCCAATCGCACTCGTCAGCGCTCCGTCGCCAAGGCATGCTTGCTGGCCCGCCAGATGGTGGGCATAGCGCAGTCTTACAACGAACGCAGCGACGGTACCGACCTCCCGCGCTTGGACATCGGGGTTGGCATTGCCTTCCAGAACTCACCGCCCACTTATTGGATGGACAGCGACTCGCGTATCATGATTTCCCGCGCGCTGAATCTCTCTGACCGGCTATCGAGTTGCTCCAAAGCCGCCCGCCGCCTGCTCGGCAAGCACGGTTCGCCATTCCGCCTGTTCGTTTTCCAAACCACCATGGAAGGCACCACAGAAGAAGAGCTCGACGAATTTCTGCTGCGGTACAACATGGGCGGCGTGGAATTGAACGAGGAGGGCTTCAAGAAATTAGGCGAAGAAATCTCGCTCAAAGCTATCGAATCCAAATCCCGCATGCCCTGGGGAACGGAACGCACCACCTTTTTCTCTGGACTCGTGCCGGTCGGGGAAGCTCTCGAACCGCTTTTCATCCGCGAAGGCCACATCCGCCAGCTTTTGCCGGATGGCAAAATTGGCGCCGCCATCGCCCGCGCCTACTACGAAATCTGCACCAATTCCGACATCCCGGAATTGTCCGCTGTGTCCGACCGCTCTCCACTCCGCAAGCAATAATTCCTCGAGTTGCAGAAGGCGCGTTCCCCTTCGGGATAAGTTCGCGGCACTAGTTTATAATTCAGCGGGGGCGAAAAGGGTCCGGTGACCCTCCCGGCCTTCAAAGCCGGCGATCCGTTCCTTCGCGGGGCGGATGGTGGGTTCGACTCCCACACGCTTCCGCCATCTATCTGTGAACACACAAGTTACGTACCTGTTTGTGTGCCAATCAGTACACGTGTACCAATTGCCGCTTTTTCCATCGCGTCCCTTTGGGTTTCCGGTATTGCGTGCGCATAAATGGCCAGCGTTGTCCGCACGTCCGCATGACGCATCTGTTGCTGCAAGACCGGCAACGGCACAGCGGCCTCGGCAAGCGCCGTGGCCAGCCCATGACGGAAAGCGTGGAGTCCTACGTTGCGCGCCGGTAGCCCCAACTTGGCCAGCGCCGGTTTGAGTCCGTACTTGACGACGTTATCCCGCCAGCGTGGATGCGTGCCCTTTGGATTTGCAAACAGCAACCCGGTTGGGTTTGGACGCCAATGGTTGCGCAAGTAGTTCCGCAACACTTCCGCGAGCGCCGTAGGCATCGGAAGGGTAGCAGTAGACTTTTTGGTTTTGGGTTGCCGGATGAGCCGCGTGTTGTCGTCCGAGGATTTGTTCACGCGGATTGTTTGCCGCTCAAAATCAACATCGCCGGTAGTGAGCGCCAGAATCTCCCCGGCCCGTAGACCAGTAGCCCACGCGGTGGCGAACAAAGTTTTGTATGGTTCCTTGGACGCCTCAATAATCCGCGTTGCTTGTTCACGGGTAAAATACGCCGCCTGTGTTTCCGTTGTGTCCGTGCCTAGTTCAAGGTCAGAGAACTTGACGCTTGGCACATGCACGCCACAACGCCCGGCGTATTCCAAAATCACAAACACCGTGCCCAAGACATTGATTACCGTTTTTCGCGAAAGCGTCTTGCGAAGGTCGGTTGCCCATTGCTGCATTGCTGGTACGTCCAGTGTGTGCGGGGCCGCGTCACCAAACTTCGGTAACACGTGCTGCCGCAAATAGCTTTCGCGCTGGCGCACTGTTGAGGGTGAAAGATGTGGAGCTACGGCGGTAAGCCATGCCGTAGTTACATCGCGGAACGTTTGTCCCTTTATAGCTGGGGCAACGCTGCCGCGCTTGCGATTTATTTCACGCATAGTCCTGTCGTGCTCACGGCGCGCGGCACGCTCGGACATGCTTGCTAGGTTGCCGATTAGATGTCGGACGCGGCGCGTTGTTAGCGTGCCATCCGGCTTTTGAACGTCCTCGTAATAAACCGAAAACATTGAACCAGTTGCCTTCCTAATTTCAAAACAGCCTTGTTGAAACCGTCGCCTTGCCACAGGCCCCCTTAGTTGCCCTTTGGCTGGCGGCGTTGCGAGCGGAAACTGGCACATACCGGCTGTGGATTGCAACTCGGGTGTCACTGTAGCGGTAGCCATGCAAGGCCAGCCGCGTGTGACGATTTTTTAGCGGCGGGGACGGGGAACAGCGTCGGGGAAAAGTTCGCGGGCTACACCTTCCAATCGGTACAGCCGGTTACTGGCCGCACTTTTTTTCATCCCGCAAGCAGCGGCAACTTGCCGAATCGTTCGGCCATTCAAAATTCCTCCCACAATCGTATTCAAATGTTTGGCCAAGAGGGGGGATTGTGTTAACCACGTCTGTCGGGCCTTCAAAACACTTGCTGTTATGCTTTTGGCATCTTCCTTCGCGTTGGGATTGTGTGCGCGTTCAACGGCTGTCTGGATTACGGATTCGCGCATGACCTTGTCTTTGGCCCACCACAGGGAATCCGGTTTTTGGCCTTTGTAGTTTTTCCAAACCACAGCGCCCGGCTTGCGGCCATTCTTTCGCCGCCCATCGCGCCAGCCAACTTGTCTGTGGTAGGGGGCCATAATCTAAGTGTACACACTTTGAGGATGCTTTGCAAGTTGAAGTGTGTACAGTTAGATGAATCAAGCTATAGGGGCCGGGCGCGGGGGTACGTAGCACGCTACCGCCATAGTGGGCCAGTGGGGACCTTAAAGCGGGGATACGTAGCCCGGTAACACGCGCCTGCAACAGTGCTGGGCAACCGGCACGAGGAACTAAAATGCGTACACGCCAGCAGTCCATCAATCCAACAACTTTGACGACCTTCCAAAGTGCACGCACACTTTGGTTCCTAGCCGGGGGAGTGTCTACGCCAGTAGACGCCCCCGGTTTGTTTTTATTCCAGAAAACGGAGACGCCACATGTCCGAACCTTTGACATTTTTTGAAGAGATGCTTGCCAATTGGGTCAGAACAAACCCCGGTAATACGGGCGGTGAAATACGCGCACGCATACCGGAGTCTAAAGGCAAAGTCATCGGCGCAGCCCTCAATAAGCTGGTGGCTGCCGGGATTTTGAAACAAGTTCTGATTGAAGGCAGCACAAATCACAGGTTTTACCCAGCGCATCGGTAATGCGGGAACTGTTACAGCGCGCCGGTTTTAGTGTGCATGGCCAACGGGCCGATTGCACTCACTGTGCTGGCAGTTCACGGCTAACTGTGTCGTTCACATCCGAGGTTGCCTTTTGTCACAGATGCCATTGGAAAGCCAACGTGCGCCAGCTTGCGCGGGCGCTGGGCCAGCCCGTTGCCCCGGAGACAGCGGAACACAGGGCGGCGCGTGCGCGGGCCGAACAATTTGAACGCTGGCTGGATTCAAGGCGTAGGGAGTTGAGCGGCCAGTACCGCGCGCTTGGGCAAAAGGCGACGCTGGCGAAGGGTGTGTTGCTGCATTTTCCGGATTGCGCGCCCGCGTGGGACGCGCTGGCCCGTTTTTATCATGCCGAGGCCCGGCTGGGCGGCGCGCTTGATGCGCTGTCATTTGAAAAAGTCAGTCCATGGCTGGATGCGCCGGTAACACCGCTGGAACTTTTTGTTGATTGGGAGCGTGCAAATGTCAGTGCCGCCTAATTTGGTCAACCAGATTGAAAAGTTGGTTGTACCGCCACTCCCGGATGAGCCGGAGCTGCAAGTTGATACAGAGGAATCGCTGCCGCAATTCCCAAAGCTAACCGGTCCCCTTGGGCAACTGGTTGAGGCAATTACCTGCGACTTAGCCTATGAGCACAAGGCGCTATGCGCGCTGGCTTATATCGGATTGCATCTATCCGGGCGTGTTCGCCTTGCAAGTGACCCCTTCCTGCAATCTAGATTTTACGCTTGCATGGTTGGCCCGCTCGGTACTGGAAAGTCTTCCGCAGACAAAGAAGTACGGCGCGAATTGAGCGGGGGAGAAAATCCGGTGCTTGGTGGAATCCAATGTGAGCTGTCAATTGACAGTGGCCCCGCGTTGGTTGAGGCACTTGCGGAAAACGCGCGGTTGATTTACACGCCGGATGAAATGGCCGATGCATTTGAGAAGGCAAAACAAACAGCTACAGGACGCAACTCGCTGTTCGGGGAATTCCTCAAGCTCTACGAATCGAACCAAACCGGACGCCGGGTTGTAAAGAAAAATGCCGAGCCGCTGACGCTGACCAACGTGCATTTCGCAATGGTTGGTAGTGCAACGCCCGAAAGGTTTGACCGCATGTGGCAGGGAACGAGCGGGGGAAGCAGCGGCTTGCAATCCCGGTTTGTGCTTTCTTATTCCGAACAATGTATGCCCCTTCTAAAGACCCCGAACGATGAGCAATCCCTATCGCTTGCCAAGAGAGAATTGTCCAGCGCGCTTGAGGAGCCACAACAGGTTATTCAACTGTCGCAAGTTGCACAGGAAATCATCATGGACTGGGCAGCATTCAAAGACCTTAGCCGGTACCAGCGTGCTTTGGACATGGGCAAGCGGTTTGCTTTGGTCCTTGCGGCGTGCAACCGCGCCACAGCGGTGGATGAACAGACAATGAGGCTGGCACTCGGATTTGTTGATTATCAAATGGCTGTACACGCAAAGGTTATGCCGAAGGATTCATCGGGCTGGGTGCAAGCGTTTGAAAACCGCATCATCACATTCTACGGACGCCATGCACAGGCCACGGAACGACAAGTCCGACAGGGAATAAATCCTGAGCGTTATCCGGGCGGCTTTGGTTCCTTCCAACAAGCGTGCCGAAATTTGATTGGTACCGGCAAGCTACTCGCGGTTGGCAAAACAAGGTCAAACACAACCATTTGGGAGATGGATTTATGAACCGTTGGCAAAACCTTGTATACGGTTTAACTGTAGGCACAGACTGTTGGCAAAAGGCTGTTTGGGGAAGTAGCTGCCTACAGTTCGTGCCTACGGTTGGTTTTTTTAAGTTGTTTATTCGTAGTAGTTTACAAACCGTATACCGTATACATAGCTAAGAGGGTGCGCGCGTGAATATGTATTATGCGCCCTCTAAGGCTTGTATACGCCTACGGTTGGCTCCGCAAAATGGAAAAAGTTGTCACAACCCGTAGCCACTGGCAGATTCTCGCAGCCAAAAAGTATCCCCGCTTGCTTTTCATTGGCGGGGACGGTGAATGGCTGGTGATGACGAAGTGCCCGCACGCGCAAACCACGCACTGGCGTTACGCATTGCGGGCCAGTTACGCCGAGGCCGTGACGTTAATGTCCAAATGGGACATGGAGGGTTGCACTTACGGTTGTGAAGGTTTCGCCCAGCATAGTTTGTGGCGGATGCGGGACTACTGACATGGCGCGCAAGCTCAGACTTGAACACATGGCGTTGCCGCCCGGTTTGTTGCGAGAAGATTTCGACTGGTTTGAAATCGTTCCCAACACAAAGCGCGGGCCATGGACTAAGCAGGAATGGAGACACGCGAAAGCATCGCTCCACGCAATCGCAAAACTGATAGCAGCGGATAGCGCGAAAACCGATGCGGAAAACAAGCAACGGTTTCAACAGTTGACTACTGAATTGGCGGAAGAACAGCGCCGCCAAATAGAATTCGACGACAAGCACGATTTCCGTATCAGCATCATCGGCTATCTAGAAACACTGGCTGGGCTTATAGCCAAACGCAAAGCCGAGCACGATGCGGAAGTTAAGCCACAGTTGGAACGGCTTGCCAAGTTACGGCGACAATGGGAACAGGAAGACATTCGCCGGGATAACGCCAAGGTTCGTCAACAGTTGGCACGCCCCGGTAAACCAGTACGTAGTTGACTTCAAACAAAGGAGAAACGGCAATGCGACGCAAACTGACAGACGATAAGTACTCGGATACACAGTTCGCTCTTATCCAAATGATGGCAAGGGTTGAAAGCGGGATACCAACGCTCAGGGAAAACCTCGGTGACGACGATGTCATCGTTCAAAAGATTGCCAAAGTGCAAACCCTATTGGTGGAGGCGCTGAAGGCATTAGACGAAGGCGGCTACCGCATCAACAAGGGGAAACCGGCTGGCCACATTGACGGCGGAACCTTTTGAAACACGGTAAGGCTTGGCAAGGGAACGCATGACGTTGGCTGACAGCCCGCCGCAGCCCCGCGCGCCCCTAGCGCCACACAGCGCAATAACAATCTGCGTGGGCTTACAGCAGGGCAGCAAGGCAAGCGCACACATAGCTTGGTAGCCAAGTGCCAGCCAGTTAAGTAATCCTAACACGGGCTTAACCGTAATAACGAATGGAACGGGTGAATTTGTTAGTGGTTGGAAGCTCTCGGCGGCTCAGTTAAAATATTTGTTGACGAGTGGGAGGTTAAACTGATTTGAGTGATCTTACAACAAGGTCGTACGTTTCCTTGATTCGGGACTTCTTGGAAGGCCGGGCGTCCGCCCGTCAGTTTCAGGTGGAGTATATGAAACGCATGAAGACTGACACCGATCCTCATTCACCGGAGGAGTTCCAGATTTTGGAACGGATGTTTGAAGATTGTGACGCGTATTGGACAGAGGGACGAACTGCTTCCACGATTACAGAAGCCGAACTTAGAGAAGGTGCACAAACCGCTCTGAGGAAATTGAAGGACCTTGTAGGCCCCTCCTAGAAGAATGCGAAATCCGATACGACCTGAGAAACTACATTCGGAAGGGTGGCCCTCGATAAGAAGTAAGGCGTTGTCAAGAGACACTCGTGCGCTGCGTTGCCTTTCCGCACCGCTTCGACGTCAGAGTTGGTGGAAAACCGAAGCTCTGGACATCTCACGGCGAATCACTTCCCTGTAAAGCTTTTCCAACCACCATCGCATTGGCCAATTGCATCGGCCATGATTCTGTTATACGAATCCTGATTTGCATCGGGACGAGAGCGCCCAATCAATCCTTCGCCTGGGCGCAAATACACCAAAATCCTTCGGGGTCCGATTAGAGTCCGGTGGCCATCTAAAGGAGCGAAAACAACCACAAACCAGCGAAGAGTGTTCTCGACCCTTATGTTACCCATGTTAGAATATTGGCGTGTTAGGTAACGCGAGGCACCGATGACAACCCAACGCAACTCTTGTTGGCCATACAACTTCCGGAGACAGGACAGCAGGAACACAAGCACGTGGTTAAACAGCCGCCCGCAAGCCCAAGCAGGGGTAGGCGGGAGATAAAACCTGCGCTAGTACTCGCAACGCCGCGCGATGGGTTTTATTTTTGCGGGCACGATGGTGGTACCAATGCCGGGGGAACGGTACAGGTTCGAGGGTTAATGGTACAGGTTCGCGGTGAAAGGGAATCGAAAGGGCCAGATGGCGAAGACAGCGGAACAATTGAAGGCTAGCGGGGCCAAGCGGGGCCGCGTAGCGCGCCGAAGGGCGAGTGAGTCGTGTCGTCACGAGCTTGGCGTGCCCGAACGCCCGGCTGGGAAAACCCGTGCCTTCCGTAATGCTTGGAATCAGTTGTGTGCGGAACTGTTGGCCGCGCGCAAGCTGTTCAAGGATGATGGACAACGGCTTTTGGATTTGATTCAGGCGCGGGCCGATCTATACCGGGGCGCTGGCGAAAGAAAGGAACAGGCCCGGCAACGACTGGCCCAGCTTGAGGCTGATTTTGATAGTAGACAGCCTGAGCCGGAACCTGTCGCTACTCCGGAAGTTGGAGAAATCCCGGCCCCGGCGATTACGCTTGATGCCTTTCTTGCCGCCGTAAAACATGAACGCAATACCCTTACCGCAAGGCTTGTGCCCGGCCAAACGGTTTTGAATGACATTGGGGCTGGTGGCCAAAATGCTTTTGAAAACCAGAACTCGAATGCCTCCAGCCCCAGTCCCTACGCTTGGACTAAAGACGATGCTGCAACCGTAGCTCGCGATTATTGCCAGCAAGTCACGCAAGGCGGCATCGTTGCGTGCGAGCTTTTGAAACGAGCTTGCGCCCGGCACTTGGCCGACTTAGAAAATGGTGCGGCGCGCGGTTTGTTCTATGACCCGGTTGCGGCCCGGAACATCGTCCAGTGGTTTGAAGTTTTTTGCGGGTTGCATTTAGAAGGTTGGGAAGTTTGGATTGTTACTTCGCTGTTTGCTTGGAAAGGCCCAGCCGGGCTTCGACGATTCCGCGAGGCGCTAATTTCTGTTGCGCGTAAGAATGGTAAAACCGCCCTGAGTGCTGGTATTGGATTGTGGGGCTTGGTTTGTGACGGTGAGCCATTTGCGGAAGTCTATTCGGCGGCGACCAAGAAAGACCAAGCGCGTATTATCTGGAAAGATAGCGCAAGGTATCGAACAGCAAACCCGGAATTGTCCGCGCACGTTAAGCGGTACATCAATTCACTTACGGTTGACGAAAGTCTGTTCCAACCATTGTCCGCAGACACACGCTCCCTTGACGGACTTCGCCCACATTTTATTTTGGCCGACGAGCTGGCGGAATGGAACGACAGTTCGCAATGGGAGAAATTAGTTACAGGTACAGCCAGCCGCACCCAACCTTTGGTTGTCGCAACTACCACGGCGGGCGCGTCGCAACAGGGATTTGCTTACGGAAAATTTGACGTTGCAGCAAAGATTTTGAATGGTGTGATTGTTGACGACAGCATGTTCGCAGCAATTTACGCGCTTGAAAAAGAGGACGACTACGCGGACGAAAAAAACTGGCCCAAGGCCAACCCCAACCTTGGCGTAAGTGTGAACGTTGAGGTTTTGAGAAAACAGCTACGGGAATGTCAGCAGTCGCCCAGCGCACTAAACAGCCTACTTCGCTATCACATGAACCAGTGGGTAAGTTTTAAGGCTGGGCGCTCCATCCCAGCCGAAAAATGGAATGCGTGTCGTGGTTATCCCGACATGCCCAACGCCAGCGCGCAGGAACTTCTAAAGGAATTTCTGGAAGTGAACTTTGACCAAAGATGTTACGGCGGACTGGACTTGGGACTTGTAAACGACCTTACGAGCTTCGTCCTTTTGTGGCCGCGCGTAAAAATGCGTAGTGGGGAGTACTTGGACAAAGTTGTAGCCGTTGCCTTGGTTTGGGTTCCCGAGGTCGGCCTCTTGGAAAAGGAAAAATCTTGGAACGTGCCACTTACTAGCTGGGTACGGCAAGGGTTCATTAAAGCGTTGCCCGGAGATATGACGGACACAAGAATCGTTGCTGCCGATATCAAAGAAATTTGTGCTGGGGGGCCGGGTAAGGTTGTGAGCGTTGGTTATGACCCTTGGGCGGCGCGCGTAATGTGTGCGCAGCTTGCAGAATCTAAGTGCGCGGAATTCATAGAAGTGCCACAGAAATATTCGTCTTTAACTGTGCCATGCCGCGAACTTAAGGAGCACATTTTTGCGGGCAATTTGTGGCACCTTGGCAACCCTGTGATGCGCTGGATGTTTTCCAACGTAGTGATTGCCAAAAATGAGAAGCACGGCGGGATAATCCCACAAAAATTATCGCCAAACGAGAAGATTGACATTGTGCAAGCCACGTGTACCGCATGGGCGCGGATGTTGGAGCCAAGCAAGATTTTGAATTGGAACGGTGAAGTGAAATTCATAGATTAAAGGAGAAACAAAATGGGATTTTTCGCAATTGACGAATTACGCCGTAAAGTTGCACAGGCCATCAGCCCTAAACAGAAAAGTTCGGAGTACGCCCTAAGCAAAGACTCAAGTGAAGGGCGGCAATTGTCCAAAAACGCTTGGTACAGGTTGCTACAGCCGGATGGAGTTACGTGGGGATTTTTGCATCTTTGCATTTGCGGGCAGGAACATCGGTACCGCGTGGGCCTTACCAACACGCACGAGCAAACGCATAAGTGTGCGTGTGTCGAATGGCTGCCTAGCGAAAAGGGTTTACAGCCGGTAAACAGAGAGCATTCCCTTTTGAGATTTTTGGGCTTGTCAGCAAGTGCGTCCGCTGACCAGAAAATGTCCGCATATATGTCGCTACCCACGTGGCGGCATGTTAACCAGCCACGCCGACAGCCATTTATTGACACAACGCCAACGGACGACGGAATCTTTTACGCGCCCAGCGACCCGGCAAAGAGGGAATAACAATGTTTCGATGTCCACGCAAATGCGGGCAACCTGACTGTCGCAATTTGACTGCGCCCGGCTCGCGCTGGTGCCCGGCGCACGTAGACGACAATTTCCTTACTCGTCAAAGGGCTGCTTACAACCAGCAACGACGTAAGAACGTTCCATGGTCAAACTGGTACAACCTTGGCTGGTGGCGGCGTAGCAGCAAATGGTTCCTGCGTAAACCCGAGCACGCTATTTGTGAATGGATAGATTCAAAAACGGGAGAAAAATGCACGCGGGCGGCTGTTTTGGTGGACCACAAAATTCCCCATCGCGGGGATTGGAATTTGTTTGCTAACGAGCACAACTGGCAAGGGCTTTGCACGCACCATCACAGTCAAAAAACGGCATCGGAAGATTCTGGTTTTGGCAACCCAAGTAAGAATGAGGAAAAGGAAGTACCCGCGCAACCGTTCAAGCCGCGCGTGACCGGAGTTTAGCTTCGCGGGCCGTTTGTCGGAAGTACAGTGTGTGTTTGCGGCACTCTGGATACTTGCCCCAGCGTTTGCGGGGGCAATCATTATAGCCGCACAGTCCAGTGACAATCTTTTTGGCCCGCTTTAATCCACATGGCGTTGGCCGATAGGTACCATTGGCAATTTCCTGAGCTCGGCGTAATTGGCCAGTGTGTGACCCTATGCGATGTCTTTTTTTAACATCTGGCCTTGCTAGTGCCGCCCTGTGTATTGCCCGCACGTCCGGTTTGTTGTGCGCTAGTTTTTGTATTGTGCTGTGTTTTTCCCGCGCGCCGGGCTTTTGCCAATGCGCCCGTTGTATTGCGCTAGCCCTCTTCCGCGCGCCGGGCTTTTGATAATATGTTCGCCACATCTTGCTGTACTTTGACCGCTCGCTGGGTTTTTGAAAGCGCAACTTCTGTGCCGCACTTTGCTTTTCCCGCGCGCCGGGCTTTTGAAAGTATGCACGTAGTCCCGCACTGGTTTTTGCATGTGCGCCGGGCTTTTGGAATTGTGCCCGCGTTGCTGCACTGATTTTTGTCCGAACGTCTGTTCTGTTTAATGCCGCGCGTTGTGCCGTACTGTACGCCAGATAGGATTCTTCCGTGTGGTTGACTACGGCACGCCCAAAGTTCCAGCCACGCCCGGAAGTTCGATAATAGGTTCCAAACTTATCCATCATCCGGTTTTCCAGCGCGCACGCTTTTTTGCCGTAAGGCACATCCCGCACTTGGCCCACAACCTTAAGCGTGAATTTATCGCGGCCTGTTTTCTGTAGGAATTTGTCAAAGGGCACTGCCGCGTTGCCATTGGCCGCGATGTGCGCCTTATCCCTTGCCGCCACATTAACAGCTTGCCCCACGTACACAGGCTTACCGGCCAGCCGGTACAGGTAAATGTAAATTGGGCGCTTGGCTGTAACCATAGCAATAGTTTACCACATGGATACCCGTAACACAACGCTGTCCTTTTAGGTAATTGTGTTTTTGGGCGCTCCGCCCACAAAGGGGAAAGACCATGCAGCTTAGAATTAAAGGCACAACCGAAGTTTTCCACGTTGAATCTTCACTTGGCCGCGCTTTGCTTGCCATTAAAGACAGCCCTGTCGAAATCCCTACCCCGCCTAAACCTAAGCCATTCTTTCCTCGCACTACGTGGTCAATAGAGCAAGGTCTAATTACAGGTACGCCAGCAATTTATGCGCACTGTGCTACGTGTTCAAAAAACGCCCA